>Ga0116223_10000442_pt1 | contig 51125 bp, 51 predicted proteins | sample Sb_taG_3_FD_90092 | JGI IMG/M metagenome (GOLD analysis project Ga0116223, IMG submission 90092) | Peat soil microbial communities from Weissenstadt, Germany - Sb_50d_a_PC metaG | ecosystem: Environmental > Terrestrial > Soil > Wetlands > Peat | place: Germany: Weissenstadt | collected 2010-09-21 | reverse complement strand
TTCCTGCGAGTTTGGAAATGATGTTTGCAGCCAGATTTTGAACCGTGCTGCTACAATAAATTACGCGAAACCGCGCCTGAGGCGGCGTACTCAGCCATTTTACGGACTGTTTCGACGACGCCCCAAAAGCAATGATTTCGCCATCGTAGCAGCAGATCTAAAGGAGATATTCGCCTCGGGCGAATGACAGCACCCGAAATTGATGCCGTTTAACTAGGGCGCGGACTCATTAAAGCGCAGCCATAGTCTGATTGATGCAAGTTGGATGAAGGCGAGGTAGTTGGCGGCCAACTTATCATAGCGCGTGGCGATGCGACGACATTGCTTGATTTTGTTGAAGAACCGCTCGATCAGATTGCGGGCACGGTAGAGGTGGCGGCTAAAGCAGATTGGCTCCGTCCGGTTTCGCTTCGGCGGGATGTTTGCCCACGCGCCGTGTTGGCTGACAAGTGCCCTGATCCAATCCGCATCAAATCCTCGATCCGCGAGCAACATGGCTCTCGATTTCAGGCCGGACAGCAGGGTGAGAACAAGACGGTTGTCGTGCGCCTCGCCAGTGGTCAGCGCTAGACGGACAGGCAGCCCACTGGTATCGACGACCGCATGAATCTTGGTCGTCAGTCCGCCTCGCGATCGGCCCATCAGTTGCTCACTATTGGCTGCGATGCAGGCTCCGTGCTGGCGAACGCGGACGATTGACGTATCAATCATCTGCACGGCCGCATCATGGCCTGCGGTCAACGCATTCATGAGCTTGTCCCACACGCCAGCCCTGCGCCAGCGAACGAAACGATTGTAGCAAGTCGTGTACGGCCCAAAGTTCTCCGGCAGATCGCGCCATGGCGCACCTGACCGCAGAACCCAAAAGATGCCGTTGAGCACGCGCCGGTCATTTACACGGGGTACGCCGCGCGGCTTGTTCGGCAGGAACGGCTTGATGGTCGCCCATTCATAGTCGGTGAGTTCGTAGCGCATGATTCGAGGCTCCAGTTTGGGAACTTGAATCACGCGCCGGGCGGCATCATCAACCCGCCACGGTTTGCGATAGCAGATGCCAATACCCTGATTTTACTTCCGCTTTTGGGGGCATAGGGGACATCGGCTGACTTTGGCCCCCAATGGATCGGGCGCGATTGACCCGCTGCGGACGTCTTGTCAGGCTCCTGGCGCTTATTTGTCTATCCAGGGCGATACCCCTCGAAGCTGAGATAGCCGCCCGGCACGAGCATAACGACGGCGAAGACCGTCAGGCCAGCCAGTTGAATACAGCGCGGTCGCCAGCGTCGCGGTGAACTGCGGCAGCACGATGCGGATGACGCCGCCGATCGCTAAGAGCCAGCCCAGGATGGTGATAACGACGCGCCAGTCTGCGGTCCAGGCCCGATAAACGTTGAGAATGGCGAGACCAAGGGGAAGCGTCAGCAATCCGGAAAGGTAGATCAGGGTGGGGCTGTGCGCGGCCTCCGTGATCATGGCTGCATAGTTTGCCTCGTTCAGCAATACGCCCACGCCGATCACAACGAGCGACGGGCCTGTCAGCCTGGCGATGAAAACGGCGGGTGGCATGTTAAGACCTCCGCTGCGTGCGCAACCATGTTAATTCTACGTCATTGCAAAATCGCGCACCACCCCCTTTCGCGTCTCTAGACGATTTACTCAACTGACAGGCAATGTTCTCACGTCCCCCGCGAAGTATGCATTCGATGGCTTAGGATGCATCGCAAGAGTGCGGCTCATAAGCTGTGGATCGATTGGGCGACAAGTCCGGTTTTGGCCCTTCTCTGCCATTAGGCCGACGAAGCTGAATGACCGCCGGTCCGTAGTGGCCGCTTCGGCTGTTCGATGGCGTTGGAATTGGCGGCCGAGCGACATGGCTATCCTTGGCCGGTTTGCGGGGCGACGTCGAGGCCTTGCGAGAAGAGCAACGCTGCTCATCGCGCGCGCCGCCACGCGGCCGAAATACCAGAACCGATAAGATACGGCGCTACGAACGGCGAGTTGCAAAAGGCTCGGCTCGTTTTCTGCAGCTCGAAACGGGGCGCGTAGTCCTGCACGCGCGGCGATTCTCTTTGGATTCGACGACGAAATTTCGAGGCACCTCGTAGTCTCGCCCGCAAGGTCCGCAACCGACTCGATCAACTCTGGCAATGGGGCCTCCTAATGCGCAAGTTGACTCGCAACCGAGCGTCGCACCAGCGGCTTTGAGCTGCGCAGCGCCGCCTCGCGCGCATCAAGCGACACCGCAACCGCCGAGCGCGCCGCAAAGCTATAAACCAGCGCATCAAGCGCCTCAGCGCGCGCCCTGCCGCTGATCCGTTCGAACCGCCGCACCGGCTGCCCGCGCCTATAGCGCACGACGCGACGCTCGCTCGCCAATTGCTCGAAATATACAGGTTCGAGACTGTCGCTAAAGCGGATCATCTGCCCGCGCTGCAGGCGGGAGAAAACTGTCGTCTTGATCGTATCGACGCCGACGATCCACAGTCTGCCGCCCTTTTGCACTTTGCCCTTGCTGACCTGAATTGCCGGCCGCGATCCGAACATGCCTTTGATCGCCATGACGCGCCGGTTCGCACGCGGAAAACAGAACGAGTAGACTTTATCCGTCCATTCGCCGTCACCGGAATCGATCGCGCATGCATCGACGCCGATCTGACCGCCGTAGGGGTGCTTCCACTTCGTCCTCAGCAGCTCGTCCAATTCAAACCAGGTCGTGTCGTCATCGGGCGAGCCCCAAATGACTACATGGCCAAGGACGAAGCATTCGCTCTGCCGCGCCCAGCCGCAGATCGTGACCTCAAGCCTGTCGTCCTGAACGTCGACGCCAACGGTGATGAGGCGGCAGACGCCGCCGGCCTTCGGCTTTTTGTCGCCGGCGATCACTTGCGGTTCAAGGCCGCCGCCCTGCGCCGCCCGACGTTCTTGCTCTTTTGCGCCGGCATAAACCCGAGATCCTCGCTTGGCTGCGGCGGCGCGAAACGCTGCGCGCTGCGCTCGACAGAACCATCGAATCCGGCCCGCTCACCGGCATGCCGGATAGGCGCTGGCAACAGTTCGAAGCCGACGCCGAAGTGTTCATCCGGGACTTCGGCGCGACCGCCGCAGCGCTCGGCTGGGATGCTACCGATCTGTTCGGACACGACAGCGTGGCACCATGGCAGCGCGTCGATAGACTCGGCCTGGTTTGGCTATTGGATGGCCGCGCGGTCATCGCCCTCAGCGATCGCGCGGCGAGCATCCTGGCGGCCGGCGGCGGTGCGCTTACGTTCTCTCGACGCCGCTATGAACCGCAGAAAATGGATGACGCGCCATGACCCATGCCACCGCTCTTTCCGCTCGGCTGCGCTGGTCACCACAACAGGACGCGGCGCTGGTCGCTATTTTGAGATCAAATGATCCTGATGTTGTTCTCGACGTCAGTCACGCCGGGCGCAGCCCAGGCGATCCTCTCTGCCACTTGCCGATCGTGCGGCGAGGGAACAGTTCCGCTGAGCCAGACTTTTCCGCCCTGCGCAGTCACACTGATTTTATTCGGATCGAATAACCATGAGCGGCGCAGAGCAAGTATGATATCAGTCATGATATTCGATGCGTTCACTCTTGGTTTGATCGTAATCTGGTTGGTCACGCCGACGACGCCAAACAGCCGACGCATATCCTGGTCGGCCGCATTTTTCTGGTAATACCAGTCGACCTCGCCGTTCAAAGTGACCCAGCCGTTCTCGACTTTGATCTTGATCGCGTCGCGCGGAATGGAGACGTCCCAGGCGAGACGCTCGACGGCAGCCCGGGCTATTTCATCGTCGCCGCGCTTGGTCTCGAACGGCAGCCGTACTTCGATTTCCTCGGCCACCGCCTTGACAGCTTTTACTCGGCGCGTTGCCGCCTCGGCCGCTCTTTTCTCCGCGAAGCTTTCGACGTGACCTGTGAGAGTCACCACGCCGTCCTTCGCAGCGACGCCGATATGAGCGGCATTCACACTCGGCTCCCAGCTTAATTCTTCGAGAACGGCTTTTTGCAGCTGACTGTCCTGAGACATAGGACCCTCCAAACTATCGAAAGCATCTGTGCCGCCATCACACGCCCGACACTGCCCATCTCACGCGCTAACTGCCTTGACATGGATCAAGCCAATGGGGACCGCTTGATATACACGCGACAAAGCCGCACGCTGGTGGAGCATCGGCGGCCAACGTCGGCACCGAAACGCCAAAGCCGCAGCAGCCCGTGCGCCGCCTCGACGTCGCCGAGCAATTCATCCACGACGCGATGCGCGACGACGCCGTGCTCGATCTCGAATTTCTCGACGGCACGAGCTTGCCCGCCGCTCGCCTTCGGAATCGCTTTGATTTCCTCGCCAATGCGTTCGCGGCGAGCACGGCTTTGTTTTTGACAGTCGCGACATGCCGGAACAGAAGCTTGAGCGCGCGGCGGAACTGCGCGCGTTGCTCGCCGAGCCGGAGGATACGGAGATCAAACTGCAGTGATCCTCGCCACCGTCATCGCGATCTTGGTCGTCTTGGTGATCATGTCCTGTTTCAGGATGCTGTTCTGGCTCTTGCCGCGAACGCCGCTGCAATGGCTTGTTCTCCTAATCATCATTGGCGCGATAGTCGTTTGGCGCGCGATCGTTCATTAAAGGACGGGCGGCCTCGGCCCTGCGCCGACGCCGACGCCGATCGCAAATTTTGGTGCGTTATCGTGTTGATCTGCTAATCTTCGCGCCGAAGTCCATCCTCGACGGTGATCCGCCTTGGCCAGCGGCGGCCAAACGTGAATCCGCCGGAATTTTCCATTGCGTTTGAACGATTTCGGCAAGCTCGCGCGTGTGAGTCCAGATCAATATGTGTCCGGCCCGTTCGATCAAAAGGCCACGAGCCCCCGGGATGCCTTTCACGAGCGTGTCAAAGTGGTGTTGCGGAACTCCGGTATCGTGTGTTCCACCGACAACGACTGTGGGAACCCTTATTTCCCCGAGCCATGGGCGACTATCGAACGTTACCAGGCCGCGCGCGGCCGCGTGCATAGGAGCTGCGCGATTGGTTCCCATGAGCGCCCTTAGCCAAACGACCTGCGTTTCGTTCAGACCGATTTCGCCGCCTGGTTTGGACTTGGACGGCTGCACCATCAGGTTGGCGAGCGTGCGGGGTGTGAATAGTGTGAGAAGCATTTGGAGGACACTCGCCTCCATGCGCTCCCTCAGCGTCGCTACGTTGCAAGCATAGGTGCATACCAACATCATCCTTTCGACGGTCGCTCGTCGGGTATGCGCAAGCCGCTGAGCGACCGTGCCCCCATGCGAATATCCAAGGACCGCGCAGCTTTCGACACCTGCGTGATCCAATACGGCGTCGAGGTCGGCCGTGAGCGACGGAACGTCGTATGGCCCGGGCAGGTCGCCGCTTTGCCCGTGGCCGCCAAGATCGGGAATGATCATGCGGAAATTGCCTTGAAGTAATTCGACCAAGGGGTCGAACATCGCTCCGGTGACCATGAGGCCGTGCAGTAGGAGCAGCGGCTCGCCATTGCCCGTGACTTTGTAGAAAATGCCGTTCGGTGCACGGTATTCCCCTGAAAACGGTCGCGTTGGCATGGTCGACTCCTAGCTTCGTGACATACCGCAATTAGACTAGCCTCAGCGCGCCAGCCTCAGCGGGCCTCCGGCGCAATAGCTCTTATTGCGTTGATCGTCATGATGCTGTCATCGTTGCGGAGCCCGCCCGTTGGACGCTGGAGCTGTTGGCCGGCGCGATGGTCAGATAATTTGAGACTATCCGTTGTCTGCTCGGGCGAGACGAGGTGGCGTTTCGCGCCGAGTCCGACTCAGTCACGATTTTTTTTGGCCTCGATTCCAATGGTCACGTCGCATGCAAGAGGCAGCCGACAGAGCCTTGCGGCGGCTGGGGATCAAGGGCGGCACCAGGTCAGACCCGACGCCGAGCCCGGCCGACATCATCGCCCCTGTGGTGACGCATGTGACACGAGAGTCTGTTTGGGACGTATCGCGCGCAGGCGTAACGCCGATAATGGGAGGACGCGTCACACGCGTCACCACCCCACATTATTAAAGCCGGATTCCGGCATAACCCCGCCCTTTCTTGAGGCGGCTTGGAGTGAAGCCACGAGTCTCAAGCTTCTGGCCGAATCCCTTTGCGGAGCCAGGTGGCTCACCGGCATCAACTGCCCACTGGCTCCATGATGCGAAGAGCGCTGCGGAACTCTCCCAAGCGCTCTTGTCGCGCTCGCAACGCTCATCGAGCCACGCCGAAACTGCGTCTTCGCCTTCGAGATAGGCGTCGGTCGCCTCGCGCACCGCTGCGGGCATTTGCAAGCCGCCGCGTTGCCATTCGAGACATCCGGCCACGGCCCAGCGTAGGATGCCGGGCCATTCGGTCTTCAGCTTCTCAGCAAGCTTTTGGTCTCGGCGCTCGGCCGGGATAGTGACAGCGAAGTGGACCAGGTGCAGGCGCCGCCTGATCGCCTCATCAACCGACCTAAGCCCCGGTTTATGGTTGCCGGCTACAAAGAGCTTGAAGCTGGGCAGATACTCAAAGTAGTCCTGCCGCATAAACCTCGCGGTGACCTTGTCGCCGCCCGTCAATGTCTTGATGCGTGATTCTGCCCAGCGCCGTCCCTCTTCTGTCTCGGTGGCAGTCACGAGCCGCGCGCCACGAAGGCCAGCTATGTCGGTCGGATGGCGCTCGGAGTTCGATGCGGTGAAGGCCTCCATAGGCGCGGTGCAATGATAATCGCCGAGCACTCCGGCGATGGTGTTGAGCAGCACACTCTTGCCGTTCGCGCCAGTACCGTAGGCGAAAAACAAGGCATGCTCTTCGGTCGATCCTGTCAATGCATAGCCGATGACACGTTGCAGATAGGCGATCAGATCTTGGTTGACGCCGGTGATGTCCTCTAGGAAGTCGATGAACAGAGGGCATTCGCCATCTGCGCTGACCGCCGTGACTTTCGTGCAATAGTCGTCTTGCCGGTGCAGTCGAGTCTTACCGGTCCGTAGATCACAGATGCCGGCTGGCGTATTGAGGCGCCAGGGATCGACGTCCATTGCCCGATCGTTGCAGCGAGGCGCCGATCGGCGCGAGCCAAGCGTTCAACAGCAGCGACAGTCTTTGAGCTTGCGATGGCGGGCGCGACTTTCGGCTGATCGCATTCGGCAGCGGCCTCGCGGCAGATGCGCCGCGCCTTGTCGAATGCGGCGAGGGTTTCATCGACCCCCCACTTCACGCCATCCCAAACCATCCACCTCGACCACGCGGCTACATAGCGAAGTTCGTGCGCGTGGCGTTCGGCGAAGCGCAGTGCAAGCGCCTCGTCGCTGAATCCAGGCGCCCGAGGCTCGTCTTTTTCGGCGCGGGCGCCGATGTCTCTGAAGTGGACGACGCTCATGTCGGGGAGCCTTGGCGGCTGATCTCGGCACGAAGCTCGGTCTTTCGCGCGGTAGGGCGGTTCTCAAGCCATGCGGCGATTTCGTCCTCTTGCCAAACGCGGCTGTTGGGGCTGATCAATTTGCCCGGTGGAAAGCCGTGCGCGTCGATCAAGCGCTTCAGAGTCATCCGGCTCCGAACGATGCCCTTCCCGACCAAGTCGGGATACCTCAATAACTTCATCACTTGCCTCGCTACGAGAGCGCAGCACGTCGCTGCATTACCCATGACAATGCACGAAGCTATCGGACTAGAAAAGAAGCCTAATTCATCCCAATTTGGCTACCGGCCTTTATAGAGCTTTGATCCGCGCAACGTTCGGTGGCGGGAAGCGATCTTCGGGTTTGCCCTTGGTGCGACTGCGTCTCTTCTTCATGGCCGAGGCAAAACCATCGGGTGTAATTTTGACCGTGGTGTTGAAGAACCAGTTGACCGCCTTAGCGCCGATCTGTGCCGTGGCGCCTTCGGGGTTCTTTGCGCTTCGGGCACCCCGATAACCCGTTGCCACTATGGCGCTATGGATAGCGCGTGCCATGTCGCGCCCTGCCGCGTGCCATGCTTCCGTAGGCCTCCCCAGAGCGGTGACATCGCGCAAGACGATCTGTGATCCTCCGACGTCCCTGACTTCTTGAAGGCGCCCTTGTTTGCGAAGAATCGCTTGAGGAACGGCGCCAATCCGCCTTAAAGACTCCTGAAATTCCGCGAGGGATACTGCCACGCCCGTGCGCTCAAATTGATGACCCCCAAGGCTCTCAAGTTCTTCGGCATAGAACAGGGCTTCGTTCGCGGCATTAATGACTTTTTGCTCTATTATTTGTTTCAACTCTGCCGGACCAGCGACATCCTTTAATTGCGTGAGAGACGGAGGCTCTGAGCCCTCAGCTTCGGCGTGCCGCCACAATTCGGCATTGTTGCACCTGTTTGCGATGACCTGGAGTTCGCGAGCCAGCTTAATGCAGGCATCAAGGGATGGCTTCGCATCATCACTATCCAAAGCATCATCAAACCATCGCCGCACTTTATTGGGCAGCCCATTCCATTCTTCTTCTGATCTGGTTTTCAGGATCGTTTTCATATGGGAACCCGATTGCGGAGGGAAACAACATTGCCCTCGCCCTCTCTGCCCTCGACGATTACCTTCAGTCGCTCAGCCCAAAGATCAAGGGCGCGGCGCTTCTCTTGGTCATAGCTGTGCCGCTCATAAAGCGAGGTGACGCCGCCTTCAGCATGATTAACGCAAATCAATCATCCTGTTAGAAGCACTGTAAGTTAGCCGGTGATATCCCCAGAGACAGCAGGTCACACGATCTACCACCACGTGCTGGCTGATGCGCCGGCCATCGTCGAATGGATGATGGGCAGCGGGCTGCGGCCCTATCTCGCTTTGCTCGACCAAGCTGAACGCCAAGCGTTCCTCACCGCCTATACGGCGCGGATCGCCGCCGCCCATCCCGTGCTTTGCGATGGCCGGGTGCTTTTGCCTTTCCCGCGCCTTTTCCTCATCGCGGTCAGGGCCTGAGGTCCGCGTCGGAGCGCAAGCGGCGAGCTTCTTGCATTGCGGTAAGGAGCGGCCTAGGAAGGCCCGAACCAACGAGGCAAACAAGCGTATGAATAAGCTCTACCCGGATGCGCGATCGGCGCTCGCGGACGTGCTCAAAGACGGCATGACCCTGATGTCCGGCGGCTTCGGCCTTTGCGGCTGCCCGATGAGCCTGATCGAAGCAATCCGCGAACTCGGAACCAAAGGCCTGACCGTCATCTCGAACAACGCCGGCGTCGACGGCGTCGGGCTCGGCATTTTGTTGGAGACTCGGCAGATCAAGAAGATGATCTCGTCCTACGTCGGCGAGAACAAGCTGTTCGCCGAGCAATTCCTGTCGGGCGAGCTCGAGCTCGAATTCAATCCGCAAGGCACGCTCGCCGAACGCATCCGCGCCGGCGGCGCCGGCATTCCCGCCTTTTTCACCAGGACCGGGGTCGGCACGATCATCGCCGAGGGCAAGGAGCAGCGCGCGTTCGACGGCGACACCTATGTGATGGAGCGCGGACTCGTCGCCGACATTGCGCTCGTTCATGCTTACAAGGGTGATCTCGAAGGCAACCTCGTCTATCGCAAGACGGCGCGCAACTTCAACCCGATGATGGCGACCGCCGGCAAGCTGACGATCGCCGAGGTCGAGCACATCGTCGAGCCGGGCGAGATCGATGCGGATGCGATCCATACGCCCGGCATTTTCGTCCAGCGCATCGTGCATGCGCCAAATCCCGCAAAGCCGATCGAAAAACTCACGACGCGGTCGCGTGTCGCGGCTTGATGGAGAAGATCATGGCCTGGACAAGGGAGCAAATGGCCGAGCGCGCCGCCAAGGAATTGCGCGACGGCTATTACGTCAACCTCGGCATCGGCATTCCGACGCTGGTCTCCAATTACATTCCGCCCGGCATGCACGTCCAACTGCAAAGCGAGAACGGCATGCTCGGCATGGGCCCCTTCCCCTTCGAAGGCGAAGAAGATGCGGACCTCATCAACGCCGGCAAGCAGACCATCACTGAATTGCCGACGACGAGCTACTTTTCCTCGGCCGACAGCTTCGCCATGATCCGCGGCGGCCATATCGATCTCGCCATCCTCGGCGCCATGGAGGTGGCGGAAAACGGCGATCTCGCCAATTGGATGATCCCCGGGAAAATGGTGAAGGGCATGGGCGGCGCGATGGACCTCGTCGCCGGCGTCAAGCGCGTCGTCGTCGTCATGGAACACACCGCCAAGGACCAGCCGAAGCTGCTGCACCGCTGCACGCTGCCGCTCACCGGGTCGGGGGTCGTGGACATGGTGATCACCGAGCTCGGCGTCTTCACGCTCGACAAGCAAGGCGGCGCTGGGCTGACGCTCATCGAACTCGCCCCCGGCGTCAGCGTCGAGGAGATCACCCGAAAGACCGAAGCGGCGTTCAAGGTACATCAGGGCCTCAGCTCGCAGGCTGCCTGATCACGCCGGCCAAGCGATTCTTAATCAATCCTTCAAGAGTCCGCGGTCGGTTTAAGTGCATTGTAAAATTTTCTCGGCGAAACTATTGGCGGAATTGGCCTCTTGGTCCGAACCGCATGTTTCGCTCGATTTTCCCCATCGTGCTCGTCTTGGCGGTAGCCGGCGTCGCCGCCGGGCGCTTTTTCAGCGAGCGCGTTACACCGGACGCGGCGCGATCGAACGTCAGTCCCACCTCAGTGCAGGCTTCGACGAGCTTTGGGCGGCGCCCATCGCAAGCTTATGGGCAGCAGATCGCGATCGCGCCCGACGCTGCTGGCAATTACGCCACAGATGTCGAGATCGACGGCCGCCTCATTCACATGGTGGTCGATACGGGAGCGACCTATGTTTCGCTCACCAATGAAGATGCCGACGCGATCGGCTTTCGCCCAGCCCCGGCCGACTACACCTACCGAACGGTGACCGCCAACGGAACGGGCGTGGCAGCCAAGGTCCGTATCGACCGGCTGCAAATCGGCTTTATGGAAATCGATGACGTCGACGCCTTCGTGCTGCCGACCGGCGCGCTGGGCACGAGCCTGCTCGGAATGAGCGCGCTCAATCGTCTCGGCAGCGTCGAAATGTTGAACGGCATGCTCGTCTTGCGGCAATGAGCGGAAGAACCATTCGAGCCGCAGTTTCAACTCCAACATGACTTGAATTCGGCGAACAGCTTGAAGAAGCCGGGACTTTTCTTCCTTCTCTGGAATCGTGGCTAAGCTATTGCCAAACAAAGACTATCTTTCTCAGGAACGAGTTGGCTCGCGGCTTGGAATAGCAAAGCGCCTCCCCCTTCCAACCGCGGCGCCTCCCGCGAGGTGCGCGCGCCGGTTTCTAGAGTTGCCCCAAAGGTCACAGCGTGCGACCTAGACGGCCCAATCGCCAGCCTCGCAGAGAATGTTCATGTTCCCCAAGCCGCAGCCCGCGCTCACACCCAACACCTTAGCCTACGAACAGCAGCCGATGGTGAAGCCGACCGGCTTTCGCGAATATGACGCGCGCTGGCTGTTTGAAAAGGAGATCAACCTGATGGGGGTTGCGGCGCTGGGCCTCGGCCTCGGCACGCTTCTCCACGAGTTCGACGTCAAGCCCGAAATCGTCACCGGCCATGATTTCCGCAGCTATTCCGCCTCGATCAAATATGCCCTGACCACCGGCCTCGTCGCCGCGGGCATCAAGGTCCACGACATCGGGCTGGCGCTGTCGCCCATGGCCTATTTCGCCCAGTTCGATCTCGATGTTCCGGGCGTCGCCATGGTGACGGCCTCGCATAACGACAACGGCTGGACGGGGGTGAAGATGGGCGCGCAGCGGCCCGTCACCTTCGGTCCGGATGAAATGAACCGGCTGAAAGAGATCGTGCTTTCCGGCACCTACCGCTACGCGGACGGCGGCGGCTATCGTTTCGTTGCGGATTTCGCCGCCCGCTACATCGACGACCTGACCAATCGGAAGAAGATCAGCCGCAAGCTCAAAGTGGTCTGTGCTTGCGGCAATGGCACGGCGGGCGCTTTCGCCCCGAAGGTCCTCGCCAGGCTCGGCTGCGAGGTCGTGCCGCTCGACACGGAGCTCGACTTCACCTTCCCGCATTACAATCCCAATCCGGAAGACATGAAGATGCTCCACGCGATGTCTGCCAAGGTTCGCGAAACCGGCGCCGATATCGGTCTCGGCTTCGATGGCGACGGCGACCGCTGCGGCGTCGTCGACAACCACGGCGAGGAAATTTTTGCCGACAAGATCGGTGTCATGCTCGCGCGGGATCTGTCGAAACTGCATCCCGGTGCGACCTTCGTCGCCGACGTCAAGTCGACCGGGCTTTTCCTCACTGATCCCGTGCTTTTGCAGAATCGCGTGAAGGCGGATTATTGGAAGACCGGCCATTCCTACATCAAGCGCCGCGTGAACGAGTTGAACGCCCTCGCCGGCTTCGAGAAATCGGGCCATTTCTTTTTCAATAAGCCGATCGGGCGCGGTTATGACGACGGGCTCCTCACCGCGATCCAGATCATCGACATGCTCGATCGCAATCCCAACAAGTCGATGGCCGATCTCTACGACGATCTGCCCAAGACCTGGGGCTCGCCCACCATGGCGCCGCATTGCGCCGACGAAAGCAAATATCAGGTCGTCGAAAAGGTCCTCGCCAGGTTCAAATCCATGTACGAGAAGAGCGAGCCGCTGACCGGCCAGCCGATCCGCGATCTCGTCACCGTGAACGGCGTGCGGGTGACGGCAAAGGATGGAACCTGGGGTCTTGTGCGCGCCTCCTCGAACAAGCCGGAGCTCGTCGTCGTTGTCGAGAGCCCGGTATCGGAGGCGCGCATGCGCGAGATGTTCGCCGCGGTCGACGCCATCCTTCGCGAGAACCCGGAAGTCGGCGCTTACAATCAGACCATCTAATGAACGCCCGCTTGAGCGTTATGCGCCTGGATCTGGGCCGTGACGTCACCGAAAAACTTAGCATCATCGCCAAGCCGCGCGGTCGGCTGGCATCGCGGCGCGCAGGTATAGGACTCCCGGTCCATGCCGCGCTGGACCACGAGCCCGTTGCCGCCGCTGACGACCTGAATCATCGACTGTGCCACCGGATTGCCATCCTTATCGAGCGCGATGAGATTGGTCTCGCCGAAGCCTTTGCCAGTGACGATCATAGTGCCGCCCTGCTTCAGCAAGGTGACATCGGCGATCATCGGATTGCCGATGACCAAAGTCCGGGCGGCGCCCGGCACCTTCACCACGCGGGCTTGATCGACGGTGACGACGAGCATGTCTGCAATGGCCGAACCGACCGGGGCGAACAACAGACAACTGATCACTCCGGTCTTCGCGGCAAATCGAAGGAACCGGACGACGGACAGTGGCAAACTCATGGCCTTCCCTTCGCAACCTGCGCAATTGCTCGGGATATTTGAGCGCCGAATGGTGAATTATTGCTGAAGGTCACGCGCGACAATCGAGATCGTCTTTGCAGATGCGCGATGCCCGATCCCCGCAGCTTAGGAAACTCGATAAATGATCCCTCGCCAGCCCTCGAAACGTCATGCGGATCACGCGCTTAGATGAACATGTCCACAGCGGGCAAGGACCCTGTCGATGCTTCGATTACCGCGCAGGAGTACGCACCCCTTCCCCAACGGAGATTATCCAGAGCTTCCGAGCGAGAAGAATAATTGGCCTAACGACTCCATCATCGGATTAACGCGATCGCAACGAGTAAATCATACCTTCCGCGAGGTTCCAGCAAGCAGCCAGCGAGATTTTGGACTGGAATTTGTGGAGAGTAGGGAACGAGGAGTACACCCATGAAGAAGCTTTTCGGGCGTTTCGCCGCCGATCAGTCGGGCGTCACGGCCATCGAATATGGCCTGATCGCCGGCCTGATTGCCGTCGTGATCATCAGCGCCGTCACCACGGTTGGCACGAGGCTTTCGGCCAAGTTCAATGCGATTGCCGCGAACTTGAGCTAATGCCGGCTCCGCAAGGAGCGTAGGACGTTCTGCTTGCAGCCCGCGGAGCGGCAGAGCCGCTTCGCGGGCTGCTGCTTTTTGTCAATCGCATGGTTTCGGCCGGTCTCCAGCGCCTCAGCTCAGCCGATGCTCGAGAATGTTGTAAAGCGCCCTTCCCCAGATGACGCTCGCGCGAGCGCCCCCAACAAGAATAGTTGTTCTCTGGCTTAATAAGTCCACACTGTAATTCATGCGAGCTCTGCGTCCGGTTTAACCTAGCGCACACGAAGAGATGATAGCTTGCGTAAGGTTCCAGCAGAAAAAGCTGTTGGACCGGCAATCTCTGGAGCTTAAGCTGTGAAGGAACTCATCACCCGCTTCGTAGCGGATCGATCAGGCGTAACAGCCATTGAATACGGGCTCATCGCCGGCCTGATCGCTGTCGTGATCATTGCCGCGGTCACTACCGTTGGCACGAGTCTTTCGAGCAAGTTCAACGCTGTTGCGTCGAACTTGAGCTGATCTCGGCGCGGTGGGTTGGAGAATTCTGCGGTCCACCGACTTCCGGCGGTTCGCTTTGATTACGTCGCCAAATGCTGACTTCGCCGACTTTTGCGACCTGCCGATAGTTCTGGAAGATGGCGCTGAGCGCCGGTTGCTTGCGCGCCCAGGATTCCACTTCCGGACTCTCGACGAGCAGAATGTCGGGCCTTCCCAGTTTGATATCTTCGGCGAACACCTCTTCATCCTTGCGCATGTGTTCCAAGAGCCGGGCCCGTTCGGCATGCGGCGCGATCCCTTGGCCTAGCAAATATCTGGCGCCCCAGCTGACCCAGAGGCAGTTCTGCCGCCCCACCCAGACGCCGCCCAGCCGGCGCACGAGCGGGTGGCCGACATCCAACTGCTCGGCGAGCGCGATGATTTTGGGATGCGCAGGCGCGACCCGGCGAACCGCATCCGTGAGGCCAGGATATTCCTCGTCGTTGCCGAAATATTTCATCGTTCCGAAGAGAAAAGGAGCGAGGCAGAGCGCCGGGACGAAAACGAACAGCGCGAAGGATCGCCGCAAGCGGCTTTCGCCTTGCTTGGCGCCGGAGTTCGTCCTTCCAGACAGAAACGATGCGGATGCCAGAAGCGCGAGCGCCATGCCCGGGTAAGCGTGATTCATCCAGCCCTTGCCTTGGATGAGGAAGGTCGCCAGAAACCCAGCCGATGCCGCCGCCAGGACAAGCATGCGCGGTTCGCCTTTACCGAAGCGCGATGCGAAGAGAAGCGCGGCGAGCAACACGAGATTGGCTAGGAACAAGGGCGAGGCGAGAATATGCGGGAGCTTGTCACGCAGCGGCGCATAGACATCGACAATCAGCGGGAGCGCCGCGCTCACATAGGCCGGAAAAAACGCCAAGATCGCCGCGACATAGATGACGAGAACGGCGCCGCAGGCCCACGTCTCCGGGCTCAGCAAGAGAGCGGGCCTACGCCTTACAACCGCGGCGCAGAGAAGGATGCAGGCAGCCGGCAGCAGATAATAGGGTTTGAACGCGCACGCGAGACCGCAGCCAACTCCGGCCAATATGGAATCGGCGACTGACACGGAGCTTCCACAGGCCCGCGCAGCGCCGACCGCAACCATGGGCAACATGGCGAGAAGCGCGATATGCTCGCGTTCGGCAAAGCAGAAGGCCGGCACGAACAGCAGCACATAGGCGGCGGCCGCCAGCGCGCCGAAAAGTCTCCGCGACGCAAGCAACCCCGCTCGGCGCAGAATCGCCCCGGCGAGAAAAATGGCCGCGCCGGCGCCCAAGAAAGTGAAGAACGCGAGAACGAGTTCCGGCGAAACCGCTAAACCCCGGCCGATGAGCACGGCCGGCAAATAGGCGAGAAAGGCCGCCGGCGGGTTTGGATCGGAGATATCGACATAAGGGACGAGACCATCGCGAAATTTCTCGGCGAAGGTCAGGAACCAGGAATCATCGCCGTTCAGATGGCCGACGGCTTGCTGGGTGATCGCCGCTAGGACGATGAACGCCGTGAAACGCCAGTCATCCGCAAGTCGCGGCAGAACGCTTTCAAGATCGAGGGATCGCTTGCTCAACATGGTGCGGCATCGGCGGACTTCACGGACATCACAATCTACTTGCGATTGATTAAGCCGAGCCGAAGCGCGGCGTCGCTTATTGCGGCGTCCTGTCCTCACACTATTAAGACTTGGTAAATTGATCGCAGCTAGGCTTGCGGCCTGCCCTTGTGCCGATCGCCCGCCAGTCAATTGGAATGTCTCGAATGCTCGTACTCGCGACACTCGCCCTGTTTCCGGCACTCATGGTCTTCGCCGCCGTCTCGGACCTGTTTACGATGACGATCTCGAACCGCATATCGATCGCCCTCGTCGCCATTTTCTTTGTTCTAGCCGTTGCACTCGGCGTCCCGCCCAAAGAGATCGGCTTGCATGTGGCCTGCGGCTTGCTCGTGCTTCTGGTGAGCTTCCTCTTCTTCAGCCGCGGCTGGATCGGAGGCGGGGACGCCAAGCTCGCATCGGCCACCGCGCTTTGGCTCGGGTTCGACCATATCGCCGATTACGGCCTTTGCGCCGCGCTGCTTGGGGGCGGCCTGACGTTGCTCATCCTGGTTGTGCGGCGCTGGCCTCTGCCGAGCTTTCTCTTGAACCAGCAATGGATCGCGCGCCTTCACGATCGCAAGAATGGCGTCCCCTATGGAATAGCGCTCGCCTTGGCGGGGCTCATCCTCTACCCGGAAACGCGAATTTGGCTTTCTGCCGCAGGCTATTGAGCCGCAGCGGCTGCGCGTGGCCGGCGGGGCGATCCATTCCAATTAGACACATTCGGTTAACCTTAATTTGACGTTTGCATGGTCGTATCGGAGCGCGTCCAGCAATGACGCGCGTCAAATGGGTCAAGCATGAAAAGACTTCGCCTCCTGATCCTCGCCACCGCCCTCACCGCCGGAGTCGGGGCGACATTGATGGTCGCCGGCTCTAAACCGCCACAGGTCAAGCAGGCCGTCTTCGTGTCCGCAAAGATACCGATGGACGATGTCCTCGTCGCAGCAAAGGACATCCCTTTCGGCGGCACGATTGAGGAGGACGACCTGCGCTGGCAGAGCTGGCCCAAGGGCAGCGTGCCGCCGAACGTCATCCGAAAGGCTGCCATGCCCAATGCGATTGCAGAGCTCAAAGGCGCCCTCACGCGCAATTCCATCGCTCCCGGCGAGCCGATCTATCAGGACCGTCTGATCCAGCCCGGCAAGGCGAGCTTCATGGCGGCGATCCTGCCGGCGGGAAGTCGCGCCATAGCGATCAATATCGATGCGCAGGGCGCGACGACGGCCGGCGGCTTCATCCTGCCGAATGACCATGTCGACGTGATCCACACTTTCAAGGACGAGGACGCGGCCAAGGCCGGCGGCAACGGCATGGTGAGCGAGACAATTCTGCGCAACGTGCGGGTTCTGGCGATCGGCCAGAACATCCAGCAACAAGGCGATCAACGGGTTGTCGTCGGATCCAACGCGACCCTGGAGCTGACCCCTGGCCAAGTCGAAAAAATCGTGCTTGCGCAGAGAGTTGGCCAATTGTCACTCAGTCTGCGCAGCATGGCCGACACGAGTACGACCGCCCCCGATGACGAGCCTGCCACGAAATCGGGCGACATGACCATCGTTCGCTTCGGTGTCCCGGTCCAGGCACGAGCGCATTGAACTCCGGATGCCTGCACGTGAATGAGCCCCTCAAGGAAATCTTCGCATGAAACGCCGTGTATCGACGCTCATCTGCGGCTTGGCGGCGAGCCTCGTCGTCGCAGCAGCGCCCGCCGAAGAGATCTGGGCTCAGTCGCGGCCGCAGATCGAAACGGGCGACAATCCAGCGATCACCCGGCGGATCTCGATGGGCGTCGGCAAATCGGTCATCGTCGATCTGCCGCAGGACGCGGCGGAGATCTTCGTCGGCAATCCCAAAGTCGCCAATGCCGTCGTGCACTCGGCGCGCAAACTCTACATCATCGGCATCGACAACGGCCAAACCACCGTGTTCGCGCTCGATGCGCAAGGCCGCCAGATCGCATCCCTCGAGATCAGCATCGGCCGCGATGTCGGCGAACTCGAGCAGATCCTGAAAGCCGCGCTTCCCACATCGGACATCGTCACGCGGACGGTCAACGACACGATCATTTTGAGCGGCGAGGTTGACTCGCCGGAAGAAGCGCAGCGCGCCGCCGACATTGCCCAGGGCTTCGTCAAAAACCTCGGAACTGCCAACGCCAATCCGGAAAACCTCGTCGTCAATTCGCTGATCATTCGCGGCCGCGATCAGGTGATGCTCAAAGTCAGCGTCGCCGAAATCCGCCGCGATGTCGCCAAGCAGCTCGGTATCACGTCGAGCACTTGGGGCCCGTTCACCCAATATAATCCCTTCGGAATCAACGGCGTGCTCGCGACGTCGGCAAGCGGGCAGTCGTCGGGAATTACCCTCACCAATCCCTCCAACACGGTGAGCGCGACGCTGCAGGCCTTCGAACGCTATGGCGTCTCGCATCTCCTCGCCGAGCCGACGGTTTCAGCCGTCTCCGGCGAAAACGCGAAATTCACGGTCGGCGGCGAAGTGCCGATCCCGAGCGCGCCGGTTTGCACGACCAACGGCACGGTCACCAACTGCAGCCCCGGCGGCGCGACGTACCAGCCTTATGGGATCACGCTGAACTTCTCGCCCATCGTTCTGTCGGAAGGCCGTATCCTGTTGCATCTCGCGACCGAGGTCACCGAGCTCGATTATCAGACCGCCGTCCTCATCCAGGGCGTGATTGTTCCGGGTTTGCGCACCCGCAAGAACGAGACGACAGTCGAAATTCCCTCCGGCGGCTCGATCGGCTCGGCCGGCCTTCTGGAGACCACGACCGAGCAGGTCATCAACGGATTTCCGGGATTGATGAACCTGCCGATCCTCGGCGCCCTGTTCCGCTCCCGCGATTACCAGAAGGAAGAAACTGAATTGCTGATCGTTGTCACCCCCTACCTTGTCAGGGCGACGAGCGTCAGCGACCTTCCGAAACCGGACGACGGGTTTGCCGATTCGAGCGATCCGCAAGCCGTGCTGCTCGGCCGGATCAACCGCCTCTATGCCTCTCCCAACAACCCCGAAGCGGTCAAGAATTTCAAGGGCCGTGTCGGCTTCATCCTGGACTGAAGCATCGAACGCCAGAACGCAATCTAGCGAGAGAGACCGCCATGCCGATCAGCCCCGAAATGAGCGCCCAATTCCGCCGATTGCGCCGGGCGGCTGTTCTTTTGCGGTTCGGCATATTCCCGATCCTCGGAGCCTGCAGCACCGTCGATCGGATGACGACGTCATCGATCTCCATGGATGACTACCGCAATCGGCACCCGATCGTTCTCGCCGAACAAGCACGCCGCCTCGATATTTTCCCGGCGCCGGAAGCGCTTGGTCTCGATCGCCGCAGCGCCGCCCAGGTCGTGGAATTCGGCACGCTTTATCGCAACACCGGTCAGGGTCCCATCAGCGTCCTCGTACCTGCCGACAGCTATGGCGCGCCGCCACGCGGAGCGATCGCGGCGATTCGCCGGGGGCTCGCGGAGGGCGGTGCGATGGCGCCGCTTGAGGTCAGCAGCTATCCGGTGATCAATCACGATCTCGCTTCTCCGATCCGGCTGAGCTTCGTTGGGCTCAAGGCCAAAGTCGCGGATCCATGCGGACAATGGCCGAGCGACCTGGCCTCCGGCAGCACGACCCAGGGCTGGGAAAACAAGCCCTATTGGAATTACGGCTGCTCTTATCAAAGCATGTTTGCCGAGCAGGTTGCCGATCCGCGCGACCTCGTCGGCCCGCGCGCCGAGGACGCCGCCGATACGCAGATGCTCAGCCGGGGCATTTCGGACATGCGCAAGGGAACCGATCCGACCACGGATTGGAAGACGAGGAATACGTCCATCAGCTCGGTCGGGTCTCAGTGCTGAACAGCTCCCCGGACACAACGGTTGAGCAGATTGCTCCCGTCCCGCGCATCTCCATGCAGGCGTTTTGCGAGACCGCCCAGGTCGCGCAGGTCATTCAGGAGGCCATCGCCGACCGGCGCATGGAAAAGGCGCACATCAAGGTGCACATGGGCGGCGCGCCGGCGGCGATCGAGGCCTATCGGTCCGCCGCCACGCCGAACGTGATCTTTCTGGAAACGACAGCGGCCCGCGAAGATCTCTTCGGCCATCTGCACGCGCTTGCCCAATTCTGCGATCCCGGCACCAAGGTGGTGGTTGCCGGGCGGCTGAACGACATCGTTCTCTATCGCGATTTGATGGCGCGCGGGATCAGCGAATATCTCGTCGCGCCGTTCGCGGTCATCGACTTCATCCGCACCATTTCGCGTCTCTATTCGAGCGCCGGGGCCGAGCCGGTCGGCAAGATCATCGCTTTCGTGGGCGCCAAGGGTGGTGTCGGCGCCTCGACGCTGGCGCACAATGTCGCCTGGTCGATTCCCCACGACCTCGATATCCAGACGGTGCTTGTGGATCTGGACCTCGGGTTCGGAACTGCGGGGCTCGATTTTAACCAAGATCCGCCGCAAGGCATTGCTGAGGCGGTTTTCGTGCCGGATCGCGTGGATGCAAATCTCGTCGACCGGCTGCTGTCGCGCTGCAGTGACAAGCTTGGCATTCTCGCCGCGCCGGCGACGCTTGACCGGATCTATGATTTTCCTGAAACCGCGTTCGACGCGATCATTGATATCCTGCGGACTTCGACACCATGCGTGATCCTCGATGTGCCGCATATGTGGACAGCCTGGGCGCGCCGCATGCTGATCGGCGCCGACGAAATCGTCCTGGTCGCGGCGCCCGATCTGGCTAATTTGCGCAATGCCAAGAGCCTGCTTGACACGGTTCGCGCGGCCCGGCCGAACGATGCCAAGCCGAAATTGGTCTTCAATCTCGTCGGCGTTCCCAAGCGGCCGGAAATCGCGATTGCGGATTTCGCCAAGGCCGTCGACCTCGAGCCGGTCGGCGTCATTAGTTTCGAACCGAAGCTATTCGGTACCGCCGCCAACAACGGCCAGATGATCGCGGAAGTCGAACCAGCGAGCAAAGTCAACGAGACCATCGCAGACCTCACCAGAATTGTGACCGGCCGCTCCGAAATCCGCAAAGCCAAGAAAACTCTACTGGACCCGCTCAAATTGCGGCTCGGCTTCAGCAAGGCGTCTTAGCAGCGGACCCATCGGCCCGACCTGCGATCTGGCTACCGGCATCAATACGATGGTGACCAATACTTCAGCCCAGGGCAACTGGTAGAGGTAAGTCTCGTGTGCTTCCGATCGTGAGCTTTTCGGATCGAGCAACCAAGCGCCACTCAGTTCAGGATCGTCGTGATCGACGTGGCCTTGAGGGTCGCCGAGGAAAGTTTCAGAAGCGGGACAATCGGCGTCCACGGGTAGGTCGCAACGATGCTTACCGTACTGCCAGGGCTGTTGTTTGGCGAGAATGTCACAGTTACTGAAACCTGACTTGGCGTCAGCGCGCTGCTGCTGTTTTGAACCAGGCTCTCGAGCGATGCGGCGGTCGCGGGCGCGGTACTCTTCGAGCCATGGACCACGGCATATCGCCCTCCGGCATGAACCGATTCAATGAGTGCTTGCTGCATCATGGCGTAGCGCCCGATCTCGATGACGCCCAAAGTCACCATGAGGAACATCGTGATGACGAGACCGCATTCGACCGCGGCGGCGCCGCCCCGATTTCGCGTTAGATCGCAAAGGAGCTTGACCGCGTGCATGATCACCCGGTGCGGACGCTGCCGGTGGATGTCACCGTGAGTGGCGACGTTAATTTGATCCACGACACCGGAAACGGAATCGTGACTTGGTCGGTTGTGACGATACTCATGAATTGTTGAAGGACGGTGCTGCCTGTGCAGCTGCTCGAGCAGCTCACCGAGGTCGGCATCGTCGGCACAGTGGTAGACGTCGAGACGCAGTAGCAGGCCGTGCTAGTGGAGACGGAGATGCTACTGCCGTTCGCGGCCTGAGCCGCCGTCCGTGCGCCGGAACTGCTGGCATTGCTGCCGCTGTTCATGACGTAAGTCATGGCATCCTGGAGCGCCTCGTCGACATGGGCTTGGCCTTGATAGATCCGCGCAAAATCCCACAGGCAAAGCATCATCGGCACAAGAAACACCGCTACGACCAGCGCCGTCTCGACGGCGACGCTGCCGTCGATGGCAACAAGCAGCTGACGGAGGATTTTCATTTGGCCCTCAATTCAAAAGAACCGTGGGACCGCCGCTGTTGGTGATCGTGCTGGCGTCCGGGCTAATCGACCAAGACATTGTATTATACAAAGTGAGTGTGTTTACTAGCGCCAGCCCGGAGCTGGTTAGGCCCGATGCGAGAACGATGTTTCGGCTCGGCAGATCCATCACGCCTTGCAGCCCATTGCCGCTTGCCGGTCCGGTGATGTTAAAGCAGCCGTCGCCGGTGCAGCTGGCGGTGCTGGTGCTTAACCCTGATGCCTCGAACATGAGAACGTTGGCGTAAATTCCGCTCGTCGGCGCCGACAGGTTGACGGTCGAGCCGGAGAAATCAATATAGGAACTGCTGTTTCACGAAATAGAACGTCACACCGGTACCGTTGATCGTCCAATTCTCGCTGATGGTCCAATTGACTCCTCCGTTGAATATGTAGAGGCCGGGGGCAAGGTTCAGCGTGCCGGGGCCGTTCCAGTTGAAGTTACCGCAATAGGTCCCGGGGCTGAGGTTCACCGTCCCCGAATAGACTGCGCCGTTGACGACGCAGCTGCCGACCGTCGGTGTGGGGATATTGTAGGTATTGGACGCGGTCGTACAATTATTGGTCAGATTGTTAATCGTCGAGCCGCCATTGACGGTCGAGCCGCCAGCGACGCAGACCTGGCGACGTTCGGCAGGCTCGCATTGAACACCGCGGCACTCGAATTGGTCGAAGCGACATCGATCTCGCAGTTCGGTGCGTTTAGTGAGGCGCCGCTGTCGACCAGCAGAGTCTGGCTGCCGGTCGGCGCAAGCGCGAGGATGCAAACCGGATTGGTGGAAGCGCCCGCCGTGGCAGTAGATGTCGTGACCGGTGTCGTCCGTAGAAACAGAGCGCTAAAAAACCGGTTCAATTTGCGCGTTCCGGTGACTGTGAGGGTTGATGGATTGGACGCCACCGTGACCGTGATGGTGTCGCCTCTGCTGGTCGAAAGCCCGCTGAGAGCAGCGACGTTCTCCGCGATGGCGGTGATCTCCGCGGTCGTATCGCTGGAAAGATAGGGTGCTGCCGCCGCTGCCGCCGCCTCGACGATGCGGTCCATTTGGCGATGGTTCGTGTACCAGTTGGCGGTATCGAGCCCCAATCCGAGGAAGCCGACCAGCACGGGCAACATGAGTGCGGTGATCACTGCGGTGCCGCCGCGATTCTCGGAACAGAGGGCGCTCAGCTGTTTGTGGAATTTGCGTATTGCTCGAACCATCTGCTGCGTTCCTGGAGGTCGGACGCGTCTGGTCGTGTCCGAGACGATATTCGTATCAAAGAGCTGAAGGATTGATAGATAAGGTTGCAGTTTTTAAGCGACATTCCCGCTACCATCTGATTGAGACCCGATCTGCGGATTTCATCCGACATCCCCAGGCGGCCGCCTTCAAATCAGAATAACATGCTGATTATAGTGGATGAATCGCGGTTCAGATACCGGAAATGCACGTGTCATCCGGCGAATGCGGCTTTAAGCTTTTGTTTTGACGGATGATCTATCCCAAAAGCCAGTAAGTTTTCCGAAAGCATGTTTCGGGTAGGGTTCTTTTAAAGTCTTGCACGATTTCCTTGGAATGAACGGGGACTTCTGGGCTTGCTGGCCGCAGCGCCGATCTTTGGCCGAGAGGGAGTGAATGATGTTCGGAAAGCGCACGAGTGCCGCCGAAGCCGTGCCGGCACGACCGGCGCCGGTTGCGGTTCCGGCCTTTCGCGGAGTCACGGGCCTCACCAGGAGAACCGCGCCGACCATCATCGATCCGACGGTCCTGCAGGCGCCCGAATCGCCCCGTTCCGACGAGTACTACGTCACCAAGAGCATGATCTTCGGCGCGCTGATCGAGGCCATCGATCTGTCGCAGCTGACGCGCCTCGACGCCGAAAGCGCGCGCGAGCAAATCCGCGACATTGTCAACGAGATCATCGCGATCAAGAACATCGTGATGTCGATCTCCGAGCAAGAGGACCTGCTCGACGACATCTGCAACGACGTGCTCGGATACGGCCCGCTCGAGCCGCTGCTCGCGCGCGACGAAATCGCCGATATCATGGTCAATGGTGCGATGCAGACCTACATCGAAGTGGGCGGCAAGATCCAACTGACCAATATACGGCTCCGCGACAACGCCCAGCTGATGAATATCTGCCAGCGCATGGTGAGCCAGGTCGGCCGCCGCGTCGACGAAGCCTCGCCGATCTGCGACGCAAGACTCGCCGACGGTTCGCGCGTCAACGTCATTGCGCCGCCCCTCGCCATCGACGGGCCGGTCCTCACGATCCGCAAATTCCGCAAGGACAAACTGACGCTCGAGCAGCTGATCAGGTTCGGCTGCATCTCGCCCGAAGGCGGCGAGGTCCTCAAGATCATCGGGAGAGTCCGCTGCAACATCCTCATCTCCGGCGGCACCGGCTCCGGCAAGACGACGCTGCTCAATTGTCTCACGCATTACATCGACGGGGGCGAGCGCGTCATCACCTGCGAGGACGCGGCGGAACTTCAGTTGCAGCAGCCGCATGTCGTGCGCCTCGAGACGAGGCCGCCCAATCTCGAAGGCACCGGCGCCGTGACTATGCGCGATCTGGTGCGCAACTGCCTGCGCATGCGTCCCGAGCGCATCATCGTCGGCGAGGTTCGCGGAGCCGAAGCCTTTGACCTCCTCCAGGCCATGAACACCGGCCATGACGGATCGATGGGCACGGTGCACGCCAATTCGCCGCGCGAGGCGCTGAGCCGCATCGAATCGATGATCACCATGGGCGGTTTCTCGCTGCCGATAAGAACCATCCGCGAGATGCTCGTCTCCTCGATCGACGTCATCATCCAGACGGCGCGTCTGCGCGACGGCTCGCGCCGCATCACCCAGATCACCGAAATCATGGGTCTGGAGGGCGATGTCATCACGACCCAGGATCTCATGGTCTATGAGATCTCCGGCGAGGATGCCTCGGGCCGCATCAAAGGCAAGCACCGCTCGACCGGCGTAGGCCGGCCACGCTTCTGGGAGAGAGCGCGCTATTTCGGCGAGGAAGAACGGCTCGCGAGAGTGCTCGATGCCAGCGAGATAACAAGCGAAACATGAAGTCATCATTGCCCGCAGCGGTCATGGAGTAACACATGGACATCCATGTCTTGGCATTGGCTGCCTTGGTGGCCTTCGCGGTCGGCGGCCTCGCGTTCGTTTTCGTTTATCCTCTTCTCAGCGGCGAGCGAAAGGCGGAGAAGCGTCAGGCAGCCCTCACCTTGGGCTTGACGAAGAGAGCGATCGACAAGCAGGCTGATGCAGCGGCACGACGCAAGCAGATCACGGAACACCTCAAGGAAATCGAGACCCGCAATTCGCGCAAGCGTGTCACGCTCGAAGGCAGGCTCACCCGAGCGGGCTTGAAGTGGTCGCGCCGCCGATTTCTCATCCTCGCCACTATCTCGGGAACGGGCTTCGGCGCTCTGCTGTTCTTCGTCGAGGGCAATCTCTACGTTGCGTTTGCCGCCGCTTTGGTCGGCGCGGCCGGCCTGCCGCTCTGGGCGCTCAAATTTCTGGCCAAGCGGCGCTTGAAAAAATTTGTCACACTGTTCCCCGATGCGATCGACGTCATCGTCCGCGGCGTAAGGGCGGGTCTGCCGATCGGCGATTGCCTGCGCATCATCGCAACCGAGACGGCCGAGCCGGTCCGCAGCGCATTCCGCCAAGTCGTCGAGGCACAGTCGATGGGATTGTCGGTCGCCGAAGCCGTGGATCGCCTCGTCACCCAGGTTCCGATCTCGGAAACGAGCTTCTTCTCGATCGTCATCGCCATTCAGCAGAAGGCCGGCGGCAGTCTTTCGGAAGCGCTGGCGAATCTGTCCTCGGTGCTGCGCGAACGCAAGAAGATGGAAGGCAAGATCAAGGCACTCTCATCGGAGGCAAAGGCCTCCGCCACGATCATCGGCTCGCTGCCTTTCGTGGTCGGCGGATTGGTCTATCTGACAAGCCCGAAATACATTGAGCTCTTGTGGACGACTCCCACCGGTCAGCTCGTCATGGCCGGCAGTGCCATATGGATGGCCGTCGGCATATCCGTCATGAAGAAGATGGTGAGTTTCGACTTCTAGGACATGATCCGCAAAAGGAGACCCGTCTTTGCGAAGATATATATAATAGGGAATATGGAGCAGGATCGATTCCATAGGAAGCGATCCTGTCAGCATCTCGTTGTGAAAGGAAGATAGACAGCTTCCATGACCGATCTCATCTACGGATTATTGAACCGACAGGCTATATTGAGCATCCTGGTGGCGATCGCGACGGTCGCGACGATCCTCACCCTTGCCATGCCGCTGCTTCAGACGGACGCGCTGGCGCGCCGCATGAAGAACGTGGCGAACGAACGCGAACGCATTCGTGCCCGGGAGCGAGAGCGGCTTTACGAAAGCAAGAAAGTCAGTCTGCGCCAGGAGCCGAAGGCCTATATGAAAGAGGTCGTCGAAAGGTTCAATCTTTCGAAGTGGCTCGGCACCGAGGAGGCGAAAAAGCAAATGATGATGGCCGGCTTTCGCGGACCGCAGGCCGAAGTCGGATTTCTTTTCTTCCGACTCGTGACGCCGATCGCCCTGTTCTTTTTGGCGCTGATCTATGTGTTCTTCCTGAGCAATTTTGGTTGGCCGCTGACCTTCGATTTCGGCGCGGCGATCGCCGCCGCCTATCTCGGCATCAAAGCGCCGGAACTCTATATTCGCAATCTGATCGCCAAGCGGCAAAAATCGATAGCTCGGGCGGTTCCCGACGCGTTGGATCTCATGCTGATCTGCGTCGAATCGGGAATATCGATCGAAGCTGCCTTCCGCAAGGTCGCACAGGAGGTCGGCGCCCAGTCGATCGCGCTCGCCGAAGAGCTGACCCTCACCATGGCGGAACTTTCTTATCTCCCCGACCGGCGAGTCGCTTACGAGAACCTGGGGACGAGAACCGGCGTGGATTCATTGAAACAGATCGTCACGGTGCTTAACCAGGCCGAACGCTACGGGACGCCGCTCGGTCAGGCCTTGCGCGTCGTTTCGCAGGAAAGCCGCACGCGGCGGATGAGCGAGGCGGAAAAGAAGGCGGCGGCATTGCCGCCGAAGCTCACTGTCCCGATGATCCTGTTCTTTCTGCCCGTACTTTTCGCGGTGATCATCACGCCGGCGATCATCCAGGTCTCAGCGGTGACAGCCGGCCAATGAAGTCAGGCAGCGCTGGATCGGTGCACGGCAACTGCCGGTGAGCCTTCACTCCGCATCCGCTGCGCCAAGCCGAGTCTTCTCGGCGAGCGGCTGGGGTAGGCTTTTGGCGTCGTACTGCTGCCTTTCAGGTTTTCTGGCAGCGGTCTTCTTGGCATCGAGCTTGCGGATCTCGTCCCAGGGATCGGCCTGCGCGATCATTTGCCGAATCGCTGCAACGTTCTCGGCGGCATCGATCGGCGAGAGGTCCTGCTGCGCGACCTTTTGGGCCGCGTCGAACTTGCCCTCGAGCGCCAGCACGAGAGCGAAGTTTTGCCGCACCCGCATATCGGCGCCGGGCTGGGCCGCGGCCTGTTGCAATGTGGATTCGGCCAAAGGCAATTGTTTCGCGAGCGCGTAGGAGAGGCCGAGATTGGAGAGAACCTGCGGCTGATTTGGAGCGATCTTCAAAGCGGCCGAATAATAGGCCTGGGCCTGGTCATGATCGCCGAGTTCATCGGCAACTGCGCCTTGAGCCGACAGGATCGACCAGTTCGGTTGCTCCGGCGTATGCGCCTCCGGCAGGACCGTCGCCGCTTCGCGCAGCCGGCCTGCGTCGGCCAAAGCCTTGCCATACGCACCGAGCACGTTCATGTCCTTCGGATATTTGGCGGCCAGCTTTTGCACGACGGCGATCGCCTGCGCATAACGCGTGAGAGCACGGAGCGCGCGCGCATAAGTCAAGGCGATCTGCTTATTATCGGGATCCGCATCGTAGCGGCGCCCGAGGTCGTCGGCATACCGCTCCAATTCGGGCAACGAACCGGGCAGCACGGCATCCTGGCCGATTGAGCCAGTAACGTCCCCCGTTCCAATCCCCTGGCACCCGCAGAGGAGGAGCGCGGCCAGGAGACTGGCGGCTGCGACGCCGGGCCACAGCCCAGCGGTGTTGATGCGGGACGATCTATCGGCGCGTGGAACAAGCATCGATGGGCCTCTCTTACATGCCGCTTGTAAGCAATAAAAAGTTAACCCTAATAAACGGTTAAGTTAGGTCCAATACCGCGATCGACGGGCTCGCGGGCGCTTTTGGCAGATCCCCCGGTCAGGCTTTAAGCCTGTCGCCACAGGAGTGCACGAATGCCGTTTCACCTTGGTCCGGCGCCAGCCGACGCAGTGCCGATTTTCTTCGTCACCTCGGAGTCTTGGCCGAAGATCCATGCCGGTCTGCCAGCGGCTTCCGCAGCTTTTGCGACCGCGTGCAAATTCGAGCCGACACCCGGCCGGATATTGATCCTCCCCTCAGCCGAGGGCGGCCTGGGCAGCGTGCTTTGCGGGCTCGAAGCCAGTGCGACACGAAGCCGCGATCCTTTTCTGCCGGGCCGTCTGGTGGCGGCAGTTCCGCCGGGCGTCTATCGCTTTGGCAACGCCCCTCACGATGCGGCATTGGGGACGCTCGCCTGGGCACTCGCGTCCTATCGCTTCGCGCGTTACAAGAAGGAAAAGGGGGAACTGCCGGAGCTTTGCCCGCCGGAGGGCGTCGACATTGCGCGCATCAGCCGCATCGCCGCCGCCGTCACTCTCGGACGCGACCTCATCAATACGCCGGCCAATGATCTTGGCCCCGACTCGCTCGAAGCGGCGGCCGTGGCGGTCGCGATACAATTTCAGGCGAAATCCTCGGTGATCTGCGGTGACGCGCTCATCCACGCCAATTTTCCGTTGATCCATGCGGTCGGCCGCGCCTCGGACGAAGCGCCGCGGCTTGTCGATATCTCATGGGGAGACCCGAAAGCGCCGAAAGTCACGCTCGTCGGCAAAGGCGTCTGTTTCGACACCGGTGGGCTCGACATCAAATCGGAAAGCGCCATGCTGCTCATGAAAAAGGACATGGGCGGCGCTGCGACGGCTTTGGCGCTCGCCCATATGATCATGGACGCAGGTCTGCCGATCCGCCTGCGGGTGATCCTGCCGATCGTCGAGAATGCGATCTCCGGGAACGCCATGCGACCCGGCGACATCTACCCGAGCCGAAAGGGCCTGAGCGTCGAGATCGGCAATACGGACGCGGAGGGCCGGCTGATTCTCGCCGACGCCTTGGCGCTCGGCGACGAGGAGGCACCCGATCTCCTCCTCGATTTCGCGACATTGACCGGCGCGGCGCGCGTCGCGCTCGGCCCCGATGTGCCGCCCTTCTATACGATGGACGAGGCGCTCGCCGCGCAGATCGCGAGCCATGCGGCGGCTGCCTTCGATCCGGTCTGGCGCCTGCCGCTCTGGGAGCCCTACGACAAGCTGCTCGACGGAAAGACCGCGGATCTTTCCAACATCGCCGCGGGGCCGTTTGCCGGCTCGATCACCGCCGCCCTCTTCCTGCGCCGCTTCGTCGAAAAGGCGAAAGCCTGGGCGCATTTCGATATTTACGCCTGGACTCCGACGGCGAAATCCGGGCGCCGGGAGGGTGGCGAAATTCAAGTTGCGCGGCTTCTCTACGATCTCATCGAAAGCCGCGCCAGCACGGCCAAGGAGCGCCACAAGACCGCCGAACCCGCGGACATCGTTCAATGACGCGAGACCCGCGGCTCACGCCGGCGCGCCCCGATCTCGCCGCCGCGCATCTTCGCGGCGAGATCGAGGCCGCCCGTTATGTCGCGGGGCGCCCCGTGCATGTCCGCGTCGGCCTGGCCGACCTTCGCCGCAAGCCGTCGCGCGAAGCCGCGATCGATACCCAGGCGCTCTACGGCGAGGACGTGACGCTCTATGACGAGCACGAAGGCTGGGCCTGGGTGCAACTCGCCAACGATGGCTATGTCGGCTATCTGCCGCGCGATGCGCTCGCGGATGGCGCGGCCAACGCGACGCATCGCATCTGCGTCAACCGCAGCTTCGTCTACCCGGCTGCGGACGTGAAAGCACCGATCGTTGCCGCCCTGCCGCTCGGCGCCGTGGTCAGAGTGGCCGATGAACAGGGCGATTTTGCAGGGCTTGCGGACGGCGGCTTTGTGTTCGCGCGGCATCTCGCGCGCCGCGATCACCGGGTGAACGATTTCGTCGCCGTCGCCGAAGGCCTTATCGGCTGCGCTTATCTGTGGGGCGGCAAGTCGAGCCTCGGGGTCGATTGCTCAGGCCTCGTGCAGATTGCGCTCGCCGAGGCGGGCGTTGCGGCGCCGCGCGACACCGATCTTCAGGAAGGCGCGCTTGGCAGCCCGGTCAGTGAAGGGCGGCGCGGCGACCTCATCTTCTGGAAGGGCCATGTCGGCATCATGCGCGACGCGAGAGTGCTTCTCCACGCCAATGCGCATTACATGCTGGTCGTGTCCGAGCCATTGGATGTGGCCCGCGACCGCATTCGTCAGAAAGGTGGCGGCGAGATCACATCGATCAAGCGGCTGTAGGACGCGTACCTTCTCCCTGTGGGAGAAGGTGCCCCGCCATAGGGCGCGCTTCGCGCGCCCGTCAAATTAAAACACGCCCGCCGCATGCGGCGGGCTATGGCGGGGCGGATGAGGGGTTACGATCCGTCCGAATTTGCAGCATCGTAACCCCTCACCCGCCGCCTTCGGCGGCACCCTCTCCCACAGGGAGAGGGTTCGCATCGGCTCTTTTCAACCGAGATTGTGCGGCCCGAAGGCATGCGGAAAGAGCTCGGCGAACAGCATGCTCTCGCGCACACCCCCCCCGAGCCGGCGCTATGAACCTTCATGTCCTTCATGGCGAATTCGAAGATCCTCTGGCGGCAGGCGCCGCAAGGCATCACCGGCTCGGCGCTCTCGGCGAGGATAAGGATTTCGGCGATTTGCCGCTCGCCGGCATTGACCATCGCGGCAATCGCCGCGGCCTCTGCGCAGGTGCCGACCGGGTATGCGGCATTTTCGACATTCGCGCCGGAATATATGGCGCCCGACCCGCTGCGGATGGCCGCCCCGACGGGGAACCGCGAATAGGGCGCATAGGCGTTCTGTCGCGCCGCTGCGGCCGCCGGGAAGAGTTCTTCGATCGCGTGCATAGCCCGAGGAGCGGCCCTATCGATGTCCAAGCGGCGCATGCGCGGCTTGGAAGGGCCGCGACGTGAAGCTCGGCGGCTTCATAGCGGTTTCCGGGCAAAGCGCTAGAACTTTCGGGTCAGGACTATGGCGTCGGCAGGGTTGTATCGGGCACCGCGATCGCCTGATCGCTCGGTACCGCATAGAGCGGGATGATCCGAATCTTGCGCTTCGGAGCCACGGGCGCGGCCTCCGCGACAGAGTGAAGCCTGGCGGTGCCCGCCTGCGCAGGGCTCGGAGGAATGCGCAGCCCGGCAAAGCAGAGAAGGCCAAACCCCAGGGCGAACAGGGCGATGATCCTCTTGCGCCGCCGCTCGCGGGCAAAAAGCGGGTTGTGCCTCATTGACTGGCGCCGGCTCGGATAGAGGGCTTCGATGGCCATGACGACCTCCCAGTTGTCCCTAGGCAAATGATTGAGAGCCGGCAAAGTTGCTGCGGCACACAACAGTCTTTCCGGGCGGCGCGACAATTCTGCGGGCAACCGCAGCCGTTGCATATGTGTTGTTGTTGCTTGCCCGGCCGTTTATCGTCCCCGCCTGAGGGAAGGAATTGCCTGACGGTGAAAGACGAGCAGCAGGCGGCCCATGTGATGATCGAGATCATGCTGCCGAACGGAGGAACGTTCGGGCCGCAGGAACTTGCCTTGCTCGACGCAATCCGGAGCCGGCGCTCGATCGTCGGCGCAAGCCGCGCGCTCGGCCTCTCCTATCGCAAATGCTGGCTCGTGGTTGACGCTTTGAACCGCGCCTTCGAAAGCCCGGTCGTTGCGACCTTTCCGGGTCGGCGCGGCGGCGGCGCCGAGATCACGCCCTTCGGCGAAAGGCTCGTGGCGCTCTATCGCTCGATCGAGCGGCACGCCGGAAATGCCTCGAAAAAATCTCTCGAGGAACTCACGGCTTCGCTCGATTGGTCGTTCGACCCGAAGGCCAAGGCCGCGGGCGCGGCGCGTGATCTTGGCTGAGGTCGGAGATCGCCACCGCCTTGATCATCGCCCAGGCCTTGAGGCCCTGCACGAGAGCCAGCCGTTCCACCGATTCGCGGGTGATGAGCGCATCGAGGCGCGTCTTGCCGAGGTTGAGCGTGGCGCGCACATAGGGCGGGGTTAGGAATTCCAGCTCGGCGATGTCGCCGGGCAGGCGATTGGTGATCGACACGTCCATCGGCCGTGACAGAGCAACCGAAACATCGCGGGCATCGATCCTGACCTTCACCGCCGAATCGATCGGCAGATCAATCTTCGGCACGCGCAATTCGCCGTCCTCGAAAAAGAGGGTCGTCAGCGCCAGGTGAAGGTCATGGCGCAGAATGCGCGCGAGAATGACGGTGCTCAGCCGCGGCGGCAGGCTGGCCGGATTGTGGATCTGTTTCTGGGTTTCCTGCATCGGCCTTGGATCAGAGCAAGCGCATGCGTGCTTTACTCTAGGGCTAATCCCTGGCCCTCGCTACAGGGACGCCGGTTCCCAAATCACCCCGATTCGTGTAAGGGGACGCTGCAATTGCGAAGAGAACAGCCCATATAGGGCGTGGGGTGCCCGCCACGGCGCACACGAGCCCTTAACCTGCTGATTTAGCCCTTGTTTGCGGCGAAGTCGGAACGCCCCCCGGCTTCCCATGCGCCCTGCATGCGCTGCGATCTTGCGGGAATGCCCATTCGGATATCGGACCAAGTTTCATGAATTTGCGCAATATCGCCATCATCGCCCACGTCGACCATGGCAAGACCACGCTGGTCGACCGCCTGCTCCAGCAATCCGGCGCCTTCCGGGAAAATCAGCGCGTCGCCGAACGCGTGATGGATTCGAACGACCTCGAAAAGGAGCGCGGCATCACGATCATAGCCAAGGTGACCTCAGTCGCCTGGAAGGACGCCCGCGTCAATATCGTCGATACGCCCGGCCACGCCGATTTCGGCGGCGAAGTCGAACGCATCCTCTCCATGGTCGATGGCGCCATCGTCCTCGTCGATGCCTCGGAAGGTCCGATGCCGCAGACCAAGTTTGTCGTCGGCAAGGCCTTGAAGATCGGCTTGAAGCCGATCGTCGCCATCAACAAGGTCGATCGGCCGGATGCGCGCGTCACAGAGGTCGTCAACGAGATCTTCGATCTCTTCGCGGCGCTTGACGCAACCGACGAACAACTCGATTTCCCCATCCTCTATGGCTCGGCCAAACAGGGCTGGATGGCCGGGACGCCCGAGGGTCCGAAAGAGAGCATGGCGCCCTTGTTCGATCTCGTCCTGCGGCATGTGCCGGCGCCAAAGATTGAGGAGGGCGGCTTTCGCATGCTCGGCACGCTGCTCGAGGCCAATCCCTATCTCGGCCGGCTCATCACAGGCCGCGTCTTTGCCGGCAGCATTAGGCCCAACCAGGCAGTGAAAGTGCTCGACCACACTGGCGCGATTGTCGAGCAAGGCCGGGTCTCGAAGATCCTCGCCTTTCGCGGCATCGAACGCACGCCGATCGATGTGGCGGAAGCCGGCGATATCGTCGCCATCGCCGGTCTCGAAAAATTCAACGTCGCCGATACGCTCGCGGCGCCCGAGGTGATGGAGCCGCTGCAGGCGCAGCCGATCGATCCGCCGACCCTGTCGATGACCTTCCTCGTCAATGATTCGCCCTTCGCCGGCACCGAAGGCGACAAGGTGACGAGCCGCGTCATCCGCGACCGCCTGTATAAGGAAGCCGAAGGCAATGTCGCGCTCAAAGTCGAGGATTCGCCGGACTCGGATTCCTACATCGTTTCGGGCCGAGGCGAATTGCAGCTCGCCATCCTGATCGAGACCATGCGCCGCGAAGGCTTCGAACTCGGCGTGTCGCGGCCGAAAGTCGTGTTGCGGAAGGACCCGCCAACCAACCAGCTCCTCGAACCCATCGAGGAAGTGGTGATCGATGTCGACGAGGAGCACTCCGGCGTCGTCGTGAACAAAATGGCCGAGCGCAAGGCCGAGATGGTCGAGATGCGTCCTTCGGGCGGCGGGCGGCTGCGCCTCGTCTTCCACGCGCCGACCCGCGGCCTCATCGGCTATCAGGGCGAGCTTCTGACCGATACGCGCGGGACTGCGGTCATGAACCGGCTGTTCCACGCCTATGCGCCGTTCAAGGGGGACATCGCCGGCCGCCGCAACGGCGTGCTCGTCTCCAACGACCAGGGCGAGTCGGTCGCCTATGCGATGTGGAAGCTGGAGGATCGCGGCCCAATGATGATCGAGCCGGGTCAAAAGGTCTATCGCGGCATGATCGTCGGCGAGCATACGCGCGACAACGATCTCGATATCAACGTGCTGAAGGGCAAGCAGCTCACCAATATCCGCGCCGCCGGCAAGGACGAGGCGGTGCGCCTGACGCCGCCGATCAAGATGACGCTCGAAAAGGCGCTCGCCTATATCGAGGACGACGAGCTCGTTGAAGTGACGCCGAAATCGATCAGGCTCCGCAAGATGCTGCTCGATCCGAACGAGCGCAAGCGGGCCGTGCGCGCCCGGGAGAGCGCGTGAGCTGCGCGGACTCCTTCTCCCTGTGGGAGAAGGTGCCCCATAGGGCGCGCTTCGCGCGCCCGTCAAATCGAAGGACGCCCGCCGCGAAGCGGCGGGCTATGGCGGGGCGGATGAGGGGTTGCGATCGCGCGCTATTGTGCACCGTCGTACCCCCTCACCCGCCGCCTCCGGCGGCACCCTCTCCCACAGGGAGAGGGTTCGCACAAAGCAGAGGCAGCCATGCGTGACTTTCCGCCCCGCCGCATCGTCTGCCTCACCGAAGAGACGATCGAGACGCTCTATCTCCTCGGCGAGGAGGACCGGATCGTCGGCGTCTCCGGCTATGCGGTGCGGCCCGCGCGGGTTAAGCAGGAGAAGCCCCGCGTCTCCGCCTTCATCTCGGCCGATATTCCAAAGATCCTTGCGCTCGAGCCGGATCTCGTTCTTTGCTTCTCCGATCTCCAGGCGGCGATCGCCGCCGATCTGATCCGCGCCGGCGTCGCCGTGCATATGTTCAATCAGCGCGATGTCGCGGGCATCCTGGCGATGATCCGCACGCTCGGCGCGCTCGTCGGAATCCCTGAGAAAGCGGCGGCGCTCGCCGACGATCTCGAGAGACACATCGAAGGGGTGGCGTCGGCAACACGCGCGCGCCAGCGTCCCAAAGTCTATTTCGAAGAATGGGACGACCCGCTGATCAGCGGAATAGGCTGGGTCTCGGAGCTGATCGAGATCGCCGGCGGCGAGGATGTGTTTCCCGATCTGCGCCGACAGAAATCGGCCAGAAATCGCATCGTCACGCTCGACGCCGTCATCCAGGCGGCGCCGGACGTCATCCTTGCCTCGTGGTGCGGCAAGAAGGTTGTGCCCGAGAAGATCCGCGGGCGCCCGGGCTTCGATCGCATCCCGGCGGTTCGCGACAATCGGATCGTCGAGATCAAATCGGCGCTGATCCTGCAACCGGGGCCCGCCGCGCTCACCGATGGGCTCGACGCCATGGTTGCCGCGCTTCACCCTTCAGGCTGAGCCGCAATCGCAACACGGGCGTCAGCTCGCCGTCGCCAAGCCAAGGCTCGCCTTCAAGATTCGGCGGTTCGGCCGCAAAAGATCGGCCAGCGTATATTGGTCGAGGACCTTGAAGAAAGCTCCGAGCGCCTCCCGCAACACATGCTCGAGGCGGCACGGGCCCGCGATCCGGCACTCCCCGCCCTCGGCAAAACACTCGACCAGAGCCAGGTCGTCTTCGGTATTACGCACGACGTCACCCACGTTGATCTCATGCGGAGGCTTAGCGAGCTTGAGACCGCCGCCGCGACCGCGGAGCGTCGCGACATAGCCAAGATGACCGAGCGCCTGAACCACCTTCATCAAGTGGCTCTCCGATATGCCATAGGCGTCGGCGATCTCCCGGATTGAGCTCAGGCGGTCAGATTGCAGGCCCAAATAGATGAGGACGCGCAAGGAATAATCCGAATAGCGGGTGAGCCGCATCCGCTTCCTCCCCTCCTGGTTGTCTTCCTATACCGCTTGCCTCTTCAAAGGGCAATTTCCGAAGGTCTCAAGCTCGCCCTGTTTTTCAGGTTGCGGGGCCGTGAGTTCACCTCACACCCAGCGTGAGTGCGACTTCGCTCAGCCGCCGGCAAGCAGCGAATGAAGCGCCTCCGCATTCTCTCCCTTGCGCAGGCGTCGGGCTAATTCCTGATCGCGAATGCGGCGCGAAATGGCCGCGAGTATGCTCATATGGTCGCTGCCCGGCTCAGCTGGAATGAGAAGCAGGAAGACGAGATCGACCGGATTCTCGTCGACGGCATCGTAGGCAATCGGTCGCGCGAGCCTCGCGAAGAGGCCGAAGAACCGATCGAGCCCTTCGATCCGCGCATGCGGTAGCGCGAAACCCTGGCCGAGCCCAGTCGAGCCGAGTTTTTCGCGCGCCTCAAGGGCGTCGAGGATCGTCTTTTGAGGAATGTTCAAGAGCGCGGCCGTGCGGCGGGCGAGCTCTTGAAGGAGCTGGGCCTTGTCGCTCACGCGAAGCGATGGGATCACGCGATCCTGAGTGAGAAGTTCAGCGATGTCCATGGTCTGCCTGGAAGGAGAATTGCGGCAAGCGAATCATCGTGGGCTCGATCCGATCTCGGCGACATCGGCGAACTCTAATCCTGGACGCGCAGGCGATAGCCGACGCCGGTTTCGGTGAGAATATGGCACGGGCGCTCCGGATCGACCTCGATTTTTTGTCGGAGCGCCCGGATGTAGATGCGCAAATATTGGACATCGACGTCGCCTCCCCAGACTTCGCGCAGGACGAAGCGGTGAGTCAATACCTTGCCGGCATGCGCCACGAGCACCCGCAGGACGTCATATTCACGCGGCGAGAACTTCACCTCCTGGCCGCGCACGGTCACGATCCGCCGCACCAGGTCGACCGTAAGATCGCCGCTGCGGAAGATCGCCTTTTCGCCCTGCTGCTGGAGGCGGTGTCGCTGCGCGGCGCGGATGCGGGCGAGCAGCTCGTCGATCCCGAAGGGCTTGGTGACATAGTCGTCGGCGCCGAGATCGAGCGCCTTCACTTTCACGCCCTCGGCCTCGCGGCTCGACAGAACGATGATCGGCAGGGTCTCGCCACCCTCGCGCAATTGCCGGATAATGTCGAGTCCGTCCATGTCCGGCAGTCCGAGGTCGAGCACGACGACATCGGCCGACTTGCGGCGGACCGCTTCGATCGCGCTGCATCCGTCCTTTGCCTCCGAAACGATATAGCCCTGCGTGGCGAGGCTCGGCCGCAGGAAGCGCAGGATCGCCGGCTCGTCGTCGACGACGAGAATTCGGAGTTGGCTGGTGGTCATGTCAGCGCCTCGACCCGGTGCGTCAGCGGAATCGGCAGCTTCACGATGAATATCGCACCAGGCCGGTCGGTGCGGTTGGCGGCGCAGATCGTCCCGCCCATGGCTTCGACGAAACCGCGGCAGATCGCAAGCCCGAGCCCCGTTCCGACGCGCTGCCGGTCGGTGCGATGGACACGGAAGAACTTGTCGAAGATCCGCTCACAATCCGCCTCGGGAATTCCCTCGCCTTCGTCGGCGACTTCGAGCACTACGCTATTGCCCTCGCGGCGTGCCGTGATCGTGATTGGTGAACCCACCGGGGCATATTTGGCGGCGTTGTCAAGGAGGTTGAAGAGCACCTGTTCCATCAGGACCATGTCCAATGCGAGCATCGGCAAGCCCGGCTCAAGGGCGATCTCGACCTTATGGTCCTTCAAAATCTTTTGCGCCTTTTGCAAAGTCGCCCCGACGAGATCGGACAGGTCGACGAGGCTTGATTGCGGAATGAGCGAGCCCGATTCGAGCCGCGTCATGTCGAGAAGATTGCCGATGAAGCGGTTGAGCCGTTCGGCCTCTTCCTGGATGGTGCGCAGCAGCGTCATGCGCACCTGCGGATCGAGTTCCGCGCTGTGAGAGACGAGACTGCTCGCCGAACCGATGATCGAGGCGAGCGGCGTGCGTAGATCATGCGAGATCGACGTGAGCAGCGCCTGCCGCAGGCGATCCGTCTCGGCCGCAAGCCGCGCCTTGGCTATGTCTCTGGCGAGATAGACGCGCTCGATCGCCAGCGCCGCCTGGTCCGAGAGCGAGTCGAGGAGACGGCTTTCCTCCGGCCTCAGCAAGACGCCATCCCGATCGGAATCGATGCCGATGACGCCGATCGGCCCGCGGCCGGTCCGCATCGGCGTGAACAGGCGCTTCGCCCCCGGCAAAGTATCGGCGCCGCGGCCGGCCGCCTGGTTCTTCTCGAAACACCATTGCGCGGCGGCAAGATCGGCCTCATCAAGCTGGTCCTCCGGCGGAAATCCTGCCTTCAACGCGAGTCTCCCCTCTTCCGGCAACAGCAGCACGACTCTCACCTTCAGCAGAAGCGCGATCTGATAGACCGTCGCCCACAAGACATCGTCGAGCCCGGCGGCACCGGCGAGTTTGCCGCTGAAGAGATAGAGTTCCTCGGTGATCCGCGCCCGCTGTTGCGCCGCGATCGCCTGCGCTCGCAGCCGCGCCGTGAGATTGCTGGCGATGACCGCGACAACCCCGAAAAAGAACAGAGCGACCACATTCTCGGGGTCCGCGACCGTGAACGTGTAAAGCGGCGGCAGAAAGAAGAAATTAAACGCGAGGACGCTGACGAGGGAGGCAAACAGCGATGGCCACAGACCATAATTGACTGCGCTCGCCAGCACGCCGACAAGAAAAACAAGCGCGAGATTAGAGACGGCGAACGTGTGGCGCAGAAAGAGCGCGGCAAGGCACGCGGCCGCGACAAAACCGAGGCTTCCGGCATAGGCAATCCAATTCGCTCGCGCCGCGCTCGGCTGGGGGCGCGTAGCCTTAGGTGTCGGTCGGGCGCCCTCGGCTGCGACGACATGAATGTTGATGCCGCCGGCATCCTGAATGAGCCTTTGCGTCACCGATCCACGCAGGAGATCGAGCCAATGCGCACGGCTCGCGTGGGCGACGAGAATATGGGTGAAATTATGCGATTGGGCATAATCGATGATCGTGGCGGCGATGTCTTCACCGGGAAGCGTGAGAGGTGTCCCGCCAAGCCGGGCGGCAAGCCGCAAGGCCTCAGCGACCTGGCCGCGTTCGGCCTCATCGGCGCGCAGCTCCTGTGGAGTCTCGACGTGGATCGCCGTCCACGGCGCCCTGAGCCGATCGGCCGTGCGCCGCGCCAGCCGCACCAGCGCGGCGCCGCCCGACGCGCCGTTAACCCCCACGAGCAGGCGCTCGCCGGCCGGCCAAGGCCCGCCGATCGCATGCGAACGCATATAATCGACCATTTGCGCGTCGACCCGCTGCGCCGTCCTACGCAACGCGAGCTCACGCAAGGCGGTGAGATTGCCCGGCGAAAAATAATTCTCTCTCGCCCGCACCGCCTGATCGCCGAGATAGACCTTGCCTTCGTTGAGGCGGTCGATCAGATCTTCCGGCGTGAGGTCGACGACTTCAATGTCGTCGGCGCGGTCGATGATCGAATCAGGAACGGTTTCGCGCACCCTGATGCGGGTGATGCGGGCGACGACGTCGTTCAGGCTTTCGACATGCTGGATGTTCAGCGTCGTGTAGACGTCGATGCCGGCGGCAAGAACCTCTTCGACATCAAGGTAGCGCTTGGGATGGCGGCTTCCCGGCGCATTCGTATGCGCAAGCTCATCGACGAGCACTAGGCGCGGTTGGCGCGCCAATATGGCATCGAGATCCATCTCGGCGAGGAATTGCCCCCTATAAGCGATCATCCGCCGCGGCATGACCTCCAGGCCGGCGAGGAGCGCTTCGGTCTCCTGGCGGCCATGGGTTTCCACCACGCCAACCACAACATCCCACCCTTCGCGCAGCTTCGCCTGCGCGGTGAGCAGCATTTCGTAGGTCTTGCCGACGCCCGGCGCGGCGCCGAGAAAGATCTTCAATCTCCCACGCGCACCGTTTTGAGCTTCCTGCAGCAGGACATCCGGCGAAGGGCGTCTGTCGCCTGACTCGCGTTTCTCCATCATTCTCGCCAAAGGCCGGACGGCTTCCCTTTCACGGCGGAGTCAAGACATGGATATGCGACGCCGGCTTTGCGAGTCCGCGTCGGACTCGCATGCCGGCGGAGTGCCTCTCGACACCGGGCATCTTACACTTTCAGCCGGCCCGCGTCATTGCGAGCGAAGCCAGCGTTCCTTCTCCCCTTGTGGGAGAGGGTTCGCGCACGTTCATTCTGGATTGCTTCGTCGCTTCGCTCCTCGCAATGACAATCCCCGCCATGCGCGGTTTTCTATTCGCCTCGCATCATCCAGGACCCAAGCTGTCGAGAGCGAGATTGAGTTCCAGCACGTTGACATGCGGCTCGCCGATGATGCCCATGAAGCGCTTCTCGACATGCGCCTCGACGAGCGCGCGCAGGCGATCTTCAGGAAGCTGCCGCGCCTTGGCGACGCGCGGCACCTGAAAGAAAGCCGCCGCCGGGGTAATGTCGGGATCGAGCCCACTCGCCGATGTGGTGACGAGATCGACGGGTACCGGGACGGACGGGTTTTCCGCCTGCAATTTGGCCGTGTCGCCCTTGACCCGGTCCACGAGCGCTTTCGAGGTCGGCCCTAAGTTCGAACCAGTCGAATTGTCCGCCGCATAGGGCACGGGGATGGTTTTGGTCGGATCTTTCGGATCCGGCTCAGTCGTCGCCGACGGCCGCGGGTGGAAATATTTGTCCCTCGTGAAATTCTGCCCGATGAGCTCGGACCCGATGATCTTTCCATTCTTTTCGATCAGGCTGCCATTTGCCTGATGTCGAAAAAGAACCTGGGCGATGCCGGTCATCCCCAGCGGGTAGATCAAGCCGGTGATGACGGTCATCACGACGATCATCAGGATGGCCGGGCGGATTTGCTTCACCATTGGTTTGTCCTCACGCAAGGCCGACGGCGGAAACCACCATGTCGATCAGCTTGATGCCGATGAACGGCGCGATGATGCCGCCGACGCCATAGACCAGAAGATTACGGCGCAAGATATTCGCCGCGCCGAGCGGGCGATAAGTGACACCTTTGAGCGCCAGCGGGACGAGCGCGATGATGATCAGCGCGTTGAAGATGATCGCCGAGAGGATGGCGCTCTGCGGAGTCCTCAGGTGCATGATGTTCAGCGCCTGAAGCTGCGGATAAAACGCGATGAACATCGCCGGAATGATGGCGAAATATTTGGCCACATCGTTGGCGATCGAAAATGTGGTCAGCGCGCCGCGGGTAATGAGCAACTGCTTTCCGATCTCGACGATCTCGATGAGCTTCGTCGGATCGCTGTCGAGATCGACCATGTTGCCCGCCTCGCGGGCGGCCATCGTGCCGGTATTCATGGCGACGCCGACATCGGCCTGGGCGAGCGCCGGCGCATCATTGGTGCCGTCGCCGCACATGGCGACGAGCTTGCCTTGCGCCTGCTCAACGCGGATGAGTTTCAGCTTGGCTTCCGGGGTCGCCTGAGCCAGGAAGTCGTCGACGCCTGCTTCCGCGGCAATCGCAGCGGCAGTGAGCGGGTTATCGCCGGTGATCATCACCGTACGAATTCCCATCCTCCGCAGTTCATGGAAGCGTTCTTTGATGCCGCCCTTCACAATGTCCTTGAGGTTGATGAGGCCGAGCAAGCGGCCGTTCTTGGCGACGGCGAGCGGCGTGGCGCCCGATTTCGCGATCTCGTCGGATTTCGCCGTCAATTCACGAACGGCGGAGTCAAGCACGGGAGCAGCCGGCACCAGCGCACGGACATAGGCCAGAACCGCGTCAACGGCGCCCTTGCGGACGGCACTGTCGCTGGTATCGACGCCGCTGATCCGGGTTTGCGCCGAGAAGGGGACGAATTTTGCCTGGAGCGTTTTCATGTCACGCGCTCTGATCCCGTGCTTCTCCTTGGCGAGAACAACGATCGAGCGGCCTTCCGGCGTTTCGTCCGAGAGCGAGGCGAGTTGAGCCGCGTCGGCGAGCTCGGCCTCGCTCACGCCCGTGAGCGGGATGAAGGCCGCCGCCTGGCGGTTGCCCAGCGTGATCGTGCCGGTCTTGTCGAGCAGCAACGTGTCGACGTCGCCCGCCGCCTCCACCGCACGGCCGGACATGGCGAGCACATTGAAACGCACCAGCCGGTCCATGCCAGCAATGCCGATGGCCGAGAGAAGCGCGCCGATGGTCGTCGGGATCAAGGTTACGAACAACGCTACAAGCACGAGGACCGTCACCTTTCCTCCCGCGTAGGAGGCAAAGCTCGGAATGGTCGCGACCGCGATGACGAAAATGATCGTCATGCCAGCGAGCAGAATGTTGAGCGCGATTTCGTTCGGCGTCTTCTGCCGCGTTGCCCCTTCGACGAGCGCGATCATGCGGTCGAGAAAGGTCGAACCTTGTGCGGCGGTGATTTTCACCTTGATCCAGTCGGAGATCACGGTCGTACTGCCGGTCACTGCCGAACGGTCGCCGCCGCTCTCGCGAATGACGGGCGCCGACTCGCCGGTGATCGCAGATTCATTGACGGAGGCCACGCCCTCGATGACATCGCCATCGCTCGGGATCAAGTCGCCGGCCTCGACCAGCACGACATCGCCGGGCTTCAGCAACGTAGCGGGCACTGAGCGCCATTTCGTAGCGCCGTTGGCCGAAGACTTTTCCTCGCCGGCCGCGTAAAGCAACTTCGCATTCGCTTCCGTCTTGCTCCGGCGCAAGCTCGCTGCCTGCGCCTTGCCGCGGCCCTCAGCCACCGCCTCGGCGAAATTGGCGAAAAGTACGGTGAACCAGAGCCAAAGGATGATTTGGAAGGCAAAGCCGTAGTGGCCGCGCCCCAGAGCAATGTCACGCAAGAAAAGAATCGTGACGAGCGCCGCAACGATCTCGACCGTGAACATCACGGGGTTTCGAACCAGGACGCGAGGGTCGAGCTTCTTGAACGAGTCGCCGATGGCGGTGACAAGAATCTTCGGGTCCGCCATTGCGGCGATAGAAGTCCGTCTGCGTGTATGGGAGAGTTCCATGGGAATGCCTCTGAGGATCAATAGAGTGTGCCGGCTTTCATCGCGAAGTGCTCGACCACGGGCCCGAGCGATACCGCCGGGAAATAGGTCAAGCCGCCGACTATGAGGATCACCCCAACGAGCAAGCCGACGAACAGGCTGCGGTCGGTCGGGAATGTGCCGGCCGAGGCAGGCACGATCTTCTTTGCGACGAGCGAGCCCGCAACCGCCATCATCGGCACGATGAAGACGAACCGCCCCATCAGCATCGCGAACGCAAGCGTCGTGTTGTAGTACGGCGTATTGGCGGAAAGTCCGGCAAATGCGCTGCCATTATTGCCAGTGCCTGAGGCAAACGCGTAGAGGATCTCGCTGAAGCCGTGCGGGCCATTGTTCGCAGTCCCTGCGAGACCAGCCGGCAGAACCGTGGCGAGCGCAGTCCAGCCGAGGATCGATAACGGCAGCGCCAGAATGGCGATAATCGTCATCTTGACTTCCTTCGCGTCGATCTTCTTGCCGAGATATTCCGGCGTCCGCCCCACCATGAGCCCGGCGATGAACACCGCCAGGATGGCGAAGAGCAAGATGCCGTAGAGGCCGGAGCCGACACCGCCAAAAATAACTTCGCCCAGCATGATGTTGACCATCGGCACCATGCCGCCGAGCGGCGTAAAGCTGTCATGCATCGCATTGACCGACCCGTTGGACGCGTCCGTCGTGGCGGTCGCCCAGATCGTCGAATTCGTAATGCCGAAACGGACCTCCTTGCCCTCCATATTGCCGCCCGCCTGCAAGGCAGAAGGCGCTTGGTCGATATGGAGCGCGGTGAATGCGGGGTTTCCGTGTGACTCAGCCCAGTAACACGTTGTGATGCCGGCCAGGTATATGACGCCCATCACGGCGAAGATCGCCCAGCCCTGGCGCTGACTGCCGACCATCCGGCCGAAGGTGTAGGTCAGCGCCGCACTGATCGCGAGGATCGACCACATCTCGATGAGATTGGTGATCACATTCGGGTTCTCGAAGGGATGCGCGGAATTAACGTTGAAGAATCCGCCGCCGTTGGTGCCGAGCTGCTTGATTGCGATCTGCGACGCGACCGGCCCTTGCGCGATCAGCTGCTTCGCGCCCTCGACTGTCGTCGCCTCGGTGTAGGCGCTCAGATTCTGCGGCATTCCGAAGGCGATCAGCGCCAGCGCGACGACGATCGACATCGGCAGCAGAATGTAGAGCGTGCAGCGCGTGAGATCGACCCAGAAATTGCCGACCGTCTGCGCCGAGCGCCGTGCGAAACCGCGAACGAGCGCGATGGCGAGCGCTATGCCGGTGGCGGCCGAGAGGAAATTGTGCACGGTGAGCCCCGCCATCTGTGTGAGATAGCTCATCGTCGTCTCGCCGCCATAAGACTGCCAGTTGGTATTGGTGAGGAAGCTCACCGATGTGTCGAAGGCAAGGCTTTGTTCGACGGGCGCTTGCCCCTGCGGATTGAAGGGCAGAACCGCCTGCAGCCGCTGCAGGGCATAGAGCGTGACGAAGCCCGCCACGCTGAAAAACAGCATGGCGATGGTGTATGTCACCCAATGCTGCTCCTGCCCTTCATCGACTCCGCAAATCCGATAGATACCGCGCTCCACCGGTTGGAGGACAGGCGAGAGAAAGGTCCGCTCGCCCGTGAAGACGCGCGCCATATAGGCGCCCAGCGGCTTTACCACCGCTATGACGAGCAGCGAATAAATCGCAACCTGGATCCAGCCATTAAGAGTCATGTGGACTGCTCCTCAGAACCGCTCGGGGCGGACGAGCGCGTAAACGAGATAGACGAGGATGAAGAGGACGGCGAGAGCGCCGAGTCCGTAATCGATGATCATGTTTGCCTCACAATCTGTCGCAAGCGAAGACGTAAAGCGTGATGATCAGGAAGGCCCCGATCCCGATCGCAAGGTACAGAACGTCGAACATGCGAAAGACCTCCCTCGGCCAGCAACGGAGACTCAGCTGCCAATTTATTGGAGAGCTTCGGTTAGCTGCCGCTTCACGCAAATGATCTAAGTCAACCTTGGCTCCCGGCCGATTGCGCCAGTCGCGCAACTGACCTCTGCCCAGGCGATTTCATGGGCGAGCATTTGCCGGAAATGGCATATAGGATCGAGATGTCTTCGGCCCCGCCACAATAAAAATTCCATATATGCCCGGCGCAAAGCTCTCGTCTTTTCAATCGCATGCGGATTGAGGGTGTTCGCCGGAATGCGAGGGTGCGACGAAGTGCGAGGGCAGCGAAAGAATTGCGCCGACGATCAGCCGGCCTGCATCGCCATCACTGCCAATTCTGCCAGAAGAGCAATGCTCAAGAAGCCGCCGAGGGCTAAGCCGATTTCGAAAAGCAGTTCATTGGGCGTCGGCGTTTCGTCGCGTGCTGTATTCCGATCACGACAATGATCTTCAGCGCGTTGACTGGCGCGGCCAAGCCTGTTGTCCTGCATGGCGACAGCATCCATGAAGCCGACGATTCGCAGGACGTTTTGAGCCGGAATCGCATATAGGATCGAGCCGGCCCCGGCATCGGCGTTATAGAAATCGCATATAGGCCGCCCTGGCGAAACGCTCGGTCTCGCTGGAATCCTTCGGGGCGTCCTGCCGCTGTCGATCATTGGCGCGGCAACGCGAGAATCTCCGGCATGTGCGCAACGAGGAATTGCTTGAGCAGCATTGCTCTGGCGCGATGCGCGAAGGGCGTCGGATGCCAATCGCCGGGGATACTCAGTTTTGGATTGTTCCAGGTATGCTTGCCGAGCGACACGTCGATCACCGGCAAGCCGCCGGCTCGAAGCTCGTTCATGATGTCCTGATCGGTGAAACCGGACATCCACAAATTATCGTGCCCGGCGGACAGGAAAAGAACAATTGTCGGAACGTGGTAGCGCTCTCTTGTCAAGGCAGCGGCTTTGAGCGTCTCCGCTATATAGAGTTGGATGTCACCTCTGGTGCCGATCCTGAAATAGCGTTTGAATAACGCGCGGAAGATGGCCACGCGCGAGAGAAGCCCTTCTATCTTTGGTCTGCCGTGATCGAAGCAGACACCGGCGAAGATCGGGTTGCCATTCTCGAGAACATAGCGTGGCGCGCCGAAGACATAATCAGCTTTGCAAGCGACCCGATCGGTTTGCCACGGGGCCGTGAAGAAGACGAACAAGCGCAAATCGGACCCGACGATCTTATCGAATACGCCCGTTTCCATGGCGCGCAGGAACTGTTGCGGCGAATAGGCCCAAAAACCTAGATTGAGGACGCGAATCTTGTGATCGGTCAGGTCGGCGAAGGCTTGAGGCATCGTGTCCGGATCGTTGACGCCGACGCCGAGCGTGAAGGAATCGCCGAAGAATGCGATCGTCGGACCATGATCCGATGGAACCGTCTTCCTGAGACGATGGTCGTCAAATGTGTAGGTGACTTCGTAGATCGTCGCGCCGGAGTACGGATAGATCAGTCTCTCGTGATAGACACCCGGATCTCCGGGGCCCCAGCCGAAGACCAGGTTACGCACGATCACGCCCTTCGTCTTGATCGAAACGGGAGTATCGGAGTCGAATGCAAAAGCAGCACCCTCGATGATGCACAGGCCGAATACGAGCGCTCCTACAACGACAAACGCCTCGCGCGCTCGTTCGGGAACAAGCGATACGATGTCGACGAGAAGCAAGAAGAGAAGGAACAGATAAAAGAAGATCGTGTGGGGGGCAAAGCGTGAAACGTAGATCACATATCCGCAAAGACCGAGGCAGGCCGGCACGCCAACGGCGCGCGCCCAAAACATGAGACGGGGCATAATTCCGGTTCCGTTGCTTTCTGGCCCATAGAATAGTTGAAAATTGGCCTGATCGGCGGCGCTCCGGCGGCCCGATCGTCAAATCATTGAGATCTGGTCTCCGGCGCCGGGATGCGGGTGCAGAACGCGCGTGGAAAGCGCCGGCGCCCTCGCCCGAGGCATCGCGTCGAGTCGCACAAGAGATTCCGATCGGTCAGAACCGCGACTGACGAGCCGCAGAGCCGCGCCGATCAGGCCGTCGCCCCGGGTTTGCCGCAAACCGGGATCGGTTTTCAGCAGGAGGCTCAACAGGATAAGCGCCGAAGGAAAAGCGCGTCGCGGTACCTCGCTCAGCCGCCGACACCTGGGGTTCAAGTTTGAGTGGGCACAGTCTCGGGGAGCGCCGCTGTGGAGCGCGATTGCGCCGCCGGTCCCGAATGGCGCCCGAGGCCGCGCCCGGCTGGCAGGCTGCTGCCCTTTTCGGGCCAACAAATGGCCAGAATCTGCCGCTTGCTCGGGCAACTTGGCGCGAGATACGACCAATCGTTGCAGGAAAGCACCGCTTCCCTGAAAAGCAAGTCGAAACAGCGAACTTGGATTGAATGCTTCGCCATGATGTGTTCCTTTTGTCACAAATGGCGCGTTTTCCATTGGGGGCAAAAACATGACGTTTTCGCGCGGGTTTTTCACTGCAGCAGCGCTCTGCGCGGGAATGATCATGACAGGCGGGTACGCCGCAGCCGCAGATCTGCCAACCACCAAAGGACCACCGCCCCCGCCGCCCACCTGGTGGTCGACGGTGACGGTCAATGGCGAGATCGACGCCGGTATCATGGGCAATCCTGACAGCCCGCCGAGCGGGCTCAACTGGGGCCGGCTGTTTGATGACAAGGCGAACGAGCCTTTGTTCAATCAAGGCTTGCTGACCGTGCAGCGGCCGATCGATTCGTCGAAGCCGGTCTATGATGTCGGTTTCGCGTTCCAGCTCATGTATGGCTCGGACGCTCGCTACACTCATTACCTCGGCGAGTGCGAGTATTGCATCAACAGTCTCTATCAGGTCACCGTCCTTGAGGCTTACGTTCAGGCGCATACGCCGTGGATATTCGACGGCGGCATCGATTGGAAAGTTGGTCAATGGCCGACCCTGGAAGGCGCCGAAGTGATGGAATCCGACCTCAACTTGTTCTATTCGCATTCCTATATCTTCAATTACGCCGAGCCCTTCCAAGACACCGGCGTGCTGGCGATCGCGCATGTCAATCCCACGATTGATCTTTATGCATCGATTGTCAGCGGCGAGAACACAAGCTTGGGCTTCCCGTACGGCGACAACAACGCTACGCCAAACTTCGAAGGCGGCGTTGGGCTGAACAAATTGGGTCCCAATGGCGCCGTCACCGTTCTGGCGACGACTCACATCGGGCCGCAAGATCCGTTCTTCGGGGGCGGCCTCGAACCAAACGGAGCCGGTCAGACGCCTATGCTTTATCCGGGGTGCGGCTTTACTGCATGCGGCAATAGCGCACTGCGCTTCGATAACGACATCGTCGTGACATGGACAGCTACCGACAAGCTGACCCTAACCCTCGACGGCAATTATACCCGGGACAATGCCCTTCCGGACGAAACCTATGGTGCCGCGGGCTATGCCTCTTACCAGACGCCGATCGATTGGCTGAAGATCAATGGCCGCGCGGAGGTGTTTCGCGACGATACGGGCGCATTCGTCGGCGCCTATCCAAACGTCTTCGGTTTCGCAGACTCCGAACATGGCTATGTTCTTCCGGGCGGCTTTTCGCCCGTGATCACGCAGGCGCCGACGACCTATTTCGAAGTGACCGGCGGCCTCAACATCACACCGACGATTCCCTCGAGCATCCCTTACCTCAAGGGGGTCATCATCAGGCCTGAGGTGCGCTACGACACGTCCTTGAACGGAACGACCCCCTTCGATCTCGTAGAGACCGGTCCTGGGGCGGGGTTCGGGACGAAAACTGACCAAGTCACGGTCGGCGGCGACATCATCTTGAAGTTCTGACTTCACTCCAGAATGGCATGAGAAAAAACGCCGGCCCTCGAGGCCGGCGTTTTCGTTGGCCGTCGCGAACTCCACCACGTGTTTGAGACGGATCGCCGCGACACGATGCTATCTGCTCCATCATTGCGAGGAGCGAAGCGACGAAGCAATCCAGAATGCGAGTGCACTAACCCTCTCTCCTTGCGGGAGAGGGTGGCTTGCCATAGGGCGCGCTCCGCGCGCCCGTCGCTTATATGCCCTGCGCGAAGCGCAGGGCTATAGCAAGCCGGGTGAGGGGTCGCACCACCCCTCACCCGGTCGGCTCCGCCGACCACCCTCTCCCGCAAGGGGAGAGGGTTCGCGCACGTCGCTCCGCTCGCAATGACGGGCTCACAACTCTGCGAGAAACGTGCGAGGCCAGTGTTCGGAGTGGCCTGGAGGCGCGTCCAAAAGACCACCCTTTCGCCCAAACGCGTTTCAGGGGCGGGTGTGGGCTCGTCGGAATGTCAAGTCATGACGCAAAAGGCCGCGGATCAACGCATAGATGAGATAGGAAAAATAACCGATCAGAACGGCCGATCCAAAAACGAAGTCGAATGCCATGATCGTAGCCTTCGCTCCATCGCCGCGGTGCGCGACCGCTCGGGTCTATCAAACCTCACCTGGGTTCAGGTCACAAGCATTTATCGAGCCTAAAGCCGCCGCGCCGCTGATCCGGCCCGATCGTAGCGGAAAAATGGATTTCATGCCTTCGAGTCTTCGTTAACGCGTGATTGATCTGAAAGATCCGCAACATTCAGAATCATGCTTCGGGGTCGAGCCTTCTCCGCCAAGCCGCCGCTTCTTTGCCGCGCATCTGTGCGCCCGGGTTCATCGCCCGAAAAAGCCTCGGTCGGCAAAAAAGCGCTCCCTTTCGGGAGCGCTGAAGTTTGCGAGGAGGAGGCTAGAACGGGCGTTTGGCCTCACACGGATGAAGTCATCAAACGAACGGCGTATCAGACGTCGTAGTAGAGAAAAAATTCATACGGGTGCGGCCGCAAGCGGATTTCATCGAGTTCGCGCGAGCGCTTGAAGCTGAGGTGGGCTTCTACGACGTCATTTGTGAACACGTCTCCCTTGAGAAGGAATTTATGGTCGGCTTCTAGGGCGTCGAGGGCGTCCTCAAGCGAAGCGGGCGTCGATGGGACCTTGGCACGCTCCTGTGGCGGAAGGTCGTAGAGATTCTTGTCGATCGGCTCGCCCGGATCGATCCGCTTCTCGATGCCATCAAGACCGGCCATCAGCATCGCCGCAAAAGCGAGGTAGGGATTGGCGGCAGGGTCCGGGCAACGGAACTCCACGCGCTTCGCCTTGGGGTCGGGCGAGTACATGGGGATACGGCATGCGGCTGAACGATTGCGTTGCGAGTAGCCGAGGTTGACCGGCGCCTCGAATCCCGGCACCAGCCGTCGATATGAGTTTACGGTCGGCGCACAGATCGCGAGCAGCGCCGGCGCGTGCTGCAAGAGCCCGCCAATATAATACCGCATCACCTCGCTTGAACCGGCATAGCCGTGGCCGGCGAAGATTGGCGTCTCGCCGCGCCAGATGCTCGAATGCACGTGCATGCCCGAACCATTGTCGCCGAACAGCGGCTTTGGCATGAAGGTGGCGGTCATGCCGCGCTGGCGCGCGACATTCTTCACCACGTATTTGTAGATCATGACGCTGTCGGCCATGCGCGTGAGCGCCGCAAAGCGCATGTCGATCTCACCTTGGCCGCCGGTCGCGACTTCGTGATGGTGCGCCTCGACCGCGACGCCGATGCGCTCCAATAAAATGACCATATTGGTGCGCGCGTCCTGGAGGGTGTCGGCCGGCGGCACGGGAAAGTAGCCTTCCTTTGGGCGTAGC
>Ga0116223_10000438_pt1 | contig 51493 bp, 40 predicted proteins | sample Sb_taG_3_FD_90092 | JGI IMG/M metagenome (GOLD analysis project Ga0116223, IMG submission 90092) | Peat soil microbial communities from Weissenstadt, Germany - Sb_50d_a_PC metaG | ecosystem: Environmental > Terrestrial > Soil > Wetlands > Peat | place: Germany: Weissenstadt | collected 2010-09-21 | reverse complement strand
GGCGGAGACACAAACATTACGACGAATCCATTGCCGATCATTCTCGGAACGTCGCAGGCATCCGTAACCTCGGATGTGAATGGCCTTGCGAGCATGCAGCCATCCACGGGGGGATTTCAAGGTGCTTTGGCGATTCTGGGCACAGTCACAGCCGGACCGGGGAATATGCCGTTCCAGCTGCAATCTCTGTGGCCGATGCCGCAATAGGGAGGTTGATCTCAACGACGATGCACGCTCAGCGCGATGCAGCGCCAGGCGCCAAAGCCAAAAGCCAATGGCTAATAGCCAGAAGCGAGAAGCTTCTCCATCACTTCTTCGTCCACTGGTCCACCCAGTCGTTCACCGTTTTGTACCAGAGTTGGCTGTTCTGCGGTTTGAGGACCCAGTGTCCTTCGTCCGGGAAATACAGCATTTTCGAGGGCACTTTCAGCCGCTGCAAAGTCGTGAACAGTTGAAATCCTTCGGATACGTCCAGCCGGTAATCGAGTTGGCCGTGCACGACGAGCGTCGGCGTCTTGAAATTCAGCGCCGACAGGTGCGGTGACCATTTGCGATAGAGTTCACGATTGTTATACGGCGTCCCTTTCAGTTCCCATTCTTCGAACCAAAGTTCTTCAGTCGTGCCCCAATCGGATTCATTGTTGAACGTCCCGTCGTGCGAGACGATGCATTTGAACCGCTGCGAATGCCCCAGGATCCAGTTGGCCATGTAGCCGCCAAAGCTCGCACCGAGGGCGCACTCGCGGTCCTTATCGATGAACGGGAAAGTGCGCTCGGCGTCGTCCAAGCCTTTCATCAGGTCGTCAAACGGTGCCCCACCCCAATCGCCGTTGATCGCGTCGATGAATTTCTGGCCATAGCCCGTCGATCCGTGGAAATTGATCATCACGACCACATAGCCGTTAGCCGCGAAAAGTTCGGGATTCCAGCGATAACTCCAGTCGTCCCCCCACGCGCCCTGCGGTCCGCCGTGAATAAGGAACTTGACCGAATATTTCTTCTTGGCATCGAAGTTGGGTGGCCTGACCACGAAGCCTTCGACTTTTTCATTGGCCGCGCCCGTGAACCAGAAAGGTTCGAGCGCAGACATTGCCACTCGAGAGAGAACGGCGCGATTGAGGTCTGTGAGCTGCACTTCACTCTTTTCCACGTTCGGCGTCTTACATCCTTCGGGCTTGGTCTTGCCGCTCGAATCGGTGCAGACCTCCTGTGTCTCGAAAACCGTGGCGCCAGACGCAGCCGCCCCTGCTTGTGACAACGAAGCGCGGAAGATCTCATTCGGAAACCTGACCGACATGCGCGTAAACAACAGACTCTTTCCGTCGTGGGTCACTGCGAGATCGTCATTGTGGCCCGGCACGATGGTCTTGATATTGTTTTTCGTAAGACGGAGGTTAGTCTCGTTCCCAGCGTCACCGCCGATGACGGCAGTGTCCAGCGCAATCGAATAGACTGGTGAATCGCCTTTATCCTCCGCGACGAAATAGATTTTGGAGGAATCCGGATCCCAGATGTAGGTTCCTACCCAGCGGTCGAACGTCTCCGTCAGATTCCTGATGTGCCCGGTGCGACGGTTGTACAGCATCAATCGGAAGCGGTCGCTTTCGTATCCGGGGCGGACCTGGGCGCGATAGGCTATATATTTTCCGTCTGGCGAATATAGCGGCGACGAATCACTGGCGGGGTTGTCCGTGATCTTCTTCGCCGACCCGCCATTCACGGAAACGATGAACAAGTCGTTGTTGGTGCTGAGCGCCTCGACTTCATCGTGATTCGAGGTGTAACAAATCTCCTGCCCATCGGGAGAGAAAGCGTAGTCGTCCTGCCCGCCCAAACTAAATGGCGGGACATCGTAGTCACCGGGAGTGAGATCGCGGCTCGCACCGCCGTCGGCAGGAATTATCAGAAGATGATTGCGCTTGCCTTCCTTATACGCATTCCAATGGCGATAAAGCAGATGAGTAAAAGTCAGCGCTTTGACCTTCGACTTCTCCACATCCTCCAGTTTCTTGGCGTTGCAGGCTTCGTCGGCGCAGTTGGGGTAAACATTCGAGACGAAAAGAATGTTCTTCCCATCCGGCGACCAAAGAGGACCGTCAGCCTCGGTGGCAATCGAGGTCAGCTTGTGCGTTGCGGTAACGGTACCCTTAGCATCTTCGAAATCGGCGATCCATATTTGCGAACCACTTTCCTTCGTCGACAGAAAAAGAAAGCGCTTGCCATCGGGCGCCCAGCGCGGACGATCCGACTCCTGCACCAGAATAATCTCACGCGCCTCACCCCCGGCCGTCGGCACGACCCAGACATGGGGCGTCTTCGTGTTCGCGTCTAGGCTGACGTCAACCGCGCTGAACAGCACCCATTTCCCGTCTGGAGAAACCACGGGCTCATTAACCCGCTTGAGCGCCATCATGTCTTCAAAGGTGAAGGGATGCTTGCTCTGGGCAAGAGCAGGAAGAACCAATGACGCGACAACAATCCAGCCGAACAAGCGGCGCATGAATTGCCTCCGTGGGGAACGGGGCCAGTGTAAATCATGCAGGCTGCGAGCGGTCGTGACAGACTTTGTTCTGATTGTTCGTGGCACTAATGGGCTTGCGCGCGCTCTACGCACTCCAGAATTTCCGACTCACTAAGCGTGTGATCGGATGCCTTGGCGCGTCGGTAAATGCGCTCGACCACGTCATCAGAGGCTGGAATGCCTCGGTGATCGAGCCAGAACAAGACGTTCGACTTCCCGCTCATAGGGCCGACATCGATGATCTGCTCCAACCCAAACACGTGCGAAGGCACGCCCGAATACACCGTGTTCGCCAACTCAATGTCATTCTTCTTGTAGGCCTTGATGACTGCCGCGGCATGGACGCCGGTGGCGGTGCGAAATGCATCTTCGCCGACAACCGGATAATTCGCCGGAATAGGCACACTCGTAGCCCGCGACACAGCCAGGCAATACTCTTTCAGCTTGGTAAGATCCTGATCCACCCACGGGGGAATACCCATGAGTTTGAGGTTCAACAGCATCTGGTCCATCTGGGTGTTGCCAACTCGTTCTCCAACTCCTAACGCTGTTGCATGCACGCACTCCGCGCCAGCCACCAGCGCCGCCATGGAGTTGGCGATGGCTAATCCACGATCGCAATGCCCGTGCCAATCCACGCGAATCTTCTCGCCCGATGGCTTCACCACTTCTTTGATGATGAATTGCACCAGCGCAAATGTCCCCATCGGCGTGGCATGTCCGGCGGTGTCACAAATAGCAATGGCGCGTGCCCCGCAATTGATCGCAGTTGAGTACAGCCGTTTAACCATTTCCGGATCGCATCGGGTGGTGTCTTCGGTGACGTACATTACGTCGAGCCCGAGCGATACCGCATACTTCACCGCGCTCTCCGTCGTCTCGAGCAGAAAATCATCGCTCCAGTTTTCCGTGTAACGGCGAATGGGGCTCGATCCAATAAACGTCGCCGCTTCGATGTTCAGCCCGGTACGCTGCACGATCTCCGCGATAGGACGGATGTCGTTCTGGTGGGTACGACATGCGCAATTGGCGCGAATCGTCATCTTGTGCCCGACGATTTCCCGCGCCAAAGCCTCCACGTGCTCTACCGCGCGCGGCCCTGCTCCCGGCAACCCAAGGTCGAGCGAGTTGATGCCCAGTGTCTCCATCAGATGCAGTATCGGAATTTTCTCTTGGACGGAGGGATCACGAACCGAGGGCGACTGTAAACCATCGCGCAAAGTTTCGTCGTTGAGCAAAACATGCCCCACCGGCCGCAGCGACGCGGGGTGAATCCGGTTCCAGTCGTAAATAAGTTCGGAAGACTTCATTCATGCACCGACTTAGATCATCAACAGGAAAAGCTGCGAAGGAATTCGTTCAATCCGCATCGATGGCTTTACTCTACGTGCTCTCGTGTGCTCTGCGTTCGTGCCGTTGAACTATGCGGGCGACTACTTAGCTTTCGGAGGCACAGTCAGGCCGAAAATCGAAATTTGGCCAGGCCCAGCCACATTCAACCCCCCTGACTCCTCGGGATCAGGCAAATAAAGCGTCTTACAATGTTCGCAGCGATAGACTTCGGCATCGCGGCCCCAGGCCTTCTCCACATCGCCGCAAGCCTGCTCCAACAAATCGGTGGTGTAGAACCAGCGCTTGAGATGGCCGCCACAGAACTTGCCTTTCTCATTCTTCTCGTTGCAGGCGCGCTGTCCTGGTTTCTTGATTTTGACTTTGTGATTGGGGAGTTGCGCGGGAGTCGGTGTGCCAGAAGTTACGGTTGTGGCCAAAAGGTTCACCCTCGTTCAGGCGGCCAACGCCGCCGAATTCCTTCTGTTCGTATTCTACTCGAAGCGTTTTGCGTGATGCCAGAGACGCGCGAACTGCGGAGGATGCGAAGAACGACCGCAGAGACCAAACTGAGAGACTACCTACAGCCGCCCTTTTCGCCAATATGCTCCCGCCGCGCGTAGCGCGCCTCGGAGCTTTTTGGGCAGCGCGGGGGCGAACATCAGATCAAGGAAGCCTTCCATTTGGCGCACGAATCCTTCGCCGTAGCCGTACCACCAGATCTGCTTCATCTCGGGGAGACGATTCGAGTCCAGATGCTTGATTCGCACCATTTCCTCCAGACCAAAAATGCCGTGAGTGCGACCCAATCCGCTCGCCTTTATGCCTCCATGTGGAGCCTCGCTGATGCCGAAGCAGGCAATGGCATCGTTCACCATGACCGTGCCCGCCTGGATGCGTCGGGCCAATAATTCTCCGCGGGTACGGTCGCGTGTCCAAACGCTGGCTGCGAGGCCGAAATCAGAATCATTCGCTAACCGGATCGCTTCATCGTCGGTGTCGAAGGGCATTACCGGAAGCACTGGGCCGAACGTCTCGTCCCTCATGATTTGCATGGAATGAGTAACTTCGGCCAGCACGGTGGGAGCGTAAAAATTCGGACCAAGCTGAGGAAGCCGCGATCCTCCGATCATCACCCGCGCGCCCTGCAAGCGGGCGTCTCCAACCTGCGCCTCTACATTCCGCACCTGGAGTTCGCGGATCAGCGGGCCAACGTCAGTACGCGGGTCAAGCCCGTCGCCCATACGCAGAAGTTTGGTTTTGCGTACGCAAGCGTCGAGGAATGTTCCATACAAGCTGCGATGCACATAGCAGCGTTCCACCGAAAGGCAGGCTTGTCCGGTATTCACGAACGCCCCCCAGACTGCGCCGCTAGAAGCGACATCCACATCGGCGTCGTCCAGCACCAGCATGGGATCTTTTCCGCCAAGTTCCAGCACCACTGGGAGCAGGCGAGCCGCCGCTGCTTGCGCAATGCGCTTGCCGGTAGCGACGCTTCCGGTAAAGACCAACTTGTCGATTTCCGCATTCAGCAATGCAGAGCCGGTGGGCCCATCGCCGACAATGACTTGAAAAGCATCCTGTGGCACACCAGCTTCATGCAACAAAGACGCTAGCTGCAACGCCGTCAGTGAAGTAAGCTCCGAGGGTTTCAACACGACCGCATTTCCAGCCACAAGCGCGGATAACGATTCCGTAGCAGGAATGGAGAACGGATAATTCCACGGCGAGACAATGCCGATGACGCCGTAGGGCTCGCGCAGGATGAGTCCAGCCTTGGTCTTCATCGCCAGGTTGCCGTGCGGAACTGGCCGCTCACGCAGAAAGGGAAACGCATTCTCGACGCAAAACCGCGTGGCATCTAATACGACCAGAACTTCGGTAAGCAGCGCCTCTGCGAGGGGCTTGCCGGCCTCGCGCGTAATGAGCCTCGCAACTTCCGACTTCTTCTCGTGAAGCAGACGCTGAAACTCGCGCAGGATAACAACTCGTCGTCGCACGCCAACTTCGTTCCATGCCGGTTGCGCCGCGCGAGCCCGGGCGACAATGGCATGAACTTCAGCGTCAGTAGCGGCCTCGAACTCGCGCAACCTCTCGCCGGTCGCGGGATTCACGGAAACCACTTTTCGGGTCGCGAGTTGAAGATTCGTAACCATGTTCTACGCAAAGTTTACGCGGCTTGTTGTGCCCGCGCCAGGCGAGCACCTAATATTCCACGCCCACCAAATACAGCCCGCTGGCCGGAGCCGTCGCTCCAGCGGCCGAGCGGTTGCGTGCTGCCAAAATGCTGGTTATGTCGTCCGATTTCAGCGTGCCTTTTCCGACCAGCACGAACGTTCCCACCAGGTTTCGGACCATGTGGTGCAAGAAGCCGCTGCCGCGAACGGTGTACACCAGTTCCTCCGCGGCGCGATCCCAGGTTGAGGCGAAGACCTGCCTGACATTGGAGTGCACATGGGAAATAGTTTCATCCTCGCGACCCCGTTCTGAATCTACTGCCGCAAAGGAAGTGAAATCATGTTCGCCGACCACGAACTGGGCGGCTTGCCGCATGGCATCTTCGTTGAGCGGAAAAGGATAGTGCCAAACGTAACGTGCCAAGAAAGGAGGACAGACCGGCTCACGATAAATTCGGTAACGGTAGGTTTTAGCTTTGGCAGACTTGCGAGCGTGAAAGTCGAGCGGCGCCTCTGCGGCCTCGAGCACCCGAACCGAGGACGGCAATACATCGTTCAACGCTTTCACTAGATTCTGCGCAGGGATGCTCGATTCGGTGGCAAACGTGGCCACCTGGGCGAGAGCGTGAACCCCCGCGTCGGTGCGTCCTGACCCTTGCGGCAAAACCTTTTCGTCGGTCACCCGTCCAATAGCCGAGGCCAGAGTGCCCTGGATTGTGGCGGCATCCGGTTGCACCTGCCATCCGGAGAAGTCTGAGCCATCGTATGCCAGAACGATTTTGAGATTGCGCATGAAGATTGCCCGGAATTCCCCGGCAAAAGCCGATCCTCGAAACAATTTGCAAGTCTTTAGAACATTCGACGCTCTGGCCCTGGTTCAGGTCTGATGACGGTTGCGTCAGCTATACTATTGCATTCCGCGAAGTGGTTTACGATCAAACGCAAGTACTTTGCCTCTGGGCACAAAAAATGAAACCTGGGCAGGCGGGTTTGCGTACTAACTCATGATCTGGGAAACGCCTTTGTCATCATCACGAGCAGTTCTTATGTATGGAGATAAGCGCATGTCTTTGCCTGGTTTGAATTCTGCCTGCCGGATGGCCGCTACAACGTTGCTCGCCTGCGTCCTAGCCGCAAGTGGTTGGGCGCAAGACTCAACCCAATCCGGTCAACCGGCGTCTTCTGGCGCCTCAGAGCCCAGGACGGTGCAGGCTCCACAGCCGCAGCAGTTCGTCGTGCAAGACTATTCCAAGCCCACTCGCGCGTTTCCGAACGTGATTCGGCCATACATGCCGCAGCACGTTCCTTCGCCAAACTTGAGCAACACACCGCGGATTGACCAGCTATTGCATGACGGCAAGATTATGCTCTCGGTCGATGACGCGGTTGCGTTGGCGCTGGAAAATAATCTTGATATCGGAATCGCGCGCTACAACTTGAACATCGCCGACACAGATGTTTTGCGCTCGAAATCCGGAGCCAACAACTTCCTGGGAGCGAATTCCGGAGTCGTGCAGAATACGCCGGGCAGCGGCGTAGGCGGCCTCGGCGGAACGGTCGGCTCCGGCGCAGGCGGCACCACGGCGGCGCCAGGTGGCATTGGTGCGGGCACAAACGGATTGGTGAGTTCCAGCCTCGGCCTAGGGTCGCCGATTACCAGCTTCGACCCGATACTCACGAGCACGATCCAGGAAGACCACTTGAATACCATCTCGAGCAACGTATTCACCGGTGCCCCTACAGTTGCGCAGAATACAGGAACTTATAATTTCAACTACACGCAAGGCTTCCAATGGGGCACAAATATGTCGGTGGGATTCACTAACTCGCGGATCACCACCAACAATGTTTTTAATACGTATAGCCCACAGATTAGCCCCTCTTTCCAGTTCAAACTTACGCAGCATCTGCTACAAGGTTTTGGCTTTCTGCCGAATACGCGATTGATCCGGCTGACCAAGAACAACCGCGAAATCTCTGACGTCGCATTCAGGCTGCAGATTACTACGACTGTGGACCAAATAGAGAACATGTACTGGGAGCTGGTATTCGCCTACGAGAACGTAAGAGTACAGCAGGAGTCACTAGCTTTTGCGCAGAAAACTCTCTCTGACACGCAGAAGCAGGTGCAGATCGGCAGTCTGGCTCCGATTGAAGTAGTTCGCGCCCAGAGCACGGTTTCGACCGACCAGCAAAGTCTGATTCTGGCTCAGAATAATCTGCAGTTGCAGCAATTACTGATGAAGAACGCGCTCAGCCGGACGCTGGTGGATCCGGTGCTGGCTGATGCCGAAGTCATCCCAACCTCGACTATCGCCTTGCCGGAACAGGAGCCGGTTATACCGATCCAGGATTTGGTAAACGACGCCCTCGGTCATCGGGCCGAATTGGCCGAGTCGCGGATCGATTTGACCAACCGCGAGATCAACAACAAAGCGATTCGTAATTCGATGCTGCCCACTCTCGACCTCTTCGCCTATTACGGAGGCTCGGGTCTGTCGGGTTCGCAAAACCCCGCAAATCTTTGCGCAAATCAACCTCCAGCAGAACAGGCGGAGGGCTTCTGCTCGGGGTTTAATCCCACCGTCGGCAGTACTCTAATTCCTGCGGTGGGATCGGTCGGTTACACCAGCGCGTTGAATCAATTGGTCAATTCCACAGCGCCCGACAAGGGGGTTGGCCTGACACTGAACATTCCGATTCGTAATCGCAGTGCCGATGCTTTGCAGGTACGGGCGGAATTGGAATACCGACAGGCGCAGATGCGCGAGCAACAAATCGAAAACCAGATTCGCATCGAAGTTCGCAATGCCCAGTTCCAAGTAGTGCAAAACCGAGCTGCGGTCGTAGCAGCCCAAGCAGCCGTGGAACTAGGCCATCAGTCGCTGGATGCCGAACAGAAGAAGTTGAACCTGGGCGCATCTACCAGCACGCTGGTTTTGCAGAATCAATCTGTTTTGGCGACGAACGAATCTAATCTGGTTTCGGCGATGGCGGCCTATGAAAAATCACGCATTGAACTCGATCGAGCCACCGGTCTGCTCTTGGACCATGCCGGAATCGTAATGGCGGATGCCGAGCGCGGCCAAGTCACACACATGCCGAATGTGCCTTATGTTACGCCGCGTCGCGATGTGAAGTCGGTAATGGAAGCTCCTCAACAACAAACTCCGCAGCCACAACCTCAGCACTAGACACTGCTCGGATCAGCACGAGCATCGTTCATCACGGGGGTCCGCCCCCGTGATGATGGTTGCTTCAAACGAATGCCTGGCCCATCCGTCTTTTCGACGACCGCACCTTTATAAATCTTTACAATGATCCTCATATAATTTGCCGCGACCAAAGCTACTCTAAGTGTGTCCCTGACAAAATGGGGACGCATCAAATGTCGAGATTGAGGAAGCGCTGCAATATTCTGGTCCCTCTAGACAAGCAAGGAGAAAAGGAAATGTGTTTGCCTCGTTTGAGATTTTCCGGCCGAGTTGCTGCGATTGTGATCACCGGGTTGCTCTCGATCAGCGGGTGGGCGCAAGACGCGCAGCCCGCCCAGTCTGCGTTGCCGCAAGCGCCTCAGCCGATGCCGGCTGCAGCGCCGCAATCACAGCAGTACGCTTCGGTGGATTATTCGAAACCGCGCTCCCAGTTTCCAAATGTGATCGCACCGTACAAGGCGGGGTACGTACCGCCCCCGAACCTCAACAACACCGATCGTATTCAATACTTGATGCGCGACGGCAAGATCATGCTTTCGATGAATGACGCGGTCGCGTTGACACTCGAGAACAATCTTGATCTGGTTCTGGCGCGCTATAACCTGAACATCGCGGACACCGACATTTTGCGCGCTGATGCAGGAGCAAACATTCTTGGCGTGAACACCGGCATCGTGCAAAATACTCCTGGTGGAGGCGTAGGCGGGCTCAGCGGAAATGTTGGTTCAGGGGCCGGCGGCACGAGTGTCGCCGCAGGCGGCGTGGGCACGGGCACCAATGGTCTGGTCAGCTCGACTTTGGGCATCGGATCGCCCATCACCAGCTTCGATCCCGTAGTCAGCGGCACGCTGCAGATGGACCGGAGCTTTGCCGAATCGACCAGCATATTCACGCAAGTGCCGAACGGCGTTGGGAACACAAACACGGGGACCGCCGATTTTTCCTACCTACAGGGCTTTCATTGGGGCACAAACCTGTCGGTGGGATTCAACAATGTTCACGCCACGACCAACAACGCGGCCAGCACGTACACACCGGCGCTGAGTTCCGGGTTCCAGTTCCGGCTCACCCAGAACCTGCTTCAAGGCTTTGGCTTCGTAGCCAACACGCGCTTTATTCGGATCGCAAAGAACAACCGCGAGATTTCCGACGTGGCCTTCCGTCTGCAAATCATCACGACTGTGGACCAGATCGAAAATCTGTATTGGGATCTCGTCTTCGCGTTTGAGAACGTAAGAGTTCAGCAGGAAGCGCTGGCTTTTGCGGAAAGGACGCTCGCTGACAACAAGAAGCAAGTGCAATTTGGAACTTTGCCGCCCATCCAGGTGGTAAGTGCGCAGAGCACCGTCTCTACCGATCAACAGAATTTGATTCTGGCGCAAACTAATCTTGAGCTACAGGAATTGCTCATGAAAAACGCGCTCAGTCGCAATATGGAAGATCCAGCGCTTGCCGGGGCCGACGTGATTCCCACGTCTACCATGCGACTACCGGAGCAGGAACCGGTCGTGCCCACACAGGACCTCATCAATGACGCGCTCAGCCATCGCGCGGAATTGGCGGAGTCACGGATTGATTTAAGCAGTCGCGAGCTGAACAACAAGGCGGTTCGCAACGCCATGCTCCCAACTCTCGCTCTGTTCGCATACTACGGCGGTTCAGGTATCGGTGGGGACGTGAATCCGGCCCTGTTGCCACCGCAGTGCACCTCGTCAACAAGCACTCTTTCGAAATGTTTCACCCCAGCTCAAGCAGCTCCGCCGTTTCAGAATGGCGGTCCAGTAGGCTACGGCTCGACGTTGAATCAGCTGGTCAATGGCTCCGCGTCTGACAAGGGCATTGGGCTGACGCTTAACATCCCGCTTCGAAATCGGCAAGCGCAAGCCGATCAGGTGCGCGCCGAGTTGGAATATCGCCAAGCGCAGGTTCGTCTGCAACAGATCGGGAACCAGGTGCGCATTGAGGTGCGCAACGCGCAATTTGCGCTGCAACAGAATCGAGCCAGCGTGCAGGCCGCCCAGGCTGCGGTTGATTTCGCTCGCCAGACGCTGGACGCTGAACAGCAAAAACTGGCAGCTGGCGTTTCCAATCCGACCGCGGTGTTGCAAGACCAGTCCAGCTTGACCACGGCCGAGTCCAATCTGGTTTCGGCCAAGGCATCCTACGAAAAGGCAAGGGTGGAGTTGGACCGCGCAACTGGCCTTCTGCTTGACCACTCCGGAATCGTCATGGCCGATGCCGAACGAGGCGAAGTAACTCACATGCCCGATGTTCCCTACGTCGCGCCACGGCAGGACGCACAGCCGGGCGCGCCCTCGCAACCACCGCCGCCGGGTTACTGAAGCAGCCGGGGTTGTTCCGGCCCTGCTCGCGTTCAGGCAGCAGGGCCGGATGGTTTCTACTTTCGGTCTTCCTGAGCTTCGATGTATTCTTCCACCCGTGACGCTGTCAGTCGTTTTGATCACGAAAAACGAAGAGCGCAATCTCCCTGGCACGCTTGAAAGCGTGATGCCGTTGCTGCGCGACGGCAAAGGAGAAGTCATTGTTGTGGATTCGGGCTCGACCGATCACACGGTTGAGATCGCGAAGTCCTACGGGGCCAAGGTTTTTGTCGAGGCGTGGAAAGGTTTTGCAGCGCAGAAGAATTCAGCAATAGATAAGGCGTCGATGGATTGGGTGCTGCAGTTGGATGCGGACGAACCGCTGGAACCAGAACTGGCCACCGAAATAGAAGCCGCGTTGAAAGCCAGTTCGGGGATGAGCGGTTTCTGGATTCCGCGCAAGAATTTCTTCCTCGGCCGCTGGATCAGGCACGGCGGCTTCTATCCCGATCCCAAGCTCCGTCTGGTGCGGCGCGGCGCAGGACAATTTGAGGAATACGGGGCACATCCCACGATGAAAGTCACAGGCCCTACACGCAGGCTCTCCCACGCACTATTACACAACGCATATCCGACCCTGCGCGGCTACATCGATCACATGAACAGTTATTCTTCGATGGGTGCCGAGTTATCAGTAGGAAATGGTTATCGTGGTTTCAGTTTTACCAATATCGTGATCCGGCCGCTCCTGACTTTCGTTTACAACTATTTCATTCGGCTGGGATTCCTGGACGGACGCGAGGGCCTGCTGCTGCACCTGTATCATTCGGTTTACGTCTCCTGGAAATACTCCAAAGCGTGGGAATTGGCTCGCCCCGACGGTCCAAGTAACGTCTCTGCGGAATGAAATCTCGGGTAGAGACATAGCTTGCTACGCCTCCCGCCTTGCCGCGCGCCTGAACTCGCCATATCATCTATGTAGACGGGGTGTTCATGGCTGACAAGAAGCCTTCTAAACCGCAAGTGGCAGAGAGTCCGATCGCGGATGTGTTCGAAGGACGCTATCCTTCCGAGACAGAAAAACAGTGGGCAGAAAGAACGCTGGCGCCGACCCTGGAGAAGTCTCCTGAGCGGCCAATTGGCGCGCCCACTGGGACCAATCTCGACGAGAACGGTCACGCCCGTTTCACCACCGTTTCCGGCGTCCCCATCCGCCGCATGTACACCCAGGCTGACTTGCCGGAGGACTGGAACTACGACCAGTATCTCGGCTATCCCGGCCAACCGCCTTTCACGCGCGGGATTCACGCGACGGGATATCGCGGCAAGCTTTTTACCATGCGCCAGTTCTCCGGCTTCGCTTCGCCCGAGGAAACGAACCAGCGCTACAAGTATCTGCTCGAACACGGCGGTGGTGGCCTTTCGGTTGCTTTCGACTTGCCCACGCTGATGGGCTATGACTCCGACCATCCTGCGAGTGAAGGCGAGGTCGGCAAGTGCGGTGTGGCCATTGATTCGCTCGAGGACATGGAGATCCTCTTCGGAGGGATCAATCTCGAGAACACGACGGTTTCGATGACCATTAACTCGCCTGCTTCCGTGCTGTGGGCGATGTACTTGGTCGTGGCGGAACAACAAGGTGCAGACTGGAAGAAGATTTCCGGCACGATTCAGAACGATATTCTCAAGGAATACATTGCGCAGAAGGAATACATCTATCCACCGGCGCCATCGATGCGTCTCGTCGTCGATACGTTTGAGTTCGGATCGAAGTTCACGCCGCGCTTCAATACGATCTCGATCAGCGGATATCACATTCGTGAGGCCGGATCGACCGCACTTCAGGAGCTGGCGTTCACGCTTTATGACGGCGTGGAATACGTGGAATGGGCGCGACGCCGTGGGCTCGATGTGGACGAATTCGGTCCACGGCTCAGTTTCTTCTTCAACGCGCATAATGATTTCTTCGAAGAGATCGCCAAGTATCGAGCTGCGCGAAAGATCTGGTATCAGGTGATGAAAGACCGGTTCGGGGCGAAGAACCAGCGCGCCTGGCTGATGCGCTTCCATAGCCAGACGGCGGGCGTTTCGTTGACCGCACAGCAACCGTTGAACAACATTGCGCGCGCGGCAATTCAGGCTATGGCCGCGGTGCTGGGCGGTACGCAATCTCTCCACGTCGATGGCTACGACGAAGCGCTTGCCTTGCCAACCGAAGAAGCCGCACGAATCGCATTGCGCACGCAACAAATTATTGGTTATGAGTCCGGGGTTGTACATACGGTCGATCCGCTCGGCGGATCTTACTTCCTCGAAAACCTGACCCTCCAAATGGAAAAAGGCGCGTTCGACTATTTCGGAAAGCTCGATGCGATGGGCGGGATGGTCAAAGCGATCGAACGCGGATATCCGCAAAAAGATGTCGCTGAAGCTTCCTACCAATTTCAGCGTGCGGCAGAGGCGAAAGAAAAGATTATTGTCGGTGCGAATGAGTTCGTCATTGAGGAAGAGTCGCCGCACATTCTGTACATCGACGAGAGTGTTGCGGTTCATCAGAGCGCGAAGTTGAAGGCGCTGCGGGCAAGACGATCGAATGAAGACGTTCGTCGCCGTCTGGATGCGCTCAAGAAAGCTGCAGCCGAGGAACCAACGGCTGGGTTGAATGGAAATGTTTCATCGGCGAACACGATGCCCTACATCGTAGATGCGGTGCGGGCATACGCGACCGTGGGCGAGATTTGCGATGCCCTGCGTGAGGTTTACGGGTCCTACACCGAGGCGAGTATTACGTAGCATAATACCAGTAGATTCCAAGGCAAACCGGGCGAGAGCGCCGCGCCACACTAGTTTGCTATGTTCCTGGACTCAAGTTCCGTCTAATCTTCGTATGCGGAAAGCCATCAATCACCTGAAGAGCTCTGACCCTGTGATGCGGGGCATAATCGAACGCGTCGGGCCCTGCCGCATGGAATTCAGCGAACCGGTGTTTCATAGCCTTGCCGAGGCAATCGTCTATCAGCAGTTGAATGGGAAGGCTGCGGAAACGATTTTCAAGCGCTTCACGGCACTCTGTGGTGAGCCGGTTGTTCCCGCAGGAATCGTCAAGCTAACCGATGCGCAGATGCGTTCGGTCGGTCTCTCTAAACAGAAATCGTCTTATCTCCGCGACATGGCGGAGCGTGTTGTTCGCGGAGAACTCGACTTTGGACACTTGCAAGAAATGACCGACGAAGCAGTAATCAGACATCTGACCCAGGTCAAAGGCGTTGGCGTTTGGACCGCACACATGTTTCTGATGTTCACGCTGAAGCGGCCAAACGTATTGCCGACCGGGGATTTCGGCGTCCAGATGGCGATTAAGAAACATTACAACAAACGCAAACTGCCCAAGCCTCTGCAGATGGAGAAAATTGCAAAAGCGTGGGAGCCCTATCGGAGCGTCGCTTGCTGGTATCTGTGGCGCAGTTTAGACATCAAGACTGTGTAGCCGAAAAAATTAACGCTTCGACTTGCCTCCGGGCAGGCTCGGGATGCAAACGCACCGGAAACCTACGAATCGAACGACGTCGGTTGATCTCCTCGATTCGTTGATTTTCCCGTCCCTGTTGTATCCTAGACCGTTCTCAGTGCTTCTTGATCTGGGGTTATCAAACGTAGAAGGACAATGCCAACCGAACAGAAAATTCGCGTCCTGGTCGCGAAGCCCGGCCTCGACGGACACGACCGAGGCGCGAAAGTGATCGCCCGCGCGTTGCGTGATGCGGGCATGGAGGTCATCTATACCGGCCTGCGTCAGACACCTGAGATGATCGTGAGCGCCGCGGTGCAGGAAGACGTGAACGTCATCGGGCTGTCGATTCTTTCGGGCGCGCACAACGCGATCGTCCCCCGGGTAATGGATCTGCTCAAGCAAAATAAAATGGACGATGTGATCGTAGTTGTGGGCGGCATCATTCCTGATCAAGACGTGGCTCATCTGAAACAGATCGGCGTCGCTGCTATCTTTCAGCCGGGCACGGCCATGGACGCCATCGTTCGATTCATTCGCGCCAATATCAAGCCGCGCTCAGTGCCGACGGCCGGCTGATGAGTGAGATCAGCACCTCCCGCCTGCGCGACGCCCTTGCCCGCACCATCGGACCCGCACCCTGGTATTGGAAGACTTTCCCTCGAGTGAGTTCCTCCGCGGGCCAGCGTTTCGCGTGGACTCACCACGGCAGCGAGGGTCCGTTAGGATACGTGATCTCGCTCGGCCTTGAGCAGGAAGCGGATAAATCGCGGGTCGCCATGAATACTTATTGCCGCCCTTTCTTCGTTCCGCCTTCGCACCTCGGGATTTGGTGCCCGGAGAGCCGCAGCATTCGCCTGACCTGCTTTGCTCCCGACCAACTCAAAGCCTTCGACCTCGCGGAAATTGCTGGCTGGTTCAAGCGATCCTCGGAGCGAATTTACGCCGTTACTCCCCCGCTCGCTGACTTTGAGGTCCCGCTTGGACTCGATCCCGGCATGCACAAGATTGAAGTCCCCGTAGAGCTGAGGATGGTGGATGAGTTGATTGTCCCGACGAGTTATGCGGCCAAGGGAGCCGACGATGCGGCGTTTGCGTTGTACGTTTTCTATCTGCAGGCGGGGCTGGTGGAGGTTCTGCCGCAGAAGTGGTTTACGGCTAGTCAGTACCAGGTTGGAAAGCAGTGGATCACGCGAGCAGCGCGCGATCCCGAGTCGCATCGAATCTTTGGTGAATGCTTCGGGGTGGGAAGCTTTCTGTTGGACGAAGATGGCAGCCGGTTAGATCAGTGGATCGACAAAAGCAATTAGTAATTCGCATTTTGTTCAATAGAGGTCGGGGGTAGCGTGAACATCGGTGACAATGTGCTAAATGCCAAGTGCTGAATGCTGAGTTCTTCCGTTTTGAGTGTCGAAACGGCGTTCGCGTGCTGCGCTTGCAATCGGCTGACGGTTCAAATCTCATGACCCGGGCGTGCGTGGTGGCACTTTTAGCAAAGATCAGCGACCTCAAGCACGAACCTGAGCCATTGATCATCGCTGGCAATCAGCGATTCTTCTCCGCCGGAGCAGACTTGAGAGAGATCGCGGCTTTAAGCGGGTCCGAGGCGTACGAATTCTCCCGGGTGGGCCAGGCGCTGATGCGCACCGTCGAACACTTCCCCACTCCCGTGTATGCGGCAATCTGCGGGTACTGCATGGGTGGCGGACTCGATCTGGCTCTTGCTTGTCGTCGCCGAATCGCTTCGCCGGATGCGGTTCTCGGACATCGCGGTGCGGCACTGGGGCTGATTACCGGCTGGGGCGGAACGCAACGGCTGCCGAGGCTTGTGGGGAAAGCAACGGCGCTGAGCATGTTTGTGGCGGCCGAGACGGTTTACGCTGGGGATGCACTGGTCCGCGGGCTTGTTGATGGATTGGCGGACGACCCCGTGGCGGAGGCTGCGCGCAGAATTAATTCTTCACTCGAGCTCCGCCCATAGTGGCCTCGGTTCTTCCTCGAGAAACAGAATCGAGTTTGCGTCTCGACGCTGCGCTGATATACCGTAAATGGTTCCTGGCTCTTCCCTTCATGGCCGACCGATACGAACCCAGCACGCCCTCGACTTCCAGCGTTCTCGAAACGCACGTGGATGCTACCTCCCCGCGTTTTGAAGCCAATATGCGTTTCCTGGCTGACATGGTTTCTCAGGTGCGCAACGAGGAGGAAAAAATCCGCGAAGGTGGGGGTTCAAAGGCGATCGAGAGCCAGCACACGAAAGGGCGGCTCACAGCGAGAGAACGCATCAACCTGTTAGTCGATGCTGGCACGTTTTTTGAAATTGGTTCCTTCGCGGCGCACCGCATGTACGAAGAGTGGGGTGGGGCACCGGCGGCGGGCGTGATTACCGGGCTGGGGCGTATCCACACCAGGCTGGTGATGATTATCGCCAACGACGCCACAGTGAAGGCCGGTGCGTTTTTTCCCATGACATCGAAGAAGGTCATCCGGGCACAAAACATCGCCATCGAAAATCGTGTTCCGACCATGTACCTGGTCGACTCCGCGGGCGTTTTTCTCCCTTTGCAGGAGGACGTATTTCCAGACACGGACGACTTCGGGCGCGTGTTTCGCAATAATGCAGTGATGTCAGCGATGGGTATTCCGCAGATCGCGGCGATTATGGGAATGTGCGTCGCGGGGGGCGGATATCTTCCCGTGATGTGCGATCACGTGCTGATGACGGACGGCAGCGGACTTTTTCTCGCTGGTCCGGCTCTGGTGCAGGCGGCGATTGGACAGAAAGTTTCTGCCGAGGAGTTGGGTGGGGCGGCTATGCACTCGGCTATTAGCGGCACTGTGGACTTTCGCGAACCGAATGACGAGGCTTGTCTGGCGCGGATTCGGGCGATCGTTGAGAAGTGGGGCTACCGGCGGCAATCCCCCTGGGACCGCAAGAAGCCGGAAGACCCGGCGTTGGCGGCGGAAGAAATCTACGGGATTTACGACTCTTCGCCAGCGCGACCCTACGATATGAAGGAAATTGTTGCGCGTGTCGTGGACGGCAGCCGTTTTGACGAATATAAACCTGAGTACGGGAAAACCGTGCTTTGTGGTTACGCGCGCATTGGCGGATTTGCCGTGGGTATTGTGGCAAACCAGAAACTACATGCGCAGGCGACTGACCACGAGGGGCGAAAACGGATTGAGTTTGGTGGCGTGATTTATACGGAATCCGCGGAGAAAGCGGCGCGCTTCATCATGGATTGCAACCAGAACCTGATTCCGTTGGTCTTCTTTCACGATGTGAACGGATTCATGGTTGGGCGCGATGCGGAGTGGAGTGGAATCATCAAGGCGGGCGCGAAGATGGTGAACGCGGTTTCAAATTCGGTTGTGCCCAAGATCACCGTGATTGTTGGCGGATCGTTTGGCGCCGGACACTATGCCATGTGCGGCAAAGCGTACGACCCGCGCTTTCTTTTTGCCTGGCCAACGGCGCGCTATGCGGTGATGAGCGGTGATTCGGCCGCCAGCGTGTTGGTCGAAATAAAGATCAAGCAACTGGAGCGTAGCGGGAAGGTGCTGAGCGAGCAGGAAAAGAAGGAGCTCTACGAATCGACGAAAGGAAACTACGACGAGCAAACCGATCCGCGCTATGGCGCGGCGCGGCTGTGGATCGACAAAATCATCGATCCGATAGAAACGCGCGACGCGATTACGTTGGCTCTGGAGGCGGCATCGCTAAATCCGGACGTGCCGGAGTTTAAGGTGGGCGTGCTGCAGACGTAGTCATGTCACGGCCAAATGCAGCTCTTGTCTGTGGGAATGCGCGGAAATCCGTGGCCAAGGTTGTGGAATGTCCGAATCCGTGAAGCTTGTTGAATGTCCGCGGGATGCATGGCAGGGGCTGAGGGGACAAATCCCAACGCACATCAAGCTGGAGTATTTGCGAGCCTTGATCAGCGCTGGATTCAAGCACATTGATGCCGCGTCTTTCGTCTCTCCCACGGCAGTACCGCAGATGGCCGATTCGGAAGAAGTTCTGAAGGAACTTGATCCGCCGGACGATGTTGAAATTATTGGCATCGTAGTAAACGAAAAGGGTGCGCAGCGAGCAATCAACACGGCGGCTGTACGCACCCTGGGATTTCCGTATTCGGTTTCATCAACATTCTTGCGCAACAACCAGCATCAGACCCTCGACGAAGCCATCGATGCGCTGGAGAAGATCAAAGAAAAAGGCGACGACGCGGGACTTGATATGGTGGTTTATATATCGATGGCGTTTGGAAATCCCTACGGTGATCCGTGGAATGCGGGGGAAGTCATCGACGCAATCGATCTGCTCGAGTCCTACGGCGTGCGCATGATTTCGCTGGCGGATACAGTCGGAATGGCCGGTCCGGCGCAAATTGGAGAATTGGTTTCCGCGGTGATTGGGAAGTATGACTATTTGGAGATTGGCGCCCATCTGCACAGCCGGCCCGATCAGGCTGCGGAGAAAGTAGCGGCTGCTTATGATGCCGGTTGCCGACGATTCGATTCCGCGCTAGGGGGCCTGGGTGGATGTCCGTTTGCTCAAGATGCATTGGTTGGCAATATTGCGACGGAGAAGGTGGTGGAAGTGTTGACGGCGTGTGGCGCGGATTTGCCGTCGCTGAAGCCATTCGATGTGTTGCTGCGGGCGACGGCAGAGATGGGAGCGCGATACACGGAGTCATCGGCGGCAGATTGAAATGGATTACAAAACACTCCATGTCGCGACTGAAGCGCACATCACCACGATTACGCTCAATCGTCCGGACAAACGCAATGCGATCAGTTACGAATTGATCGATGATTTGTTGGCTGCACTGGAGGAAATTGAGCGTTCAGTGTCGCTAGTGCTGATTCTCACAGGTGCAGGAAAAGCGTTTTGCTCCGGCATGGACTTGGACAATCTGAAAGCGTTGGTGGGACGCACGCCCGAGCAGAATGTCAAGGATTCCGAGATTATGGCGCGCTTGTTCCGCTCGCTGTATGACTTTCCCCGGCCGACGATTGCAGCGGTTAACGGTGCGGCGATCGCCGGAGGCTGCGGGCTGGCTACGTTATGCGACTTCACGCTGGCCGCGCCGGAAGCTAAATTCGGTTACACCGAAGTACGAATCGGATTTGTACCGGCGATCGTTTCGACTTTCTTGCTGCGGCAAGTCGGGGACAAACACGCACGCGATCTGCTGCTGACCGGAAGAATCATCGGGGCGGAGGAAGCGCATCGTATCGGCTTGGTGAATGAAGTCGTTCCCGCTGAGAAGTTGATCGAACGGACGCGTGAACTAGCGTTGCAACTCATGGAAAACAGCCCCGCGTCGCTGACTTGCACAAAGCGCTTGCTAAGCGAACATGCTCGGAGCGAACTCGATGCGCAGATACGGTCCGCAGTGAGGGAGAACGCGGCAATCCGGAGTACGCAGGATTTTCGGGAGGGCATCTCGTCATTTCTGGAAAAGCGTAAGCCGCACTGGAGTGGCGAATGAGCAAAGGCGGGAACCATGCTCCCGTGATCAGCGAAACCCGTATGCGGGTGCGCTATGCTGAGACGGACCAGATGGGTATCGTCTACCACGCTAACTACTTTATTTGGTTCGAGGTCGGCCGCGTGGAACTGCTGCGGCAACTGGGTTTTTCATATCGTGACATGGAGCAGAATGATGGTTGCGGCATCGCCGTGATCGATGCGCGCTGCCGTTACAAAGCTCCCGCGCGCTATGACGATGAAGTGATTGTGCGCACTCATTTGAAGTACCTTCGTGAATCGCTGGTGCAGTTTGAATATGAGTTGGTGCGGGCAAGCGACGGAACATTGCTTGCCGAGGGCGATACCACACACATCGTGGTCGGCCCGGAAATGAAAAAAGTGCCCTTGCCGGCGAAGTACGTAAGCGCGTTCCGGGCAGCAATGGGTACTGGAGACTGATTCTTAGTATCTGAAAGCTGAGCTGAAAACTCCTTGAAAGCACTACACATCAACGGCAACGATCTGACTTTAGAGGCGGTGCGGGAAGTCGCCGTCGAGCACCGGCCCGTACTCCTCGATCCCGATGCTCGCGCAGCGGTGATCCGCGCGCGCGCAGTGGTGGACGCGCTGGTCGCCAGCAACAAGATTTCTTACGCAATCACAACCGGCGTTGGAAAACTAAGCGACGTGCGTATTGCGGGCGAGCAGATTCGCGAAATGCAGGTTAATCTGGTGCGGTCACATGCCGTGGGCGTGGGCGAGCCTCTGGCCGCTGCGGAGGTTCGCGCAATGATTCTGCTGCGCGCCAATTCCCTTTCCAAAGGTTTCTCTGGCGTGCGCGCCGAGATCGTGGACGCGCTTTGCGAGATCCTGAATCGCGGCGTCACCCCGTTTGTTCCGTCGCAAGGGAGTGTCGGCGCGAGCGGTGATCTGGCCCCGTTGGCGCATCTTGCGCTGGCTCTGATTGGCGAAGGCGAGTGTGTGGACGACAAGGGCTCTCGCATCCCGGGAGCTGAAGCTTTGCGGCGCGCTCAAATTAAACCGGTGGTGCTCGAGGCGAAAGAAGCGGTTTCGCTGATCAACGGGACGCAAGGAATGTTGGCGGTTGGAATTCTGGCTCTGCTTGCGGCCGAAATTCTAGTGGACTCCGCCGATGTAATCGGCGCGCTTGCGCTCGACGCGTTACGCGGCACCGATGCCGCCTTCGATGAACGCATTCACGGGGCGCGCCCGCACCATGGTCAGTTGAAGACGGCGGAAAATTTGCGGCGGATGCTCGAAGGAAGTCAGATTCGCGAATCGCATCGCGACTGCAGCCGCGTGCAGGATGCGTATTCTTTGCGCTGCATGCCACAAGTACATGGCGCCGTACGCGATACGCTAGGTCACTGCCGCGAGGTAATGGAGACTGAGGCCAACTCAGCGGTGGATAATCCTCTGGTTTTTGTGAACAACTCAAGGCAGGCGGACAGCGAAGGCGACGTGATCTCGGGTGGAAATTTCCACGGCGAGCCAGTGGCGTTCGCGCTGGACTTTCTCGGAATTGCTTTGAGCGCCCTAGCCGGCATCTCTGAGCGAAGATTAGAGAGGTTAGTAAACCCGGCGCTGAGTGAGGGTTTACCGCCATTTCTCGCTGCGGGTGCGGGCCTGAATTCTGGATTCATGATGCCGCAGGTGACGGCAGCGGCGCTAGTGAGTGAGAACAAAATTCTGGCGCATCCCGCGTCCGTAGATTCGATCACGACCTCCGGCAACAAAGAAGATTTTGTTTCGATGGGCATGACGGCAGCGCTGAAACTGAAAAGGATCGTCGAGAACACCCGCAATGCTATGGCGATCGAGGCCATGGCAGCGGCCCAGGCGCTGGATTTCGTGGCTCCGCTCAAGACCGGCAAGCGTGGGCTGGCAGCTTACGCGGCGATTCGGTCGGTGTGTCCGACCATGGAAAAAGATCGCGTAATGTATCAGGATTTTGCGCGGATCGCGGAGTTGATTGCGAGTGGGAAGGTTGCAGAGGTGCTGCGTTAGCGCGAATGCCCGCTACATGAGCTTCGCTTCGGCTGGTTTGTCTCCACACGAGCACACGCCTAGGCCAACTTCGCGGCGCTTCCTTCTAGGCCCAACCTGTCTGCGATTGGCTTCAGGGCTTCGATGCAGAATGTGATGTGTTCTTCCAGATCGACGCCCAGTCCGGCGGCGCCGTTTACGATGTCGTCCCGATTCACCTTACGTGCGAAGGCTTTGTCTTTCATTCTTTTTCGTACTGACTTCGCTTCCACTTCGGCCAAAGACTTCCCGGGCTTGATCAGCGCGACTGCAGTGATAAATCCGGCTAGTTCGTCGCAGGCGAAGAGCGCTTTTTCCATGGGCGTGTCCCGGGGAACACCAGTGTAGTCGGCGTGAGACATGATCGCCTTGCGGATTTCTTCCGGATAGCCCCGCTCCTTCAGAATTTCGTTGCCTTTGTAAGGATGGTCGTCAAGGCTGGGATATTTCTCATAGTCAAAGTCGTGCAAAAGACCGACGATGCCCCAAAGGCCTTCATCGCTGCCGAATTTTCGCGCGTAAGCACGCATGCAGGCCTCGACCGACAAAGCATGCTTTCGCAAACTTTCTGATTGGGTGAACTCAGTTAGTAAACACCAGGCTGATTCGCAATCAATCGTCATCTTGCTCCTTGAACCTCGTAGTCACAGCTCCCGTTTAAGCGATCGCAATCGGACTCCTTAGGGGCTGAAGCCCGGTATTTTAGCGGACTTTGGTGGCACGGCTGAAGCAGTGCCCTTCCCGGCACGCTCGGCAGCATAGGCGGTGCGCCGGTCATTCATAGTGTCATGTTGTTTCTCTAACATGATACTTCGAGTTTTGTCCGCAGATTGTGCTTGACATCCACAGGGGTGGTGCCGCAAATTACGCTGCAGGTCGGGAACCGTATCTAGTTTGGTTCGCTCGGTTCCAGGAGAAGCCCGCTCTGGCCCTCCCACACCTAAATGGCTACAACTCTTGCCCCGGTAGATTCCAGGGAAGTGGTTCGTTGTGATCGGTGCCTGCTGGTCCAATTCCGTACCACCAACGATCTTTGTCGGCGTTGCCATGCATCATTAGACGAGGACGAGCCCGAAGTAGTCGCAGTTCCGCCCCCGCCGCAGATGATGCCAATCAATGGGCATGGTCGAGGGCATTTGCATTTGGCAGCGTCGATCCGGTCCATGCGTCTGCGCAATGGACTCAGCCAGCGACAACTGGCGGCGCGTATGTCTGTGCCACGGACTTACGTTTCCAAGATCGAAAACGAAAAGGCAACTCCGACTCTCTCTTCGCTGGAACGGCTGGCGCGGGCGCTTGAAGTCACCGTGCCTGATTTGCTCAGCGGCGGCGAGCGCAATCGGCAGGAGGAAGTCCGTGAACTGATGCAGGATCAGTTCATCGCGGAGATGCTGCCCTTCGTAAACCAGCTGAATGGGATGCAAATGTCGAGCATCTTGACGCAGGTGCGGGATCTTACCGTGCGTCCGCGGAGAAGCGCGTAACGCTCTTGCGGTTCGCGTCTCTTGTTATTAGAGCGGGTTGTTAGGATGACGACGGACGGGGACGCCCGTCTTCCATGAAATGGTTTTCTCCGGGCGACCAGCCAACTGCAGCCGGGGTCGAAAGATCCCGGCCTATTTGTCTAGCTTTCCAGCCGGAAGCGGGTTTCGCTGAGCCTATAAAGCCTACGCCACACCAGACGATTCACGGTGACGACCATGGCTGCCATCACGATAGTGGCTGCGATCAGCAGGTCGTAATTTCCGGTGTCGGTCGCCTGGCTTATCGTCGAGCCAAGGCCGATCGTCGAAAACGTCTGCCCCTTGAAATGAAAATACTCAGCGACGATGCTGGCATTCCAGGCTCCGCCCGATGCAGTGACCATGCCGGTCAATAGATACGGAAAGATTCCCGGAAGGATCAGCTTTCGCCAGCGTTCCACTCCCGTGATGCGGCATACCGAGCACGCTTCCTTTAGGTCGGTGGGAATCGCCATCGCCCCGGCGATGACATTAAACAGAATGTACCACTGCGTTCCAAGCAAAAGCAGCAGGATGGAACCTACACCGAGCCCTCCGCCTAGACGAATCAGGATCAGCAGGATGACGGGGAAAAAGGCATTCGCTGGAACCGACGCCGCAATTTGGGCGACCGGCTGTGCGACGCGAGCCAAGCGCGGGCTGAATCCAATCTTGACGCCAACGGGAATAGTCCAGGCAGCACCAATCAATAGAGCCACGATCACGCGAATAAATGTTGCTCCAAGCCCTCTCCCCAACTCCGATACCTCGGAGTGATCGAGTCCAGTGAGAAGGATCGCAACCCGAACCACGGCGTATCCCGTGAGCCCCAAGGCGGAGATGCCTAGAAAGCCAAGCAGCCAAGTCTTCCATCGCGGCCCCACACCAGTAGCTGGTTCGGCTCTGTGCCGTCGGGAGAAATACGACATCAGAGACTCCCGTACCGGGAAGATGGCTTTTTGCCGCAGTTGCGCCAAGCTGTGCGAATGCTGAATCATGTCAAGAACCCAAGAGTGGGGCACCTCTGCGCTTTCAACCTGCTCGACTTTGAACTTCTCCGCCCACGCGATTACCGGCCTCCAGACGAATTGGTCGAGCAGCACGATCACCGCGATCATAGTGAAGACGCCCAACAAAATCGACCGCGTGTCTCCGGCGCTGGCAGCGGTCTGCAGATAGGAGCCAAGGCCGGGCAAGCGGAAATCGCGCGAGCCTAAGACGAACATCTCGCAGGCCATCAGGGCGAACCATCCCCCGGCGACTGACATCATGGAGTTCCAGACCAGGCCAATCGCGGCAAAGGGCAGTTCGATCTCGGTGAAGCGTTGCCACCAACTGAATCCGTAAATCTTGGCTGCTTCGCGCATCTCACGCGGGATGCTCTTCAACGAGGCATAAAAGCTAAATGCCATGTTCCACACTTGTCCGGTGAAAATGAGGAGGATTGCTCCCAATTCAACGCCCAACTGGCGGCTGGGAAATAATGCGACCATGGCCAGCATCACTCCGGGCAAGAAACTCAGCACGGGGATGGATTGCAGAACGTCCAACAGCGGAATCATGAAGCGCTCGGCTTTCGCGTTGTAGGCAGCGATATAGCCATACACAAGTGTGAATGCCAAGCTCAAAACATACGCAAGCGATATGCGCAACAACGACAAACCTGCATAGGCCGGAAGCGCCCACGGATTTTGTGAAATTTCAACCGATGGCGTAAACGGGCCGAGCCAGGTTCGCCCCACCACCAAAACGCTGTAGAACACCGCGATTACCAAGGCAAACATCAGCACGTCTGGAAGATGCGACGTCTCTAGCTGCGGCAATAGAGACCACAGACGAAGCGGAGAGATGGTTCGGATCCCTGCACCTTTTTTCATGATTTCGCCGCGGATAGGTGGTGATTGGGCTCCGGACCAGGCTCGGTGAGGACCAGGCGCCCGTTCTGCGGATCATGGTCGAAAATCTCAGCGTAGCGTCCCCAGTTCATCGCGGTTTCGAACTGCCGCTCAACTTCGTCCTGGCTGAAATGTTCGTCGAGAATATCGTGGAAGAACTCGTCCGGGATGGAATGGTCAGATTTGGCCTTGAGAACGCTATTGATACATTGCAGAATGGCAACGTGCTTGAGTGCTGCTTCGCGAAAAAGAATCTTCCGGTTGAGGATGTCGGCTTCAGCAAAGACTATCCCCTCGGGTGTGATATGAACGTCACCCTCGTTCAGGGTGGCGAAACCGAGAATGGTTGCGGACTCGATGATAGGCAAAAGGTCATCGACATCCATGGCTAACTTTTCAGCGAGACGATAGAGGTCAGCCTCGCCGCCGCCATCGTGGAGTATTTCGAGCAGACCCGTGACCCCCGCAGTCCGAGCGTGTGGCAACATCTGGTATTTTTGCCTTGGCGCACGTGCGGGCACTGTGGACGCTTGCCCGGGCACCAGCGCTTCGGGTTGCACATCGGGTTGAGTCATGATTTTGTAGATATAGTCCACGAACTCCACAAAACGATTTGCTTTGCGGTCGCGCGGGTAGGCCAGGCCAATTTCGAAATCGGAACGGATACGTCCGGGATTTTTTCCTAAAACGATGACGCGATCGGCAAGCAGCACGGCTTCTTCAATATTGTGCGTGACTATGAAGATCGCAGTGGTCGGCATTTTCTTGCCCAGCCAGAGCTCGAGTAGTTCTCCGCGAAGAGTTTCTGCCGTAAGAACATCAAGAGCAGAAAACGGTTCGTCCATGAACAGCACTTCGGGCTCGACTACGAGTGCGCGGGCAAAGCCTACCCGCTGTTTCATCCCGCCCGAAAGCTCTTTAGGGTAAGCAGTTTCAAAGCCGTCGAGGCCGACGGTATCCAACATCTTCAGCGCGCGCTTGCGCCGTTCAATGGCACCGACTCCACGCGCTTCCAGCGGCGCTTCCACATTCTCCAGCACGTTGAGCCAGGGAAAAAGAGCAAAACTCTGGAAAACGATGGCGACGTTGGGAGGATGGTGATCAATGGGCTCGCCGTGCCAGAAAACTTCACCAGACGAAGGAATGGAGAGCCCTGTCAGCATGCGCAGCAGTGTGGACTTTCCAGAGCCTGACGGCCCGAGGAGAGCAACGATCTTTCCCGGACGGACTTCGAGATTGGTGGGCGCAATGACCTCAATGCGGTTCCCGTCCGGCTGGACGTAGAACTTCTCGACCGCGCGCGCTTCGATGATCGAACTCTCCACTCCGTATCACTCCCAACCTCGTCTACATCTATACACGATTCCGCGGTGCCGCTCCAAGCATCCAGGCCTTTTGTCACGCGACATTCACAATGGCTGGTTGGCAGTTTTCACGAATCAGGCGACGAAGTCTTCAGCTTGCGGTACGGCAACTGGCTGAGGTAGCCGGTCGGTAACCTCGGCTAGCGTCGCCAGGCGTTGGGCGAGGTTTGGGGCGAGCGAGCCCGGCTTGCATCGCCAATGATAGTTGCCCGTCTTTACGCTCGGCGTGTTCAAGCGGGCTTCGCTGCCCAACCCCAGTACGTCCTGCAGAGGAAACACAGCGAAGCTGGCTACGGAAGCCTGCGCCGCGCGAATGAAAGCCCAGTTGATTCCATCTTCACAATGTCCAACGTAGCTTTCAACCGCCCGGCGTTCTTGATCGCTCGCGCCCGACTTCCACCAGCCCAGAGTCGTATCGTTGTCGTGCGTGCCGGTGTAGACCACGCGATCGGAAGAGAGGCGATGCGGCAGATAAACGTGCGCGCCAGCGTCGCTAAAACCAAACTGCAACACAGCCATGCCGGGAATCTGATGACGCTCGCGCAGTGCATGCACGTCAGGGGTAATGTAGCCCAAGTCTTCTGCAAAGAATGGTAGCCCACCCAACTCCTCGCGCAACTTGTTGAACAGCTCGTCTCCAGGGCCATCCACCCAACGGCCGTGGATTGCCGTAGGCTCGCTTGCGGGGATCTCCCAGAACTGCGCGAAGCCGCGGAAATGATCAAGGCGAATGAAGTCGCAAGTCTGGGTTGCCCAGCGCAACCTCTGCACCCACCATCTGTAGCTCTGCGAGCGCATCGCATTCCAGTCGTAAAGAGGATTTCCCCACCGCTGGCCGGTTGCGCTGAACGCGTCTGGAGGAACGCCCGAAATAACTTCAGGCTCGAAGTCGTCCTTCAGGCGAAATAATTCTCGATTTGCCCAGACGTCGGCGCTATCGTAATCCACAAAGATGGCAATATCACCGATCACGCGGATGGATTTCTGCGCGCAGTAGAGACGCAAGGCGCGCCACTGTTCGAAAAAAAAGAATTGGATTACCCTGCGAACGGACATCTCCGAAGCCAGTTCCGTACGAGCGGTCTGCATCGCGGCCGCATCGCGACGCGCCAGTTCGAGCGGCCAGGCATTCCAACTTTGTTTGCGATAGCGCTCCCTCAAGGCGTCGTAGAGTACAAAGTTTTCCAACCACCATTCATTTTCAACGCGAAATCGTTCGAAGCGAGATCGCGCGGCTGCAGGCGCGCATTCCACAAACTTGTGAGCGCCCTCATTCAACAGAGGTATCTTGTACTCGTAAACCCGGTCGTAATCGATGAGACCGTCTGCATCGGAAAGTTCATCCAGCCGCGAAGCCCCGATCCAACCGTGCTCCACCAAACGCTCCAGGCTAATCAGCAATGGATTGCCGGCAAAGGCCGAGGTCGAAGAATAGGGCGAATTCCCGTTCGCGGGTGGTCCCAGCGGCAACACCTGCCACAGCCCCTGGCGTGCCGACGCGAGGAAGTTAAGGAACTCGTAGGCAGCTGGGCCGAAATCACCAATGCCTCCACGCGATGGCAGCGAGGTGGGGTGAAGCAGTATTCCGGTCGAGCGAGGGAATGACATTTGACTACTGTTCCAATTGAGTTATGAGGCTATGATCAGGATCGAAGCGAGAAAGGCTTTCGGCGTCCTTGCTTCTCGCTCAGCTTATTCTCTGCCACGTGGAATCTACCCGGTACCAACTTCGACATCTAGCTGCAGGTAATCGATACTGACCCGCTACTCGCCCTCGTCCCCCTCGGCCTGCTGCTTGGTTAGACTTTTCATCTCTTGCTCATTGATCTTAATCTTTCCGGATTTTTCCATTTGCTCGCGCAGGTTAGCCATGAACAGCCCGAATAATTCGGACTGCTTATTCTGCACCAACGTATCGCGGATCTGATCCTTCTTGCCGGCGAAGTCCGAATCAGTCGGCGCTTGCTTGTCCAGAATTGCCAGCACCACACCGGTATTGCCGCTGTCGACGGGACCACTGATGTCGCCAGGTTTCAGGCTGAACGCAACGGAAGCGGCACCAGACATCGAGCCAATATCGGGAACCTGTCCATCCGGCAGCACGAAGTCGCTAGTCTTCATGGTCGCGCCCAGTTCTTTCGCCGCCTTCTTCAAATCGTGATCGGCCTTCGCGCGGTCGGAAAGTTCTTGCGTCTTCTGGGTCAATAACGTGCCAGACCGCTCGTTCTTGAATTCGGTCTCCACACGGCTGCGAATCTCCTCAAAGGTGGGCGTGGCAGGCGGTTTGATGGCTTCCAACTCGAATACCGCAAAGCCCTGCGGCACCTGTACCTGATCCGGCGGAGATTTTTCCGCCGCACTGAATACTGCCTCCGTGAACTGCGGAGAACTGCCTAGACCGGGCAGCGAATCCGCACGGCCAATAAAGTCAGTTGCTACCACCTGCAATCCTTTCGCCGCAGCGGCTTTGTCCAGGCCAGCTGCCCGCGCCTGCGAAAGCAACGCGCTCGTCTCGGCGTCAGCGGCCTGCTGGGCTTTCTGCTCCTTGAGAATGGGTTCGATCTGATCCTTAACTTCGCTGATCGTCTTCATGTGAGCGTCCTGCTTATCTTCCACGCGAAGAATGACGAAAGCGTAGCCGGCATTGATCACGTCGCTGGTGCCACCCTTGGCCAATGAGAAAGCGGCTTTGTCCACCTCGGGAACGGGAAAGCCTCCGCGCTTAATCCAACCCACCGACCCTCCATCTTTGCTGCTTGGGTCTTCAGAATACTTCTTGGCCAAATCTTCGAACTTAACTCCGGCTTTCACCTGCTTCAGAACGTCATCCGCTTTCTTGCGCGCGTCGTCCACGCCCTTCTGATCAACCTTGCCGTCTGTACCGGGGAGAGGAGTCTTGATCAGGACCTGGCGAACATTGACCTGCTCCGGGGCGCGAAATTCGTCGCGGTGCTGATCGTAATAGGCCTGCAGATCCTGCTGGCTGACTTGAGCCTCTCCCTGAAGCTTCGCAGTATCGATGAGCACATACTTGATCTTTCGCTTCTCTGGAATTGAGTTGTTATAGGTCGCTTTGTTGCGATCGTAGAAAGCTTTCAATTCCGTGTCTGTGGGATGCAACCCCTTGAGGATGTCGTCCTTGCGCAAGACCGCGTAGTCGAACTTGACCTTGGTGTTGTCCTTCTCGAATTTCTGTCGGATTTCGCCGTCGGTAACCATGGCGCTGCCTGCGACCAGGCTGCGCAGTTTGTCGATCAGGATCTCTTCCTTGACTCCGTTCTCGAAGAGGGCGACGGTCAGATCGTGCTGTTGCAGCAATTCCTCATAAGCGGCCTCTCCGATGAAGTTTCCGCCGGGGAAAAAGGTCTCACCGTAGCGGCCATGCTGCAATTCGTCGCGCACGTCCTCGTCGGTGGCATGCAAGCCGAGGTGCTCGGCTTCAGCGACCAGAGCCTGTCGCTGGATCAATTGCTGAGCTGCCTGGGATGCAAAAAAGGGCAACAACATTGAGGCCTGTGCCCCGCCACGCGGGAATTGCTGGTGCACCATGTCCCGCGCCTGACGCTGAACTTCCTGGCTGGTGATATCGGTTCCCGCCACTTTGGCCACAACTCCGCGCGTAGGCGCACTACCAAAAAAGTCAGTACTGCCGAAACCAGGGACTAAGGTGATCACCATGAAAACGGAAATAATGGTCAGCAATCCGCCAAGAACAATTTTCTTGATCGGGCCAGGCGTCTGCAGAAATCGAATCATTGTCTTATCACTCCGGAGTACAAGGGCGAGTTAAACATTATAAACCAAGCGCGGCATTTTGATTGCTGTTGCCCCTGGGCCGACGTTAGAAGGGTCAGATTCAGACGGGTTGAGGGTCTCCATGAATCGAAAATACCGAAGCTGGATTCCCGTTATTGTTTTCTGGACCACTGTTTCTGGAGTCTCTTGGCCTGGGCAAACGATATCCATGGTTGGACACAGTTTGGTACGTCGCCGGGATGTTGTTTCTTCTTGCGAACTGACAGGTCAGTTTGACTTTAATTCGTCAACCCTCTTCCGACGGAAGTTCGAAGTCTACCAGGTTGCTGCGGAACCCCTTCGTTTTCCACGCTCCGAAGGCGATCCCGATGGCCATCCAAATGGCTCCAAAGATCAGCGCCATGGTGCTGAGGTTCAACCAGAGGAGCAGGCAAATCACGAAGCCTAAGACGGGCGGTAATAGGTTGCTCAGCTTTTTTTCTTTTTCATGGAGATAGTAGCGAACAAAGGCGGCCGCGTTTACGCCCATGAAAGCGATCAGGGCGCCGAAATTCAGTAAGTTCGCGCCGAGTTCGTAGCCGCTGGTCGTCGTCCCTAAATCCTTGCCGTATCCGCCGGTGAGAAATCCAAGGACCTTTGACGGAACTGCCGCCACCCAGGGCAGAAAGAAAGCCCCAGCCAGAGCCAGCGCACCGACAAACAGCACGTTGTTGCGAGGAACGTGCCGTTTGGCATCCACCGCGCCAAAAAACGACTTCGGTAGAGCGCTGCTGCGGCCCATGCCGTAGAGTAGGCGGGCAGCTCCCAGCTGGGCTCCCATGCCCGACCCGAAATTGGCGACGACCAGGGTGAATCCGATAATCGCAAAAAGCGGGGGCCACGCACGACCTGCCACAAATGTGAATGCAGTGTCCATGTTGGGATAAGGCTGCGATGCGGGCCATACCAGTTGAGCGGCATAAACCTCAACCGCCGACAAAACACCGATCACTAGGCACGTCAGCACGGTCGCCAGCAGAATATTCCGTCGCGGATTCTCCGCCTCCTCCGAAAGCGTTGAGATGCCATCAAATCCAATGTAGGTCAGCACAGCCACGGAAGTCCCGCCCAGCACGGCTTTCGTATTCCACGTCTGCGGATCATAAAAGGGACGTGTAAAAAACGCGGCCCCGTCATGCGGATTGCCAAAAATATAGCGAGCAGCCGCCACGAAGAATATCGCGATCACCACTCCCATTCCCGCTGCCAGCGCGGTGTTCACCCGGGCTGAGGTCTTCACTCCCTGAACGTTCAAAGCGGTGAAGACCAGAGCAAAGAAAACAGCCCAGGCACCATACGGCACGCCGGGAGCAAACACATGTGCCTGCTGGCTGATCCAGATGATGCAGATCATGGGGTTGAGCAGGTAATCCATCACCATGCTCCACCCGGTCACGTAACCCAGCGCAGGATTGATTTCCTGACCAACATAGGTGAAGGCGGAACCAGCACTGGGATAAGCCCGCGCCATACGGCCGTAGCTGATGGCGGTAAACAGCATCGCCACCATCGCAATAAGAACAGTCGTGACCACGTGCCCGCGACCGCGATCGCTGAGCACACCGAACACGGACAGCGGCGCGACCGGCTGAATCACAATGACGCCGTAAAGGATCAGGTCCCAAAGAGTCAGCGTTCGCCGTAGACGCGCAGGAATGCCTGTAGAAGCGGAGGCCATGTGCGGGTATTGGATTACGCCGCAGCGCAACTGTCAACTATTAAAACGATTGAGCCCACTCGATCGGGCCGACGCATCACTTTGCCGAAGGGTACGCGAACCGGTAGCCTCGCGCCTCATTGCCCGACATGTAGCGCGTGTTGTACTCCAGAATGTAGTTCAGGTGCTGGTCATCGAGCGGAAATGATTTGTCCGAGGGATACGGATATCCGGGCATAGTGCTGAAGGGCAGCGGGTCGACGTCGCTGAAGTCGTAGGCGTAGAAGTCCATGTCTTTCTCGTAACCGTTGGCGACAAAAAAGTAATCACGGACCCAGCCCTTGGGCAAAGCAGGAAGTTTTGAAGGATCGAAATCCAAAGCGACTTCATCCCCCGATCCAAGAACAACCAACTCGTCATCAAGCGAAGTCAGCAGTGGGAGCACATCCCCGTAACGCGTATAGGCGCCCGCCGGACGCGTGTAGGGCCCGGTCAGGCTCGTTTGTTCGTACACGTACGCGACGTTGCCCGGGGGCTTGCCTTCGATCTTCAACGGAAATCCGTGAAAGCTCAGATCGGCGCGAGCCAGCGGAACCGGCGTGAGGCGAACGTCCTGATCCTGACTCGTCCGGTCAATCAAGATACTGTTCCAATAAATCTGAAGGTTGGTCGAAATCCGGATGCGCTGCGTGCCGGGAGGTAGCTTTCCGGTCAAGTCGGCCGTCATGGTGCGCGGGCCGCCAGCGGGGAAACCCATGTCGTCGACCACGCGAATCCATTTCCCTTTGGCGTCGAGCGCTTCCACGTAGGGAGAAATCGAGTCCACGCCCGCCTGTGACGCGGCGTACATACTGTTTGCGGAGTAATACTCGACCTCGCCGTGCAGCAGCAACCAGAGCGGACCGCCCTTGTATGGCTCGCCAAGATCCAGTTCGAGAGTGTGCAGCTTGGCGAAGCCCGCGAATTGGGTTAAGGCAAAATCGCCGAAGTAACGATGCGCCATTAGATCAGGGAGCACGTTGTGGCCGTGATCGTCCTGCGCCGCGGCTGGCGGGCGCGCGCCCCGGCTGACCACGACCTTGAACGGCGGATACGGCGGGTTGCTGGCAAAGTATTCGTTGGGATAAACGTCGAGGTCTGCCGGATGATCTACCGCGACGACTTTCACCTGATCCAGATACACGGACTCTTCAAGCGGCTCCATGAAGCGGAAGTTGAGCTTGCCGTCTTTCTCTCGAATCGTGCTGCGATCGATCTTGATGTATTCGGTAGGACGCGGAATATCGCGCTGGCCAGGCCCGACCCAATGGCCGACCACGCCGGCGCCAAGCATGTCCCCAACTAACTGGTAGTGTCCGCCATCCCAAACGAAAAGGGTGGGACAGGAGCTGCCGCGACGGTCGATCTCCATGAATTTTTGTTCGCGATCGGCGGCGACTTCGACTTCGTCCTGTAGAACGCCCGTCGGCCAAAGCATGCGGACCACATCAGCTTGGGTCGACTGTCCGAGGCCAACGGTGAGATACGGAGAATTCTGTCCGAGGTAGCCGGATGATCCTGCGATCTCGAACTTCTGCCGATTCCCTCCCGCGAAGACTTCAACTTTGGTCCCGATCGCACTCTTGTTGTCAGCAAGCCCTCTCAGATTGAGGCGCAGCCAGTGGTTTTTGTTGCCGCCTTCATTTCGGAGCAAGACGACTGGGCCGTGATTTTGCGTGATGAGCAAATCGATCGCCCCGTCGCCATCGTAATCGCCAGTGATGATTGCGCGCGGGTCTTTGAGCTGAATCTTATCCAGGCCAACGTCGGCCGTAACATCTTTAAAACCGTTCGGCCCAAGATTGCGGAACAAACGTACCTCGCCGTGTCCATCAGCGGTTTCACCGACAGCCACGAGATCAACCCAGCCATCATTGTCGTAATCGATGGCGGCAACGCCCCAAGCACGAACCCAGTTTGTGGCCGGAAGCTCAACTCGCTCGAAGCTCTTGCCTTCCTTGTTGCGCCATAGCGTCAAGCCGGGTGGGCCCCAGTGTGTGAAGGCCAAGTCCATCCAACCATCGTGGTTGAAGTCGAGGACCGCGACGGCATTTGTGAGTCGTGACATGTCATCTGACCACGGTTGGTGCTGAATAAACTTCCCGTCCCGTGGATTTGCATAGATCGCTGGGACGGCATTCCATTGCGTGAGGACCAAATCTACGGCACGATCATTGTTGTAGTCGGTGCCCACGACTGCGAGACCCGGGTCCGTACCTGCCAGGTCAATCGAATCGGTTACGTCCGTAAACGTTCCGTTTCCGTTATTTCGCCACATGACATTAGGGACATGAGGATCGTGGTAGCTAAGCGCAGTGGGTCGATCAAGACCCCGCTCAGATTCAGGTAGCATGCGCGTAGCGTACAGATCCAAGTCGCCGTCGTGATCGTAATCGATGAATAGAACGCTGAGATTAAACCAAGCGGACTTTGTGCTATCAGGTATTGCCACTTCAGTCATGTCCTTGAACGTTCCGTTCTTCTCATTGTGAAAGAGCATTATGCGGTTGCCACCTAACGCAAGATCCGGAGCACCATCGTTGTCGTAGTCGCCGGCCGTGCAACTGAGGCTCCCCACGCCCTTCTCGATACCCGCTTTAGCCGTCACGTCCTCAAACCTGTTTCCCAGATTGCGATACAGTCCTCTGCCTGGGATAAACAGGTCAATGCGGCCGTCGCCGTCGTAGTCCAGCCAACAAGCCCCAGGGCCAAGGCGTAGACCTGGGTTGCCTCCGGAGCCTGCCGGTTCCCTGAATGGCAGGCCCGCCTCCTGCGTGACGTTCACGAATCGCACAATGATCTCTGGGGGGACTTTCGTCGGAACCGAGGGCGATTCTTCCGCGAGCGAGTACCTCCCTTGCTCGCCATATGCCAAGCTGATTGGCACACCCAACTTGTTTTGCGTGATGAATTGGAATCGCGTCAGATGTTCGCGAGCGTGAACGAGATCAGCCGATTGTTGATAAGCGCGTGAGAGCCCGAATTCGGCTGAAGCATGCAATGGATTTTCCTTCAGCGCATGCTCGAATGCAGCGATCGCTTCGGTAAACTGTTTGTTCTGGGCGTAGGACGCGCCGAGGAAATACCAGGTGTCTGCGTCATTGGGATCAATTCCAGTGACCCGACGGAACGCATCGACTGCGGCTTGAGGATTCCCAGAGTTCTTCTCCAGCATACCGAGGTTGTACCAGGCATGGGAATCGTTAGGAGTCTGTTTCACGGCCTGCTCAAGAACTTGCCGGGCCGCATCGACCCGCCCGAGGTTGAGCAACGCGATGCCTTGATTCATGGGAGCGATAGTTAACTTGGAGTCGAGCGCGGCAGCCTGTTCAAACGCCTTCAGTCCTTTTTCGAAAAGCTGCTGATCCATGTAGGCGACACCTAGATTGTTAAGCCGCGCGGCTTCGAGCGACTTTTCCGTTTCCTTCGTGGTGGGCGAACTTTGTAGCGCGGCTGCGAAGATAGCAATCACGGCCAGAACGACGACGGCACAAGCGAGGCAAGTCGTTTTAGTCATGCGAAATCCCAGTTAACCACAAGGGACGCGAAGGTACACAAAGGAAAATCACGCAGCAGGGGGAGGTAGGATTCGAAGTGTCACGGCAATGACGCGGGCGGCTGAATTTCTATTTCGGCGCGGCCCATGTCCACGGCTTCGTGTAACTTCTGTTTGCGAGCACTCCTTTGCCTTCCTGAATCGTAACGGTTTGATTTCCGGGCACGTTCGAGAGCTTGTCGACCTGGCCGCTGGGCCACTGAACCTCAATCGAATCGACCTTTGTTTTTTCTGCCAAGCCGAAGGTCAGCACCAGTTCGCTCTGCGACAAATAGCTGGAGCCACTGTGGACCATCTGCCACTGCAAATCTTTACCAGAGGTCACGCGCACGACAGCTCCAATGCCATCCCGGTTCGACTTCGTGCCCTCCAGTTTTACGCGCAGGCTGTGACTACCGCCGCCTTCGTTGTGAAACAAGTAGGCTCGGCCGCCGTTGGTGGTTATTAGAACGTCGAGTGATCCATCATTGTCGATGTCAGCGTAGGCCGCACCGCGAGCGACTTTCGGGCTGGCAAACGCGGATCCAAGAGTAGCGGTCATTTCCTGAAACTTTCCCCCTCCGAGATTTCGAAAAACGTGTGGCGGCTCGGCATAAGTCACACGCTTCTGCACCCGTTCGATTTCGTTCTCGATGTGTCCATCGGCCACGAAAATATCCGGCCAGCCGTCGTTGTCATAGTCGAAGAAAAAACAGCCGAAGCCCAACGTCACCAGGGTGGCGCGTCCGACCTCGGACTGCGGCGCCTCGTCCACAAATAGCCCGTTGCCTTCGTTGTGATAGAGCGAAAGCATCTGATTGGCGAAATTGGTGATTATGAAACTCGGGCGGCCGGAACGATCGTAGTCGGCCGCATCTACGCCCATGCCAGCGCGGGCCACGCCGTCTTCGCTGAACGCGATTCCGGCGGAAACCGCTTTCTCTTCGAACGTGCCGTCGTGCTTGTTCAAGTAAAGCTTGTTTGGCTGCGTATCGTTGGTCAGCAGGATATCGGGCCAGCCGTCCCCGTTGTAGTCGACGATGGCCACGCCCAGGCTCTTCGAAGTCGGATCATAGAACTTGGCTTTCTGAGTGGCGTCTTCAAATTTTCCATTGCCCAGGTTATGCCAAAGTCGTGCCGACGAACCCTTATACGATTCCGGCGTGCAATAAGACTTGTGCGCACCATCGAGCGTACAGTACAGATCGCTTTTCTCAGACCATTGCACATAGTTCGCGACTACCAAATCCAATTTTCCGTCGCGATCGAAGTCCATCCACGCCGCGCTGGTCGAGAACTCATTCGGTCCCCACAATCCAGCGGCCTTCGTCACATCGGTGAACGTGCCATTGCCGTTGTTATGGAACAGGTGGCTCTGGCCGAGAGCGCTGATGAAGATGTCATCGTAGCCGTCGTTGTCGTAATCCCCAACGGCAACACCCATGCCGTACATGGAAACTGCCAGGCCTGCCTTGCGAGTCACATCGGTGAATGTGCCGTCGTGGTTGTTGTGATAGAGCTTGAGCGTGGAGTCAGCGCTCCTGTTCCCGGGCCAATCTTCGCTGTTCACCAGCAGAATGTCTGGCCAGCCGTCGTTGTCGTAATCGATGAATGCACAACCCGAGCCTATCGTTTCGGGCAGAAACTTTTTGCCGAAGGCGCCGTTATTGTGAACGAAGCGGATGCCGGCTTGGTTAGTAATGTCGCGAAATTGGATGTGCTGCGCAGGCGACGATATGGCGGAAAGCAAAAGAAACAACGTTACAAGCATGTTGCACATTATCTTAAAGCCCCTGCCGCGGCGATTCGATTACCTGATTTTCGCTCGAACCGGACGGGTCGAAGACCCGGCTCGACCCGATCTGACGCCAGCGGTCCAGAAACATGTTCGTGAATGGCTTGCCGCTCGTTATTGTCCTCGGGATTCAGTTGGCGGTATAGGCCGGTGATGGCTTGCGAGGCCTCGTCGGTCTTGAAGCGCAAATATCGCACCTCGTGATCATGGGCCAACTTCTCATCTCCGAGACCTTTGTAGCAGAGCATCAGGTTGTAGTGCGCTTGCAGGTCTTCCGGATCGACGGCGAGAACGGACTGCAGCACATTCACCGCGTCGGCGTATTTGCGCTGGAGAAACAGAATGCGTCCCAGGTCGTTCAGTGCCACACGATCGCGTGGATATTGGGTCAGAACCTTGCGCAAATGATCGGCAGCATCGTCGTAGCGACCGTCGCTGCGGAGAACTTTTGCATAGAAGAAATGGGCGCGCGCCAGGTCCGGACTCAGCGATAGCGCTTTCACTAGCACAGTGCGGGCACGATCCATGTCACCTTCCTGCACTGCGGCGCGTCCGATGTTCACCCAACCGTCAGGATTCTTAGGATCAATCTCCGTCACTTTCTCGAAAGTCGCCTGCGCGCCTTTCAAATCGCCTTGCAGCAGCAGGCCAATGCCGTAGTCGTTCCAGCGCTGCCAGTCACCCGCCTGCAAAATTGTTTTCGGCTCCGGTAGAAGCGCATTATGCGCCTCGACGTTCAGCGTAACTTCATCTTCGGCCAGCGCGACGATGGGAAGGTCCGGGATTTTCTCTTCCTTCGCCGATATTCCTTTCAGCGATCCCGCAAATGCAAACTTCCTATCGTCATAATCAGGTGTAACACTCGTGTTTGTCTGATCAGGAACGCCGGCAAATGAAAACTGGGTATTCCACCAGGCAAATTTGCGATAGCACAGGCGTGCGTGCAGCGTGATTTTGTTGCCTGCGCCCTCGGGAATGTGAAGGCGGTAATGAACAGTGTCGGCTGCACCTGGCGGAATCAAATGCACATACACCACGGCGCGGGTGGCCCATGCATTGCGCTTGTTGATGGCGTTGCCGTGCGCGTCCACTTGTAGAGAGCGGTAGAAGTGCGCGCCTTTTTCTACCGGGCCTTTGCCGTTGTCCTCGACGCTCCCGCTCCAGAATATGGTTTGCCCCTCGTCGTCGATGCCCTTCAGTTCGAGCCACGTGTCGTAGGCGTCCACAGTGCCGCCAGGAAAAAAGTGGCCGATTTTCCTGGTGCGGACGACGACATCCACGCGGACCGTATCTCCCCGACGGACTGAGGCTTGTACACGGCTCAGCGGAGCGGTGACCGGCAGGACTTCGGCTTCCTCGCCAGGAGTAATCTTCGTCTCCGCTTCCTCGCCGACCGCGAAAGTCGTAGAAAGGTCCGACTGGCTGGCGACTCCAAGTGGTAACTGTGTCCGCGCTGGAGAGAGCGCGAAAATGTCCACGCTCAGGACCCCGTTCTTTAGAAAGTCCTCAGTGATTTTGAGCTGCTCTGCGTCCTCATTAGCAGTCGGCAGTGCCGTGTTCGCGCCCGGAAAGCGATGCGAATGGACCATTCCATCGACATTGCCCTGATCGCTCGAACGAGTCAACGGCATGTGGCAATCCGCGCATTGCGAAGGCTTGGCGGGATAATAAAAAGATCGTGCTCCTTGACCCGATATGCCGCTGGCCTGCCAGTTGTCGTATTCGTTGAAGCCACGAATCCATCGGTAGTGATTGACCGGAACGTCGAGATGAACTTTATGGCAACTGGAGCAGAACTCCGCAGTCTGGTTCTGCATGAAGGGTTTCAGAAAAACACGGCGGTGCGGCTCGGGATTCAGTTTCACCAGAAAATCATGCACCGCCCGCTCGATCGGATTTCTGGTAGCGGCCATTTCGTGCAGCTTGGGGTATTCGAGATAGAAATCGCCTTGCCCCATGCTGCTCTTCACGTCGGCAATGGAGTGGCACATCATGCAACCCAGCCCCGCCTGCGATTCGGGACGGTGCACGATCTGCTTGATCGGCGTATCCATCAAGCCGCTGTAGAGCACGGCGGGATCATGGCATCCGCCGCACCACTTGGAAGGCTTGGTGCCAATTGTGTCCTGCATGTACTCGATGCTTTTGCGATACCACTGATTGTTGAGCGACGAGAAATGATGCGCCGAACTGAACCACTGGTTGTAGATGTCTTCATGACATCGTTTGCAGGAGTCGGATTCCATGAAGAACCTGCTGGGGATTTTCTGTCCTCCATAAACCTGGGCAGAACTGGGAAAGAATGGCCCATCGGGGCCATCGCCCTCGCCAGCCATGCTGGCAGGTGGCATCGAAGGATTCACAATGCGGGCTTGATTTTGCCAACGCGCTTCACGCAGACAGCGGGCACCCGCGCCGAGTCCCGCGAGCGCAAGCAGGCAAATCGCAGAGCGAATAATCGAGCCTCCGATTTGCTGCGCTAACCAGCCACGATTCCCCGCCCACTCTGCAAATAAGATGCCCACGCCTGCGAGCGACAGAAGAATGTGAACATAGAGTAGGTTCCACTCCACTCGCGGTGTACCCGTCTTGATTAGAATCAGTCCAACGATTGCGCCGGCAGCGAAGAGTATCCAGCCGAAGCGCGCAGCGACACTTCCCTCCCGCAGCAAGCGGAAAACGAAAGTGATCAGAAGAAACGCAGCGACGACTCCAGCAACCGCGTGCAGCAGAACAATCACCGCATAGAAAATGTTTGGTTGAGGAAAAGTGTAGAGATAGGCGGCCGAAATGAACAAAAAGACAAGCAGCCCGGAAAACATCCGGGTCCCGAAGAAGCCTCTAGATTGCGCTGAGTATGGCATCGAGTACGTGTGTCAATCCCTGTGGCAATCAGGCTGCTGGCAGAGATTGCATGGAAACAGGTTATCGCGTTTTGGAAGTGGAGGAACAATAAATCCATCAATGTTTTAATCTTGCGTCCGTGGGAAACCTTATGCGGAGAGCGGAAGAATCGCGCGGTGGACAACAAACTACCTGAGACTAATTGCTGGCGCCTGCCACGGTCCGCATTGTGTTTCCAGTTCTGCAGCGACTGCGAGCACCAGTTCTTCTTCCCACGGACGCGCGACGATCTGCACTCCAATCGGCAAACCCTCCTTCGAACGTCCGACGGGGACGGCCACCGCTGGCGTTCCCAGCAGATTGAACCACTCGGTGTAGCTCCACGCATCGAGATATTGCACGGTCTGCCCATCGATGTTCCAGCTGCGCTCGCCGTGACGAAACGCGGGAATTGCAGCGACCGGGCAAAGCAAAATGGGATATTGGCGCATCTGGGAAAAGACGTGCATGCGCACGACATCGCGCATGATCCAGGTATCGAGTAATGTCCGGGCCGTGTGCGACGGTTCGGCAGCAACCCAACTCGAAAATTGTTTCAGAATTGGACTGAGTTCAGCCTCTCGCCCTTTGGTCATCGGCCCTAAAAGCATTCCGCCGGCGATTCCGAAAAACTGCCACCAGAGTTGCCGCGCCTGCTCGAGGCCTTCAGGACGGAAAGGCTCAACCGCAAATCCCGCGCGCTTTAGCGCCGCAGCGGCGTCGCGGACCGCCGCACGCGTCTTCGCAGTCACCGGCGTCCGACCGTCATCCTCGAAATAGCCGATACGCAGTTTCTTCAGATCGTCACCATTCGGCCAGCGCACGGGAACGGGCGCGGCTGACGGATCGCCGTCATCCGACCCCTGCATCACTTCGAACAACGCCTTCAAATCCGCGACCGTGCGAGCCATCGGCCCAACCACACCGAGCAAAGCGAACGGTCCCACTGAAGTTGGAAAGTGACCGGTCGCAGGGATGCGACCCGGCGTGGGCTTCAGCCCGCAGATTCCGCTGAAGTGTGCGGGCACGCGAATGGAGCCTCCGCCGTCGCTGCCCACTCCTCCGGCGGAACATCCCGCCGCTATCGCAGCGGCTTCTCCGCCGCTCGAACCTCCGGGAGTCCGCGACAGGTCCCAGGGATTGTTGGTGCGGCCGTAGAGAAGATTGTCCGTCTCCCACGCCATGAGTAGTTCGGGCGTGTTCGTATTGCCGAGGATGATCGCGCCTGCCTTGCGTAGGCGCGAAACCAACGGCGCGTCCTGCGCGGCCACGAAGCCTGTCCGAAGCTTGCTTCCGGCTTCGCAGCGCAAGCCTTTCACTTCGATCGAGCTCTTAATGCTCACCGGAACACCGTGCAGCGGGCCAAGTTTCTCACCACGGATGACTGCATCTTCCGCCGCATGGGCTTGATGACGTGCGCCGTCGACATCCACCTGCACAAAAGCATTCAGCTTTGGATTCAGTTTCCCAATGCGAGCAAAATGAGCTTCGATTAATTCAACGGGCGACAATTTTTTCTGGCGGATTTGTTCAACCATGGAAACGGCTGACAGGAAGGTAAGTTCGCTCATGCGGCGTTGTTTTCAGTGCGAGAGAAAACTGAGTCTAGCACGGAAGGAAATCAACGCGAATGTGACAAAAGCGTTTCAGTGCGCTGCATGCGCCGAACGCCGCGCCTTCTGCGGTGGCAAAAGCGCGCGCACTGCGTTTCTTGTTTTTGCGCCGCGCTTCGCCAGCCAATTCTTGAGATGATGCTTTGAAGCTGAAGTAAGGCCGGAAAAGAACATGCCAGCGCGACCATCGTCGTCCGCCCAGATCACTTTTCCAGTCGCCTCCAGCAAGTGAGAAGTACCGGGCAAGACAAAACGCAAAGGCACATTTTGCACCGGCGGCAGCGGTTCCGGAGCTTGCAACGCCAGACCCTGCTCACTCAGATCGAGCACGATCGCGGGCAGCGCCGCCACTCCAAACTGAAGGTAGACCAGCGCTTCCAAGGGATGGCGAGGCGAATGGCGAGGGTTAGGCTTCATGAACCCCTGCCCGGCGCGCAGCGAACGCGCCACCTGTTCGAAAGCCAACGGCTTATACAATACAAAATTCACTCCAGACTTGAACGCTCCGCCTACCGGCGTAAACGCGCTGACCATCGCAAACACTACTGGCCTGCGCTGGGGCGAAGCCATGCGCGCCATTCGAGCGACCTGGCCGGCGCCCGGCAAATCAAAATCCAGCACCAGCGCCGAATGGTGCCCATGCACAAGCAACTCCACCGCCTCGCCAGACGAGCCGCACGTCCGATGCTCGATTTGAAGCACGTCCAGAAGCGCCGTCAACACTCGAATTGACGGGCGATCCTGCGATACCAGCAAGGCGTTCAGTTTCATAAATCGGAGCTTATGGCGGGCGGGTTCACCAGTAAAGTAACAGCGGTAATAAATCGATCGTTACCAGGGGAAGCTTCATCCTGAATTGGAACTGCGGGGTGGGCTGAGGTGGCTCTGAAATCAGGGGGTTTGGAGGATTCCGGTTCGATGCTTGGGAATCCGAGCGATAAGAACTTTCTAAGAATTTAAGGCTCGCTTTCCGCCAGTAATTGAGCCAGGTATTGCTTCCATACCGCGGGCAAACTGTGGGTTCCGTGGCCACGGGTCTGATCGGTGATTGGCAATAGAACGAAGCGACCCTTCTTGACTTTCTTGATTTGCTCTTCGGCAATCCCCAGTTCCGGCGGATTGATAAGATCGTCGGCAGAGTTGACGAACATTACCGGCACCTTAATCTGATCGAGCTTGGATGACGGGTCGTAGTTTCGCGACGCATCAAACGCATATAGCATGTCGTTGGCATCCATTGTCGCTGAGCGGGCTTTAAGGAATTGATCGAGGTAGGCGTCGGCCTGGTCGCGTGTGGGATTGTCTTTCTGCAGTTGCAGCGGGCTGCTGGCCATAATTAAGAAAATGTCCAAAGCAGAGCGCAATCCGGCAGGCTGCTGTTTGTAGTCGCCGCCCATCCAACCGGGATCGGTGAGAATCGCATCCATGATCATTTTGCGCATCATGCGATTGCGACCGGCGATCTGCACCGGCAGGCAGGCCAGGGGCATCGCCGCATCCATAAAGTCGGGATACGACTCCAGCCAAATCCAGGAATGCATACAGCCCATCGAGGTGCCCATTAGCAGCCGCAGATGGTTAACCTTCAATCCTTCGGCGAGCAGCCGATGCTGCGCTTCCACCATGTCGTCATAGTCGTAGTGCGGGAAGCGGGCGTGCAGACTGTCGCTGGGTTTGGTCGAATGTCCACTTCCAATCGCGTCGGGAAGAATAATGAAGTAGCGATTAGCGTCGAGAAGTTGGCCGGGTCCGAACAGGACTCCGGCAAAATTCGGGCTCGCGAATTGCTGACCGGAGCCGGTAGTTCCGTGGAGAATCAAAACCGCATTCTTTACGTTGCCACGAGAGTCGGCAACTGGCTTGCCGAACGTCTTGTAATGCAGATTCAGTTCCGCCAACGTTTCCCCGGAGCGGAAGTGAAAATCATGCATCACATAGTTGCCCTCGCCTGGTTTCGGCAGATCTTGTGCCGAAAGTGAAAGACAGCAGGCAACCACAATACTGGCAAGAATTGCGGCGTGCAGGGTCGGTTTCATGCGCCTGATCCTACTTAAAAGGGGGCCGTCGGGCAAGCGCCGGCGACTGGGGCAGCGGCTGTAGTCGCTGCGCAAATAAGGAGATGCCGACCCATACGCCTTTAGGGTCCGATTACGAGACGTTGACTGCCGCCATGCAAAGTGGACTTTCGTAATCTCCCACCCAGAGCGGTGGAAATGAAATAGTCGAGCATAGCGTATGGTCAAGGCTTCCTCGTTTAGCGCCACGTCCCGAGCTCCGCGGGTAAAACTCGCGGGCACCGTCCTGTCCCTGGTTCGTTTGGAAAACGGACGGCAAACTCGGGGAAAACTGCACCAGCTTTCGGTCACCGGAGGATTGCTGCAGTTGGAGGCTCCTCTGGATGAGGGGATCAAGGTTGAAGTGATTTTCCACGTCGGCGAGAGCACGGTTCGCAGCAAGGCCCGCATGCTGTTTCCGATGTGGGCGACCAAAGGCTATCTGCAGCCCTTCGAATTTGACGAACTGGACGACGAGGACCGCTGCAATTTACAAGTCGATTTGCAGCGATTACTTGACCGCTCGGCGGCCGTGATTATGCCCGCTAAAACGGAAGACGCAGAAATTTCGTCGGACTCAAACCAGTCGTGAAGCCCGACTGAACCTGCCAGAACATTCCTCCGATAAAATGGGGCAAGCGAATTCCGGGCATCGTTAGAGCACCGACGCCGGAAGTGCTTACTCTGAATCGATAGGGAGGAACTCATGGCTCATCAGCATTCCCCTCGTTTTCTGAAGATCGTAGAAGATACCAGGCAGCGCATCCGCGAAGTCACGATCGATGACGTCAAAGCGAAACTCGATCGCAAGGAGAAGTTCTTGCTGGTCGACGTGCGCGAAGAAAGCGAGTACGCGGCCGATCACCTGCCCGGCGCTGTTCATCTGGGCAAAGGAATTATCGAGCGCGATGTCGAGGCTCGCGTGCCCGATCAGGACACACCCATGGTGCTTTATTGTGGCGGCGGATTCCGTTCTGCCCTGGCTGCCGACAACCTGCAGAAAATGGGTTACACCCACGTGCTCTCGATGGACGGTGGCATCCGGGGCTGGCGCGATAAAGGTTTTGCTCTGACCAAAGGTTGAAGACGGATAAACAAGAATACCTGCCTCTGCTTGAAAGTACTTCAGTAACTTGATGCCGCCGGTGCAATACGTCACCATGGTGATGCCTGACGCAAGGGGTAATCCTGCGTCAGACCACGACGACAATGACGGGCAAACGAAATTCCGAACAAGGCGGTGCCGCGGCGGCTCCCGCGCGGGCTTCGAACGCATCCGTGGAGCACGTGCTCGGTCAGTCTGAGACGCCACAACAATTCTGTGCAGCTCTGGCCAAGCTTTTCGGAGTTCGGCCCACCGAAGTTGCGTTAATGCGGCTGGAAAAGGGTCTGCTGAACTTCATTCACCCGGAACAACTCAAAACCGCGGGATCAATCCCGGTTTCGAGTTCCTCTGCGGTCGCCGCTCATACCGCGTCCACCAAGAAGACAGAACTTTTCAATGCCTTTGTGAAAGTAAAACACGCCAGCATTTTCGAGAGTGTGAAGCTGAACAACCCGTCCGAGGATGTCGAACGATCAGGGCAAAACGCGATTCAAAAGCTGATGTCCGCGCCGATTCTCGACGCTCAACGCAAGGTTCTGGGCGTAGTGCAAGTTTGCCGCAAGGGATTTGACCCCGCAACCGCCGGGCCGGATTTCTCCCAGGATGACCTGCAACAACTCGAACTCGCCGCGAAAGTCTTGTCTGCGCTTCCCTTCGTAAAGTAAGACCATTCCGCGACCAGAAACAATCCACCCACTACATTTGTCGACGCCGTGATTTTTCGGATCGTCCGCGTCGCCCGGCTTCGTTCACCCGCTGGCGACCGAGACCTTCACGCACAGCCCGCTTCGACATGGCTCGATCGAGTGCTCGCTTTTCCCCTTCTGTCAGCGGTCGCGAAGCGCCTTTCGCGAGCTCGCCGAGCGCCAAGGGGCCAATAGAGACGCGCAGCAAGCGCAGTACTTCGATTCCAAGCTGCGCCAGCATGCGGCGGATGTGGCGATTCTTGCCCTCATCGAGCACAATCTCCAGCCAGGTATTTTTTTCACCACCACGCAGAATTTGCGCACTCCTGGCGCGTAGGAAACTACCATCGTCCGCCGCCCTAACGCCTCTGGCAATGGATTCGATCAGCGCAGCGTCCGCGATGGCGGCTATCTGCACGTGATAAGTTTTGTCGAGATGCGTCTCGGGCGCGAGCACACATGCCGCCCAGTCCGAATCATTGGTCAACAGCAGCAGCCCTTCGCTGGGCTTATCCAAACGTCCGACGGGCGCGACCCACGGCAGTCCTTCGTCCAGATACCAGTACACCGTCTCGCGGCCCTTTTCATCGGAAGCCGTGGTCACCACACCGCGAGGCTTATTGAGCATCAGGTAAACCTTCGCCTGTGCCGTCAGTTCCTGGCCATCTACTTCGATCTGATCGTGCTCCGAACGCACGGGCGCTTCCGGATTGCGACAAATTCTGCCATTTAAAGCCACGCGCCCGGCTCGGATGAGATCAGAAGCTTTTGAGCGCGAACAATAGCCCAGCTTTGAAAGCGAGCGGGCCAAACCAATTCGCCGTGATGATTCCGGGTGGGTCAAGGTTTCATGCTAAACCCTTCAAGCCAAACCACGCGCAGTCGATTCCTTCCCAACCTGCTATGGTCTCGATTTACAATCATTCGCATGTTCGACCCTCACCGCTTCTCACTGTTCCTTGGTGCGGCGACGCTGCTGGCGATCGCGCCTGGCCCTGGCATGTTGTACGTGCTGGCTCGCACCCTTGCTGGTGGCCGTCGCGAGGGAGTGCTGTCGTGTTTGGGAACATTCCTCGGCGGCCTCGTCCATGTAATCGCGGCAGCCACCGGGCTTTCGATTGTGTTGGCTACGTCGGCCGCGGCCTTTGCCGTCGTAAAGTATGCGGGCGCCGCGTACCTGATCTATTTGGGTGTACGCATGATTGCCAGCGCGCGCGATGCCGAAGATTCCAGTGTCAAAATCGCTTCCGGCCAGTCCCGCAGGAACCCGTTCTGGCAAGGCATCGCGACGGAAGTCCTGAACCCGAAAACGGCAATCTTTTTTCTCGCTTTCATCCCCCAGTTTGTGAACCGGGTTAGCGGCGCTGTGTTCTGGCAGTTCTTCTTGTTGGGTACGATCTCGGTCGCGCTGAACACGTCCTGCGATCTGGTAGTGACGTTCATGGCAGCTCCGATCGGGGCGTGCCTGAGATCCTCCGCAGTCTTACGCCGAAGGCAGCGCACCTTTACTGGAATCACGCTGGTCGGCCTGGGCGCGTTCGTCGCAGTTTCCGACTCGAGGTAATACCAACCTTATGCCCGACCCCAAATCCGACCGGCGCTCCCGTCAGCGCATACCCGTACGCCTCGATGTCTCCATCCAGTCCCCGCAGAGCCAGGCAGCCAACGGTTATACCCGCGACTTGAGTACGAGCGGCATCTTTCTCTACGCGAATTCCGAAATACTCGTAGGCAGCGAACTCGAGATGGTGCTCATGCTCCCTGCCCAGTTCACCAACGGCGAAAAGCGTTGGGTGTGCTGCCAAGCATCCGTTGTCCGGGTCGAACCGGGGGGCGCGGACGGTCGTTTCGGCATAGCTGCCAGTATCCAGAGTATTGCGACCCTGCCAGAGATTCCGGGCTGACGGCGGCTTCTGTGACAAGTCAGGTTCGCCCACCGTGCAATCAGAGGGAGCGACGCGGTCATTTTTCCGAGGTCACCCTGTGAAAATTTGTGAAAAAGTTAGAATTCTGCTTCCCTTTGCATCATGATTGGTGCAATAATGCTGGCCCTTGGATTGCTCTGGTCCAAGACAACGACATTAGAGATTGCAAATGTCAGGTGATTCCGTCATGTGGATAGAAAAACTGTCCCAAGGTGTGTTGTGTGTGCTCACTCCCCTGGGACCGCGGTATCTCAATCCTTCGTTCGCCCAGCGGCTTTATCTGCTGTGGATTTTCCGCAACTTCGAAACTTTGCCGGTGAAGGTCCTCACCCGGCGCCAGCAAAAGCGTATCGACGCAATGTGCGCCCGGCACGGGTTTGTCTCCGTGCTGGAACCCAATGGGCTGACCGACACTCCGCTGCTCGGAACTCTGGAACAACGTCCGCCGGTTGCCTCGCCACGCCGGCCCAATCGAAGCGTTTCCGACGCGGTGGCGCCATTCGCGGCGGACTTGCAACAGCGCTCCTGAAAAACGCGTGGTCCCCGTCCGGGGAAGGATGCTTGTCGTGTCCCGAACCGCTTCTCCAGTCGGTCGCGCATTGGTAGCATCGTGACCGGCTGTGTTATATTCTTCATCGGTATTCGCATTCGCCCGACACGGTGATTCCGGAGAGCAGCTTCCCGGCTGCAACATGAGCAATCGCCCATAGCCCGCAGCAACGCGCGGAACTTCCCAGGGCGAAGCTGAACCCACAAACGGGCGCGTAGCTCAATTGGCAGAGCAACTGACTCTTAATCAGTAGGTTGAAGGTTCGATTCCTTCCGCGCTCACCATCTTTCATTGCAAGCACGGGACTTAAGCCGCAAACTCGCCTGTGTCAGACTGCTTCTGAATTCGCTTCGCGTGGAATCGACCTCGCCCGTAACTTCACGGCTCTCAAGATCTGGTTCTCACTGAAAACTCACGGCTCCCTGAAGTATGGCCGTCTGATCGAACAGAACATTGCGCAGGCGCATTACACGGCAGCCCTGGTCAGGAGCAACCGGCGCCTGGAGCTACTCGCGCCCGTCGAACTCAACGTAGTATGTTTTCACTACAATCCTGGAATCTCAGATGAGAACGAGCTCAATCGAATGAACGAAGAAATTCTGATCCGGATTCAGGAAAGTGGTTTGGCGGTGCCGTCGGGCACGCGGGTATCGGGCCAATTCGCGTTTCGGATAGCGGTGACAGACCATCGGAGCAAGAAGGCCGATTTCAAGCTGCTCACGACGAAAGTGCCGCAGTTGGGTTCTGCGCTGCTGAGGGAGAACGGCAGACTCTGAGAGAGCCAAGAGGGCTGCGCGAAGAGGTGAAAATGGACTTCATCAACTGCTACGAGGATGTCAGTCGCGCCAAAGCCTATGCCACGCTTGAGTTTGCCAACACCTACTATCTCGCATACCGTGACCTGCCCGCGATTCTCGCCGAGCATGTAACTGGAACAAGAGCGCTTGACTTCGGTTGTGGCACAGGCAGGTCAACAAGGTTCCTGCGGAAACTCGGGTTCAACGTGACCGGCGTCGATATAGCGCAGGACATGCTGCGCATCGCACACGCTCTGGATCCTTCGGGCGCTTACCGCATGGTGCCGGGGGACAATTTGGCCGAGTTCGATCCAGAAAGCTTCGACCTGATAGTTTCACTTTTCACGTTCGACAACATTTCGAGTGCGGCGAAAATCCGCATCTTTTCAGACCTCCGGAACCTTCTTCGTCCCGCCGGAACCATCATTAGCGTCGTCTCGTCTCCAGACATCTACATCCATGAGTGGGCTTCGTTCACGACCAAGGACTTCCCGGAAAACGCTGCCGCACGTAGCGGTGATGTCGTGCGAATCGTGGTTACCGACCACCAGGATCGGAGGCCCGTCGAAGACATCCTCTGGACGGACGAATCGTATCGGGAGGTCTATAGAGAGGCGAGTCTACAAGCGATCCAAGTCTCCAAGCCACTGGCCAACGGCGACGAGCCATACTCATGGGTGAACGAAACCAAGATCCCTCCCTGGGTGATTTATGTGTTGAGACGAGCGCTGTAGCTCTGGTGGTGGGGCAGTGAACCCTTTGCTCAGTTCGTAAAATTGATCGGCTTCAGAGGGATAGGGAAGCCAAAGAGCGCATGGTGATGCCCGCGATCGGGCCCAGCGGTTCCGTCAGAGTTCCCACCCTAACATGGAAGAGCACGACGTTAGGGTGGGCCACCCGCATCCAATAAGTATTTTGGCGATGAATTTTACAATTTCTTAACCGTCATTTGGAAGTGCGGATCGTCAGCATAGCCTCAGCTTAGGCCGCGGAAGAAGGCGATCAGATCCCCTGCGACCGCCGCTGGTTCCTCAGCCGGGGCGAAGTGCCCGCCGCGCGGAAAGACTGTCCAGCGCTGGATGTTGTATAAGCGCTCCAAATACGAACGCGGCAGTTCGCCCTCGGGAACGGTCTGGTGCGCGAAAAGCCCAAACGCCGTGGGAGTGCTGACGTACGCGGGATCGACCGGGTGCCAGCGATTGTCCCAATAGTCGCGCATCGACGAGGTGATGCTTTGCGTGATCCAGTACAGAGTGAGCGTAGCGCAGAGGAAGTCGTCGCTCGGCGTAACGTCGCTCCACGAGTGCCACTTCTCCCCCACGTATGCCGCGAGCCCTGCTGGGGAGTCGTTGAGTCCATAGCCGACAGTCTGCGGCTTAGTGGACTGGATCGCGCTGTAGCCCCGTTCCGTCATATCCCAGCTCCGGTTCACCGCAAGGTACGAGCGCTCGCTATCGGATAGTTCCGCGTCGTCCACCACTGGGGCGAGATCCGATTCCAGCGTGGTGAGATGGATCCCGATCACCGACTCGGGGTGGTCGAGCGCAAGGATCGTCGTCACCCCGGCCCCAAAATCATAACCGCTCGCACCATAGCGGGAATACCCAAGCTCAGACATGAGCCGGTGCCAGCGCTCCGAGACGTACCGGTAGTTGATGCCGACCTTGGGTGGACGCGGCGAGAAACCATACCCCGGCAG
>Ga0116223_10000432_pt1 | contig 51922 bp, 49 predicted proteins | sample Sb_taG_3_FD_90092 | JGI IMG/M metagenome (GOLD analysis project Ga0116223, IMG submission 90092) | Peat soil microbial communities from Weissenstadt, Germany - Sb_50d_a_PC metaG | ecosystem: Environmental > Terrestrial > Soil > Wetlands > Peat | place: Germany: Weissenstadt | collected 2010-09-21 | reverse complement strand
GATGCTATTCGGTCCCAAGGTGGGGTGTGGGCAAACCAGTCTCGCCGCTCCTCGCGCGTGGCATTGGCGTAGAAGGGCTTTGTTCTATTTTTGCCCATCTCCTTCTTGCCCAACAGTCGGTAGACATGCGACGCTCCGCAGCGAATAACGACCTTCATGAGTCATGGGGCGTGTTACGGCGTCGCCGAATTCGCCTCGAAAATCATAGCACCTTTTCCAGACACCACACGGCGCGCCGCGTAGTGCGAAAGCCAAGATTTATGCACAGTGCAAGAAACGCCCGCGATCTATGTTTTTGACCCCCCTCAGGGTGAAGATCGCGATTCAGTGTAAGGCGCATTATGCGCCCCTCGCTCGATGGATAGAGTCGTCGAGCCAACCGGAGCGTACCTTGCTGATCCTTAGCCTTTGGAAACACAGGTTCCGATTACTTGAGGAATCCCCTTGAGCTGGCTCTGTACAGCACTAGCTCCTTTAAGAGCTGCCTCACATGCTGTCTTGTTCCCGAAGTCATGCATTGCAACGGATGGGTTGCCTCCGCTGAAATAAAACAAAATTAGCACCTACATTATCGCCTCCTTGTCCGTTTGCGTATCGTAATCAAACGTCGGCTCTTTGTTCGACGCACGGGTTAGCGCTCCTTCTCCCGCAAACGGGAGAAGGAGTGTGCCAAGCTTCAGCGCCCCTCCTTCAGCTTCTTCGCTGCAAGCGGGGCGAAATAGGTGAGCACGCCGTCCGCGCCGGCGCGTTTGAAGGCGATGAGGCTCTCGAGCATGGCGCGCTCTTCATCGAGCCAGCCGTTGTTCACGGCCGCCATGAGCATCGCGTATTCGCCGGAGACTTGGTAGGCGAAGGTCGGCACGCCGAACGTCTCCTTCACCCGGAAGATGACGTCGAGGTAGGGCAGGCCCGGCTTCACGATCACCATGTCGGCGCCTTCCGCGATGTCGAGTTCGACCTCGCGCAGCGCCTCCTCCGCATTGGCCGGGTCCATCTGATAGGTGCGCTTGTCGCCGACGAGCGTCGCCTTGGTGCCGATCGCGTCGCGGAACGGGCCGTAGAAGGCCGACCCATATTTCGCCGCATAGGACATGATGTTCACGTTCTCGAAGCCATGTTCGTCGAGCCCGGCGCGGATCGCGCCGACGCGCCCGTCCATCATGTCGGAAGGCGCGATGATGTCGGCGCCGGCGCGCGCCTGGTTCAAAGCCTGGGCGACGAGCACGGCCACCGTTGCATCATTGACGATCTCCTCGCCCTCGAGAAGCCCGTCATGGCCGTGGCTCGTATAAGGATCGAGCGCGACATCGGTGATGATGCCGATCTGCGGCACGGCGCGCTTGATGGCGCGCGTCGCGCGGCAGACGAGATTGGCCTCGTTCAAGGCTTCGCTCGCTTCCGCGTCGCGCAGCGACGGATCGGTATTGGGAAAGAGGGCCAGCGCCGGGATGCCGAGTTCGGCGGCGGCATTGGCAGCGCGCACCGCTTCGTCGATCGAGAGCCGCTCGACGCCGGGCATCGAATCCACGGGCTCGCGCACACCCTCGCCTTCGATGAGAAAGATCGGCCAGATCAGGTCGCTCGCCGTCAGTTGATGTTCGCGGACGAGACGGCGCGTCCATTCGGCCTTGCGGTTGCGCCGCGGCCGGCGCGCCAACGCGAGCTTGCCAGGATTGATCAGAGGGGGCGGCGACGAAGCCATGGGTCTCCTTGAAATGGGGGGATTCATAGCACGCGGGGCCGGCTGGCACGCAAGTTCTCTGTGCCTTATAGTGTCTCGGTTTGAATTTCTGCTTCCTGCGGCTCGATCGCTTGTGGATGGATGAGGTTTTCGGGAAGCACTTGTGGAGACGCCCAGCCTGTGACCCCACGATCGTCCGCAAGTTGACGCGGCGACCTACATCCGGCTGTTCATCAGCTGAAAGCTCTTGTCCAGATCGGCTCGTGAGGCATGGATGAATCCCGCGGTCATTCCGAAACCAATCTCGAAGACATCGTTCTCCAGGCCCTTCATTACCGCCGACACAAACTCCTTCGGGCTCAGATCGGCCTTGAAGTCCCCCCGCTTGGCTCGCCCACTCGGGTTGAGTTCGGTATCGACCGCGGGAGGAACGACTTCAAAAACCTTGATTCCGACCTTCGACAACTGCTGCCGAACCGCCATGGAGTAGGCGTGCAAGCCGGCTTTGCTGGCGCTGTAAACGGGCATTCGCGCCGCGGGCACGAAGCCCAGTCCCGAAGAGACGTTGACGATTGCGGCGCCTTTGTTCTTGGCCAACAAGGGGACGAACAGTCCGGAGAGAATAACCGCGGATTCCAGGTTGACCCGAATCTCGTTCTCGCCCGCCAGAAAGTCATCGATCCCTTTGGTGAAGTCGACATCCCGTTGGACGCCCGCATTGTTGACGAGAACGTTCAGACCCGGAAAGTTAGCCGCAGTCCAATCCGCCAGCCCGTTGCGATCCTCTTCCTCGGACACGTCGCAGACCCGGGTGTGAAGCTCGGGATGTTTCGCACGGGCTTCAAGGAGTCGCTCTGCCCTGCGACCGCAGATGACGACCGTGCTTCCAGCCTCCAGAAAGGCCGCGGCCATCGCGTAGCCTATTCCTGTGGCGCCGCCCGTAATCAGCACCGTATTGCCCGAGAGCTGCATTTTTGGGCTCCTCCGTTATTCCGTCTCGGGATATCCGATCGACTGGGCGAACAGCACCCGCTGTTCTGCCCGCAATCCAAGTCGCTGCGCGAGGCCGGCCTTGTCGCAGTTGTGGAACCATGCCGCCAATCCCTGCGCCGCCGCGAACAAATACACGTTGCCCGCAATGAGGCCGGTATCAACGTAGTAGTACGACTTCTGAACTTCAGGATCGTGCAACCCAGGCTCCTGAAAGCCCGCCGTGTGGGTGAGCCGGTGAACGTCGGCGACGTAGATCAGTTGAACAGGAGCTTTCGCGTCGACGTCTCGCTGAGCAGGAGTCAGGGCGGCGACGCGCAGATCGCCCGCGATGATGGGCGCCAACAGGTTGTTGAGTGCGTCGTACAAATAGACGCCCTCCTTGACGGCGACATAGAGGTCGATCTCCTGCGAGTTGCTGGCCGAAGCGGCGGTCCTTCCGGGGACTCCAAACGGGCCTGTCTTGCGATTCACTCCGCATGCGGCCCACACGAGATTCGAAAGTAGCTGCATGGGCAGTGGCGTTGCGCTGATCTCCCGCGTGGTCTTTCGCTGTTCGAGCGCGGCGAAGACCGAGGTGCCTCGGTCGTTCGCCGGCAAGGGGAGTTGAATGGCTGGCAAGGCCTGGGTTTCACGAGTCGAGGCAATCATCATGCGCTCCTTCTCGGGCCGGCGTGCCCCCCTTCAACGAGCGCAAAAGTCTCAATCTCGCCGAGGTCGTGGTCTTGCTGGGCGTGGTGGATCGGGTTCTCTCGTTTTCCGTGCAATACCATAAGGTAGCGGGAGGCCATATTTCCCTGGGCATCCTGAGGGGCGCCCGTGCAAATGGTTGATTGTCAGATGTGTCATGCATTCCCATCGGCCAAAACGGGAAGGTTTGCACTTATAGTCTCCACCATTTGACGGGCGCCTGCAATCCGAGAATGGCCGGTTTGGGGCAAGCATTTTAGCCCTTCGCATGACCGCTCCTGGCGCCTTGCGGTCATCGACAGGCGATCGTTCACCTTTGCTGAAATTGAAACTGAGACAACTCTGCCTTCGCATAATCGAGCCATGACCGGTCTTGCCGCGGTCATGTTCTGGCCGCCACATTGACGCAGCACGCCCGGCGCGGTTAATCCAACTTGGGAGGCAGGATGAGCGAAGCTGAGATCGCCTGGGAGAAGATCGGCTGCTGCGGCGTCATCACGCTGAACCGCCCCCGCGCGCTCAATGCGCTGAGCTTCGACATGATCGGCGCGATGGCGCGCGCCCTCGACGCCTTCGCGCGCGAGCCCGAGATCCGCAGCGTCGTCGTGAGAAGCACCAGCGCAGCGGCCTTTTGCGCCGGCGCCGACATCAAGCGCGTCGCCGAGCTCGGCAAGGCGGGCCAGCATGCCGAACAGCTCGCCTTCCTCAGCGCGGAATATCGAAACTGCCGCCGGATCAAATTCTATCCGAAGCCCTATGTTGCGTTGATCGACGGGATCATCATGGGCGGCGGCGTCGGGATCGCGGTCAATGGCGCGCATCGGGTTGTTGGCGAGCGCGTGAGTTTTGCCATGCCGGAAGTCGGCATCGGGTTCTTCCCGGATATTGGGGCGAGCTATTTTCTGCCGCGCCTGCCGGCGGGGATCGGCGTCTATCTCGCCTTGACCGGCGCGCGTGCCGCGCTCGGCGACGCTGTCGCACTTGGCCTTGCCACCGCGCATGTGCCGTCATCGCGCTTCGACGCGCTCTTCGAGCGGCTCGTTGCCGGCGAGGCCGCGGAGCGCGCGATCGCGGCAGAAGCGGTTGCGCCGCCCGCCTCCGCGTTGCTTCAACACAGCGACTTCATTGCGCAAAGCTTCGCGGCGCCGAGCCTCGCGCCTATTTTTGCTGAGATTGAGGCCGCCGGCTCGCCCTTCGCGGAGGCGACACTGAAGGTACTGCGCGCGCGATCGCCGACGAGCATGGCCATCGCGCTGAAGCAGATGCAGCTCGGTGCCAAGCTCGACTTCGACGCAGTCTTGCGCATGGAGTTTCGCATCGCGTCCAGGATCGTGCATGGACACGACTTCTATGAGGGCGTCCGCGCGACTCTGATCGACAAGGATCATGCGCCACGCTGGCAACCGGCATCGATCGCCGCGATCGCCGAGTCCGATATCGACCCCTATTTCGCACCGCTCACGGACGAGCTCGAATTTTCCGCGCCGGCCGGTGCCGCATGAAAATATTTCGATCTCAGGAGCGCAGGGAAGAGCGGCCGCCGCCGGGCTCCGCCATTCGGCTCGAAAAACCGGGGAGCAAAGCGGCGCAGACTCCTTGGGGAACGATCCTTGTCGTTTTCATGCGGCTGCTGGCATGCCTATGGATCTGCCAGGGCCTCGCCGAATGGGCTCTCGTTCTATTGCCCGGCCAACCCGTGTTCGACACATTGCCCGGTGCCACATCGGCGGCGGTGATCTTTTTCGCGATCGCCGATCTTCTCGCCGCGGTCGGCCTTTGGCTCGCAACGCCCTGGGGCGGCGCGCTGTGGCTCTTCGCCGCGAGCGCGCAGATTTTCGTCGCCGTCGCGATCAAGAGCTCGATCTCCGTGGTTTGGATCGTGGTCGATCTTATCCTGATTGCCGTCTATTTTGTCCTGACGTTCAAAGCCGGCGAAGCGCGCGAGCCGTGACGGATCGAAAGCTGGACGCAATCCGCTCGCGCACCAATTACCCCGGCTGAATGCTGCTATTGGCTGTGGCTGCGCATGCGGCAAGAGTGCTGTTAAACATCTCGGCGCCTATCGTGAACACAATCGTAAGTTTAACAAACTCAATTCTTAAGCATCGTTATCGTAAAGATCGAATTGATTTCAACAATGATTCACTGCAATAACTAAACCTCTGATTCAGTTTGTTACTTAAACTCGTTTTCATTGGCGCTCATTATAGATCATCCCTCAATGAGCCGCGGCGAAGGGGAGGCTCGTTTGAAAATGAAGGGATGGGTCATGAACAGCGTTCTCAAGAGCGAAGTTGCTCAGGCGCGCAGCGGGCGGGTGAACGAGGTAAGGCCGGCCTATATCGAGGCGCTCACTCTCGTCGAGCGTTTGCATCGGCGATTGCTCGACGTCATCAAGGACGAATTCGACCGGCGCGGACGCAGCGACGTGAATTCCGTGCAGGCCTTGCTGCTCTACAACATCGGTGACAAGGAACTGACCGCCGGCGAGTTGCGTACGCGCGGCTATTATCTCGGCTCGAACGTGTCCTACAACGTGAAGAAGCTCGTGGAGATGAACTATCTCCACCATGCCCGCTCGCGGCTCGACCGTCGCTCGGTCCGCATCAGCCTCACGCCAAAGGGCAAGGAAGTGCACGACATCGTCGCGGCGCTGTATGACAAGCATGTTCTGACCGTCGAGCAGATCGGCGGCATTTCCAACGACGAGTTCGGGCGGCTCAATCAATCCTTGAACCGCCTCGAGCGGTTCTGGACCGATCAAATCCGCTTTCGTCTCTGAGGCGGCAAGACAGGTTGGGGCGATTCGGCGCGCTCATTCCTAGCGGGGAATGGGCGCGCCGCCTTTTTTTCCGCGTGGCGTGACGCAGTCGGGGGCGGATCATCTCGCGATGAATTGACTACGCGTCTGCTGCGGACTTGCTGAAATCGGCCTAGCATGCGCCCGAGTCTCAGCAACGGACCGAGAGATTTTTACCTCTCGCGTGTTGCGCCACAAAATCGCCGCCCATTTGGGCCCTCTTAACCAAGAAAATGATAACTGGATCTCGCCAGCGGCCGGTTCGGCGAGCGGCCCCGGCAGGCGGTCGTGAGAAGATCCGGCAATCTTAAGGCGATATCGGCGGTTTGGCGGCGACCGGCCGGTCGGCCGCCCAGGGGCCCACGCAGACTTTGGAGTTCGCATTGGCTAGATATTCGCTCGTCTTTTCAAGGCTCGGTGTCTCGCGCATTGGCCGTTATCTGGCCGCGGTCACAATCCCGGCTTGCGCTCTCATGGGGTTTGTGGGTCATGCCGCCGCTGGCGAAGGCTCTTTCGACAGCCAGGCCGAATGGGCGCAGGGCTATGACGCGGACGAGCACCTCGCCATAACCCGTTCGGCCAACCCGGTGCTCTCGCCGGAGACCTTCGCGGCGACGGAACAGGCGACCGAACATTATCGCCAGATTGTCGCAGACGGCGGCTGGGTCCAGGTCCCCTCGGGCCATGACCTGAAGCTTGGCTCCCAAGGTGAGGCGGTCGTCGCGCTGCGGCGGCGGCTGGCAACCTCCGGCGATCTCGATTCGAGCGCCGGCGTCTCGCCGATCTTCGATTCCTATGTCGATGCGGCGGTCAGGCACTTCCAGGCACGCCACGGCCTCAACCAAACCGGAATCGTTGATCAGGATACGTTCACCGCGATGAACATTCCGGCCGACGTTCGCCTGCGGCAGCTCGAGATCAACATAGTGCGGCTCAAGGCCTATTCGGGCAATCTCGGCGAGCGATTCGTCATGGCCAATATTCCGGCCGCGGCGGTGGAGACGGTCGAGAACGGCGTCGTCGTCACGCGCCATATCGCCGGGGTCGGCAGGATCGACCGGCAATCGCCGGTCATGATCACCAAGGCGACCGAGATCAATTTCAACCCGTACTGGACGGTGCCGGTCTCGATCATCCGCAAGGACCTTATCCCGAGGATGCAGGCCAATCCCAATTATCTCGCCGAGCACAAGATTCGGATCTTCGACAAGGATGGCAACGAACTGCAGGCGAACCAGATCGACTGGAATTCGCTTGACGCGGTTAATTACAAGTTTCGCCAGGATACCGGCGGCGACGTCAATTCGCTCGGTGTCGTGCGGATCAATATTCCCAACCCGTATGGCGTCTATATGCATGATACGCCGGAAAAGGGAATTTTCGGCGACGACGATCGGTTCATTTCCTCAGGCTGCATCAGGGTCCAGAATGTCCGCGACTATGTCGCCTGGCTGTTGAAGGACACGACCGGCTGGGATCGCGACCATATCGACGAGGTGATCCGCTCCGGCGAGCAGGTGGACGTGAAGCTCGCCGAGCCGATCCCGGTCTATTGGGTCTATATTACGGCCTGGGCTACGCCTGACGGCCTCGTCGAGTTCCGCGACGACATCTACCAGCGCGATGGGCTGGGTTCCATCGCCTCGATCCAGATGCCCGGGCAAACGCCGGAGCAGGGCTCGGCACCGCCCCCTGTCCAACCCCAGCAGGTTTCGACCGGCGCGCCGCCTCCCGAACCGCCTCAGGAGGTGCCACAAGCGCCGCCGCAGGACGTGCCGCAGGCCTCGCCGGGACAGGATGGGGATCAGCAGCCGCTGCCCCCGATGAACGATACGCAATGAGGCGCGCGCTGCGCCGGGCGCCTCACTTATCTCGAATGGCCGGTGGGCGCAGCGGCCTTCCCTCGTCCAGGACTTCTTCCCGCCTTCACGCTGCGGGCCCGGCATGCTAAGTGCTGGCATGGCCCATATGCCAGCCGCTCCGAGCGCCGTGCGCATTCTCTCGTCACGCCGCTATATTCTCAGGGTGCGTATCTCATGAATCAATCCGATGCGAGCGCTCAGGCCGCGCTCAATTCCTTCTTTGCCGCCAGTCTCGCCGAGGACGATCCCGAAATCGCCGCGGCGATCGACAAGGAGCTTGGCCGCCAGAGGAACGAAATCGAGCTCATTGCTTCCGAGAATATCGTCTCAAAGGCGGTGCTCGAAGCGCAGGGCTCGATCCTGACCAACAAATATGCCGAGGGCTATCCGGGCCGGCGCTACTATGGCGGCTGCCAATTCGTCGACATCGTCGAGACGCTCGCGATCGAACGCGTCTGCCGGCTCTTCGACTGCAAATTCGCCAATGTTCAGCCCAATTCCGGCAGCCAGGCCAATCAGGCGGTGTTTCTCGCTCTGCTTCAGCCGGGCGATACATTCATGGGGCTCGATCTCGCCGCCGGCGGGCATCTAACGCATGGCTCGCCGGTCAACCTCTCCGGCAAATGGTTCAAGCCGGTCTCGTACGGCGTGCGCCGCGACGACCATCGCATCGATATGGAGGCCGTCGCGCGGCTCGCCGAAGAGCACAAGCCGAAGCTCATCATCGCCGGCGGCTCGGCCTATCCGCGCTTCTGGGATTTCGAGAAGTTCCGCGCCATTGCCGATTCGGTCGGAGCCTATTTCTTCGTGGACATGGCGCATTTCGCAGGTCTTGTGGCGGGCGGCGTGCATCCCTCGCCCTTCCCGCATGCGCATGTCGCGACCTCGACGACGCACAAGACGTTGCGCGGTCCGCGCGGCGGTCTCGTCCTCACCAATGACCCGGAGATCGCCAAGAAGATCAATTCCGCGGTTTTCCCGGGCCTGCAGGGCGGACCGCTGATGCATGTGATCGCCGGCAAGGCGGTTTCCTTCGCCGAGGCGCTGCGGCCGGATTTCAAAGTCTATGCCCGCCAGGTCGTCGAGAATGCCAAGGCGCTTGCCGCGACGATCGTCGACGGAGGTTTCGCGATCACCTCGGGCGGTACCGACAACCATTTGATGCTCGTCGATCTCCGCCCCAAGAACCTCACCGGCAAGGCGGCGGAGGCGGCGCTCTCCCGCGCCCATATCACCTGCAACAAGAACGGTGTCCCCTTCGATACGGCGGGCCCGATGGTCACCTCCGGCATCAGGCTTGGCACGTCGGCCGGCACGTCGCGCGGATTCGGCGTCGCCGAATTCAAGAAGATCGGCGAGTTGATCGTCGAGACCTTGGACGGGCTCGCCGCGAGCGGCGAAACCGGGAATGGTTCGGTCGAGGCGACCGTGAAGGGCAAGGTGGACGAGCTGACGCGGCGCTTCCCGATCTATTGAGGAGCCTCTATGAGGTGCCCTTATTGCGGCAGTCTCGAAACGCAGGTGAAGGATTCGCGCCCGACGGAGGATGCTTCGTCGATCCGCCGCCGCCGCGTCTGCCCCGATTGCGGGGGCCGGTTCACCACATTCGAGCGCGTGCAATTGCGCGAGCTGATGGTCGTCAAGAAATCCGGCCGGCGCGTTCCCTTCGATCGCGACAAGCTGATGCGCTCGGTCGAGATCGCCTTGCGCAAACGGCCGGTCGACCCGGAGCGCGTCGAGCGGATGGTGAGCGGCATCGTGCGCCAGCTCGAAAGCCAGGGTGAGACCGAGATTCAAAGCGAGCGGATCGGCGAGCTCGTCATGGAAGGATTGCGCTCGCTCGACAGCGTCGCCTATGTCCGCTTCGCCTCCGTCTACCGAAATTTCCGCGAGGCGCGCGACTTCAACACGCTGATCGACGAGCTTTCGCAAGGCGCGCCGGACGAGCCGCCGCGCCCGGCGAAATCCAAGCTGCAGGCATGAGCAGCCGCGTGCTGCGATCGGCCGCGACCGCCATGGACGAGGATGCGCGCATCATGGTGGCGGCGCTCAATCTGGCGCGGCGTGGATTGGGGCGCGTCGCGCCCAATCCCGCGGTCGGGGCTCTCGTCGTCAACAACGACATGATCGTCGGACGCGGCTTCACCGGGCCAGGCGGGCGTCCGCATGCCGAGGTTCTGGCCTTGCAGCAAGCCGCTGGCGAGGCCAAGGGCGCAACGCTCTACGTGACCTTGGAGCCTTGCAGCCATCATGGCCGAACACCGCCTTGCGTCGATGCGGTCATCGCGGCGGGCATCGCGCGCGTCGTTTCAACCATCGACGACCCAGAACCGCGCGTCGCGGGATCTGGCCATGGACGTTTGCGCGAAGCCGGGATCGAGGTCAGGACCGGCATTCTCGCCGAGGCGGCGCTTCGCGCTAATCTCGGCCATGTCCTGCGGGTGACGCGGGGGCGGCCGATGCTGACGCTCAAACTCGCCGAGACGGCCGACGGCTACGCCGCCGGCCGACGCGGCGCGCCGCGTCTGATGATCACCGACGCGCCTGCCACCGGCCGTGTTCATATGCTGCGCGCCATGCATGATGCGGTGATGGTCGGCAGCGGCACGGCTCTGGCCGATGACCCAATGCTGAACGTCCGTCTGCCGCGAATGGAAGACTGCAAACCTTTGCGCGTCGTCCTCGATACGCACCTCGTCCTGCCGCCGAGCGCGCGGCTTGCGGTGACCGCGCGAGACCATCCAACTCTCGTCATCGCGGGGGAGGGCGCTTCAATGGAGGCCGCGGCTCGGCTCTTGGATCAAGGCGTCGAGGTGGAACGGGTGGCCTTCGACAATGCCGGTCACCTTCACCTTGCCGCGGTTCTCGCGCTTCTCGGCGCGCGCGGATTGACGCGGGTTCTTTGCGAAGGCGGCCCGCGTCTCGCCGCGGCCTTGATCGCGCGAGACCTGGCCGACGAAGTCGTGCTCTTTCGAAGCGGCAAGGCGCTCGGCCGGGCGGGTCTGCCGGCGCTCGATTCGGCGAGCTGCGCGGCGCTGACCGATTCCGCCCGCTATCGCTGCGCCGAGACCGGCCGGATCGGCCCCGATGCCTATCGTCTCTATGAACGGGTGCTGTAATCATGTTCACCGGTCTCATCAGCGCGGTCGGGACGATCGAAAGCATCGCGCCGCGCGGTGAACTCAAACACGCGCGGATCACCTCACCCGTTCCGGCCGACGAGATTACGGTCGGCGCGTCGGTCGCCTGCAGCGGCCCCTGCCTTACCGTTGCCGCGTGCGGCGCGGATGGCACTTGGTTTGAGGTCGATGCCGGGGCCGAGACTTTGGCACGCACGACGGCGCGGAACTGGCGCGTCGGTACGCGGCTCAATCTCGAACGATCCTTGAAGATCGGCGATGAGCTCGGCGGCCATATGGTTATGGGCCACATCGACGGCGTCGCCAAGATCTTGGGCGTCGACGCCTTCGACGGCATGAAGCGCTTCACGATCGAGGCGCCGCCGCATCTCTGTCGCTTCATCGCGGTCAAAGGCTCGGTTGCGCTCGATGGATGTTCGCTCACGGTGAATGAAGTCAATGGCGAACGATTTTCGATCCTGCTCATCCCGCACACGCTCGCGGTGACCACTTGGAACGAGCGGAAGGTGGGCGACGAGGTCAACCTCGAAGTGGACCTGATGGCCCGCTATGCGGCGCGCCTTCTGGAGCTCGACTAAAGTTCAGCGAAGCCCGTGGCGATCGCGTCGACCGGATATTCGAGCCGCGGATCCCAATGTGTTCTGTTCACAAGTTGAGGCGGCGCCCCGATGATATCACCCTCGTCGACAATGGAATCATCGGCGCAGAACCCATTTCTCAGCCCGATCGTCCAGACGCCGCCGACCTTCTTCATCCAATATTCGTGCTCCACCGAAGCGGGCGTCTGCTCGCATGCGCCGATCGCCGCGTCCCACACCCGCTTCTCGATCGGCGACCCGTTCGGCCGCTCGGGGTGGACGACCATGAAGGCATAGCCGGCCGTGACGCGCATCTTCTCCACTTGAAACTCGATCGGCTTGCCAAACAGCTTTTCATAGATTGGGCGCACGGCGTCGAGCAGAGCGGTGCGGTCGGGCGATCCAGGCGGCGGCGTCACGACATCGCGCTGATCCACCTTTGGCGGGACCGGCAGCGGCGGCGGATTGAGAAGCTCGGCAAGCTGGTCCTTTGTCCATAGCGTCGTCGGTTGCGGACAGGCGTTGAAACCCGGGTCCCCGTGACTGTCGATCGCTACCCAGTGGGACACGTAATTGCTCCACTCGAAATAGAGTTGGATGTCGATCGGGGTCTCGCGACCCGGACAGCGTTGGCGGGCAAGAGTAAGAGCGTCACCCTGAAGGGGCAGCAGGCGAAGGACGAGAATGGCGCGCCCAATGTTTCCCCAGCGGACTCCGTAAGTCAGGATCTCGTAACGCTCCTGATCGAAGCGTTTGTTCGCCGGCCAGTCGTAAAGGGCAAGCCAGGTCTCGATAAGGGCGCTCGCCGAAGGATCGTGGTCGGTCGAAGCCTGTGGCCGCTCGTTCGGCAACGGGCCCACGATCTGGGTGCCCTCGGGCGGCGCGGCTCTCGCAAGAGACGAACTCATCAGCAGGCAGCCGAGGGCCACGATACAGAAGTAAAAGTGAAGAGCTTTGGCTGGCATGGGCTTGTTGTGCGATATTGCCGGATCTTGAACCGAAGATAATGGCGGATACGTGTTTATATCGCACTGCGGGACCGGCGCATTCCCGCTTGCAGCGCCGGCTTGCGGCAAGAGATGCGGCTTGTTAGTCAACCCGGCCGCAGGAGCGCAGAGACGAAGCATGGCCGAGCCGCGCCGACCCACAAATTCCTCCGAGGAAAGCGTCAAAGGCGCATGTTTTCTCATCGTCGAAGCGCGCTTCTACGAGGACATCGGCGCGCTCCTGCTCGAAGGAGCGGTCGCGGCCTTGAAGCGGGCCGAGGCGCGCCACCTTTGCTGGCAGGTGCCGGGCGCCTTGGAAATCCCGGTCGCGCTGGCGATGGCGCTCGACATGGCCGAAACGTCAGGCGCGCCCTTCCAAGGCGCGCTCGCGCTCGGCTGCGTCATCCGCGGCGAAACCCCGCATTTCGACATTGTCGCAGGCGAGAGCGCGCGCGCTTTGATGGATCTCGCCGTCGCCAAAAAGCTCGCCTTCGGCAATGGTATCTTGACCGTGGAAAACGCGGCGCAGGCGCTCGTGCGCGCCGACCCGCGCCAGGGCGACAAGGGCGGAGATGCGGCGCGCGCCGCGCTCGCATTGCATCGCCTCAAGGTCGGGCAGGGGGCGTCCTGATGGGCAAGGCGCCCCAGCGCTCTGCCGCCCGGCTCGCGGCCGTCCAGGCGCTTTATCAGATGGAAGTGTCGGGCAAGGGCCTTGCCGAAACGCTTGCTGAATTCGAGGCCTTCTGGATCGGTGGCGAGATCGACGGCGCGCAATATAACGCCGCCGAGATCGCCTTCTTTCGCGACGTGCTTAGCGGCGTTCTCGCCGATCAGGGCCCGATCGACAGAGCGATCGACAAGACGCTCGCCAAGGGCTGGCCCTTGGCGCGGGTCGATGCCGTGATGCGGGCGATCCTGCGGGCCGGCACCTATGAAGTGACGAGGCGTAAGGACATCCCGGCGCGCGTCGTCATCAAGGAATATGTCGATGTCGCGGGCGCCTTCTTCGGACAGGACGAGTCCGGCATGATCAATGCGGTGCTCGACACCCTGGCGCGGCAATTCCGCCCGGAGGAGTTCGAAGAGCGCGGGTGAGGCGGCTAACGATTAGCCGGAGGCTCGACGACGTTCGCTTGAAATTATGCCTTAACAGGCATAGATCTGGGAGAAATTCGAGGACATGCAAGGCCCGCCCAGCCCAGACCAGCCCAAGCCGGTACGCTGGGTCGGCAGCAGTAGGGAAGACCTGAGCGGTTTTCCGGAAGAAGTGCGGCGCCGGTTCGGGGGCGCATTGTGGGAAGCGCAGATTGGCGGCAAAGCGGATTACGCGAAACCGCTGAAGGGCTTCGGCGACGCCAGCGTGTTGGAAATCGTGGATGACTTCGACGGAGATACTTTCCGCACGGTCTACACGGTGCGATTTCCCAAGATGGTCTATGTGCTGCACGCGTTCCAGAAGAAATCGAAACGTGGCGTTGCCACGCCCAAAGGCGACCTAGAATTGATCGACCGCAGGCTCAAGCGAGCGCAACAGGACTACGAGCATTGGTCAAAAATCGAAAAGCTGAAATCCCGGTGAAAGCAAGCAGCGGTAACGTGTTCGCCGACATTGGATTGCCGCAACCCGAGGAGGAGCTGACCAAAGCGCAGCTTGCGAGCTATCTGCGGCAGGTGATCAAACGCCGACGCTTGACGCAGGTTGCCGCGGCCGCGCTCCTGGGCATCGATCAGCCGAAGGTGTCGGCCCTTCTTAACGGGCGACTTGCGAACTTCTCGAGCGAGCGCCTGATGCGTCTGCTAACCACTCTCGGCCAGGATGTGGACATCACGGTTAGAGCGAAGCCGCGCAACCGTGCGCGTGGACGCGTTCGGGTTCTCGGCGAGCCCTTGGCTGAGCACAAGGCGGAGTTCAAAGCGCATTTGCTCGGCGGCCCCAAGGTGGGCGACTTTTCCATCGAGCGCGGCCACGATCCCGGTCGCAAGGTTGAGCTTTAGCCGGTCTTCATCGATCCTTGGCAGGTCCACTGAGGGCAGGTAGCCTCCGACTCTTCCCTTCCGGGATCCTCAACCAGTGACATCAAAGCCGCGTCCTTCCGAAGACGAGATCATCGCGAATTTTTTCGCGCCGCTGGCCGGGCCGGCCGGCCTCGGGCTCGTCGACGATGTCGCCTTGCTCGCCGTGCCGCCGGATCACGAGCTCGTCCTGACGACCGACGTGCTGACGTCCGGCGTGCATTTCTTCCCCGACGATCCGCCGGACGCGATCGCCCGCAAGGCTTTGCGCGCTAATCTCTCCGATCTCGCGGCCAAGGCGGCGGAGCCGGTCGGATTTCTTCTCGGCCTCGCCTTGCCCGACGATTGGACCGCGGATTGGCTTGCTGCCTTCGCGAAGGGACTTGCGGAAGATGCCGCGTGTTTCGATTGCCCGCTGATCGGCGGCGATACGGTGAAGAGTTTGGGCGCGCTGTCGCTTTCGATCGCCGCGCTCGGCACCGTGCCTAAGGGGAAGATGGTGCCGCGCGCCGGCGTTCAGGACGGCGATCTCCTCTATGTGACCGGCACGATCGGCGATGCGGCCTTGGGCCTGCGACTGCGTCGGGGAGCTGATCGGGCCTGGAGCGAGGCCCTGAGCAGGCCGGCGCGGGATTACCTGCTCATGCGCTATCTTCTGCCGCTGCCGCGGCTCGGTTTGCGCGACGCCCTGCGCGGCTTCGCCCATGCCGGCATGGACATTTCGGATGGGCTCGTTGGCGATCTGGCCAAAATGCTGGCTCTCACCGGCATGACGGTCGAAGTCGCGCTTCCCGATGTGCCGCTATCGAAGGCCGCCCGGCAGGCGCTGGCCCTGGACCCTTCCCTTGTCGAGCCTATCCTCACGGGGGGCGACGATTACGAAATCGTCTGCGCCGTTGCGCTGGCCGATCAGGCGGCCTTTGAGCGCGAGGCGGCCGCCGTGGGTCTCGCCGTCGCGCGAATCGGCACGGCCCAAAAGGGTGCGGAAAAACCGCTGTTTCGGGATGGCGAGGGGCGGCCGCTGGCTTTTTCCGCGGCTTCTTACCACCATTTTTGACCTGCCGTCTGCCCGCAACCGCTTGAACGGTTGAGAGTTGCGGTCTGGCGGCCGGGGTACGATTGCGAAATTTGCCGCTTTCCGCCATGGTCCGTCCAGGGACGGCGCAAGCCGTCCGTTGGCTCGGCATTTTCGGCGAAAAGGGGGGAACCGCTCTGCGGCTCTTCGCTCGAAAATGCTTTCAATCAATATCACACGCGTTCCGGCGAAAACTGGGTTCAGGCTCCCGGCGCGTTTTGATCAAGAAGGGCGGAGATCAATGTATTCCATTTGGTTTGTGATCATCGCGGGGCTTCTCGCCGTCGCCTATGGAGTCATGACGGCGCGGGAGCTTCTCAAGGCCGATCCGGGCTCGGCCCGCATGCAGGAGATTGCCGCCGCGATTGCCGAGGGCGCCCAGGCCTATCTGAAGCGGCAATATTCGACCATCGCGATCGTCGGCGCGGTCATCTTCGTCATCCTCGGCCTGCTTCTCTCCTGGACCGTCGCCATCGGCTTCCTCATCGGCGCGGTTCTTTCAGGCTCAGCCGGCTTCATCGGGATGAATGTCTCGGTCCGCGCCAATGTGCGCACCGCCCAGGCCGCCGCCAAATCGCTGGGCGCCGGCCTCGATATTTCCTTCAAGGCCGGCGCGATCACCGGCATGCTGGTCGCCGGCCTCGCGCTTCTCGGCGTCTCCGTCTATTACGCGATCCTCACCGGCCCCTTGGGCCATGCGCAGAACAGCCGCGAGGTCGTCGATGCTTTGGTGGCGCTCGGCTTCGGCGCTTCGCTGATTTCGATCTTCGCCCGTCTCGGCGGCGGGATTTTCACCAAGGGCGCGGATGTCGGCGCTGATCTCGTCGGGAAAGTGGAGGCCGGAATTCCGGAAGACGATCCGCGCAATCCGGCGACCATCGCCGACAATGTCGGCGACAACGTCGGCGATTGCGCCGGCATGGCGGCGGATCTCTTCGAAACTTACGTGGTGAGCGTCGTCGCAACCATGGTGCTCGCCGCGATCTTCTTCTCCGGCCAGGCGGTTCTCTCTTCCGCCATGCTTTATCCGCTGGCGATCTGTGCCGCCTGCATCGTGACCTCGATCGCCGGCACGTTGTTCGTCAAGCTCGGTCCGACCAATTCGATCATGGGTGCCCTCTACAAAGGCCTGATCGCGACCGGCGTGTTGTCGATCGCGGGGCTCGCGATCGCAACCCAATTCGTGGTCGGCTGGGGCACGATCGGCACGGTTAACGGCGTTGCCGTCATGGGCACGCATCTCTTCGTCTGCGGCCTCGTCGGCCTCGTTGTGACCGGCCTCATCGTCATCATCACCGAATATTACACCGGCACGGGCAAGCGCCCGGTCATCTCGATTGCCCAGGCCTCTGTGACTGGGCATGGCACGAACGTCATCCAAGGCCTTGCGGTGTCGCTCGAAGCGACCGCCCTGCCGGCGCTCGTCATCATCGCGGGAATCATCACCGCGTCGCAACTTGCCGGCCTGTTCGGCATCGCGATCGCGGTGACGACCATGCTGGGCCTCGCCGGAATGATCGTGGCGCTCGATGCCTTCGGCCCGGTCACCGACAATGCCGGCGGGATCGCTGAAATGGCGGGCCTGCCGAAGGAGGTCAGGCATTCGACCGATGCGCTGGACGCGGTGGGCAACACGACCAAGGCGGTGACGAAAGGCTATGCGATCGGCTCGGCCGGCCTCGGCGCGCTCGTCTTGTTCGCCGCCTACACGAATGACATCAAGCATTTCGTCGATACCGGCGTTCCCTATTTCAAGGACGTCGGCGTGGTGAATTTCGAACTCTCGAACCCTTATGTCGTCGCCGGCCTCATCTTCGGCGGCATCATTCCCTATCTCTTCGGCGGCATCGCGATGACCGCGGTCGGGCGCGCGGCGGGTTCCGTCGTCGAGGAAGTCCGCCGCCAGTTCCGCGACAAGCCCGGCATCATGGCGGGTACCGAGCGGCCGGATTACGGCCGCGCCGTGGACATGCTGACGAAGGCGGCGATCAGGGAAATGATCGTCCCTTCGCTGCTGCCGGTTTGCGCGCCGCTCATCGTCTATTTCGGCGTGCTCTTCATCTCCGGCTCCAAGGCTTCGGCCTTTGCCGCGCTAGGCGCCTCGCTGCTCGGCGTGATCGTCAATGGACTTTTCGTGGCGGTCTCGATGACCTCGGGTGGCGGCGCCTGGGACAATGCCAAGAAGAGCTTCGAGGATGGGTTCGTCGACAAAAATGGCGTCAAGCATTTCAAGGGCGGCGAGGCTCACAAAGCCTCGATCACCGGCGATACGGTCGGCGATCCCTACAAGGATACGGCAGGTCCGGCGGTCAATCCGGCGATCAAGATCACCAATATCGTCGCGCTCCTCCTGCTGGCGATCCTGGCGCACTGAGCATTCAGCTGATCAAAAAGAAACGGCCGGAGTGATCCGGCCATTTCTTCTGAGCGGCAGCCGGCATTGCGAGCCAAGCGACGTGCGAACCCTCTCCCCTTGTGGGAGAAGGAACGCGCATTCACATTCCGGGTTGCCTCGTCGCTCCGCGCCTCGCAACAACGTCATGATCACTGAGGGTCTCAGCTGAACCTCAGCAGGCTCCTGAACAAGCCCGTCAGAAAGGTCGACTCGGCTCCGCCGGTCGGCGTCGTGCGGGAGACGAAATCGAATACCTTTCCGTCCTTAAGGCCATAATTAGCGATCCGCTCGACCCTCTTCTGCTTGTCGAAATAGATCGCCAGGACGCGCTGATCGACGAGTTGCGGATCTATGAATTGGACGGTGCGATTGGTCTTCTGGGTAATGTAATACCAGGCGTCGCCGCCGACGGTCGACGTCGTCGAAGGCGTGCCCATGACGATGAGCGCCTGTTCGGCGGAAGAGCCGACCTTCACCTGGTCGAGCAATTTCGGATCGAGCTGATAGCCGTGGACGACTTCGCCTTCGTAGCCGAGGCAGCCGGCAAGGCCGAGCGCGAGAAAAGCGGCCAACCCGAGCCTCGCCACAAATCCTGTCGTCTTCCTGTCGGGCTTGTGCGCCACGCTGCTTCGCTCTCGAGTTCGGCCGTGCTGTCAGATCGCATTCATCGAACTACGGCCCGAGTTGCAAATCCAGGCAAGAATGACAAGATTTGCTTGCATCGGAGCCGGGCGATACCTAACCCCCGCAGTTGCGAAAATCAAGCTCGCAGCGTCTGCCGCGATCACAAGCATAAATTCCAAGAGTCATGATTTTTGGGCTTTTCCGGGGCACAGCCAACCGCCGGCTGATCGACAGGCTGCACGGCGAGATCGTGGCGGCGGCGCGCGACCCGGCTTTGTTCACTGAGTATGGAATAGCCGATGACATCGACGGCCGCTTCGAATCCCTCGCCTTGCATGCGGCGCTCGTCCTGAGACGGCTCTCCGTTCTTCCTCCGCCCGGGCCGGAGATCGCCCAGGACCTTGCCGATGCCGTGTTCCGGCATTTCGATGTCGCGTTTCGCGAGATGGGCATGGGCGATATGAGCGTGCCGAAGCGGATGAAAACGCTGGCCGAGGCCTTTCTCGGCCGCGCCACCGCCTACCATCAGGCCTTGGGCGAGGGCCATCTTGCGCTGTGCGCCGCCTTGTCGCGGAACGTCTATGCCGGCCGGCGAGAGGCCGATCGCCTTGCTCGCTATGTCGAGGCCCTCGATGCAGCCATCGCCGATGTGACCCTCGCGGAGCTCGTCGAAAGGCCTATATTCCGCCGCAAGGCCGCCGCGATAGGTTGAGGAGGTGAAACGATGCCGCAGAGCCGGACCATCAATCCGCAGCCGACGGGCAAGATTTTCTCTTATCCGGTCAACGTCGATGAAGTGCCTGAGCAAGGGCTCGATCTCACGATCAGCGCCGATCCTCCCACGCGCCAGGCACTCGCGTTGGCCGACGGCCTCGCCGGGATCGCCAGCCTCGCAGCCGATTTTCATATCGCGCGGCAGGGGATCGCTCAGTTCAACGTCAGCGGGAGCGTGCGCGCAAGCGTCACGCAGGTCTGCGTCTTGAGCCTTCAGCCCTTCGATACCGACGTCGTCGAGGAGGTCGATGTCGATTTCGCGCCGCCTGCGGCAGCGGCGCTCGCCGCGGCGCGCGCTGGCACGATGCTTGGCGGCCCGGGAGCGTCCGGGCGTGACCCGCCGGATCCGATCGTCGATGGAATGATCGACGTTGGCGCGCTCGCCGCCGAATTTCTCGCCCTCGGCCTCGATCCTTATCCAAAAAAGCCGGGCGTGGAATTCGTGCCGATGACCGTGCCTGAGGAAAAGGGCGGGCCGTTCGACGTCCTGAAAAAGCTTACCGACCCGTCTTGAGCTTTTGGCGGTGGCGCTCGAGAGACCATCCGCCGGCGCTTGCGGTCGGGCGCGCTTTGCCTTAGCGGATCATACCGCAGGCGCCTGCCTGCTCCGCTTATGCACGGACCGTATCGGCGGCGTGCCGGAGGCGAACGAAGTCGCGGGAGCGGCATGCAAAGGCCAGTGCGGATCGCGATCGATGCCATGGGGGGAGATCACGGTCCCGAGGTGATCGTGCCCGGCGCCGGCTTGGCGCACGCCCGCCATCCCGATATGGCATTCATCTTCTTCGGAGACCAAGCGAGATTAACACCGCTGGTTGCGAACGATCCCGGTCTCGCCGCGGTTTCCAGCGTGCGCCACGCGCGCGTCGCGGTGCGGATGGAGGATAAGCCGAGCCAGGCCTTGCGGGCCGGGCGCCGGGCTTCCTCCATGTGGCTGGCGCTCGAAGCGGTGAAGAAGGGCGAAGCCGATGCCGCCTTTTCCGCCGGAAATACCGGCGCGCTGATGGCCATGGCGAAGATCTGCCTGCACATGATCCCCCATATCGACCGGCCGGCGATCGCCGTGCTCTGGCCGACTCTGCGCGGCGAATCCGTCGTGCTCGACGTCGGCGCGACGATCGGCGCCGATGCCCAACATCTCGTCGATCTCGCCATCATGGGATCGGCGATGGCGCGGATCGTCTTCGCCCTCGACCGCCCGACGGTCGGCTTGCTCAACGTCGGCACCGAAGAGATCAAGGGCATCGAGGAGGTGAAGGGGGCCTCGCGAATGCTGCGCCAGGCGGCTTTGCCGAATCTCGATTATCGCGGCTTCGTCGAAGGCGATGATATCGGCAAAGGCACGGTCGACGTGGTCGTGACCGAAGGCTTCGCCGGCAATATCGCGCTGAAGACGGCGGAAGGAACGGCTAAGCAGATCAGCGCCTATCTGCACCAGGCGCTGCGCAGCAGTCTCACCTCGAAGCTCGGTTATTTTCTGGCGCGGAACGCGTTTGAGGCGCTCTCGATCAAAATGGATCCGCGTCGCGTCAACGGCGGCATCTTCTTGGGCCTCGACGGGGTGGTGATCAAGAGCCATGGCGGATCGGATGCGATCGGTACCGCGCGCGCGCTGGAGATCGGCTACGAGATGGTGCGCGACGAGCTTTTGAGCAAGATCAGGGAATCGCTGTCCGGGAGGGCCGAACCTCTCGCCGTCTCGCCAGCCTCTTCGCGGTGATGAGCGCTGCACCAGAGCAAGTCTCAACCGGGCGTGGATTGCGCGCGCAGGCTGGTCTTCGTTCAGCAAAGCAAGTTTCAGGCTTCTGCGGTACCGCGAAATTTAGGCTTTGATCGAGAAGCTGCGAGACTTTCTGGATTAAAATACAAACAGGACCAGGTGTAAAAAGCCCACCTCAACTGCACTGGAACCCCGCGTGACCCAACCGCAATGCGCCAAACTTCGCTCCGTCATCGTGGGGCTCGGCGCCTGTCTTCCGAAGCGCATCGTAAGCAATGCGGATCTCGAAAAATCCCTCGACACGACGGACGAATGGATCGTTCAACGCACCGGCATAAGGCAACGCCACATCGCCGGCGACGAGGAGCGCACCTCGACTCTGGCGGTTGAAGCGGCACGCGCCGCGCTCGGCGACGCGGGGCTCACCGGCGCCGACATCGATCTCGTGATCGTCGCCACCACGACGCCCGACTACACGTTTCCCTCGGTTGCGACGCAGGTCCAGGCCGAGCTGGGCATCACCGCTGGCGCAGCCTTCGATCTTCAAGCGGTCTGTTCCGGGTTCGTCTTCGCGCTCGCGACGGCGGACAAATTCCTGACCTCCGGATCGCACAAGCGGGCGCTCGTCATCGGCGCCGACACCTTGTCGCGAATTCTCGATTGGCGGGATCGGGCCACCTGCGTCCTGTTCGGCGACGGCGCCGGTGCCGTCGTTCTGGAAGCGCAGGAGAGCGAGGGGACCAACGCCGATCGCGGCGTTCTTACCGCGCACCTGCGCGCCGACGGGCGCTACCGCGACAAGCTCTATGTCGACGGCGGGCCATCCTCGACGATGACGAGCGGACATGTGCGGATGCAAGGGCGGGAAGTGTTCCGCCTGGCCGTCACCATGATCAGCGATGTCGTCGAGGCGGCTTTCGCGGCAACCGGCACGAGGCCCGAAGATCTCGACTGGTTCGTGCCGCACCAGGCCAATAGCCGGATCATCGATGCTTCAGCCGAGAAGCTCGGGATAGATCCACAAAAAGTGGTCAAGACCGTCGATCTCCACGGCAATACTTCCGCCGCTTCCATTCCGCTCGCGCTGAGCGTCGCCCGGGACGACGGCCGGATCCGCAAGGGGGATCTCGTGATGATCGAAGCCATGGGCGGCGGCTTCACCTGGGGGGCGGCTCTCATCCGGTGGTAACTGCGGCTCCATTGCAACAGGCGGCAGGATTCATCGCCGCATGACGGTTTTTCGTCAGGACTGTGTAAAGCAGGGGCTAAGGTCTATTGCCTTAAGGCTTTTTTTGTACCAAACTTTGCGACAATGAAATTTTTCTCGCGACGCTAGAGATCTGGGGAGGATCGCGAGGCCCGTCGATCTATCGTGCAGCGCAAAACAGGGGGTCGCGTTTGCGATTCACCTTTGCTCGGTGCGAATCCGGGAGAATCATCGCGTTTAAAGAAAATAATCGAGTTCAAAATGGTGAAAAGTGAGTTGTCGGCGACGAGTCATATACCGGGGCCGGCGCCGAGCGGTCCCATAACTGCCAAGCCGCGGGGCCTTCGCACGGTCACGCGGGTCAACCTTGCCGAAGCGGTCTACCAGCAGGTCGGCCTGTCGAGAAAGGAATCGGCGGCGCTCGTCGAAATGGTTCTGGAAGAAATGACCAAGCGGCTGATCGCCGGAGAGTCGGTGCGGCTGTCCTCCTTTGGGTCGTTTAACGTTCGCCATAAGGGCCAGCGAGTCGGCCGCAACCCCAAGACCGGGGTGGAAGTGCCGATCAAGGAACGCCGGGTTCTCGTGTTCAAGTCGTCGAACCTGCTGAAGGCTCGGATCAACGGTCAGGCCGGCGGCCGCAACGGCGACTGATCTGTCCTCGTTTCACCGTGCGGGCTCGACGCTTGTCGCGCGCGGGCGGGCGCCAACGGCATGATGCGACGACGGCGCGATCGGCAATCGCCCGAGTGATCGTGCGGATCAAGGCGACCCCTTGGATCTTTGTCAGGCGACGCGATTGCGCCGCGGCGGGCGGCTCGACCCGGGGCATGATCCGCGAGTGCCAACCGGTTCGCGAAATGATCGTGCGATAACAAAGGAATTGAACGCAGGATCAATTCCATCCCGGAGGATCCTGATCTAAGATTCGATCGGTTGGGCTCGTATGCTCTCGAACCGATAGAACCGAGGCGCTCAGGAAACCCATGGAAAAGACTGCCGACGCATTCAGGACCATCAGCGAGGTCGCCCAGGATCTCGATCTGCCGCAGCACGTGCTGCGCTTCTGGGAAACGCGATTCGTCCAAATCAAGCCGTTGAAGCGGGGCGGCGGCCGCCGCTACTACCGGCGCGAAGACATCGATCTCCTGCGCGCCATCCGTCAGCTTCTTTACGGCGAAGGCTATACGATTAAAGGCGTCCAGAAGATTCTGAAAGAGCAGGGGGCGCGCGGCGTCATCGCGGCCTGGCGTCGGGAGGCGGCCGACGCGCCAACAGCGGCCGCGCCGCTCTACGATATGCTGCGGGGCGGCCATGCGGCAGCCGAGGCCGGATCGCAGGGCCATTCGGGCAAGGCTCGAGACGAGATCGGGCAGGGGGGCGAGGCGCTCGGTCCTGCCGAATACCAGGTCCTTGAAAAGCTTCTGACCGAGCTCGGCGAATGCGAAAGGCTGCTCGGCGCGGCGCGGGCGAGCTGAAATCAGCAATTTAGCTCTCGGTCCCGCCGCGTTGCGGGGGCGGGCGCCTTTCTCTATAAGAACCCGCTGTCGGAGTGTAGCGCAGCCCGGTTAGCGCACTAGTCTGGGGGACTAGGGGTCGTGGGTTCGAATCCCGCCACTCCGACCAAAAAGAATAACAAGTTCAAAGACATATTCTAACACTAGACTTGGGGTTTTAGAGCTTCGGCAATTTGGGTTCACGTGACGCCAGAATCTCCGACCATCGCGCACTTGAAAGGCCACGGCCTCGTGGGCCTCTTCGTCATGCACGAATGCGGGCTGCCTTCACTCCGCGCCCTTCACTTTCGCGGCGCTCGACCTGCCCGATGATCTGCGGTTCCGGGTAGTCGCACGACGCGATTCATATGCACGCAATGCGGCGCAAGGGCTGTGAACGTCATGCCGGACTGGCGTGCGCATCGTGCTGTCGGGATGGGACGTTATGCCGAACGAGCGTTGCGGGCCCGGCGAACGATTGCGAATCGGCGCGAGATTGCGACGGTGTTGCGCGCCATGAAAGCCTTGGCGAGAGTTGACGAGTGGGGTCATGAGCGGAAATCAAACTGAGATGTGCGCGCGTCCGCATCGCGTCATCCTCCGCGCGTGGCATAAGCGACGATGACCGGGAAGCGGCTTGAGACAGGAGGGGCTGATGATCAGTGACAACGACTACCATTCATGTGGGTTTCGGTGTTAAACGTGACATATGAGAAAATTCAGGATTTGGCTATGCGGACTGCGTCAATAGGGTTGGTTGTTTTTTGGATGGCTGTTTGCTCAGCCTGGGGCCAAGAAGGTAATACGGCAGAGGATGTGCGCAAAGGCCACGAGTTGGCGGCCACGGTATGCGCAATTTGTCATGTAGCGGCGCCCGACCAGCCTTTCATACCCACTTTGAACCCACCGGCGCCGTCATTTGAATCAATAGCGCAACGCACGGATATCAATGCGGATTCTCTACAACACTTTATAAGCACAACGCATAGGGGTTTGGATAACCCAAACGGTATGCCGTATCCTTACTTGACTGATTCTCAAGTGAAGGACGTGGCCGCTTATCTTCTGAGCCTGCGTAAATAAGGCGTAGGCATCGGATCAACCGCATCAGGCCGTGTTACGCGCAGCGCCGCAGCGCGCGCAGACCGTGCTTGAACACGATGGCCTCCGAACCGTCGTCGGTTTGCAGACGGATGCTGTAGAGGCCGAACGCGCTCGGCCTGCCGCGAAGGCTTGCGCCATCGAGAAATTCAACGTCGAGGATGGCGCCATCGCGGATCGCGGCCAATAAATATCCGCTCGGCAAGATCGAGCTGAAAGGGCTGCTTCGCGTTCGGCCGCGCGGTCGGCGCCGGCGCAGGGCTCGGCAGGGCGGTGCGGGGGTACCTTCGGCGGCGGCGGTTCATCGTCGCCATGCGCCGCTACATCAACGCGTGGTCGGCGCGGCGGATAATGAAAACCGGGCGCGGGCGCGCTTGCGTTTTTCGGCGCGGCTGACGACAATGCGGGCTTGGCCGCTTGTGCGCCATCTGTCGGGGCATCGGTGCGCGGCAGATGCAACGTCTCGCGCCGCGCGTTGCGTGCACCGCAGCCTTCGGCTAGACAGCGCCTGCGCTGAATGGCAATTGCGCTCATGTCGCTCGAAATCGGCTTTCTGGTCTTTCCGCGGGTCCAGCAGTTGGATCTCACCGGACCCTGTGAGGTGCTCGCCTCTCTGAAGGGCGCGAGCAACCATCTGGTCTGGAAGACGCTCGACCCGGTTGCCTCTTCGACCGGATTGCGGCTTTCGCCGACGGCGACTTTTGCGACCTGTCCGCCGCTCGATGTTCTGTGCATTGCGGGCGGCGTCGGCATCAACGTGCTCCTGGAGGATGGCGAGGTCATCGAATTCGTACGGCAGCAGGCGCAACGCGCGCGCTATATCACGTCCGTCTGCGCGGGCGCGCTCGCTTGGCGCCGCCGGCCTGCTGCGGGGCCGGCGGGCGACGACGCATTGGAACGCGCATGACTTGCTCGCCCATTTCGGCGCGATCCCCACGAAGGGCCGCGTCGTGCGGGTCGGCAATCTCATCACCGCGGGCGGAGTGACGGCGGGGATCGATTTCGGCCTGGCGCTTGTCGCGGAACTCGCCGGACAAACGGAAGCCGAGACGATCCAGCTTGCGCTCGAATATGCGCCGGCGCCGCCCTTCGATTCCGGCACACCGGAAACGGCCTCCGCAAACGTGCTGGCCGTGGCCAAAGCGCGCTTGGCGGCCTTGCGCCAGGCGCGGGAGGCGATCATCGCACGCATCGCCCCAGGCTGACACGGAGATCCCGCTGGTGCCGCTTCTAATATGCGGTCAGCCGTGCTATGGGCGGCCGGCCTGCCAAGGCCCATCGCAGCCAGGCTCTTTGGCAGGCAAATTTTCCCGCGCTTACGCCGATTGGTATCGGCGAGTGAGCTGAAGGAGACGAAGATGATTTCCGTGACATTTCCGGACGGCGCCTCGCGCTCCTATCCGGCCGGCACCCGCGGCAGCGAAATCGCCAAAAGCATTTCCCCCTCGCTCGCCAAGCGCACCGTCGCAATGGCGGTCAACGGCAAGCTCGCCGACTTCGCCGAGCCGATCGAGGACGACGCAAACGTCGAGTTCATCGATCGTGAGAATCCTCGCGCGCTCGAACTCATCCGGCATGACGCGGCGCATGTCCTCGCCGAAGCGGTGCAGACGCTCTATCCCGGCACACAGGTGACGATCGGGCCGGTGATCGAGAACGGCTTCTATTACGATTTCTACCGCGCCGAGCCTTTCACGCCGGAGGATTTTCCGGCAATCGAAGAGAAGATGGCCGAGATCATCGCGAAGGACCGGCCCTTCACCAAGGAGATCTGGACGCGTGAGCAGGCCAAGGCCTGGTTCGAAACGCATGGCGAGGCCTTCAAGGTCGAGCTCGTCGACGCCATCCCGCCCGACCAGGAGATCAGGATCTACAAGCAGGGCGAATGGCTCGATCTCTGCCGTGGGCCGCATATGACATCGACCGGGAAAGTGGGCTCGGCTTTCAAGCTCATGAAGGTCGCGGGCGCCTATTGGCGCGGCGATTCGTCGAAGCCGATGCTCCAGCGCATTTACGCGACGGCCTTCGCCAAGCAAGCCGAGCTCGACGCCTATTTGCACCAGCTCGCCGAGGCCGAGCGCCGCGACCATCGCCGGCTCGGCCGCGAGATGGACCTCTTCCACTTCCAGGAGGAGGGGCCGGGCACGGTCTTCTGGCATCCGAAGGGCTGGACGCTGTTCCAGACGCTGATCTCCTACATGCGCCGCCGCCAGCAGGCCGACGCCTATCTGGAGGTCAATACGCCGCAAGTGCTCGACCGCGCGCTGTGGGAAATGTCCGGCCATTGGCAGACCTATCGCGAGAACATGTTCACGACCATGACCGAGGACGAACGGGTCTTCGCGCTGAAGCCGATGAACTGCCCAGGCCACATCCAGATCTTCAAGAACGGCCTCAAGTCCTATCGCGACCTGCCGCTCAAGATCGCCGAATTCGGGATCGTGCATCGCTACGAGCCGTCCGGCGCTATTCACGGCATCATGCGGGTGCGCGCCTTCACCCAGGACGATGCGCATATTTTCTGCACCGAGGACCAGATCATGCAGGAATCGTTGAAGATCAACGATCTCATCCTGTCGATCTACAAGGACTTCGGCTTCGACGACATCGTCATCAAAATGTCGACCCGGCCGGAGAAGCGGGTCGGCTCGGATGCGGCCTGGGACAAGGCCGAGGCGGCGCTCACGCGCGTGCTCGATGAATTATCGGCGCGCGGTTTCAACATCGCGGTCAATCCGGGCGAAGGCGCCTTCTATGGGCCGAAGCTCGAATATACGTTGCGCGACGCCATCGGCCGCGAATGGCAATGCGGCACGACGCAGGTCGATTTCAACATGCCCGGCCGGCTCGGTGCCTTCTACATCGGACCCGACAGCGAGAAGAAGACGCCGGTGATGATCCACCGCGCCATGTTCGGCTCGCTCGAACGCTTCATCGGCATCCTGATCGAACATTTCGCCGGCCATCTGCCGCTCTGGCTCGCCCCGGTGCAGATCGTGATCGCCACGATCACCCAGGATGCGGACGATTATGCCCGCGAAGTTTTGGCGGCGGCGCGCGAGGCGGGGCTCAGGGTCGAAGCCGATCTCAGGAACGAGAAGATCACCTATAAGGTGCGCGAACATTCGCTTGCGAAAATTCCGGTCCTCATGGTCGTCGGAAAGCGCGAAGCGGCGGAGCGCACGGTCTCGCTGCGCCGGCTCGGCGCGCCGGAGCAGACGAACATCGGTCTTGAAGCGGCCTTGCGGGCTCTCGCGGACGAGGCGACCCCGCCGGATCTGAAACGGCTTGAGGGAACTGGGGCACGAGCTGAGGATCTCCTGTTCGAGACTCCGCTTCGCGCGCCTGTTAGCCATTAGGATCGGGATTTGACCTTTCGGGTTCGCCAATGGACGGCGAGAGCTGCGCAATTTGGCGTCCGCGTTGAGCCTTGCCACTGCTTTGCCGCAACACGATGCAAAAAGGCGGGGAGCGGTCACCGGGGTTGAATGCTGGAGCGCAATTCCGCTCCTGCTGTGGACAGCCGCTGTCTGGCTTGTTAACGAGTCCTTACCCGGCATCGGATAAATCGACCTTATGATCCGACGTCCTCGTCTCCTCCCGCGGCCTTGCCGAAGTCCGAGCCCGGATTTCCGGAGTTCCAGGCTCACCCTCTTGCTGTCGCTCTGCTTGTGCGTGCCGCTGCTGCTGACCGGTTGCGCAGGCGGCATGCCCGACGTCTATCCGAGCCCGGACGAGTTCGAGATCCACGGGATCGACGTCTCGAAATATCAAGGCGATGTTGACTGGGACGCGGTGCGGGACTCGGGCGTGAAATTCGCCTGGATCAAGGCCACCGAAGGCGGCGACGTCGTCGACGAAAAATTTACCCAGAATTGGGAAATGGCGAAGGCAGCCGGCGTGCCGCGCGGCGCCTATCATTTCACCTATTGGTGCCGGCCGGCCGAAGAACAGGCCGCTTGGTTTATTTCGAACGTGCCGAACGACCCGAGCGCGTTACCGCCGGTTCTCGATGTCGAATGGAACGCCGCATCGAAAACCTGCCCTAGGCACTTGCCGCGCGAAGAGGCCCTCGCGACAATCCAGACGATACTCGACGCGATGCAACGCGCCTATGGCAAGCGTCCGATCCTTTATACGTCGATCGATTTCTACCACGATGTACTCGAGGGTGAATTGAGCGACTACCAGATGTGGGTGCGCAGCGTGAAATACTACCCTGCAGTCAAATATGGCGACCTGCGCTGGAATTTCTGGCAGCACACGGCCGAAGGCCGCGTCCCCGGCATCAACGGCTATGTCGACCGCAACGCCTTTTATGGCTCGGCCAAAGAGTGGCAGACTTGGCTCACCGCTGAAGAAGGCGAGTGAGGGCAGGGCCGGATCAGCCGTGGGATCCCGCGTGAAGTTGTGATCGCCTGACGCGAAGCCAGAGATATCCGCGTGCCTGAGCCCGCGCAATTCGGCACGGTGCTTCGGCAGAGCATCCGGATAGTTCTCCTAGCCGATCAGCTTCTCACGAATCTCGCAGCGCAGGTCCCAGACTTGCTGCGAATTGCGGGCGCTCGCCAGCGCGCGAAGCGCGATCGAATGTTCCGAGGCATCGGTCACTTGCAGATTGACGACTCAGCCATCCCACAACTTCGAGTCCTTGACGATCTCGTTTTCGCGCACGCGATCGACAGGCGTCGTATAGTCGACCCACAGGTCAGCATGCGGCCGGGCCGGCGCCCGCGCTTATCTGCAGCTATTTGGCGCACCGTTCGTGAGGAAATCAGCCGCCCAGGCCCGCCTTGGCGCGCCGCCACCAGCCGGTTCGTTTCGGCCGCTCCGGTTCGGGGGCGGCCGCCGCAATATCGCCGGCCTGCGCTTCCGCTTCGGGCAATTCCTGTCCTTGCGACTCGGCAGGGTTTGCGAACGCCGCCTCGACCATGGCGCGGGTTTGCGCCGGAGGCGCCGCGCGCGCCGTTGCGACGGGTTCGAGGGCCCTTTCACTTGCCGGTTCGCCCGCGTGGCTCACGGCGGCTTCGGGCCTGGCGCGGCCCCTACTACGGCGCGAACGCCGGCGCCGTGCGCCGTCGCGTTTGACTTCGCCCTGCTCCGAATCCTGCTGAGCTTCCGTTTCCGCTGGCTGGGTGCCGCTGAGATTGCCCAATCCGGCGACCAGGGCCAGAGCATCGTCGGAGGGCTGCGGCGCATTGACGGAGACGCCCGAGTGTTCGCGATCGCGGCCACGCCGCCGCCGCCGGCGGCGCTTGCGCCGTGCGGCCTCTTCTGCGCTTTCCGCGCTTTCGACGGGGCTCTCGCCGCTGCCCGCGAGCTCTGGCTCTTCGGCCTGCTCGCCGAGTTCTTCCTCGGCCTGTGCCGGGCTCACCGATTCAAGCCGCGGCGGTTCCACGACGCCAACGGCCGGCTCGCCGCGTTCCATCGCGTGATAGGCCGTGCCGGTCAAAGTGTCGTCCGCGGTAATCGTGATGCTGACGCCGAAGCGCTGCTCGAGATCGCGCAGATTGGCGCGCTTCTGATTGAGGATGTAGAGCGCCACCTCGGAACGTGTACGCAATATGATGTTGTGCGCAGCGCTCTTGATCAAGGCGTCTTCGAGCACGCGCAAGACATGAAGGGCGATCGATGAAGTCGAGCGCACCGTCCCAGAGCCTCCGCAATGTGGGCAGATGATGGTCGAGCCTTCGAGAACGCCGGTTCTGATCCGCTGGCGGGACATTTCGAGAAGGCCGAAATGCGAAATCCGGCCGATCTGAATGCGCGCCCGATCGTTCTTCAGAGCTTCCTTCATCCGCCGCTCGACGGAGCGGTTATTGCGGCTCTCCTCCATGTCGATGAAATCGACGACGATCAACCCGGCGAGGTCGCGCAGACGCAATTGTCGGGCGATTTCGTCGGCCGCTTCGAGATTGGTGCGCAGCGCAGTGTCCTCGATGTCATGTTCGCGAGTGGAGCGGCCGGAGTTGACATCGATGGCGACCAGGGCCTCGGTCTGATTGATGATGAGATAGCCGCCGGATTTCAAAGTCACCTGATTGGTGAACATGGCGTCGAGCTGCGCCTCGACTCCGAGTTTGGTGAACACCGGCTGCGGATCGCGATAAGGGTGGACGTTCTTGGCATGGCTCGGCATGAGCATGCGCATGAACTCCTTCGCCTCGCGATAGGCGGCATCGCCCGCGACGATCACCTCGTCGATGTCCTTGTTGTAGAGGTCGCGGATGGACCGCTTGATCAGCGAGCCTTCCTCATAGACGAGGGTCGGCGCGGTCGACTTCAGCGTCATCTCGCGCACCGTCTCCCACATGCGCAGGAGATATTCGAAATCGCGCTTGACCTCGGCCTTGGTGCGCGACGCCCCGGCGGTGCGCAAAATGACCCCCATGCCTTCCGGCACTTCGAGGTCCTGGGCGATCGACTTCAACCTCTGCCGATCGGTGGAATCGGTGATCTTGCGGGAGATTCCGCCTCCCCGCGCCGTATTCGGCATCAGCACCGAATAGCGGCCGGCGAGCGACAGATAGGTGGTGAGCGCGGCGCCCTTGTTGCCGCGCTCCTCCTTCACGACCTGGACCAGCAGAACTTGCCGGCGCTTGATGACTTCCTGGATCTTATATTGGCGACGCGCCCGGTGCGGACGCGCCGGCACTTCTTCCATGGCGTCGCCGCCGATCTGTTCGATCTGCTCGTCTTCTTCGTCGTTGTCTTCGTCGTCCTCGATGCGCGGTTTCTCGCGAAGCCGCGTCTCAACCTCGGCTTCGACTTGCTCGGGAGAGGCCGGCGGCTCGTCTTCGACGATGGCAAACCCCTCCGGATCGGTCGCGAGCCGATGGCGCGTATGGTCCGGCTCGGCGTGATCCTGCCCGCTCGCGGCAGTCTTGTGGACCGGGGTGATATTTTGGATTTCGACCGGCGCGGCGTCGGCGTCTCCCGCAAGGTCGTACAGCGGTGCTACCACGCCCGATTCGAGCGGGTGTTCCGGCTCTGCTGGGCCTTCTGCCTTCGCCTCCGGCTGCTGTTCCGGGGCGCCTTCAGGCTGCTGCTGCTCCGGCTTGCCGGCGTTTTCGAGTTCGGCGGGTTGGGCAAGTCTTTCGTCTTTGTCGCCGCGGCGCTTTTCGGCTCTTTCGCCCCGCTCGCCGCGCCGGTGCCGACGGCTGCGTCTTCGGCCGTCCTCTTCTTCGTCGCGATGCGCGAGAGCATCCTCTTCGAGGAGCTCCTGCCGATCGGACACCGGGATTTGGTAATAATCCGGATGAATTTCCGAGAAGGCGAGAAAGCCATGACGATTGCCGCCGTAGTCGACGAAGGCGGCCTGGAGCGAAGGCTCCACGCGGGTCACTTTGGCGAGATAGATATTGCCGCGAAGTTGTCTTTTATCCGCTGATTCGAAGTCGAATTCCTCGACGCGGTTGCCGCGCAGCACGACCACCCGGGTTTCCTCCGGGTGGGAAGCATCGATGAGCATTTTGTTGGGCATGTGGAACTCGTTGAGGCGTGGCACCCGCTTGACCGCTGCCGCCAATGGCTCTCGCGAAGGAGGCCGGGGTGCGGCAGGGCGGAACGAACGGCGCCATCTGCAAAAGGGGGTGGAAGACGAACGATTCGCGAGGCGCGAACCGGTGAATGACGAAGCGCCGTGACAAGGCCCGGGAACGGCGACCCCGGCCGCAGCAAAACGTCGGCATGCGCGGATCGGCCTGCGTCCAAACTCTCGGACGCAGCCTCGAAACTTTGGGCTTGGGATAATCACCCGTCGAAGGGCAGACCATGTCCTCGTTATCCGCGCTCTGGCTCAGGCGGAGCCGGTCGAAAATTCGGTTCGAGTGAACGGCGGCACATCTGTGCCGTTCGGACGCGCTCTCGCAAATCGCCGCTCGAAGGGCGGTAAAGTGCCGAAAGCCCGAAAATGTCCGGTGGATCGGGGGATCCTTCTTTGCACCCGAACACGAACATCTCTTTCTATCGGGTCGCCTATGGATTTGGCAAGTTTTTCGCAATGTGTGGCTAATCGGCAACGGCAATCGAACCGTTCTTCTGGCATGGTCATCCAACGTTAACCGCCCAGATTCATTCTGGGTTCGGGATCGATCGGGCGGCGAGCGGCTGCTGGGGATGCCACGCTCATGACGGGGACGCAGCGCGAATCACGCCCCGGGCGCACCCGAAAGGCGGGTCTTCGAGCCCCGCTCCAGCTTGGCTCGGCCGCGTTTCTGGCGGGTCTCGCGTTAGCAGGCTTGAGCGTGACTATGCGTCACCTGCACGCGGAAAGCCGTGGTCTGGTCGGCATTCGAACCGCGCTCACGCAGCCCCCAGCGCCGGTGATCGCAAGCGGCGTCAGTCTCGAAAACGGCACCGACCAGGCGAAGCTCACCTTCGAGGTGACGCAGCCCGTGGCGGCGATGTCCTTCGTACTCGCCTCACCTGACCGGATCGTCATCGATGTGCCGGAAATTGATTTTCACATCGATCCGCAGGTTGGCGGCGCAAAACCTGTGCATGACCGTCCGGGAAGGCCGCGGGTTTCGGGCCTCATCGCTTCTTTCCGCTTCGGCCTTTTCGCGCCCGGCAAATCTCGGATCGTGATCGATCTCGCCGCGCCGGCCCGCGTCGTGCGGGCCGAGGCCGAGCCGGATGTCGACACCACGAAATCCCGCCTCGTCGTCGAGCTTGCCAAGACGGATGATGCGGCCTTTCAAGCTGCCGCGCACGATGCCGTTCAGGCCGCCGAGACGGCCGCGAAGGAGGCCGAGCGCGCCGCCCCGGTCAAGGACTTGGCTGAGAAAAATCCCAATCTGCCGCTCATCGTCATCGATCCGGGTCACGGCGGCGTCGACAGTGGCGCGATCGTCAATGGGCTCGTCGAGAAGAACATTGTCTTCGACTTCGCCAAGGCGCTTCAGGGAAAGCTCGCGGCAAGCGGCCACTACAAAGTCGTCATGACGCGCGACAGCGACGTGTTCCTTTCCTTGGGCGAGCGGGTGCGGATCGCGCAAGACTCCGGAGCGGCGCTGTTCGTCTCGATCCATGCCGACACGATCTACGATGCGGCGAGCGTTTCCGGCGCCACCGTCTACACCCTTGCCGATCATGCAACCGATGCAGAAGCCGAGCGCACGGCTGAAAAGGAAAACCAAGCCGATGCCGTCGCCGGGGTCGCCGGCAATGAAAAGGCGAACGGCGTTTCCGATATTCTGGCCGATTTGACGCGCCAGGAGACGCGCGCCTACAGCCACGTTTTCGCGCGCACGCTCGTCAACTATTGGAGAGTCGCGGGGCGGTTGAACAAGAATCCCGAGCGCGCCGCGGGTTTCCGGGTTCTGAAGGCGCCGGACGTGCCCTCCGTATTGATCGAGCTCGGCTATCTCTCGAATGCGCAGGATGCCGCATCCTTGCTCTCGCCGGAGTGGCGCGACGCGACCTCCAGCAAGCTTGCCGCGGCGATCGACGCCTTTTTTGCCGTCCGCGGGACCAATTTCGGCGCTCAATCGCCTGCGCAGCCGGCCGCAACGGAGGCGGCAACCGCGCTCGAAGCGCCGCCGCCTAGCGAAGCCAAATAATGCGCGCATCCGCTGTGGCGGGCGGCCCATGATCACGCTATATGCGCCAGGGTTGCACCTCGCCGCGCCGGGCTCGGCCGGCACGTCAAACTATCAACACAAAAGCACCGCACCACGAGCCAGCGTAATGCTCCGGCCCGACTCCGCCGATCGGCTGGCCTTGTCGCGCAATTTGGTCTCGGCGAGGCATGGGGAGAGCCGCGAATCGCGGCTCCAGAGGGCTTGATTTCATCATGCGGTTGATCGCCCGGTTCTTCGGATTTGCCTTCGCGACCTGCGCGATTCTTTTCGTCGTCGCGTCGAGCGCCGCGGGGATCCTGATCTGGAAATTCGAGCAGGACCTGCCGGACTACACGCAGCTCAAGAATTACGAGCCGCCGGTGATGACCCGGGTCCACGCGGCCGATGGTTCCGTGCTCGCCGAATATGCGAAGGAACGGCGTCTGTATCTGCCGAGCTCGGCGATTCCGCCGCTCGTCAAGGAGGCCTTCATCTCCGCCGAGGACAAGAATTTCTATACCCATCCTGGCGTCGATTTCGAAGGGGTCATTCGCGCCGGCATCGTCTTCCTTCAAGGCAGCAGACACGTGCAGGGCGCCTCGACCATCACCCAGCAGGTCGCCAAAAACTTCTTCCTGACCAGCGAACGCTCGTTCGAGCGCAAGATCAGGGAAGCGCTCTTGTCTTTCCGGATCGAGGCCACCTATTCGAAGGAAAAAATTCTCGAGCTCTATCTCAACGAGATCTATCTCGGTCTCGGCAATTACGGCGTCGCCGCGGCGGCGCTGAATTATTACGACAAGTCGGTGCATGAGCTGACCATCGGCGAGGCCGCTTATCTCGCGGCCTTGCCGAAGGCGCCGAACAATTATCATCCGTTCTTGAAACGCGAGCGGGCGATCGAACGGCGCAATTGGGTGATCGACCGCATGGTCGAGAACGGTTACGTCTCGCCCGAGGCCGGCGAGAAGGCGAAGGCCGAGCCGCTCGGCGTCAATCCCCGCGTCCTTTCGCCGAATACCTATGCCGCCGGCTACTTCGCCGAGGAGGTTCGGCGCGAGCTTTTGGACCGCTACGGCGAGAACAAGCTCTATGAGGGCGGCCTTTCGGTGCGCGCCACGCTCGATCCGAAGGTGCAGCTCATGGCGCGCCGGGCTCTCGTCGACGGACTCGTGCGCTACGACGAGGCGCACGGGTTCCGCGGACCGATGCGCAACATCGACATCGGCCAGGACTGGGGTCCGCCGCTCGCCAACGTGCCGGCGCTGGGCGATGTCGCACCCTGGCGGCTCGCCGTCGTCCTCGACGGCAACGACACGCAGCTGCGCATCGGCCTGCAGCCGAAACGCGAGCCGTCGGGGGAAGTCAGCCCCGAGCGGGAAACGGGCACTCTCGTTCCCGTCGGCCTTCGCTGGGCGCGCAAGGGCAACCAGCGATCCGCGCTGGTCCCCGGCGACGTGATCTATGCCGAACCTCTGGACGGCAAGCCGGGGCAATATAGGCTTCGGCAGATTCCGGAAGTCAGTGGGGCGATCGTGGTCATGGATCCTTTCACCGGCCGCGTCTTCGCCATGGTCGGCGGATTCTCCTTCGATCAGTCGGAATTCAACCGAGCGACCCAGGCGCTGCGACAGCCCGGCTCCTCCTTCAAACCCTTCGTCTACGCGGCGGCGATCGACAACGGCTACACGCCGTCTTCCATCGAGTTCGATGAGCCGGTCGAGATCGACCAAGGCGCCGGCCTCGGGATGTGGCGGCCGGAGAATTTCGAAGGCAAGTCGAGCGGCCCGCATACTCTGCGCTATGCCGTCGAACATTCGATCAATCAGATGACGGTGCGGCTTGCGCGCGACGTCGGCATGCCGCTCATTTCCGATTATGCCGAGCGCTTCGGCATCTATGACGACCTGCCGCCCTATCTTTCGATGTCGCTCGGCTCCGGCGAGACCACCCTGATGCGGATGGCGACCGCCTATTCGATGCTCTGCAACGGCGGCAAGAGGATCAAGCCCACATTGATCGACCGCATCCAGGACCGCTGGGGCCACACGATCTATCGGCACGACGAGCGCATCTGCGAAGGCTGCGACGCGCAGAAATGGGAAAATCAGGACGAGCCGAAGATCATCGACGATCGCGAGCAGGTGATCGATCCGTTAACCGCCTATCAGATCACCTCGATCATGGAAGGCGTCATCCAGCGCGGCACGGGGCAGGCGATCCTCGCGGTCGGCAAACATCTCGCCGGCAAGACGGGCACGACGAATGACGCCAAGGACCTGTGGTTCGTCGGCTATTCGCCCGATCTCACGGTCGGCGTGTTCATGGGCTATGACCGGCCGCGCTCGCTCGGCGATTCCGCCCAGGCGGCGCTCTATACCGCGCCGATCTTCCGCGATTTCATGAAAATGGCGCTGAACGACAAGCCCGACGTGCCGTTCCGGGTGCCGCCCGGCATCAAGCTCATCTCGGTCGACCTCAAGACCGGCGTGCGCTCGACCGGGCCCGGCACCATCCTCGAGGCCTTCAAGCCGGGCACCGCACCGCCCGATACGTTCAATTACGGCACCCAAGCGCCGAATGTCCTGTCGGTCGATCCGGATGCCGACCGCACGCTCGGAACCGGGACGGGCGGCCTTTACTAAGCCTGGATTTCCGTCTGAACTTTCAGCTGCACGCGCGCGATGCGCGCAACGGCCGAACCCGTTAATCGCGGGTTGCCCGTGGTTTACAGCTGAGCCGCGGCTCACTATCTACTTTTCAAGTCGAGCGGCATCCACCAATCTCCGCGAAGGAACAAATATGCGCGCCGAAGCCGAAGCGCTCACCCAATCGATCAAGCAATCCATGGGATTGCTGAGGAGGCATCTTTGACGTCGATGCCGCCACGCGCCGGCTCGCCGAGCTGAACGCCAAGGCCGAAGACCCGAACCTCTGGAACAATGCCGAGGCGGCGCAGAAGATCATGCGCGAGCGCACCGACCTCGAAGAAAAGCTCGGCTCGCTCGCCCGTTTCGAGTCCGAGCTCGAGGATGCAGTCACCCTCGTCGAGCTCGGCGAGGCGGAAGGCGATACGGCCGCCGAGGCGGAAGGCATCGGCCAGCTCAAGGCTTTGAGGAAGGAGGCCGAGCGCCGGCAGATCGAGGCGCTGCTCTCCGGCGAGGTCGATCAGAACGACACCTATATCGAGGTCCATGCCGGCGCCGGCGGCACCGAGAGCTGCGACTGGGCGCGCATGCTGTTGCGCATGTATATCCGCTGGGCCGAGCGGCAAAAATTCAAGGTCGAGGTCATCGAGGAGACGCCGGGCGAAGAGGCCGGCATCAAATCAGGCACATTGCTCGTCAAGGGCCACAACGCGCATGGCTGGGCGAAAACCGAATCGGGCGTGCACCGGCTGGTGCGCATCTCGCCTTTCGATTCCAATGCGCGGCGGCATACGAGCTTTGCCTCGGTCTGGGTCTATCCGGTCATCGACGATAAGATAGAAATCGACGTGAAGGAATCGGACTGTCGGATCGACACGTATCGCTCGTCGGGCGCCGGCGGCCAGCACGTCAATAAGACCGATTCGGCGGTGCGCATCACGCATATTCCGAGTGGAATCGTCGTCGCCTGCCAGAGCGAGCGTTCGCAACACAAGAACCGCGCGACCGCCTGGAACATGCTGCGCGCGCGGCTCTACGAGCGCGAAATGGAAAAGCGCGAGGCCGCCGCGAATGCGGCGGAGGCCGCCAAGACGGATATCGGCTGGGGTCACCAGATCCGCTCCTATGTCTTGCAGCCCTATCAGCTCGTCAAGGATCTGCGCACCGGCATCACGGCGAGTTCGCCGAGCGACGTGCTTGATGGCGATCTCGGCCCCTTCATGCAAGCCGCGCTCGCTCAGAAAGTCTATGGCGGCGGCCCGGCCGAGGTGGAGGACGTGGAGTAATCGCCGCGCTTCAGCCCAGGTTTCTGGAAGCGCGCGCACCGACCGGCGGCAGTTCTTGACGCCGGCTCTCCACTTGCAAGCGTCATTGGACGACGAGGCATGAGCTGCCTCAGTCGAGAAAGCGGAGCGCGGCGTGCGGACGCAACGAGAAAAGATCTTCAACATCCCCCTCGTCGTGGTTGCGCTGGTCCTCTTGCTCATCGGCATTCACGGCCTGCGGCAGCTTCTGCCGGCCGAGCGGGATGTCGAAATTCTCGCGAATCTGGCCTTCGTGCCGGGGCGGTTTACTTACGCCTTCGATCCGGACCGTATCACGGCGGCGCTCGACGCAGCGGGTGCCATGAGCAATTCGCAGGTCGAGCTAGACCGGTTGTTCCTTGGCGACGGCCAACCGCTCTGGTGGACGCCGGTCACTTACGCCTTGCTCCACGCCAGCTGGGCGCATGTGGGATTAAATTGCCTTTGGCTCGTCCCCTTTGGCGCGGCGGTGGCGCGCCGCTTCGGCAATGTGCGCTTTCTGTTGTTCTGCGTCGCAACCGCGATCGCCGGCGCTCTGGCCCATTTCGTCACCCATATTGATGATCTTCAGCCGGTGATCGGCGCCTCCGCCATTGTCTCGGGCACGATGGGCGCGGCGCTGCGCTTCGTGTTTCAGCCCGGCGCGCCGCTCGGCGAAAGCCTCGGCTTTGGCGATCAGGAGCATCTTTCCTACCGCCGGCCGGCCTTGCCGCTCGGCGCTGTCTTCACCAACCGGACGGCGGTGGTTTTTCTGATCGTCTGGTTCATCGCCAATTTCCTCTTCGGCATCGGCGCCGGTCCGCTCGGTTTCACCGATGCGACGATCGCCTGGCAGGCCCATATCGGCGGCTTTCTCCTCGGACTTTTCGGGTTTCCACTGTTTGACCCGCCGCCTTCAGATGTTGAATCGCCGCCGCTGGCGCATGTTGATTGAGCGGGCGAGACCGGAAGAGCGAAGCCCTTGCTGCGCTGCATTGGAACTTCGGCATCGCGGTAACGTTAGGACCTCTCAGAAGGCGGGCCGCCGTGCATTCGTTCCCGAAGTGCATGAAATCGCGATCGAAGCGCCGCGAGCGGTGACTTGGGTTGCGGTCGATAGGCGCACGCTTGGCTCGGCGCGCTGGGCAATCCGCGGACGAAATCGATCCGAATATCAACCTTAACAGCGAGGCTTAATTGCATCTTCCATGGAAGAGCGCTGGTTGGAACCCATTCGGGCGAGTGGGGATAGCCGGCGCGAACAAAAGCTTAAGTGTTGCACCTGCGCCTGAAGAAGCGCATTCTGACGAAATCCAATCGCCGCAAAAGAGCGATGGAACGGGAATGGGAAACGAGCCCAAAGAGGAGGATGAGATGACTGTGGCGCGGATACTTGCGACCAAGGGCCGTGAGGTCCTGACGGCGCAGCCGCACAGAACCTTGAAAGAAGTCGCGGAAATTCTCGCTGCACGGGACATAGGCGCCGTCGTGGTCGCCGATGTTCAAGGCAGCGTGCTGGGAATTCTTTCCGAGCGCGACATTGTCCGGGCCGTCGGCAGACGTGGCGCCAAGGCCCTCGACGACGCGACTTCAATGCATATGACGACGCGCGTCGTCACCGCGACCGAAGACGAGACCGTGCTCGCCACGGTCGAAAAAATGAATGCCGGCCATTTCCGCCACCTCCCGGTCATGAAGGAGGGCAGGCTTGCCGGCATCGTCTCGATCGGCGATGTGGTGAAATTCCGGCTTGCCGAAATGGAACATGAACATTCGGCGATGCGCGAATATATCGCTGCGGTCTGAGCGAGACGCGATAGGCTGAACTTCAGGCGGAAGCCTGAACTCCTGCGCCGCCCGAGCCGGGCGGCGTTCTTTTTGTGAGTGCGTCTGCGCCGCGTCATTGCGAGCGAAGCGAAGCAATCCAGATTTGGCGCTCCTGGACTGCTTCGTCACTTCGCTCCTCGCAGTGACGGATAAACAAACGGTGGCGTGCACCTCACCCTTGCGGCTAGCCCTCGTCGAAGATGAGGCCCGCAGAGCCGGGCGCCGGCGCGAGCCGACGATAGAAGCAGGAGCGCCGGCCCGTGTGGCACGCGCCGCCGTCACCGCCCGGCTCGACCCTAAGCAGCAGCACGTCCTGATCGCAGTCGGTGCGGATTTCCTTCAGCCTCTGCTGTTGGCCGGACGTGTCGCCCTTGCGCCAGAGGCTCTGGCGCGAGCGCGACCAATAATGCGCGATGCCGGTGTCGAGCGTCAGCCGCAGCGCCTCTTCGTTCATATAGGCAAACATCAGCACCGCGCCGTCGCGCACGTCGGTCACGATACAGCCGATCAGCCCATCTCGATCGAAGCGCGGCGTGAAGATGCCGCCTTCTTCGAGCTCGGTCTTGCTCCCGGCAATCGGGAAGGGCAGAGCCATTGTCGCTCCGAGCTTGGGCAGTTCCGGATCTCGGCGAAGGGCACGGACCGGAATTATTTGCCGCGCACCATGGTCAGGAAGCGCACTTGTTCGGCGGGATCGTCACGGAAGATGCCGGTGAACTGGTTGGTCACCGTCATCGTGCCTTGTTTCAGGACGCCGCGCATCGACATGCACATATGTTCGGCTTCGATCATCACGGCGCAGCCGCGCGGCTTGAGGTAGCGTTCGATCGCGGCGACGATCTGCGCGGTCAAAGCCTCCTGCGTCTGCAGGCGCCGCGCGTAGATGTCGACGAGCCGAGCGAGCTTCGAGAGGCCGACGACCCCTTCCTCGCCGACATAATAGGCGACGTGAACCTTGCCGACGAACGGCACCATGTGATGTTCGCAATGCGACGAAAAAGGAATGTCGCGCACGAGGATCAAATCGTCATAGCCATGCACTTCCTCGAAGACGCGCGACAGCAGGTCGCCGGCGTCGGCCCGATAGCCTGAGAAAAACTCTTCATAAGCTTTGACGACGCGCAGCGGCGTATCGCGCAGACCTTCCCGCGTCGGATCGTCGCCCGCCCAACGTATCAGGGTTCGGACGGCGGCTTCGGCTTCTTCGCGGGTCGGGCGGATCGGCGAGGCCGCGGCGGGTCTGGGCTGCTGTTGGCGTTCGAGCAAGGACTTAACCACGTCATCCATGTGGTGCCTCCTGATAAGTGTGATCTATGGGCCCAACCCTCGCCAAGCAAGGTCGTTGCGGTCGTTTCGGCAGCAGCGGATCTCCCAAATCTCGTTCGCCAAGCCTGGATATCCTATATAGGACTTAATCGGTGCCGTCATCCCGACCCTTTCTGCCATCTTGACCCATGCTGAATGACGTCTACAGCGCCAAAATCCTGGAACTGGCGGCGAATATTCCCCGCCAAGGCCGATTAGCAGCGCCCGATGCGACCGCCCGGGCGCATTCCAAGCTCTGCGGCTCGACGGTGATCGTCGATCTCGTGATGCGCGACGGGAAAGTGATTGATTTCGCCCATGACGTGAAGGCCTGTGCGCTTGGCCAGGCGGCGGCTTCGATCATGGCGCGCAACGTCATCGGGGCCACGGGGCCGGAGTTGCGTCACTTGCGTGATCAAGTTCGCGCCATGCTGAAAGAGAACGGCGCGCCGCCGCAAGGCAAATGGGCCGAGATCGCCATTCTCGAGCCGGTACGCGATTTCAAGGCCCGCCACATGTCGACCATGCTGACCTTCGAGGCAACCGTCGATGCCGTCGAGCAGATCGAAGCCAAAGCGCGGAGTGCCGCCGAATGAGCGAAGGTTCGGAGGGGCAGGGCAGGGGAATGAGTTTCAAGACTTACGGTTGTCCATGATCACGCTGCGCACCCGCCGCGCGGCGCATTATGCGATCCGCGCCTATCAATTGACGTTCTCGGCCATTCTCGGCCGGCAATGCCGGCACGAGCCGAGCTGCTCGGCCTATATGGACGAAGCGATTGCACGGCATGGGCTTTGGGCCGGCGGCCTGCTCGGCTTGGCGCGACTCTGCCGCTGCCATCCTTGGGGAACATCGGGCTATGATCCGGTGCCGGAGCATCTGCCGGCCCGAAGCCTTGCGGTCTTCCTCTACGGCCTGCGGCGCCGGTCCGGCCCCGATCCGCATGGCGCAGAGGACCGCAGTTCCGTCCTCTGAGCCAGCGCTCGACGCCTTGAATTCATCGCCATGACGGCGGATCCGGCATATGCTATTCGCAGATTCTGAGCGGCTAGCGCGAAGCGATGAGGGTCAGGCGCTGCTCGGCTTGCCTGAAGGGTGATGCCGCGGTCGAGCGCCTGACAATCTGCTCGGGGCCCTCGCCAACGCCATTGCACGATCGTGGCTGCCGCGCGCTCCGCGCAGTTTGAGGACTTAAGATGAGCGAAACCAATCCGCGCGTCGCCGATTATCCGATCGATCGGCAATTCATCGAGCGCTGGTCGCCGCGCGCCTTCACGGGCGAACCCGTGCCCGAATTCGATCTCCACACCATGTTCGAGGCGGCGCGCTGGGCGCCGTCGTCCAGCAATTTGCAGCCCTGGCGCTTTCTCTATGCGCTGGGCGGCACGCCGGATTTCGAGAGGTTCCTCGCTCTCCTCGTCGAGGGAAACCGGGTCTGGGCGAAGAATGCTGGTGCGCTCATCATCCTGATCTCCAAGACAACGCAGCCGGTCTCGGGGACGGACAAGGTCGTTCCGTCGCGGACCCATTCCTTCGATACCGGGACCGCCTGGGGCTTTCTCGCGCTCGAAGCCATGCGGCTCGGTTGGGCGGCGCATGGAATGGCCGGCTTCGATGTCGAGCGGAGCATGGTCGACCTGAAGATACCGGAGGATTATCGGCCGGAAGCCGCGATCGCGATCGGCCGGCGGGGAGACAAATCGGCTCTCCCGGAATATCTGCGCGCGCGGGAGTTCCCGAACAGCCGCCATCCGCAGAAGGATTTTGTGTTCGAAGGCGGCTTTCCGGCGACGTGACCGGATCAATGCTTATTCATAACAAAGTTGAAAACCAAGGAGAGATACATGAGTAAACTCGACAGGCCGCGCGAGATCATCGAATTCTGCTTGAAGCCCCTCGGCATTTCCGAGAAGACCGACGCTTACAGGGAAACCTATCGCCGGCTCGAACATGTCATCAAGACGTTTCAACTGGCCGCCGCGCGCGATAAGCAGCCCGTTGCGGTCGACTTCTCAAAGATGAAGACGATCACGATCGACGAACGCGCGCATGGCGACGAGTGACCGCGCCGGAGCGATATGATCGTTGGGAGCGAATTTCACGTGCGAGACAGTCGCGGACCGCCCGTCATTTCGAAGGCGGGACGCCGGCCGGCGTCGTGTCGCAACCGTTCGACATGGTCCATTGGCCGGTCTGGTGCATCCCCTGGCAGGGCTTCTCCGACTGAACATCGAGCGGCGCGCCGACCGGATCGATGCAGTGCGCATGGTTGGTGACCGGGTTCACTTCGGCCACGCGACATTTCGCGGGAGGCGTGGGCGTTTGGGCCATGGCTTGAGCGGTCAAAACTGCGCTGCCCAGGAGGGCAGCGCCGATGAGCTTTTTCATGTTTCCTCCGAGTCGTTCCCGCCGCTTCGCGCCGCATCGATTTGAGCACCGAATTATAGCCTCAAGCGGCCAGCGCGGCCTCCGGCCGCTTGAGTGCAAGTCCAAGGCTTTTTGCCACCGCCGCATGGGTGATGTGGCCGCGGTCGACATTGAGCCCGGCGCGCAGGCCTGGATCTTCGAAGATCGCGGCGCGTCCCTTGGCGGCGAGCGCAAGCCCATAGGGCAGGGTCGCATTGGTGAGCGCATGGCTCGAAGTATAGGGCACGGCCCCTGGCATATTGGCAACGCAATAGTGGACGATGCCATCGATGACATATGTTGGTTCGGCATGGGTCGTCGGATGCGAAGTTTCGAAGCAACCGCCCTGATCGATCGAGACGTCGACGAGGACCGCGCCGTTCTTCATCTCTTTCAGCATGGATCGCGTGACAAGTTTGGGTGCGCTGGCTCCGGCGATCAGCACCGCGCCGATCACGGCGTCGGCGCCGAGCACTTCCGCTTCGATCGCCGCGGCGGAGGCAAAACGCGTCCGCACCCGGCCTTGGAACAGTTCGTCGAGCTGGCGCAGCCGGGGCAAGCAACGATCAAGCACGCTCACCTCGGCGCCGAGCCCGACCGCCATGCGCGCCGCCTGGGTTCCGACCACGCCGCCGCCAAGGATCGCTACGCGTGCCGGCGCTACCCCCGGCACGCCGCCGAGCAGCATGCCGCGGCCCCCCCTGTGGCTTTGCAGCGCGGTGCCCGCCGCCTCTATCGCCAGTCGGCCCGCCACCTCGCTCATCGGCGCAAGCAGCGGCAGGCTCACGCCATCGGGACCGACGACGGTCTCATAGGCGACGGCGGTGCATTGGGACGCCATCAATCCTTCCGCCTGCCGAGGATCGGGGGCGAGATGAAGATAGGCGAAAAGGATCTGGTCCCTGCGGAGCTGCACCCACTCGGAAGGCTGCGGCTCCTTCACCTTCACGATCAATTCGGACTCGGCAAAGATCTCCGCCGGGTTGGCGGCGATTTTGGCTCCAACTGCGAGATAGGCGGCGTCGGTTGCCCCGATCCCGGCCCCGCCGCCGGTCTCAATCTTGACCTCGTGCCCGGCGGCAACGAATTCGCGCGCCGCATCGGGGGTGAGGCCGACGCGGTATTCGTGGATTTTGATCTCTTTCAAGACACCGACGCGCATGGCCGATCCCCTTAAGTGACTCGAATTCCGTTGGATGGGCTTTACGCCTCTATCCAAGCGGAATTTCGGCAATTACAATACGAAATGCAGATTGAATGCAGGTTAATAGCGTTACCGCCTATGGCTGCGCAGGATTCGACCACACCTGATCTCGATCGGTTCGATCGCGCCATTCTGGCGGCGCTCGTCGCCGACGCGCGAATCAGCATCGCCGACCTTGCCCCGCATATCGGGCTTTCGAGCACCGCCTGCGCCCGACGCCTCAAAGCCCTGGAGGAGCGCGGCATTATCACCGGCTATCATGCCACGCTCGATCATCAGCGGCTCGGTTTCGCGGTCACCGTTCTCGTCCGCATCAGTCTCGAATCGCAACGCGAGGAGGACTTCGAGGCCTTCGAGCGGGCGGTCGGCCAATGCGCCTCGGTCGTGCGCTGCTATCTGATGTCGGGAAGCGACGATTATCAGCTCGTCGTGCTCTGCCGCGACATCGCCGATTTCGAACATATCCACAAGACTCAGCTCGCCCGGCTGCCGCGCGTGGCCCGTATACAATCGAGTTTTGCGCTCCGCAACGTGATCGATCGGAACTTGCCTGCCGCGCTGCTTGCGCCCATATCGAGCAGACGGCCGGGGCGGGGGTGAGTCGGCCTGGTAAACTTCCTGGGGACACGGGCCTTAGATACCAACGAGCATCGTTCGAAAGGCTGCTTATGCCGTCGAAGCCAAGTCATGCTAACATCGCAGGCCAGACGCAGCCTTGGGTAGGCGAACCGGAGGCCATCTTGCAACCGAGCAGCGAGAGCTTGAGATCGGTCGAAAGTCCGAGCGCTGAAACCAAGGCCGATCCGGCGCTGACCGGCGAGTGCTCGCCTGCCGCCTCGATCCTCATCATGAACGAGCTCGGCAGCCTCGCCGAGCGCCCGGCCGAACTCGCCCACTCGCCGGAGCGCTTCATCAACCGCGAACTCTCCTGGCTCGACTTCAACCGTCGGGTTCTGCAGGAGGCCTCGAACCGCAATCATCCTCTGCTCGAACAATTGCGGTTTCTGTCGATCTCCGCAAACAATCTCGATGAATTTTTCATGGTTCGCGTCGCCGGTCTGCGCGGCCAGGTGCGCGCCGGCGTCTCGATGGCTTCGGAAGACGGGCTCACCCCGGCCGAGCAATTGGTGAAAATCCGCGAGCGCGTCGGCCTTCTCGCCGCCGAACAGCAGCGCCGATGGCGCGAGTTGCGCAAGGAATTGCAGGCGGCCGGCGTCGTCCTCGTCGATCCGCAGGATCTCGACCAGAAGGAGGTCGCCTGGCTCGAACATTATTTTCTTCTCCACGTCTTCCCGGTCCTGACGCCGCTGGCGATCGATCCGGCGCATCCTTTCCCGTTCATTCCCAATCTCGGCTTCACGATGGCGCTCGAACTGGTGCAGCCGCGCGACAACAAATATCTGAAGGCGCTGGTTCGCCTGCCCGCTAAGATCGAGCGCTTCGTTAGGATGCCGGGCGGCCCGAACGAACAGCGCTTCATCGCGCTCGAGTGCCTGGTCGGCATGTTCACCCAATCGCTGTTCCCCGGCTATTTGGTGCGCGGCTCCGGCGTCTTCCGCGTCATCCGCGACAGTGATCTCGAAGTCGAGGAAGAGGCCGAAGACCTCGTGCTTCTCTTCGAGAGCGCCTTGAAGCGGCGCCGCCGAGGTTCCGTCATTAGGCTCGAGGTCGACAGCCTCATGCCCGAGCAATTGCGTAACTTTGTCGCCGAGGAGCTCGACGTCGTACAAGACGAAATCTTCTTGCTCGACGGCATGCTTGCGCAGAACGAACTCGCCGAACTCGTGAACGTCGATCGGCCGGAACTCAAGTTTAAGCCCTATAACCCGCGCTTTCCCGAACGGGTGCGCGATAACGGCGGCGATTGTTTCCTGGCGATCAAGCAGAAGGACCTCGTCGTCCATCATCCTTATGAATCGTTCGACGTGGTGGTGCAGTTCCTCAATCAGGCTGCTGCTGATCCGAACGTCGTGGCGATCAAGCAGACGCTCTACCGCACGTCCGCCGACAGCCCGATCGTGCGCGCCTTGATCGAGGCGGCGGAAGCCGGCAAGTCGGTGACCGCCCTCGTCGAACTCAAGGCGCGTTTCGACGAGGAAGCCAATATCCGCTGGGCCCGCGATCTGGAGCGCGCCGGCGCGCAAGTGGTCTTCGGCTTCATCGCCTTGAAGACTCACGCCAAGCTCTCCATGGTCGTGCGCCGCGAGTCTGGCTCGCTCGTCACCTACTGCCATGTCGGCACCGGCAATTACCATCCTGTGACGGCGCGCATTTATACCGACATTTCCTTCTTCACCGCGGACCCCGCGATCGGCGGCGACATCTCGCGGATTTTCAACTATATTACCGGCTATGCTGAGCCGGCTGTGCTGGAGCGGATGGCGATCTCGCCGATCAATTTGAAGACTCGCCTTCTCGACCATATCACGCAGGAGAGCGACTTCGCGAGAGCCGGCAAGCCGGCGGCGATCTGGGGCAAGTGCAATGCGCTGGTCGATCCGCAGATCATCGACGCGCTGTATGTGGCGAGTCAGGCGGGCGTCAAGATCGATCTTGTCGTCCGCGGCATCTGTTGCTTGAGGCCGGGCGTTCCCGGTCTTTCCGACAACATCAGGGTGAAGTCGATCATCGGCCGGTTCCTCGAACATGCGCGGGTCTATGCTTTCGGCGGCGGCCATGGCCTGCCGCATGCCAAGGCCCATGTTTACATCTCCTCGGCCGACCTGATGCCGCGCAATCTCGACCGGCGGGTCGAGGCTTTTGTGCCGATCACCAATCCCACCTGTCACGATCAGGTGCTCGACCAGATCATGATCGCCAATCTCCTGGACAATCAGCAGAGCTACCGCGTCTTGCCGGACGGTTCGAGCACAAGGATCAGCGCGACGGGACAGGAACCGTTCAATGCCCATTCCTATTTCATGACCAATCCGAGCCTGTCGGGGCGCGGCAAATCCTTGCGGGAATCCAGCCCGAAGACGCTGTTGAAAAGGTTGGAGGGCCGGTGAACCTCTCCATGCCCAGGCTTTTCGCCAACGTGGCCAGCCAACCGGAGAGCAAAGGTCCGGTGGCGGTGGTCGATATCGGCTCGAATTCGGTTCGGCTCGTCGTCTATGACGGGCTCAGCCGGGCGCCGACGCCAATCCTCAACGAAAAGGCGCTCTGCGCGATCGGCCATGGTGTCGCGACGACTGGCGAGCTTTCCGCGCTCGGCGTCGAAAAAGCGCTCATATCCATGCGGCGCTTCAAGACGCTGATCACGATCATGGGGGTGGATGACATCTATGCGATCGCGACCGCGGCGGCGCGCGACGCATCGAACGGCCCGGCCTTTATCGCCGAGGCGACCGCGGCGATCGGCGCGCCGGTCGATTTGCTCTCCGGCCGCCGCGAAGCCGAACTCTCCGCGCTCGGCGTCATCTCCAGCTTCCATGCGCCGGACGGGATCGTCGCCGATCTCGGCGGCGGGTCGCTCGAACTCATCGACATCAAGGGGACGAGGCTTGGCAAGGGCATCAGTCTGCCGCTCGGCGGTCTATCGCTGATGGATGCTTCGGACCACTCGTTGCGCACCGCCGTCAAGATCGCCCGCGATTGCTTGGCCAAGGTCAAGATGCTCGGCCAATTGCAGGGGCGCACCCTTTATGCGGTCGGGGGAACTTGGCGGGCGCTGGCCAAGCTGCATATGCGTCAGCGCAATTATTTCCTGAGCGTCATGCACGGCTATGTCATTCCGGCGCGCGAGGCGGCGGATTTCGCGGGCCTCGTCGAGCGGGTGAATGCCGAAGCCCTGGTCGCGGTCGAGAGCGTCACTCCGGCGCGGCGGCCGCTGCTCGCCTATGGCGCGATCGTTCTCGATGAGCTCATTCGCAGGGCACAGCCCAAGGAAGTAACGATTTCAGCGGCGGGATTGCGGGAAGGGCTGCTCTACGAAAGGCTCAGCAGCGCCGAGCGACGGCAAGATCCTTTGCTCGTCGCGGCCCGCGCGTTCAACGAGATCAACGCGCGCTCGCCGGGCCACGCGGAGGACCTCTGCGCTTGGACCGATCAATTCATCGAATCGGCGCGTTTCGACGAAAGCGCCGAGGAAAAGCGGCTGCGGTACGCCGCCTGTCTGCTCGCCGATGTCAACTGGCGCGCGCATCCCGACTACCGCAGCGAGCAAAGCCTCAACATCGTTGCCAATGCGGCGTTCACCGGCATCGATCATCCGGGCCGGTGTTTCATTGCGCTGGCCATGTCCTACCGCTATCTCGGCCTCGATGCGGACGTCAATCCGCAGATCCGGGCGCTCGTCTCGCCGCGGTTGCTCGATCGCGCCCGGCTCTTGGCCGGCGCCACGCGGGTCGCCTATCTTGTCTCGGCGGGAATGGTCGACGTGCTGCCGCGCACGCCCATGCTCTGCACCAAGACGAAGTTGACGTTGACGCTGCCGCAGGATTTTGCCGCGCTCGCCAACGACAGGCTCAACAATCGGTTGAAGCAGCTCGCCCGGCTCATTGGTCGGGAGGCGAGCATCCTCACTTCAAGCGAGGCCGGTCTTCGCCGCAACGGTGCGGTTTCCTTCCTCTAAGCAGATCCCGCGCGCCGCGCACGATGCGCCAACCGAAATCATCCCAAGCTCATTGTCGGCGGGGCGGCGTTCGCCTTGAGGTCCGCGTGGCATCAGGGAAGCTCGTTCTTCTCGAGAGCCGCTAAAATCGCCTCATACGTCGCGAGGGTCACTTTGTGAAACGCGATCCTCTCGGTGGTAACGTCTTTCCATGGCTCTCCTGGCCTGCGCTCCCCAAGGTGCATTTCGCCAGATTCAAGCGGCGCGAGATAGCGCCTCAACTCCGCTAGATCGTCCTCGATCCGCTTGCGATACTCGTCCAAGAAACCCGGTGGGAGGCCTTCAGGTAAAGGATGCGGCATAAGCTCATGATAAGCGTCCCTCGTCTATCTGGCTAGACCCCGAAATTTCAAACTGAGACAGGACCCCGCGCGCTAGCGCTTTCAGGGAAAGGGCAACCCATGTACATCGCCATGAACAGATTCAAGGTCATCAAGGATCAGGCTCGAGCCTTTGAGGAAGTTTGGCGCAGCCGCGTCTCCCGGCTCGACGAGATGAAGGGTTTCGTCGTTTTCAATCTCCTGAAAGGGCCGGAATACGAGGATCGTATTCTCTACGTCTCGCACACCGTCTGGGCGAGCAAGGAGGAATTCACCGCCTGGACGACATCGGAGCAATTCCGCGCCGCGCATGCGCATGCCGGCGATGAAAAGCCGAAAACGCTCGGCCATCCGCAATTCGAGGGCTTCGAGGTGGTGCAGACGATCGACAGCCAACGCCGCGCGGCGGAGTACGCGTAGCTCACAGATACCGGGCTCGTCTCTACAGGCGCCACGCGAGCTCGGTAGTGGGTCAGTCTGAAATTTGCCGATCTTCGCTCGCGCTTCGCCGGCGGCTCTTGTATGCTTAGTGCAAGGCCGGAGCGGATTGATGAGGCTATACGAAATTCAATGGATTGGCCCTCCCCGCGCAGGAGGTGCGCAGGTTATCGATCGGGTCACCGATAGTGCACCAGACGATGATGCTATCAAGCAACATGCCAGGCACTTATTTGCAACGATCTATAAGCCTGGAGCTCACGCTGTCAGGATCATAGACAGCGCAGGACGCGAAGTGCATCTATGGGTTCCTGGAGATGACGATGCCTAGAGGCCCTAAAGGCCAGAAGCGGCCGGCCTTATCGCCGTCGTGATCATCGCCGCCCTCACCACGCTCGGCACAAGCCTCTCGGCCAAGTTCAACGCGGTTGCGGCGAACTTGAGCTAGGCATCGAACCCTCAAGCCCTATCGCTCGCTTCGGGCTGAACGCGACTAAAAAGCCAAAGATAAGCCCGCATCGCGCGCGCTTGTGGCGGTACCGCCTAAACCGGTATTATGGAGACCGCACAAGAATTTTTAGCCATCCCGCCTATTTTTGGCGCATGGCTGAAATCCGTACCGTGACGACTCTCCGATCCAAACGCGACGAAATCGTTTCATCGATCCGTCTCTATGAGAAGCAGCTAGAGCAAGCCCGCTCCGATCTCGCCCATATCAATGCGGTAATCCGGGTCTTTGAAGCGACGGGCGATCCGAAGGGATATGCCCCGCTATGTGAATATCCATCGGCTCTTCAAGCGGCATGAGAAGTGGAGATTGTGCCTAGAAGCCCTTGGTAAGGGTGCGGAACTTTCGACAAAGGAAATCGCCCCGCACGTCATGGCCGCCAAGGGATTCGACACGTCCGATTCGGTCCTGGCTATCGCCATTACTCAGAAGCTCGCCCAAACCTTGAAGCGGCGTTCCGTTCGCGGCACCCTGCTTATGATCGGCAAGCGAAAGGGCATGTGTGTTTGGCGATTGCCGGCAACGTCGTAGGGCCGCGCCGTTAAAGCTTTGTGCGCTAGAGCATGATGTTTTTACGTTTAGGCATAACCTGCGTTTTTGAGATAGTGAGCGCATTCGTCTTGAGTGAAGGCTTCGAGGAGTTCGCCGGTTGCGGCGCAGAGGGTTTCGACGGTGCGCG
>Ga0116223_10000425_pt1 | contig 52647 bp, 32 predicted proteins | sample Sb_taG_3_FD_90092 | JGI IMG/M metagenome (GOLD analysis project Ga0116223, IMG submission 90092) | Peat soil microbial communities from Weissenstadt, Germany - Sb_50d_a_PC metaG | ecosystem: Environmental > Terrestrial > Soil > Wetlands > Peat | place: Germany: Weissenstadt | collected 2010-09-21 | reverse complement strand
TTCGGCGTTCTCGGATACAGACTTCGCCACCTCCGGGAAGTTGCCCACCGCGATGATCTTGTCTCCACGAATCGCAACCGCCTCCGCGTAAGGGTTCTGTGCGTCGCCGGTGAAGACCTTGCCGTCAAAGAAGATTCGCTCAACGGAGCTTCCCTGCGCCCAAAGCGAGGAATCCGTCTGAACAAGAAAGAAGCTTGTAACGAACAGAAGAACCAACAAACACCGCGAAAAACGTCCCCCCCGGTCACCCTTTCCAAAGGTCAGCATTGCGCAAGATTCAACCACAGGCCACAACTATACACAGGTTCTCCAAACTAAGAGGGTGACGATGCGGCATTTCCCAAGTTTCGAGTGCGTCGCGAAGGAGTGAGTACCGACAGCAGACAATGGGCGCATGTAGGCACCGATGGGACCTACATTGCGTCGAGTCAGTCCGCGTGGAACTCGAAAAGCGTTGGACGCCCTATCAAGGGCTGCCGGCATGAACCATCTCGCGTATGAGGTCGATGACGTTCAGGCATTATGCGGCCGAATGAAGTCAACGGGACACAGAGACTTAAAGCGTCCCGAACGCGTATCCCTATCGCAGGCACATTTACTTCTAGTATCCCGAGGGGCAATGATTGGGAGTTCATTCAGTACCTCTCTGAAGATCCCGCGGAGCGCAAGGATTACAATGTCAGGTCGATAATAGACGATATTACCCTGTCTTATACTGACCGCCGGCTAGCTCTAGTTGCAGCGTCTGGAGGAGTTTACCTGTCATATCGCGCCTTCCTCGATGCCTCGATGATTTCGGTCGACGGGTTAACAGGAAGGAACCGAATTACTTCTTGGCTGCCGACAGACCAGTCTCCATGCGGTTTCTTAATGGCTTCCCTCGCTTTTGCCTGACCATCTCCTCAATCATTTCCGGTTGTTTTCAAAAGCAGAAGTCGTCAGCTCAACGACAGTAGTTCCTGCACGGCCCGGTAGCCCTGATCGATGGCCTGGTCGGTATACGCTGCGGCGGCAGCGTCGGAATTGGCAATGGTAATTCTTCCGTGACGCTGGCGCGCGATGTCGCAAGGGCGCTGGCCCTCGGACCAGTCAGGGTCCCACAGCGGGTTGTACTCGTAGGTATAGCCGTGAGGCCAGCGGTTGACGGTGATAGCCTCGATGTCGCGTGCGGGGTCAAATCCACCTTCACCTAGCACGCGCCCCAGCTGATCACGGATATTTCGCTCAAAAGTCTCAAAGGAAGTGGACAACAGTTCGTAGTGTCCGGCTCGCTGCTGTTCGCGCGCGGATAAGCCAGGCTGGCACGGTGTGCGCAACATGCGCACCAGGATCGACTCTTCCGGTGAATGCGGACACTTGTAGTCTCCGATGTTCACGGGCTGATCGAGATTCACCGAGGAGTGGTACATTCCGGGGCAAGACGCACCACGAATGCCCAACTTGTGGAAAGAAGTCCAGTTCTTTACGGCCACGACGGTATAGACCAGCGGTACCTTCACTCCGTAGCGCAGCGCCTCCTTCTGTCTTGCCGGCAGTTCCTCGCAGAGGTAAGGGATGACCATGTTCCAGCAGGCGAGGACGGCTCCTTTGCCGCGCACCGTGTAAGCCTTGCTCTCGCGGCCGTAGGTAACTTCCACCTCCTTGGCGGACGCTTCGTCTCCGACATGCCGCACTCTCACAGCCGTGCTGCTCAGACGCATGCGGACGGGCGAACTGCTGCTTTCGAGACGGGCGTAATCCACTTTGGCCGTAACGATATCTTCGGCCGTACTGCCGGGGATCGATCCTGGGATTAACGACCGCACCAGCATTCTGGCGATGGAGGCGTTGCCATCCGGGAAGTGAAAGTGATAGCGCTCCTGCGGCGTGACTTCTCCCTTGGCTGTAAACGTGAGGCCCTTCGACGGGACGCGATCGAGATTCAGCCCCTGGAATCCGGGGAAGTTTATAGCCCAGCAATCGAGCGCCGGCACGGCATCGATCCCGACTCCATAGAGCCCGTGTGTGCGCGTCTGGTAGAACCGAATCACATCAGGATGGACTTTGGCGACGTTCAGAAGAAAATCTTTGTAGCTAACGCGCGCGAGACGAGCTTTCTTCTCCGCCTGGGGCACGCCCGGCATGTAATCGACTTTCTCTTCCTGTAACCGGGCGATGTCGCGTTGACCCTCGGCCGAGAGCGGGGTCTTGGCCAGGAATTCGGACCATGCCGTTCTTCCGGGCGCAACCGGGGAGCCGTAGGAGCCACCGGGAACACCGGGGACGAGACGGTCGACGCCGAAGGTTTCCTTGTCAAAAAAATAGCCGGACCCGAGGCCGCGGTAAACGTCGCGGTCCATGCTCTTCTTCTCCAGCGCGGGCGGGTCGATACCAAGTTCGGCCAGCAGACCCCGCGCTTCCACGCTGTAGGGGAAAGGAGATTCGATCGCAACGGTTCCGCCATTGGCGAGCAGCAAACGGCCGCCCGGGCGAAACTCGTTGCGCTTGGCATGGCCGCCGAAATCATCGTGATTATCGAGAATTAGGATGCGGGCGGACGGCCCAGCCTGCTTGCGGTAGAAATATGCGGCGGCTAGTCCGCTCATGCCTGCGCCGACGACGATGAGATCGTAAGTTTCGTGCGTGTCGACCGGTTTGCCCGCAGCCTCCCAGAACTTACCGTCGCGCATCGCGTGCGCAACCTCGAAGGCCCCCGGATGACTGCCTCGCATGCCAGTTAAAGCGGCAGGATTATATCCAGGCGCATTTTGCGCAAAGTTGGCCGTCTCGGCGGCGAGCGTAAGGCTCGGCAGCCAGGCGCTAGCGAGTATACTGCCCGCCCCAACGGCAATTCCATTCAGAAAGTCCCTGCGCGAGATGGCGCGGTGCATGCCGAGTTCGCGGTCACGGGAGCGGTTCGGTTTGTCCTTGTTCATGGAAGTTCTATGCGTTTCGAGTTGCTTTCTTGGCGCTGCCGACTATCTCTGAAATAGCGCGATGGCCCTGGTCAATCGCGATGTTGGTGTAGGCGTGGCCATCCGCGTCGGAATTGGCTATGTGAATACGCCCGAACGGCTGGCGCCCGATTACGCACGGCCGCTCGGAAGCGGGCCGGTCAATGGGTTCGAACAGCGAGTTGTACTCGTAGGCATATCCGTGGGGCCAGCGGTTGACCGTGATGGCTTGAATGTCGCGGGCAGGATCAAAGCCACCGGCGGAGAGAATCCGTCCAAGCTGATCGCGAACATTGCGTTCGAAAGTTCCGAACTGCGTGCTGAGCAACTCGTAGCGTCCGGCTCGATATTGATCCTTGCAGGGCAGCCCGGGCTTGCAGGGAGTCCTTAGAAGATGCAGCAGGCAACTTTCCTCGGGTGAACTGGGGAAGCGATAGTCATCCATCGAAACTGGAAAATCCAACGTGATATTGCTGAAGTATGCTCCCGGAGCGTAGGCGCCATTGATTCCGAGTTTCTGAAACGACTTCCAGTTGCTGATCTGCACATTAGTGTACACAAGAGGAATCTTTACGCAATAGGACAAAGCTTCCTTTTGTTTGTCGGACATCTCGGGACAGAGATAGGGGACGATCATGTTGTAACAGGCGAGCACGCAATGGGCGGTCCGGACCCGGCGGGCTTGCCCGCCGCGAACATAGGTGACTTCTACTTCCTTGGCGGTCGCAGGGTCTCCCACATGCTTCGCCCGCACGCCCGTGCTGTTCAAGCGGATTCGGACCCGGGAAGCAGGATCATCGAGTTGGGCATAGTTCGCCCGGGCCGTGACGATGTCCTCCATCGTGCTGCCAGGAAGAACGCCGGGCACCAGCGAGCGCACGAGCATTCTTGCAATGGAAGCGTTGCCGTCAGGGAAGTGGAAGATATAAGGTTCTTCCTCCTCCTGGTCGTCTTCACGATGACGCTTGGGAAGACTTATGCCCTTGAACCCGGGATAACCGTATCGCGCGCAGTCGTAGGCCGAGACCGCATCGACACCAACGCCATAGAGATCGTGAGGCGCAGTCTGAAAGACCTTTACCACGTCGGGATGCACTTTTACATAATTCAGCAGGAAGTCCTTGTAGCTGGTTTTGATCAGCTTGGAGCGCTTCTGCTCCAGAGTGAGGCCCGGAACGTAGTCGATCGTGGTCTCCTGGAGACGGAGGATGTCATGCTGCGCGGCTTCGGCAATGGGTAGCTGAGCCGCAGTCTCCGCCGTGAACGTCGGGCCGAAGTAGTGCAGGCCAGCTTCGGGCACGAGTCGATCCACGCCAAAAGTCTGTTTGTCGAAGAAGGTCGCTTCGCCGAGCTTCATCGAATCGTACAGCTTCTGGTCGTAGTATTTGTAGAATCGCTGTACGTCGATTCCCAGTTCCTTGAGAAGACCGATCGCCTCCTTGCTGTAATGGGCCGGGGCTTCGATGGATTGCGTCCCTCCGTAGCCGAGAAGCAGGCGCTTGCCGGCTCGAAACTCGTTGCGCTTGGCGTGGCCGCCAAAGTCGTCGTGGTTGTCGAGGAGCAGGATGCGAGCGTTGGCTCCAGCGGACTTGCGGTAAAAGTAGGCGGCCGCCAAGCCACTGATGCCGGCGCCGACGACGATCAGGTCGTAAGATTCGTCGTCCGCAACGGAGTCGGGCCAACTTGTGCCGTCGCGCAGGGCATGGGCTACCTCCCAGGAGCCGTCATGACTCCCGCGCATTCCAGTTTTGGCCGGCGGATAGTAATTGGGATCTTTCTCCGGGGCGAATGGAGACTGCGGAACGCCGAACGCCTCCAGCCATAAGGGATTTGTGGCCAGGAGCGAAGTCCCCACGGCAATACTCACACCATTCAGAAAATCGCGCCGGGTGATTTTCTGGTCCATGCCCAATTCACGATCTTGCTTTTCCTTGCTCATTGCGTCCTCACGCGGATCCCGGGATCAAGATTCGTACACCCACTTGCCGCCAACCATGGTGCGTTCAACCGGAATCGTCACCAGCGTGGCCGGATCTTCTTTGAAGGGATCGCGACCGAGCACGACGAGATCGGCCAGTTTGCCGGGCTCGATCGAACCTTTCAGATTCTCTTCGTACGAGGCATACGCGCCGTTCATGGTGCCGACATAGATTGCCTCTTCAACGCTGATGCGCTGGTTGGCTCCCCAGACGTGGCCGTTCATATCGGTGCGCGTAACTTCCGACTGCAACGCCATCATCGGAGGAAATTCTCCGGGCGGGTAATCGGAGGACTGCGTGGGGCGCAGGCCCGCATCCAAGAACGTGCGTAGCGCGAACATGTGCTTCAGGCGTTCCTCGCCGTAGTACTGCATCTTTTCGCCGTGATAATAGACATAAGTTGAGAACGGAGTCGGGATCACATTCAACGCACGCATCCGCTGAATAATCGAATCGTTGATCAGCGTGCAATGTTCAATCCGGAAGCGCGGGTCTTTTCGCGGTATTTCGCGATAGATTCGTTCGTAGACGTTTAATACTCTGTCGATCGCAACGTCGCCATTGGCGTGCGTGCCCAGTTGCCAGCCGGCAGCGTAGGCTCTGCGCCCGTAATCGTATAGTTCTTCCTCGGTCGCCGAAAACGTTCCGTAATCGTTCGGATGGCCGACATACGGTTGTGAGAGCCGCGCCGTGCGTCCTGAGATCGCACCATCCGCCACCTGCTTCATGCCACCCACGCGAACCCACTCGTCCCCGAAACCAGTTCGCACGCCGGCGGCGATCATGCGATCAATCCAAGAGGAATGAATGAAGCAATAGACGCGAAAGAGCAGGTCGCCACCGTCTCGGGCATCCTGGTAGGCCTGCAAATCTTCCGGGGTTCCCAGAGCATCGCCCACAGACGTAATGCCAGTTCTGGTCATCATTTTGGCAATGAGCTTTACGCCCTCACGGAAGTCATCCCGGGTGTAGCCGGAGGGAATCACTTTGTTGAAAGGCTCTATTGCGCGCTCGTTGATGCGGCCAGTAAGATGGTCGGCGGCATCGTGTTCGAATTGTCCGCCGGTAGGGTCGGGCGTAGCCTGGTCAACTTTGGCCACCTTCAAGGCAGCCGAATTCGCGAAAGCTTCGTGGCCACCACGGTGGGTTACCAGCACTGGATGGTCGGGAACAGCAGCATCCAAGTCCTGGAGCGTCAGCCTGCGCCCGTCGGAAGTCTTGGTGTCGTCGTACTTGAAACCCAACACCCACTGACCGGGAGGAGTCTTCGCGGCGCGCTCGCGCAGCGCCGCCTGGATTTTCGCAATCGAGCGGAGATCACAATCCACCTGTCGAAGATGCAGCCGTCCCGACTCAGCCGGGTGAGTGTGCGCATCAATGAAGCCGGGCAACATCGTTTTCTGTTCCAAGTCGACTTTGCGGGTACGGCCGGAGGCGAGATGCAGAACATCGTCGCTGGAGCCGACTGCGACGAACCTCCCTCCGCTGATCGCCACGGCCTGGGCACGAGGGTTACGGGAATCGACCGTCCAGACATTTCCGTTGTAAAGGATCAGGTCGGGTTCGGTGCGTTCAAATGACCTCTGGGGAGGAGTGCCTGCCGCTGAGAACTTGGAGGACGTTCCCAATGGCAGTGCCGCTGCACCCATTGCGAGAGTTGCACCATTCAAAAAGCGGCGGCGCGTAAGACCGCTTTGCGCCGTCCGGTTGAGTTTGCGCGGGTCGTCTATCAAGGATCACCTTTCGATAATCACGCCGTGAGCTGGATGACGGCGCAGTGCCGCACGCGGCCTCGGCGCTAACAGCGCTCAAAACGTTAACCGCAGAGCAAGCTGAAGAATTCTTGGATCATACGTTCTGGACACCAGGCCGAGAGCCGGAGAGCTCACGTTAATGCTACCGGGATTTCGGAACTCCGCGTGATTGAGAACGTTGAACGCCTCCACGCGAAAACCAAGCTTCACTTGATCTCCCACCAGGTTCGTGGCTTTTTCCAGCGCGAGGTCCAGGTTGACTCGATCCGGCCCTACGAAAGAGTTCCGCCGGAAGGTTCCGTAGAACCCTAAGGGACAGGTGCCCAGGCTAATGCAAGGATCAAGCGCAAAGTCGGTCGGATTGTAATAGTAATTTCCGGTAAGGCCATTGATGGTCTGTTGATGCCGCGGATCGAACGTTTGTACGTGAGCAGTCAACTGATCCGGGCGAATCAGCTGCGGATCGCCCGCGCCTGAAGGCCCTGGGTCTGACTCTTGCGGATTACCCAAGCCTGCATTCAAGTCCAGCGGAATACCAGACTGGACGAAGAAGATCGGGTATAGGCTCCAGCCCTGCGTCAGGCGTTTTGGACCATCAACCCAGAGATTGGCGAAAGGCAAGTCCCATCCTCCGCTCAGCACCAACCGGTTTCTCATGTCAAAATCCGAGTTGGAATAGAGCTGATGCCGATTGAAATAAGGAATGTTTGAAGTGCGCTGGTTGAATCCCGAGCCATTGTCGAGATTGTGCGACCACGTATATGCAAGCGTGAAGAACATCGAGCCGAGCGAACGCACCGCACCCATTCTCTTGGTAAGGCTGGCCTCGAACGCGTTGTAGTTGGCGTTGTTCAAGCCCGCGAAGCTGTTGGGCAAAGGAGCGAAGCCGGTTTGCGCCGTGAGTCCTTCCTGCACGTTGATGAGCCGGTTGGTGGTTCCAGGAATAATGGGATTGATATCGGCCCAGGTGAGCAGCTTGTGGGACGAACTTCCCAGGTAGCCGACCTCGGCCATGAAGCCATTCGCCAGTTGCCGCTCCACCGTGAGGTTGTATTGGTACACATAGGGCGTCTTCAGGTGCGGATCGACAAAGAGATCACCGTAGCCAAAAGGCAAGTAGCCGGCAGCCGCGAAGTCCAGATTCTGCGGAGGCGGCGTGGAAGGGAACGGATCGGGCTGGCCAATGCTGGAGCAGTTGCCAAAGGCATCGAACACGCACGCATTCTGGTACGGCATCGCCATGCTCGTGTTCTGGGCATTGGTAGGAGCCCCAGGAAAGAACAGATCCGTCGAAGACCACCAAGGCAGCACGCCGTTGTTCCAGTCCGACATCCATCCGTTCAGAGTGTCAAAGAACATCCCGGCACCGCCGCGGACGCTGGTCTTTCCATCGCCGAACGGATCCCAGGCAAAACCGAAGCGTGGGGCAAAATCCTTGTAATCGGGAAAATACCAGGCGCGCGGCGTTCCGGGATCGCCCGGCACCAGCAGCCCAAGGGGCGCATTCTGAAACCTCTGGGACTGCAGTCCGGGAATGATGCTGTAACTGTGCCCGTGAATATCGGTTTCCGGGCTGGTGTACTCATAGCGAAGGCCCACGGTAAGCGTGAGGCGCGGCGTCACCTTCCATTCATCCTGGACAAACGCGGCCATTTGTTTCTGGTGCTCGTTGTTGTTTCCGGTGGGATATTGCTGGTATTCGTCGGGCGCGCCAAACAGGAAGTCCGCGAGGTCAGTGCCGGAGCCAACGCTGGTTCCAGCTCCGTAAAAAAAGAACCAGCCGTTGGTAGCGTAGCTATAGACAGAATTCTCCTGCAAAAAGGCGAACTTTCCACCAGCCTTCACCGTGTGTCGGCCCTTGGTCCAGGCAATCGAATCCGACACAGCGTAGGTGTTGTCCGCCTTTTTGCGAGGTACGTTTTCATTAAACCCAAGGTTCAGTCCGCTATCGAAAAGATTGATGATGGGTGGGGCATAAGGCAAGTCAGAGTTAATTTGGATGCCCAGAGCAGCTGGATTGGGAGGATGACTCGCGGCCGTTGACTGGTTGAAGTAGCGGACGGCGGTTGCGTGGAATTCATTCAGCAATGCGGCCGAGATGGTCTTCGTGTAGCCGACGTTCAAAAACTGGTTGGTGGTGGTGGTGCTGTCCGGAAAGCCTGGCACGCTGGGGTCTCCGCCGCCCGTGGAAAAAGGGTTCAACGTAGGTTCGGTGCTCGATCCCACGGTGACCGCGATGCGGTCGTTCTGCGTCGCATAAAAGTCGGCTTTGCCCGTGTATTCGTTTACGTTGTCGGTCGAGCTCCCTCTGGGAAAGAGCTGCCCGTTGGGAGATGTCGGAATCAGACCCGCGGTGATGAAGGCCTGGGCCACCGGATCGATCTTTGTTGGATCGATGATGGCGTTGGCCGGGTTCCCACCTGCCGGCACGAAATAGGGATGGCTTGCGAGGAAAGCAGCGACGTTCGGATCGGGGCCACCATCCACCGCCTGGGAGAAATCGCCAGTCAACTCCGCCGGCGTGTAAGTAGTCACCTCCGTTCCATTCAAGAGGGCGGATTGACGCTGCCCCTGATAGCCAAAAAAGAAGAAGATGCGGTCCTTCACGATCGGACCACCTACGGTGCCTCCAAACTGGCTGCGCTTCAGCACCGGACGAGGCTGGCCGTTGAGATTGTCAAAGAAATCATTGGCATTGAAAGCGTCGTTTCGCAGGTACTCAAACAAGCTTCCGTGGACCCGATTGGTTCCCGACTTGGTGACTACGCTGACCGTGCCGCCACCGTTACGGCCGTATTCTGCCGTGTAGTTGTTGCTCAAGATACGGAACTCGGCGATGGTGTCCGGATTCGGATTGAACACAACGCTGTTGCCGGTCACGGAGTCGTTCGTACCGCCATCAAGCAGATAGCTCACCGCATCGGCGCGGCCTCCCGCCACCGTGAACTGACCGCCGCCGTAGCCTGCTTCGGGCGCGGGTACAACCCCGGGCTGAGTCAACGCCAGATCCAAAACATTGCGGCCATTGAGAGGCAGATCCTGGATCGGTGCGCCCGTGACGGTACCGCCGACCGTGGGATTCACTGTTTCGACCTGCGCGGCTTCCGACTGCACCTGGACCGTTTCTGTGATCGCGCCAACTTTCAGGTGCACATCAATGCGCAACGACTGGCTGATGGTGAGCTCCTGCGCATCAGTAACCGCTTTGTTGAACCCTGCGACCTCGACCGTGACGGAGTACATCCCAATGGGAAGGTCCAGCACCTGGTACGATCCAGCGCTGTCAGTCACGGTATTCCAGTGGGCATTTGTGCCAATGTTGTTGACCGCGATTCTCGCGCCGGCTACGGCCGCACCCTGCGGATCTGTGACTGTGCCGATTACCCGGCCATTCGTATTTTGGGCGAAGGCCGAAACTCCGAAGAACAAAGCAGTGAAGGTTAGGGCAAGGAAGGACCGCAGCACGCAGGACGAGAGAAACGAGACAACCGTCCCGGGCAACGTGGCGATTCGTCTCTCCTCGGGACACATTGGTTTCAGATGCTGGAATACGCAGCAGAAGAAATTAGCGAACTCAAAGGGCAAAGACTGTCGGGACGGTCGGCAAACGACAATACAGCCGCGGAAGCATTTGAAACTCATGCAGGCACCCCCCTGCGCATTACGCGCTCTCAGCAGAGTGCAACAATCCAACGCGAGTGTTGTACAACGTTCCTATAATCAAGGAAGGCTAGGGAGCGTAGTTGACGTTGTCAAGCACTATTTTGTCGATGCTTGTCATCCACGGTATTTGTCGAGACGGGCGGTGCGCAGATGAATGGATTCATCAATCTGGTGCGCGATTTGCTTTGTGAAAATGGGCTACCAAAGGCGCACGTTTACTGCGAGAAATACGTCGAACTTCCCGGCTGGTATCGCCCGGAGAAAAAGTGGGATTTGCTGATTGTGTCTGATGGCAGGCTGCTGGCCGCTATTGAATTCAAGTCTCAGGTTGGTTCTTTTGGAAACAACTACAACAATCGCACGGAAGAGGCCATCGGCAGCGCCCAGACATCTGGGCCGCCTATCGCGAAGGGGCATTCAAGCCCTCTGCCTGTTGGCTAAAGCGATTGCGGTCGCCAAAAGTAAGGAATAAGGCCCTTTCGGCGCACTCCACACGCAGCGAGACACTGCGACTCCGGCTAACGCGCCAGGAGATGAGCGCTCTCAGGTTAGCAGGTAATCATTCAGTGAATGAGTTTGTGGCATCAAGCGCTGCCATGAATGTTGGGCAGTCCCCGCGGTACTGTTAAGTCGTTGTAATGCTTAGTCCCGCTACGCTGTCACGGCAGCGTTCTACGAAGATCGGGCTCGAATGGTCGACTTACTGTCGGTCAGACGGAAACGTGTTAAACGTGTCGTGTTCCGTGTTTCACGGCTCTCGCCGCGTGCCTGTTGTGAGCAAGGTCCAATCCTCGGATCAGGAGGGATAGTCATTCGTCGAGGGACTTCGGAAGTTTGAGCACACTACAGACACACTGAACCTTTTGGGAGGATAAACCGAGTGGATTTTCACCGGACAGCAGACGGCACAAATCCTTGGATCAATTAAAGTTAGGTATGGTGCCGGGAGGGGGAGTCGAACCCCCAAGGTACTAAGTACCGGCGGATTTTGAGTCCGCTGCGTCTGCCAGTTCCGCCATCCCGGCTCAAAAGGGAAGCTTGGCCTCTAGCTTAGTGCAGTTTAGTCTCGTTGTCATCCGCGGTTAGATAAGACGGGACCACCGGCATAGCAGCAGCGCCAGAGCAGGCTCCGGACCGGCAAATCCGCGTGCGTTTGTCAATCTCCGTCGGGAACCTCGGAGCGTTACCGAAGTTTTTCAAAAACTCGCCAAATTGTTGTTTCTAAACGCGTTACCTGATATCCATAGGATTCGCGCACGGCCTCGGGCCGAAGTGTGCGCGCTCTGATTATGACCGGTGCCACCAGCATCGAAAGAGGCTTCGTCTCGCACTCCCGTTCGTGGCGAGAGCTGTCGCTTGCAGCCAAACTCTTCATCAGTTTGGTCGTGGTGGCGGGAACCGTGATCCTGGCCTACGGCGGAATCCATCAGCACAGCAAGAATATCGCCGAGTTTATCTGCTACCTGGGCATCGCGATTCTGGCCTCGAGGCTCAAGGTCAATCTTCCGGGCATCACGGGCACGCTCTCGGTCAATTTCCTGTTCATTTTGATCGGCGTTCTGGAACTGAGTTTCACCGAGACGATCATTCTGGGCGCCATCTCCATGCTGGCGCAGTGCCTGCATCCGGAAAAGCCCAAAGCCCTGCAGGTGACGTTCAACGTGTGCGCCGGCGCCGTTTCGACTGCGCTCGCCTATGCCGTGTATCACTACATAGATCTGCCGCCTGTAGGCCGCCCCGTGTTGCTCGGATTTGCGGCTACGGTGTACTTCATCGCCAACGCCGGCTCCATCGCCATGGTGATTTCGCTGACTGAGCGGCGGCCGATCATGCGCATTCTGATCGACTGTTATTTCTGGTCGTTTCCCTACTACCTGGTTGGAGCCGGAATCGCCGCCGTGATCGGCTGGCTGGACGAGACTTTCAACTGGGAGACTTCGCTGCTCCTGGTGCCGGCGGTTTATCTGATCTACCGCTCTTACCGTCTCTATCTGGGCAAATTGGAGGACGAGAAGCGCCACGTCGAGGAAATGGCCAACCTCCACCTGCGGACTATCGAAGCCTTGGCGCTGGCCATCGAGGCCAAGGATCACACCACGCACGCCCACCTGCAGCGCGTACGCATTTATGCCATCGAAGTGGCGAAGGAATTGGGCATCACCGGGACTGATCTGGAGGCGCTGCATGCGGCCGCTCTGCTGCACGATATCGGCAAACTGGCCGTGCCCGAACACATCATCTCCAAACCCGGACGGCTCACGCCGGAGGAATTCGAGAAGATGAAGATTCACACTCTGGTGGGGGCCGAAATTCTGGAGCGCGTGCGCTTCCCCTATCCGGTGGTGCCAATTGTGCGCGCCCATCACGAAAAATGGGATGGATCCGGCTATCCCCTGGGCTTGAAGGGAGCCGAAATTCCCATCGGCGCCCGCATCCTTTCCGCCGTGGATTATCTGGACGCTCTGGCTTCCGACCGCCAATACCGGCGCGCCCTGCCGCTGCGCGACGTGATGCAGAAACTGGCCGCCGAATCGGGCAAGTCCTTCGACCCGAAAGTCGTCGCCGTTCTGCAGCGGCGCTACGAAGACCTGGAGCAGCTTGCGGTGGCCAAGTCGGCCGAAGATCCGGACGCTCCGCTCTCCACCGCGATCAAGATCGAGCGCGGCCTGGAGCCGGCAGCCGGGTTTGAGAACATTACGGCGCAGGACTACGCCGGAAAAGAGACGACGTTTCTGTCTTCGATCGCCGCCGCCCGGCAGGAGGCGCAGTCCCTGTTCGAGCTCAGTCAGGATCTGGGCGCGTCGCTCAGCCTCGAGGAAACGCTCTCGGTGTTCTCCGTCAAACTCAAGCCGATGGTGCCCTACGATGCCATTGCCATCTACACCGTGCGCGAGCAAGAGCTCGTCCCGGACTACGTCAATGGAGACAACTACCGGCTGTTCTCTTCCCTGCGCATCCCGCTGGGACAGGGACTGTCCGGATGGGTGGCGCACAACCGCAAACCGATCATCAACGGCAATCCATCGGTCGAACCCGGGTACCTGAATGATCCCTCGGTGCAGAGCACGCTGCGCTCGGCCCTGGCGGTGCCGCTGGAGGGTGTCAACGGAGTCATCGGGGTGCTCGCGCTCTACCGCGGCGAACGCGACGCCTTCACCTCCGATCACCTCCGTGTTCTGCTCGCCGTCAGCGGCAAGATGGCCCTGGCTATTGAGAATGCGCTGAAGTACCAGCAGGCCGAAAACTCCGCGACTACCGACTATCTCACGGGGCTGCCCAACGCCCGCTCGCTGTTCCTGCAGCTCGACCGCGAACTGGCCCGCTGCCAGCGCTCCAACTCCACCCTGACCGTCATGGTGTCTGACATGGACGGCTTCAAGCAGGTCAACGACCGCTTCGGACACATCGAGGGGAATCGCGTGCTGCGCCTCTTCGCCCAGGCCCTGAAAGACAGTTGCCGCGAATACGACTACGTGGCGCGCATGGGCGGCGATGAATTCGTGGTCATCGCTTCCGGGCTGGCTGCGGACGCAGCGGGCAAGAAGGCGGAGCAGATGCGTGCCCTCGCCTGCCAGGCCGGAGCCGAAGTCTGCGGCGAGGAAATTCTGTCGCTCAGTGTAGGACGCGCCGTCTATCCCGTGGATGGGCAGGACGCAGAACATCTGCTGGCCGAAGCCGACCGCCGCATGTACGTGGAAAAGCAGAAGCAACTTTCCTTCAAGGACCGCCGGTCGCACCCGCGTTTCAATTGCCGGGTCACGATTGAATTACAGGCCGAGGCGGGAGGTCCTCCCGTGTTCGCCAATCTGACCGACGTCAGCATGGGCGGCTGCTACGTCGAGACCAGCACGATTCTCTCCCCGGGCAGCCACATCAAGCTAGGATTCTCCATGGACGATGGCACCCTCACGCACGAGGGTATCGTGGCCAGACTCGACCCGGGTTCTGGAGTCGCGGTGCAATTCCGCGAGGTCAACCGCGAAGGCCGTGAGCGGATGCTCAAGATTCTGGAACACGTGCAGAAAACCAACGCCTACTACAACAGCCGCTATTTCGAGAACCTGCTGAAGCGCTGATTACCGCGCCCCCGTTCCGGCGGCAGATCCCGCATACGCGTTAACTTAGGCTCCTGCCCGCGAATACCAAGTTCCCGGAAGCCCGTTTCTGGATAGTTTCCGTGTTGCCACTCGTCCACAATCATCGGATTCGCTGCGCACCGATCACCAACGCCCGCGCTTTCGCCCAGAGCCTTCCATGAGATCAGAATGAGCCCCTGCGCCTGGAGGAACTGATGGAGCCCCTGGTTATGCACCATGGAGAAGTCGTTGTGCCGCCACCACTCCCCAAGGCCCCAGAAGTCGGCTTCTGGGAAATTGGAAGTTGCGGTCTGTGCTGCCGCTTATGGGGACGTCCGCAGGCGTGTTCCATCGGCGAAGGCGGCCTGTCAGGCGGGAAATTCCCAGCCTTCGTCTCGCATCTTGGTGTTGGTCCAGTGCTGGAGTTGCTCGAACAGGGCAGGTTCGATGACGGCGAAGCGCAGGCCGACCCGGCCGTCGTCGCCCACCCACATTAGGCGGGCTTTGGCCTGGAAGACGGTTTCACTCTCGGGCAACACAAAGCTCACATCGAACAGGCCGGACAAACGCAGCGGTTCCTTCACGCCGGCCAGTCCCATGCCCCCAGTGCTCAGGTTCACACCCTGGGCCTCGATCACTTCTCCTTGAGAATCCCTGATCGTCACCTGCAGCTGCACGCGGGCGCGGAAAAATTTCTGCTGGGCATTGCTGATGAAGCCAAGCGGCGTGGGGCCGTCTCCCACAGCGGCGCTGATGTTGTATTCCTTGAGCTTGCGGCTGAGAGTACGGCGTGAGATGCCCAGTTGCTCGGCGGCCAGCGCGCGGCGTCCGCCGGTGCGCTCCAGAGCGTTGATGATCATTTGCTCTTCCATGCTGTCCAGGTTGCCGACGGGCACAGAGGCGGTTTGCCGCAGGGCCGCAGGCTCTCCCGTAAGGGCCGCGCTCAACCGTGAGAAGTCTATCTCCGTTCCGGACAATTCCGTTCCCCCCGACTCCATGGCCAGCTTGGCCACCAGATTGCGCAGTTCGCGGATGTTGCCCGGCCAGGCATGAGAGAGCAGAGCAGAAACCGCTTGCGACGAAAAGTGCCGGCCCGGCGCTTTGAGCCGCAGAAAATGTTCGGCGAGCGCGACGATGTCTTCGGGCCGCTCCCGCAGCGGAGGAACCCTCAGCTGGAACTGGCTCAAGCGGTGGAAAAGATCCTTGCGGAAACGTCCTTCCAAGACCGCGGCGTCGAGGTCCTGATTGGTGGCGGCGACGATGCGCACGTCCACTTTGATCTTGCGGTGCCCGCCCAGACGGTAGAAAGGCTGGCCGTCGAGCACACGCAGCAATTTGACCTGAGTCTGCAGCTGCAGTTCTCCGATTTCGTCGAGGAACAGCGTGCCTTTGTCAGCCAGTTCGAAAAGGCCGGGCTTGGAGGAATCGGCGCCGCTGAACGCTCCTTTTTCGTATCCGAACAGTTCGCTTTCCACCAGATTTTCGGGAAGCGCGGCGCAGTTGATGTCCACCCAGGGCCGGCTGCGCCGGTTCGACGACTCATGAACCGTGCGGGCGATCAGTTCCTTGCCGGTGCCCGTCTCTCCGGTAATCAGTACGGTTTCGCTGTGGCCCGCCACCCGGTCCACCAGCCCCATGAACTTGTGCATGACTGGGCTGGCCAGGAGAAACTGCGTGCCATCAATCGTGCGTGAAACGACGCCCGCCGCATCCGGAGCCGGGGCCCTGGACTTAGCAGCGGGAGCGTAAGTTCCCTCTTCGGGCGCGACGACCGCGACGACGGCCACCGGCCTCGATGCCGAATCGCGCAGAAGCGTGGCGGAGAATCGGACGGCAACGCCGTCCCCCGATTTCGGGCGCACGTACATCCTCTCCTGGTAGTGGCCCTGCTGAGAGACGGCCTGCAGAATGGCTTTACTCAGTTGCGATTGATCCTTGGAGTTCGACGTCCCACCGAGGGCGAAGAGCGTGGAAAAGTTACGGCCCAGTAACTCTTCTGCGGAATAGCCGGCTAGTTGAGTAAAAGCCAGGTTGCAGGCGGTGAAATCCCCGTCGATATCGGTGGAGAAAACCGCCATTGGTGGGGTCGCCTGAGCTGCCGAAGAATCTTTCCCGCTGCGGGCACTAGCGGCCGGCACCTGCGGTTCCGAATTTTGTTGCCCTGGCAGCATTCGCAGTGTTTGGGGATGATGTTGACACAGGCGAGCGGTCCGGGCCGAGAAGCGTCTGCCCGGCCGCGTAACCAAGGTAACGAATACCCCCGCAGGCTTGGTGAAGAAGACTGGAATTCACCAGCGGCACGTTTCCTTGGATCGCCAACCCTGCTGCAAGCGGGGCGCTTCCTGTTACTTCAGTAAGCTACTGAAACCTCAATCCCTGCAATAGGATTCGCACAAGGTTCCGTGTAGGCGGTGGTGTGCTCGGGCCGGGCGCGAGCCGCCGAGGCCCGTTCGGTTACGATTCGTGTCTTCGCTGGAGTTGTGCGAGGACGCGACTGCGGTTGGCGTTCGAAAGAGCGGTAGCAGGTGCAGATGAAACCAGCGAAGGAAGAACTGTCACTCCAGACCAGGGTCTTCGTCGGCATCACCGCGTCTTTGGGCGTGGTTGTGCTGGGCTTCGCTTTGTTGCATTGGCAGTCGCAGGATTTGACGCGATTCGCCTGCTACCTGGCGGTGGCGATCCTGGCCTCCGGACTCAAAGTGCAGCTGCCCGGCATTGACGGCACGATGTCGGTGAACTTTCTATTCATTCTGCTGGGCGTGCTGGAGTTGAGTCTTCCCGAAACCCTGGTCATTGGCTGCACGGCTAGCCTGGTGCAGAGCGTGTGGCAGGTCCGCAAGCGCCTCGATCCGGTGAAGGTGTTGTTCAACGTCGCCGGCATGATGGCCAACGCCAGTGCCCTGACCTACCTCAGCTACCACTGGCTCTCGGCCAGAGCCGGGTCGAACAAACCGATTCTGCTGATGATCGCGGCACTGGTGTTCTTCTTCGCGAACACCATTCCCATCTCGGTCGTCATCGCCATGACCGAGGGCAAGTCCAGCCGGAAAGTCTGGTTGGAGTGCTACTTCTGGTCGTTCCCCTATTACCTCGTAGGCGCGGCCGCGGTCGGCCTGGTCGGAGTGGTGAACCGGTCGGCCGGCTGGGAAACGTCCTTGCTGGTGTTGCCGTTGATTTACTGGGTGTACCGGTCTTACCGGCTGTATCTGGGCCGGCTGGAAGCCGAAAAACAGCGGGTCGAAGTGGAAAAGCGGCACGTCGAGGAAATCGCGTCGCTGAACATGCGCACAATTGAGGCCCTCGCCCTGGCGATCGAAGCCAAAGATCACACCACCCACACCCATCTGCAGCGTGTGCGCACCTACGCGCTGGAAGTAGCGAAGGACCTGAACCTGCTTGAGACCGACGTCGAAGCGTTGCGCGCGGCCGCGCTGCTGCACGACATCGGCAAGCTCGCCGTACCCGAGCAGATCATCAACAAGCCGGGCAAGTTGACGCCGGAAGAATTCGAGAAGATGAAAGTGCATCCCCTGGTGGGAGCGGAGATTCTGGAGCGGGTGGCGTTCCCTTATCCCGTCGCTCCCATCGTGCGTTCCCATCACGAACGGTGGGATGGATCGGGATATCCCGACGGCCTCACCGGAGAACAAATCCCCGTTGGAGCCCGCATTCTGGCGGCAGTGGATTTCCTCGACGCCCTGGCTTCCCACCGCCAGTACCGACCCGCATTGCCTCTGCAGGAAGCCATGTCGCGGCTGAAGGAGAAATCGGGAGCCTGGTTCGATCCGCGGGTGGTGGAGATCCTGGATCGACGTTTCCTTGAAATGGAAAAACTGGCGCAGGTGCAGGAGCACACCATCACGCCCCACGGGCTGTCGCGGGCGGTGCGGGTGGAGCACGGCCTGGCTCCAGCGGCGGGATTTGAGCATTCCGAATCCGCCAGCGGGCTGGCGGAAAACACGGACTTCCTGACCTTGATTGCCTCGGCCCGCCAGGAAGCACAAACCATGTTTGAACTCAGCCAGGATTTGGGCGTGTCCCTGAGCCTGAGCGAGACGCTCTCGGTGTTGTCCATGCGTCTGCGGCGGATGATTCCCTATGACTCCATTGCCGTGTTCGTCAATCGCAACGGATGGCTGCTGCCGGAACTGGTCAGCGGGGAGAACTTCCGCATCCTGTCGTCGTTGAAGGTCCGCGTGGGCGAGGGTCTCTGCGGCTGGGTGGCGGAAAATTGCAAGCCCATTGTAAATGGCAATCCGCAGGTGGAAGCCGGCTACGTGGTGGATCCTGAGAAGCACACCACCCTGCAATCGGCGCTGGCGGTACCGCTCGAAGGACTCAATGGAGTGGTGGGCGTGCTGGCCATGTATCACTCCAACCGCGACGCCTTCACCGTAGACCATCTGAGAATTCTGCTGGCCGTGGGCTCCAAGGTCGCGCTTTCGGTCGAAAACGCGCTGAAGTACCAGCAGGCCGAGAGCTCCGCCACCACCGACTACCTGACCGGCCTGCCCAACGCTCGCTCGCTGTTCGTGCATCTGGCCCAGGAAGTGGCGCGCAGCCGGCGCATGAAAACCCCGCTCGCAGTCATGGTTTGCGACATAGACGGTTTCAAACAGATCAACGATTCCTTCGGGCACCTGGAAGGCGACAAGCTGCTACGCGAGTTCAGCACCCGGCTGAAAGACGCCTGCCGCGGCTACGACTATGTGGCGCGCATGGGCGGAGATGAGTTTGTGATCACGGCGCCCGGCCTGACTCCGGAGGGGGCGAAGGAAAAAGCCGAGCGTCTGAATCAGGCGGCTGTCGAGGCCGTACGGCACGTGTGCGGCCGCGATCTCATCACCCTGAGCGTGGGAACGGCATTTTGTCCGGACGACGGATACGACGTGGAACGCCTGTTGGCTGAGGCCGACCGCCGCATGTATTCCATGAAGCAGACGCACCACGCAGGAGCGGTCACGCGCGATTTGAAAGCGCACGGGACAGCGGCGCAATAGGAGACCTGGAACGATGCTGGGGCGAAGAACTACGCGCCAAAGAATTGCGCGGCATGGGCTGGCCCTGGCGGCCACGGTTCTGCTAGGAGGGTTTCTCTCAGCCACAATGGTGCGGCTGGCGCCCGGCTTTGATACAGACGAAGCGCAGCTGGATCCGCGCCTGAACTCCGAGAGCGTCCGCGCCTTGCGCGAGGCCCGGCTCGAACAGCACAACATCTTCCGCTTCTACCTTCATTCCCTGCAACGCGCGGCGCACGGAGATTTGGGCACCTCCATTTCCCTGGGACAGCCGGTCAGCACGCTGCTGCGCCAGCGCGCTCCGCTCACGCTCCGCCTGGTGGGGATTGGGCTGCTGCTGAGCTGGGCAGCGGCGATGGCTCTGGCGCTGAGCGCGGCGTGGCTGCGAGTTTCGGCCTACGACGCATTCACCACCGTCATCAGCGGAACCTTCGTTTGCATTCCGGCGGCGGTGCTGGCGCTTTTGTCCGTGCTGTGGAATGTGCCCGGATCGCTAGCCATCGGTTTGATCGTGTTTCCGCGCCTGTACCGCTATGCGCGCAATCTGCTGGCAAAGGCCTATTCCCTGCCTCACATCATTACGGCGCGCGCCAAGGGACTCAGCGAGCTTCGAATTCTGTTCTGGCACGTAGTCCCGGTGGTGGGCCCGCAGTTGCTGGCACTGGCCGGAGTTTCGGTGAGCATCGCCGTGGGTGCGGCCATTCCTGTGGAAGCGTTGTGCGGACTCGCAGGGATCGGACAGTTGGCGTGGCAGGCGGCTCTGGCGCGCGATTTGCCCCTGCTCATGAACCTTACGATCCTGGTGACGCTGGTAACCTTGCTGGCCAATTCTGGGGCCGATGTAATCGGATATATGTTGCGAGGCCAGCCGGCATGAGCTTCTGGCGCAGGGTGGCGTGTGTGGTTTTGCTGCTCGCCGTGGGCGTGTCTCTGGCGGCGAACTGGCTCGCTCCGGCAGGTTATGCCCGGCAGTATCGCGAAGCGGCGGGCGCGCCTCCCTCGCGGGAGCACTGGCTTGGCACCGACGAAATTGGCCGCGACCGCTTCGCCCGGGTGCTTTACGGGACCCGGATTTCGCTGCTACTGGCGCCGGCTGCCGCTCTGCTTTCGACTCTGATGGCGGCGCTGGTCGGCGGTCTGGCGGGATATCTCGGGGGCGCATGGGCGCGCGCTGCGATGGCAGTGACCGACTTGTTCCTTTCGCTGCCCTGGCTGTTCCTGCTGATCACGGTTCGCGCTCTGATGCCGCTGAATGTGTCGCCGCTGCTTTCGGTGCTGGTCACGTTTCTGATGCTAGGGCTGCTGGGCTGGACCAGCGCCGCGCGCGTGCTGTGCGCGACCGCAGGTTCGCTGCGTGATTCCGATTTTGTGCGCCAGGCGCGGGCCTCTGGCATTCGCGGCGCGCGCCTGTTCTGGGTGCATGTGATGCCGAACTTGAAGCCCGTGCTGTACGCGCAGTTCTGGATCTCGATTCCCGCGTTCATTTTGAGCGAGGCGAATCTGGGCATCCTCGGCCTGGGCGTCGCCGAGCCGCTGCCGTCGTGGGGAAGTTTGCTGAAGGAACTGGAAGGGCTGGTGTCAGTCGGCGAGGAACCGTGGAAGTTCGTTCCAATCGTGCTGCTGGTGCTGGTCGTAACGTCATTTCAACTCGTGCTTTCGAAGCAGGATGAGGTGGCCGCATAACCGGCCGCAGAAGAAGGTTGGCAGTCATGACAAGCGAGATGTGCAAGACAAAGGCGTGCAAGACAACGACGTGGCGCAAGGCAATCGCGGTTTCCCTGCTCTGCCTGGGACTTCTGGCAGGGCTGGCGGCAGCGCAAGGCGGCGGCGAACTGCGGTTCTGCCTGCGGTCGGAACCCAAGACATTTGACCCGCTCAAGGTAGAGGACGACGCTTCGTTTGTGGTGCGCTACCTCACCGGAGGCGTACTGTTGCGGATGAATCGCCAGACCCAGACTCTGGAGCCGGAACTGGCGCAATCGTGGAAAGCATCGAAGGACGGGAAGCAGATCACCTTCAAACTGCGCTCCGGCATTTCGTTTTCTGACGGCACGCCGTTCTCCGCCGAAGATGTCGCCTACACCATGCAGCAGTTGATGGATCCCGCCTTACACTCGCCCACGGGCGACACCTTCCGTTCGGGGCCTGGCAACGTGGAGACGAAGATCATTTCTCCTACGCAGATTTCAATCACTTTTCCCGCGCCCGTGGCCGGACTCGACCGGCAGTTCGATCAGGTGGCCATTCTCTCGGCGCACTCGCCCCGGAAAGAAATGGCGGTTCTCGGCCCCTTCATGATGGCCGATTACAAGCCGGGAGCCTCAGTTCTGCTGAACCGGAATCCGAATTACTGGAAGACCGACGCGCAGGGGCGGAAGTTGCCTTATCTGGATTCGATCCTTCTGGACATTCAGCCCAACCGTGACGTCGAAATGCTGCGCTTCAAGCGCGGTGACATTGACCTGATCAATTCCCTTGACAGCGAGTACTTCGACAAACTGGCGGCCACTTCGCCACAACTGGTGCACGACGCCGGGCCGTCGCTCGACTCGGAACAGATGTGGTTCAACCAGGTGGCCCGGGCGCCGCTGCCCGCGTACAAGAAGAACTGGTTCCGGTCGGCCCCTTTCCGGCGGGCGATTTCCGAGGCCATCAACCGCTCCGATCTGAGCCGCGTTGCATTTCGCGGCCATGCGCAGCCCGCGGTGGGCCCGGTTTCTCCGGCCAACAAGTTCTGGTTCAACGCCAATCTGAAGGCTGAACCGTACTCGCCCGATGCCGCCTTGAAGATGCTGCAGGGCGAGGGCTTCCGCCTGGAGAACGGCGTGCTGAAGGACGTCAACGGAAACGCTGTCGTCTTCTCCATCATCACCAACTCGGGTAACAAATACCGCGAACGCATGGCAACGATGATCCAGGAGGATCTGCAGAAAATCGGCATCCACGTGAACGTGGTCACGCTCGACTTCCCGTCGCTGATCGAACGCATGACCCAGACCTTCGATTACGAAGCGATTCTTCTCGGGTTGACAAATGTGGGACTTGATCCCAATGAGCAGATGAACGTGTGGTTGAGTTCTTCCGAGAATCACCAGTGGAATCCGCAGGAGAAGACGCCGGAAACCGCCTGGGAAGCCGAGATTGACCAACTCATGCGGGCGCAGGCCTCCGCGGCCGACGCCCGGAAGCGCAAGGAAAGCTTCGACCGGGTGCAGCAAATCGCGGTGGAACAGGCGCCGTTCATTTATCTGGTCAACAAGAACGCGCTGTCGGCGGTCGCCGCTACGGTACAGGGCGCGAGCCCCGTGATTCTGCTGCCGCAGACTTACTGGAATGTGGAACGGCTGACCGTGACGGCAACGAAGTAGCTCTTGCCACGGATGGGCACGGATCGCCACGGATCTAAACCAGGCATGAGCGCGAAAGGCTTGAGGGTGACCGAGGCTTCTCATAGCGACATACTTCTGGCTGCCAGTCTGTCCTTACGGTATGGCGGCAAGCCTCCCGTATTGTGCGATGTCAAGCTCGAAATCCGGCGTGGCGAGGTGCTTGGGCTGGTCGGACAAAGCGGCTCGGGTAAGAGCACTCTGGCCATGGCAATCCTAGGCCTGCTCGACCGGAAACGATCACGGGCGGAGGGCGCCGTCGAGTTCGAAGGCCGCGACCTGCTGCAGTTGCCGGAGCGCGAACTGCGCAGCCTGCGGGGAAGAAAACTGGCTCTGGTGCTGCAGAGTCCACTGTCGTCGTTAAACCCCGCACTCAAGATTCGCACCCAGTTGAAGGAAGCCTGGCGCGCGCATGCTTCCGAAGCAGCCGCTGCCGACAGCGATGCCGCCATCGGCGCGGCGCTCGAGAGCGTCAGCCTGCCCTCGGATGAGGAGTTCCTGCGCAAGTATCCTTCGCAGATGAGCGTGGGCCAGGCGCAGCGCGTGCTGATTGCCATGGCGGTAATGCATCGTCCGGCGCTGCTGATTGCCGACGAAGCGACCAGCGCGCTCGACGTCATCACGCAATCTGAAATTCTGGCCCTGTTTCGCGAACTGAACCGAAGCACGGGAATGGCCATTCTCTACATCTCGCACGATCTCGGCTCGGTCGCGGGAATCTGCCACCGCATCGCCATCCTGCATGAGGGTCAGATCGTGGAGACGGGAACTGCAGAGCAAGTCTTGACCGCGCCTCAGCACGAATACACCCAGCGCCTGATGGCGGCCCTGCCGGAAATACCGCGGAAGCCAGCCGCCAGCAGAGCAGTCGGCGCCCAGTAAGACTCCAGTCACCTACTTATAAAGACCCAGGTCACACTCGGTTCGCAAACCGACAGGGCGGGACACATTGTCCCATGCCCCTAAGGAGGGGACAGACTGGCCCTTCCGGCGCCGGCGAACAGACTTTAGTCCTAGCAGAATCAATCACTTACCGGCCACCGATTGGCCCGGCCCGTGCAACTGAGAGAGCGGGTGCGAAGCGCAATCTTTTCCCAATGAGTAAGAAAGGGTGAGATTCATGATGCGGACACAGAAATCAACCAAAACGGCGGGGCGCAATGAACGCCACAGCGCCGCCTGGGGCAAACGCCTGACTATGGTGCTGCTCCTGGTTACTGGCATGGCCTTGGGTCAGCGACCGAATATCGTCGGCTCCAAAATCGCTTCCGATCTCTCGGGACTGCTTGCCAAAGCGGAGCAGGGAAACGCCGGAAACCAGACAGTCAGAGTGATCGTGCAGTACAAGCGGGTGCCGACGACCGCGCATTACTCGGCGATGGCATCCCGAGGAGCACGCCTCCACCTCAAGCTGCACATGATCAAGGGTGCTGCCTTCACCATCCCGGTCAGCGCCCTGCCACTGCTGGAAGCTGATCCGGAGATCGCCTCGGTGACGATTGACCATCCCATGAACGTGATGGACGATCTCACCAATGGCGCCATCGGCACGCAGACTGCCTGGAACTCGGGATACACCGGAGCCGGCATCGGGGTCGCCGTGATTGATAGCGGCATCAACGACAGCCACCCCGATCTGTGGGATTCGAGTGGCAACTCCCGCGTGGTCTATCACCAGGACTTCACCGGAACCGCTACGACCAACTCCAGCGGAGCGCAGCACGACTTGTACGGTCACGGCACGCACGTGGCAGGCATCATCGGCGGCAACGGTTACCTTTCGGGCGGGCAATACGAAGGCGTAGCTCCTGCCGCCAGCCTGATTGATCTTCGGGCGTTGGACGCCAATGGCTCCGGCACCGACAGCACGGTGATCGCGGCTATTCAGCAAGCCGTTGCGTTGCAGAACACCTATAACATCCGGGTCATCAATCTGTCGCTTGGCCGCGGAATCTGGTCCAGCTACAGTCAGGATCCTCTGTGCCAGGCGGTGGAATCGGCATGGAAGAGCGGGATCGTGGTGGTGGTGGCAGCCGGCAACTATGGCCGCTTGAGCGTAAATGGAAGCAACGGTTTTGGAACCATCACCGCTCCGGGCAACGACCCTTTCGTGCTGACAGTTGGCGCGACCAAGAGCAACGGATCATCGTCCGCCTCAGCCGAAACCAAAGCCAGCTACAGTTCGAAGGGCCCCACGACCTACGATCACATAGTGAAGCCTGACATTATGGCGCCGGGCAATGGCATAGTTTCGCTGGTGGCCCCTGGAGCCACGCTGGAGGCTGCGTATCCGGCCGAAGAGGTCAAGGGCAACCACAGCAACCAGGATTACTTCACCTTGAGCGGCACCAGCATGGCGACTCCCGCCGTCGCTGGAGCGGTAGCTTTGTTGCTGCAAGAGCAAAATACGCTCACTCCGGATCAGGTGAAGGCGCGGCTGATGAAGACGGCGTACAAGATGGGACTCACTTCTACGTCAGCTAGTGTGCCGCATTTGAAGCAGACGTTCACCGATTTTTATGATCTGTTCTCGGTGGGGTCGGGATTGCTGAACCTGCAAGCCGCGATTACCAATACTGACCTGGCTCCGGCCACGGTTGGATCGGCCCTTTCGCCTAGCGCAGTCTACAACCCCCTGACGGGCACGGTTTCGCTGGCCTATGGAAACTCGAGTGTTGCCTCAACTTCCGTGGTTTGGGGAAGCTCGGTGGTCTGGGGTACGTCGGTGGTGTGGGGAACTTCGATTGTCAATGGAACGTCCGTGGTCTGGGGTAGTTCGCTGCCCTGGAACGACAATACTCTGAGCGCGTTCAGCGTGGTTTGGGGTTCGAGCACAGGCACGGGCACTTCGGCCTCGAGCGTACTCTGGGGTGCGTCGGTGTCGAACACCAACTCAGCGTTTTCGGACGCGGGCGACGACGAGCAATAACTGCCGTGTGTGAATACTAAAGAAAGGAGAGACATGATGAACCACACACGGCAAACTAAGATGTTCATCGGCGCGATGATGCTGGCCGCCGCAGCCGCCGCAGGATATGCAGCATTCTCAAGCCATACGCTGCATGTCTACTTTGCGCTGGCCGTACTGGCCCTGTCGGTGGTGACATCGCGGATGAAAGTGAAGCTGCCGGGAATCAACGGCACCATGTCGGTCAACCTGCCCTTCCTGCTGACCGCGGCCGTGAATCTGAGCGCCGCGGAAGCGGTCCTGGTTGCCTGCGTCTCGACCGCGGTGCAGTGCTGGCCGCGGAAGGACACGAAGTTCAACCCGCAGCAGATGACGTTCAACCTCAGCATGATGACGTTCGCCGTCTGCGCGGCTAGCCTGATTGGCCACGCCCAGTGGCTGGGTGGTGCGCAGTGGACTTCCACCGCGTTGGGCCTGGCACTGGCGGGAATCACCCTGTTCCTGGGACAAACGGTTCCTGTCGCGGGGATCATTGGGATCAGCGAGGGCAAGGCCGCCGGAACCATCTGGTGGAGTCTGGCCCACCTATCCTTCCCGTACTACGTGCTGAGTGCGGGCGTTTGCTCCATGGTTCAGGCAGCCAGTTCGCATCTGGGCTGGCCGCTGGCCCTGGCGGTGCTGCCGGTCATGTACGGTGTGCACCGGTCCTACCGGCTGTACTTCGGGAAGCCCGCGGAGACCGGACGCACGCAAGTGCTGGTTCGAGCCGCTGGCGCTGGAGGATAGAGGATAAGCGGTCCACTCGACCTGTTCCTGGTGGCTGGCGGCCAAGACCGCTAGCCACCTTATTTTTTGTCTCACGCCAGCAGCGCGCTCTGCGCCGGCGCGGTTCATCGGCAACTCCACGCGGAAGATCGAGCCGCCGCCCACCCGGCTCTCGACCCCAATCGCGCCGCGGCCCTGCGTGACGATCCACTGGGCGATGGCCAGTCCCAGCCCCGAAGAAATATTAACCTGATTTTCATCACCTGGTCACAGTGCCTCCCTACAATCGCTGGTCACGCCAATCAATAGGGATTTCTGTTTGCGGGGAGGCGCTTTGGCCCCACGTGTACCAACTTCCTTCCGGCCCGGCCACAACTCTCCGGCTATCGAATTCTGGTCACAAGGAGCTAGTTTCATGAAACGTAATCATCCTTCGCGCATGCTCTTGTTCAGCCCCGGGTTTCTGGCCACGCTCGCTGTCATCCTCCTCCTGGCAATCAGCGCAGCCGCGCAGCGTGGCACTGGAACAATTGGCGGCCGCGCCGTGGACCGCCGGGGCGCAGTGCTGCAGGGAGCCCTCGTCGAGTTGCAGCCCCAAGGAATGTCGCTGGCCACAAACACGCAGGGCGAGTTCACCGTCACGGACCTTGCGCCCAGAGACTACACCGTTAAGGTTTCTTATGTCGGCTTTGCGCCCTTCAGTACCACGGTGGAAGTCAAGGCTGGCCAGGCTGTCAGGATTGAGGCTGTGCTTAAGGTTGCAGCCAAGAGTGAAGAAATAACCGTGATCGGTGAGCGTCCGCATGGCGAGGCCGAAGCCATCAATCGCGAGCGCACCTCCGACAATATTCTCAACGTGCTTCCTTCCGACGTAATCACCAGCCTGCCCAACGCTAACATCGCCGACGCCGTTGGACGCCTGCCCAGCGTCACGCTGGAGCGCGATGAGGGCGAAGGTAAGTACGTCCAGGTTCGCGGAACCGAGCCCCGCCTCAACAATCTCACCATTGACGGCATCAATGTTCCTTCTCCGGAAGCCGGCGTCCGCCAGGTGAAGCTCGACACCATCCCCGCCGATATCATCGAGTCAGTGGAAATCAACAAGACCCTTTCCGCGAACCAGGATGGCGATGCCATCGGCGGATCAGTCAATCTCCGCACCAAGACTGCGGGCGAGTTGCCGACGCTGTCCCTGGAAACTATTGGCGGTTGGACCCCCATCGTCAATACCCGTTATATCGGTCACCTAGCCGGGACTGCAGGAGAGCGGTTTGGTCACGACAAGCGCTTCGGCGCGCTCTTCTCGGGAAGTTACGATTACAACGGGCGCGGCATCGACGATATTGAGCCATCCCCCGACTTGGGCCAAGTCACGCCTTACTATGACAGCATGGACCTCCGCGAATACCGCTACTACCGCACGCGGTACGGGTTTGCGGGCTCACTCGATTACAAGCTGAAAGATCCGGCCTCCGGCCTCCACTTCCATTACTTCTATTCCGATTTCAGGGACTTCGGCGACAAGTGGGTGTACACGCTAAACGACGGCGGAGGCCCAGCTTACTCGAATGAAAATCGCGCTCCTGACTACGCGATTGGAGATCTTGCGATCGGTGGCAAGCACGTTTTTGAAAGATCCTGGCTCAGTTGGGAAGTTTCGGCAGCCCGAGCCCGGCAAACCGCGGCAGCCGGCAACCCGGGCTCAGACTTCCAGTACAACGGGACCGCTACCTGCTCCTACGATCAGGCGGCGACTAAGAATATCCACTTGCCTCAGTTCAACCCCGGGTGCGACGCGGTCGGCTCGCCGATCTTTGACCCTACCCAGTGGTCTTTACAGGACGTCAACCTGACTTCGGGAAATACCTCTCAGGTCAACTTGCAGGGAGCTGTCTCCTACGCGAGGAATTATCATCTTGCCTCCCGCGCCTCAACCTTCGAGTTCGGCCTTAAGGTGCGGAACGCCCACAAAGGGCAGGACGCGTATTCGCCAGCCTATGACAATCCGCCATCCACACCGCCCCAGTCGCTGCTGATGACAAACTTTCTCGACCAGGGCTTCACGAATCCCAACTACTACTTCAAAGATTACGTTTATGGTCCCGTCACCGATTTCCATAAAATCACTAATAACCTCAACAGCCTCGTGAGTCAGGGCTTGCTTAGTTTTGACTCGGGGCTGACTCACCTCAACTCCGACGCTAGTAACTACGATCTCACCGAACGCGTCTCTGCTGCCTACGCGATGAACACGATCGAGTTCGGCCGCTTCCGCCTGCAAACCGGCCTGCGCATCGAAACGACCCAACTCAACACCCGCGGCTATATCGTGAACAACGACGCCAGCGGCAATTGGATCTCTACCGTCCCCACTCCAGCCAATGCCTGGTACTGGGACCCGCTGCCTAGCGTGCAGATGCGTTACCGGATTACTGACAACTCCGACATTCGCGCAGTATACGGGCGAGGCATCTCCAGACCCGATCCATACGATACGATTCCCTATGTCACTCTCGATCAGTCCTCCACTCCGCCGAGTATCGGCATCGGCAATCCCAACCTGAAGCCAGAACACGCCAACAGCTATGACCTGCTTTATCGGCATTATCTGAAACCGTTTGGCGAGTTCCAGGCGGGTTTCTTCTACAAACAACTGAGCGCTCCCATCTACTACGTGGACAACCCTTTCCTCAGTCCCGGTGATCCTTACTATAATCAGTACCCGAACTACCACCTGGACTACATCATCAATGGCCACAACGCGAAGTTGTATGGCTTTGAAGCGGCCTACATTCAGCACTTGGGTTTCCTGCCCGGCGCACTGAGCGGGTTCGGTATCTCGGCAAATTACAGCTGGACCGGCTCCAACTCCGGCGCTCTGCCGCTTCGTCCCGATACCCCGGCCCTTCAACGGCAGGCCCCTGTAACCTGGAACTTCAGCCCGACCTACGACCGGGGACGTTTTTCGTCGCGACTTGGGGTGAGCTATAACGGCTCCAGCATCTTCCAGTACCAGTGGCAGCAATGCACTGCCGCGCAAGCGAACCAAGGCGCTGGTTGCGAAGATCCCAGCTCTATCGGGTCCAAGGGGCCCGCCGGCGACATCTACTTCTTCCCGCACACTCAGGTGGACGCTCAAGCCAGTTTCCGCATCCAGAAGAGTCTCACTGTGCTCGCGCAAGGCCTCAATCTCACCAATGAGGTCTTCGGGTTCTACAATGGCAGCCCCTGGTACATGATTCAGCGCGAATACTACAACCGGACATACTCCTTCGGTCTGCGTTGGCAGCCTCGCAGAGAAGATTGATCCGCCCGACGCCTGAAGTTCTCCCTGACATTCAGGAGCACTTCAGGTTTGTGGTATACGATTGCGCTGTCCGTAGTTGTCACTAAGACCTGCACCCCGGGAAGGAAGAAAGCATGTTTAACGGCCCTTGTGTTGCCGCCAGGAAATCCTCAATCCTCATCTCTGTCTTCGCATTGATTCTCGCCGTCGCCACCCCGTCCGTCGCCGCCGACGGTGGCTACTCCGTCATCAAGAAAATTCCGATCCCCGGCCAGGGCAGTTGGGACTACCTCACCGTGGACGAGGCCGCCCGGCGTTTGTACGTTTCTCACGGAACGCAGGTGGAAGTTCTGGACATTGATTCCTTGACCGTGGTCGGCAGCATCCCGAAAACGCCCGGCGTGCACGGCATTGCCATTGCCCCCGAGTCCGGCCGCGGATTCGTCAGCAACGGCCAGACTGCAACCGTCACCATCTTCGACCTGAAGACCCTGAAGCCCACCGCCGACGTACCAACGGGCCAGAAGCCTGACGCCATCATCTACGATCCGGCCACGGCGCGCGTGTTCGCATTCAATGGCGGCAGCAACAGCGCCACCGCTATTGATTCCGCTACCGGCAAAGTGGCAGGCACAGTGGATCTCGGCGGCGGTCCAGAATTTGCCGCTGCCGACGGCAACGGCTTTGTCTTCGACAACCTGGAAGACGAAAGCCTGGTGCTCAAGATCAACTCTCGCCAACTCAAAGTTGAGCAGCGCTGGCCCACCGCTCCATGCGCTTCCCCCAGCAGCATGGCTATGGACCGCGCCAACCGCCGCATATTCCTCGGATGCCGCAGTAAAGTCATGGCCGTCGTGGACGCCGACTCGGGCAAAGTCATCACCACCCTGCCCATCGGCGATCACGTGGACGCCACCGCCTTCGATACCGAGACCAAGCTGATCTTTAACTCCAACGGCGAAGGAACCATCACGGTGATTCACGAAGACAGCCCTGACAAGTATTCTATGGTTGAAACGGTGAAGACTGCGCCTCGGGCAAAAACCATGGCGCTCGATCCCAAGACGCACCGTCTTTTCCTCTCAACCGCGGAAAATGGGCAGTTTGAAGTGCTGGTCGTGGGAAAATAGGAGCCTGATTCCGAAACGAGGGCCTTCACCAGATGAAATCGCGACGCAATACACCCGTGCAGGCGGCCCTTCTGCTGTTGGCCGTGGCAACGCTGCTCGCGCTTCCCGGCTGCACCAAGAAGTCGAGCGCACAAACCCCCAACCCTGTGAATTTGCAACTCGACCTGAAGGCCCCGTTTCGTTTCGTCGCCTACGGCGACACCCGCTTCCACGATCCCAAAGACACCGACGCTGCCAATCCACCGGTGCGCGTCGCCCTGGTACAGGCCATCGCTGAAGCCAATCCGGCATTCGTCTGCTTTACCGGCGACATCGTCTACAACGGTTACGACGCCGACGACTGGAAAGTCTGGGACAGTGAAACCGCCATCTGGCGCGAAAAGAAAATCCCGGTCTATCCGGCGCTGGGCAACCACGATCTGCACGGCAAAGAGGAGGTCGCGCTGGGCAATTACTTCCAGCGTTTTCCGGATCTGAAGAATAGCCGCTACTATTCGGTCCGCGTCGCGAACGCCCTGATTCTCGTCCTCGATAGCTCGTTGGAAGAGACCTCAGGGCTGCAGGCCGACTGGCTGGCGGGCAAGCTGGATCACGTTCCCTCAGAGGTGGACTTTGTTTTCCTGATGTTCCACCATCCGCCGTACACCAGTTCCTCCGACGCGAAGATACTTGGAGGAGGGCACTCCGCCCGGGCGCACGAGCAGGCGCTGGCGAAAGTGCTCGAGGAGCGCCAGGCCCACGCCCGCTATCGCATGGTGGTTTTCTCCGGCCACATTCACAACTACGAGCGCCACGAGCACGGCGGCGTCACCTACTTCGTGACCGGAGGCGGAGCCGCACACGCTTATCCCATTGGGCGCGCGCCCGACGATCCCTTCCAGAGCAAAGAAGTGAACTACCACTACCTGCTGGTTGAGGTGGATCACCAGCAGCTGAAAGTGACGATGAATCGGATAGACATGACCAGTGGCAAGGCCGTCTGGACTCAGCCCGACTCGGTGAAGATCGCAGTTCCAGCAGCGGCAGCCGCACAAGCTGCAGGCCACTGAAATGGCGGCGCGACGCACCCATGTAGAGACTTCTTCAGGGTGCTAGTCTCGCGCGAGCAGAGTTACCAGGAGGTTCCACCGAAGCCACTGTTTGTGATTCCGGTCACACGAGGCGCAAGCGCTCTCTGTTAGCGTTGATACTACGTTTCCTGCCGATGCTGAATCGAAAAATCATCATTCTCCTGGCTCTTTTCCTGTTGCCCATGGAGCTTCCCCGCCTTTCTGCCCAGACTGCTCGCCTGGAGGGCATTGTCCGCGACACCAGCGGCGCCGTGATTGCCGGCGCATCGGTCGTAGTGCGCTCCGGCTCGTTTCAAACCTCCGCGCAAACCGACTTCACCGGACGTTTCGTGTTCCTCGCGCTACCCGCCACTTCAGGAGCTGTCGAGATTAGCCGCGCGGGGTTCAGTCCTGCCTTCCAATCGTGGCACACCCGAGCGAACGTCGCAGTCAGTCTGGAAATCATCCTGCAACCGGCCTCCGCCAGCGAGCAGGTGACAGTCTCGGCGGTGCGCACCGAAGTGCGTCTGTCCGAGGCTCCCGGAAGCACGGTTTTGCTTTCCACCACGGACATGGCCGCCACGCCCGCGGTGCGTATTGACGACACGCTTCGCCAGGTTCCTGGATTCTCCCTGTTCCGCCGCTCCGACAGCCGCACCGCCAATGCTTCTAATCAAGGCGTGTCGCTGCGCGGTCTCGGAGGCACCGCCTCCAGCCGCGCCCTCGTGCTGGAAGACGGCCTTCCGCTGGTGGATGCCTTCGGGGGCTGGGTCTATTGGGACCGCGTGCCGCGAGAAGAGCTCTCGAACGTCGAAGTCTTCCGCGGCGGCGCTTCCAACCTCTACGGCAGCGACGCTCTCGGCGGGGTCGTGCAGTTCTTCTCCCGCCAACCCGAAGAACCGGCGCTGGCGCTGGAAACCTCTTACGGCAACGAGCGCACTCCCGATCTTTCTTTCTGGACCGGAACGCGCGCCGGCCCCGGGGATCTTTCGCTCGCCTCGGAAATGTTCCGCGCCGATGGCTTCATCGTCGTTCCCACCTGGCAGCGCGGCAGCGTGGACACGCCCGCCAATTCCGAAGATGCGACCGTGGATGTGAACATCGGGCACCAGCTGGGCGAGAAAGGACGCATCTTCGCCCGCGGCAACTTCTTCACCGAATTCCGCCACAACGGCACGCCCATCCAGACCAACGACACGCGACTGGGCGAAGGCGCGGTTGGACTGGACAAACAATTCGGCGGCAACGATTTTTTGACCTTCCGCGCCTATGGCATGGTGCTGGGCTACGACCAGAACTTTTCGTCCGTGGCTGCTGACCGCGACAGCGAATCCCTTACCGACTTCCAGCATGTTCCGGAACAGGTGGGCGGAGGAGGCGCGCAGTGGACCCATCTTCTCGGCGCGCACCAGACGCTGATCGGCGGCGCCGACCTGATGGAAGTCATGGGCGCCAGCGATGAGCAGTTTTTTTCTTCCGGCACGCACACGCGCAACAACGCCTCCGGAGGGCGGCAGCGCATTCTCGGAATCTTCGGCGAAGATCTCGCCCGCTGGCGCAGCTTAACCGTCATCCTGGCTGGCCGCGTGGACGACTGGAACAACTTCAACGCCAGTTCCATCTGCACCCCGGTCTCGGGCGCCTGCACTTCGCCCAACACACTCTACCCGCAGCGCAGCGACCTCGCTTTCAGCCCGCGTCTGTCTGTACTGCGAGTGTTGAATCAGCACGTCTCGGTGACCGGCTCCATGTATCGAGCGTTCCGCGCCCCGACTCTGAACGAGTTGTACCGCACCTTCCGCGTGGCCAATGTCCTGACTCTGAACAATCCTTATCTGAACGCCGAACACCTCACCGGGGCGGAAGCCGGAGTGAACGTCACCGCGCTCGACCGCAAACTCGATTTCCGCGGAACTTTCTTCTGGAGCGACATCGTAGACCCCGTGGAGAACGTCACCACCAATCCCACTTCAAATCCAGTGCTGCGGCAGAAACAAAACGTGGGACGGATTCGTTCCCGCGGCGTGGAGCTCGACGGAGTGGTGCACGTCAGCCACGACATTCAAATTACAGCTGGATACGAGTTCACAGCAGCCACGGTCGTCAATTACACGGTGCCCTCGGGCGAGGTTTCTCTCTTAGGCAACAAAGTGGCACAAGTGCCGCGCAACGTCTTCACGTGGGAAGCACGCTACTGGAATCCATCACGGCTCCTGCTCAGCGTCGAAGGGCGCTTCGTGGGGAACCAGTTCGACGACGATCAGAACCTCTACCCGCTCGGCCGCTTCTACACCATGGATCTGCAGATCGGGCGCAACCTCACGCGCAACCTGGAAGTCTTCGCCGCCGCCGAAAATATCTTCGACGAGCGCTACAACGTGGCGAACACCCCCACCGCGACTGGGTCGCTGTTCAATATCGGCCCGCCGCTTTTATACCGCATCGGCCTGCGCCTGAATTTTCCCGCGGAAAAGCAGTGAGCCCAAAGCACTATGTGGGGACAGCCGCCTCGGCTGTCCCGTCGAGCGAAGCTCGACGATACACCCTGTTTGGGCAATTCCCGCCTCATCATTTATCCTGAACAGTTGCCCGACGCTCTCTGAGCCACTCCGTCAACCCTGTCCTCAATTCATCGCAGTACTGGCTAAGAGCCAAGAGCTAACAGCTAAGAGCCCTTTATGAAAACCGGCATCATTGGCCTGCCCCAGGTAGGCAAGACATCGCTGTTCCGCATTCTGACCAAGGCGCACCTTTCCGAACACGCCCTGGCCAATCCGCGCGAGGCCCACATCGGCGTCGCCAAGGTTCCCGACGATCGCCTCGACCGGCTCGCCGCGCTCTACAACCCGAAAAAACTCACCCACACGTCGGTCGAATACGTGGACGTCGGCGCCATCGGCCAGGACGCCCTCAAGGAAACCGCCTACATCGGCCATCTCCGCCAGGTGGATGCTCTGGCGCACGTGGTGCGGGTTTTCGAAGATCCGGCCATTCCACACGTCGGTGAAATTGATCCCCTGCGCGACATCAAGAATGTCGAGTTCGACCTCATGGTCAGCGATCTCGGCCAGATCGAAAAGCGTCTCGAGCGGCTGGAAAAAGATCTGAAGAAGATGAAAACCGCCGACCTTGAAAAAGAATTCGAACTGCTGAAGCGCGCCAACTCGCACCTCGGGTCGGAAAAGCCGCTGCGCGAAATGGAGATGACTCCCGAGGACAAGAAGCGCCTGCGCGGCTTCATGTTCCTCAGTGAGAAGCCGATTTTCTACGTGCTCAACATCGGCGAGTCGAGCGAACTAGGGAAGGAACTCGAGGAGGCAGTCGGCAAATACAAAGTCGCCGACGAGGCCGCGCGTCCGAACTCCGCTGCCACGGCCATCTGCGGCAAAGTCGAAGCCGAACTTGCCGAAATGAGCGACGCCGATGCCGCTGAATTTCTCTCCAGCTACGGCCTCAAGGAAAGCGGCCTGACCCGCCTGATCCGCACCACCTACCAGTTGCTCGGCCTGATTTCCTTCTTCACCGCCGGCGAAGACGAATGCCGCGCCTGGCAGATTCCCGCCCATACCCGCGCCCAGGAAGCCGCCGGCGCCATCCACTCCGATCTCGAAAAACATTTCATCCGCGCCGAAACCATCCGCTGGGACCAGCTACTCGAAGCGGGCTCGGAAGCCAACGCCCGCGCCAAAGGCACGCTCCGCCTGGAAGGCAAGGACTACATCGTGCAGGACGGGGATGTGATGCATATCCGGCACAGCGGATAGGCCAGTTCTCAGTTCTCAGTTCTCAGTTCTCAGTTCTCAGTTCTCAGTTCTCAGTTCTCAGTTCTCAGAAAAGGCTAGACCCAACAACTCGCACTGCAAGCCTAAGCTACGCGTTTTACCGACGCGATCAGTCCGTTGAGGACACGGCCCAACTCTGCAGCCTCCGCAAGCAAGGCGTGGCCTTGTTTCACATTCAGATAACCAAGATTTTGCGCAATCATGAGCTGAGTCTCGATCTCGACCAGAGACCCGCGTGCATGACTAAGGAAGTGATGGAACTCTTTCGACGAAAACCTGGCTTGCCCTTCTGCGATATTACTGGGAACCGAAACTGCAGCTCTTCGGAGTTGGCTGGTCAGCCCGTAAGTCTCGTCCCGAGGAAACACTCGTGTGCTTTCGTAGATCGCGGTCACGAACAGCATCGCTTTCTGCCAGGCAATCAAGCCTCTGTAAGATTCGCCCATAGGATGCCTCCGCCGAATATTGTTGCAGGGAACTGTGCCGAAACCGTGTGACGACTGAACACTACGCCGTGATCTTCATGTTGAAATTCCCAAGATGAAATTGCATCTCCAACGAACAGCTCTGCATCTGGCCTGAGAACTGAGAACTGAGAACTGAGAACTGAGAACTGAGAACTGAGAACTGAGAACTGAGAACTGAGAACTGAGAACTGATATCATCCCGACGCGCATGCATCCCATAGCCACCAGCATCCTGCTCGGCCTCACCGCCGCCGCGGCCAACGTTTTTGGCGGCGCCATCATCGTGCAGCGGCACTGGGAGCGGCGCTATCTCCGCTACTTTGTCGCTCTCGGCGCGGGATTCATGCTGGCCGCGGCGCTGGTCGAGATGGTTCCGGAAAGCCTCGAACTTCGCGGCCGCTCTGCGGCATGGCTGGTGTTGCTCGGCTATCTCATTATTCATTTCTTCGAGCACACCGTAACGCCGCACTTCCACTTTGGAGAAGAAACTCATCGCGAGCAGTTCCTCCATTCCCACAAGGGATACTCCGTGCTGCTCGGGCTGATCATTCACACTTTCTTCGACGGCATCGCCATCGCATCCGGATTCCTGGTCTCAAACTGGCTGGGCTGGCTGATTTTCTTCGCCGTCTTCCTGCACAAGATTCCGGAAGGCTTCACCGTGAGTTCGGTCATGCTGGCCAGCGGAAGCAGCCGCGCGACGGCCTGGGGCGCGTCGGCGGTTTTGGGAGGATCAACCCTGGCAGGAGTCTTGACCATGGCGCTTTTCCGCCATGAGGTCAGCGCAGGCTTGCCGCTGGCGGCGGGAGTCACGATCTATGTCGCCGCCTCCGACCTGGTTCCCGAAGTCAACAAAGAACCGGCCGTGAAGATGGCGCTGTTGGTCTTTGTCGGCGCCGGAGTGTTCCTTCTGCTGGATACCCTGCTTCACGTGTACTGAAGAGGGGTCAGAGGTCAGTTTTCACGATCTGCTGCCAGCTTCTTACTGGCCCCTAACCTCTGGCCCCTGACCCCTGTTTTCTCAGTCCACCGTATGCTTGGCCGTATATCCGTCGCGCGCAGAGATCTCGATCTTCACGTCCTTGCCCTTCTGGTCTCTCACTTTCAGCGGGCCGCCATCGGGCGCTACCACCTGCACCTTCAGCTTGCGATAGGTACCGTCGAGTTTGGTGTTCGTAGGGCTGTAGGCCAGGGAATACTGGTGGCGGATATCGGTGGAAATATCGCCGAACAATTCCGGCAGTTCTCCCTGAAAACGTGGAAAGTAGGCCCGCCCTCCGGTCATCGAGGCAAACGTCCGCATCTCGTTGTCGCCCTGCAGATAGTCCATGCGCCCCACCGGAATGCCCATGCCGTGCGCGTTGCGGCAATACCCCGGATGCACGTCGCAATATTCGCGCACAATGAATCCCACGCTGACCGGAAAGATGGTCACATCCTTGGTGTCTTTGACCTTCTTCAGTATCTTGTCGTACGTAATTCTGCTGAAGGTATCCACTCCGGTCGTCACCAGGATGACGTACTTCTTCCCTTCCACCCGGTCCAGGCGATCGAGCGTGTCGTAGAGGGCGTCGAAGATGTTGGTCTCGGCAAATCCCGGAATGCGCAACTGGTTCAGCGCTCCGTAGGCCGCCTTCTTGTCCTGCGTAAAATCCACCAGAATGTGCGTCTGCATGTCGAAATAGGCAACTGCAATCCAGTCGTCTTTCTTGAGCGAGTTCACGAAGGCATACGAAGCCTGTAATGCCTGGATCGTAAAAACGTAATAAATGTTGGCAAACTCCACTAGCAGCACGGAGGTGATCGGCGCTTCCGAAACGTTGAACCTGCTGACCGTCTGCGGAACCCCGTCTTCGATGACCCGGAAGTTTTCCTTCTTCAATCCGGGAATGAACTGCCCATCCTTGGATGTCACCAGCACGTCCACATTCACCAAAGGCACGTTCACCTTGAGCGAATAATCCGGGACATCCTCCAACTTCTTCGGCGTCACGGGAGGAGGCGGAGGCGGCGCATCCTCGGCCTTCTTTTTCGGGATCGCATACGGTCCCACGCTATTGCCCGGCCCGCCCGCTTCGGCGGGCACGTCCTGCTTGGGCTTGCTGTTGTCCTGGGTCTGGGAAGACGCGGGCGCGGCCTGCCCCTGCTGGTCTTGCGCCCAGATCGGCGTCGAAGCGCACAGCAGAGCAAGGGTGAGCGCCGCGCTCAAAAGCCGCCCCGCCAGATGCCAGCGATTGCCCTGTAAGGTCTTGTTTTTCTGATGATTAAACATAATGGGAACCCCGAAAAAGCCTCTGTGCTAGTATAGACGCAAGGATTCGCAATTGGGATGTTTTGCCCGGCCCCAGTTCTTCCCCTCCTGGCAACGAGTAAAGGCTAGTCAGAGTCTAATCCGGATAGCGGGGCCTGTTGGCGGGTCCTTGTCGGGGATTACATGAGAAAAGCAGTTTTCGCGCTTCTCGCGTTCGGGCTATTCCTGCCAACGCTGCTCCTCTCCGCTCAAAGCTCCCAGCCGACCATCCCCGTGGATCAGATCCACGCCGGAATGCGCGGCGTCGCCTACACCGTTTTTGAAGGCGTCAAGCCGGAGCCCATGGACGTGGAAGTCCTCGGCGTTCTGCACAATGTCAACGGCCCCAAGGGCGACATCATCCTGATCCGGTTGCACGGCACCAAGGTCGAATACACCGGAGTGGTCGCGGGCATGAGCGGCAGCCCGGTTTACCTCGACGGCAAACTGGCCGGGGCCCTGGCCTTCCGCATCGGCCAATTCTCCAAAGAACCGATTGCCGGCGTCACGCCCATCGCCAGCATGCTTGAGATCAACGCTCTCGACAAATCGCCGGCGGAAGAAACCGCCGCGTCCAAACCGGCCGTGACCAACGCCGCGGGCAAGACCGCGGCTCCCGGTGATGCCGCAACGTTGCCCGCTTCCACTCAGGATTTCGCGAACTATCTCCAGCCCATCGAAACGCCTCTGGTCTTCAACGGATTCTCTGAAGAGGCCGTACGCCGCTTCGCGCCCGAGTTCGCTTCCGCGGGCATCATTCCTGTGATGGGCGCAGGCTCCGTCAGCGAAGACAAACAGCCGGAACCGCTCGAACCGGGCTCCGCCGTGAGCGCAATCCTGGTCCGCGGCGACATGGACATCGCCGCCACCTGCACCGTCACCTACATGGACCCGCAGCGCCTGCTCGCCTGCGGACATCCTCTGCTGCAGTTCGGCTCGGTGGATCTGCCCATGAATAAGGCGCAGGTGCTGGCTACTCTGGCCTCGCCGCTCAACGCCTTCAAAATCGTCAACACTACCGAAGCCGCGGGTGTTTTCGTCCAGGACCGCCACACCGGCATCCTGGGCGTATTCAACAAGCAACCGGAGATGATCCCGGTCACGCTCACCATCCATGGCGGAACCGGCGCGCAGAAAAAAGAATTCCACTACGAAGTATTGAACAACCCGCGTCTGAGTCCGGTGGCCATCATGGCGACCGTCTTCAACGCCCTGCATGGCGTAAACGAATACGGCGAAGAAATCACTTACCGCCTCAGCGGCAGCATCAACGTCAAAGGCTTCCCCGAAGTTGCGCTGAAGAACATGTTCGCCCCGGCCGAGAACGGACAGCCCGCCGCCATGGCCGCCGCGCTCTCGCTCGGCGAGCGCTTCGGACGCATCTACGACAATTCTTACAGCGCTCCCGCAGTGCAGAGCGTGAAGCTCGACTTCGACCTCGTCCGCGAGCGGCGCTGGGCCCGCCTGGAAAGCGCCCGCACCGACGTGACCGAAGCCCGTCCCGGCGACCAGATCACGGTGGAAACCGTGCTCGCTCCCTATCGCGGCGAGCGCGTCGTGCGCCAGATTGCGGTGAAGATTCCCACCTCGGCCAGCAAAGGACCTCTGCGCATCCTGGTGAGTGACGGCGAGACGCTCGATCGCGTCAACCGCATGAACCCCGCTTTCGGCCGCAAGCTCGACCTGGCTTCGACCATCGCCGTGCTCAACAAGGAGCACGCCAACAACCGCCTCTACGTCTCTCTGCTCGAAGCCGACCCCGAAGCCCGCGTCGCCGACAAAGTCATGCCCACGCTCCCGCTCTCGGTCATGAATGTCATGGACGGCATGCGTGGCAACCAGGAAATGATAGTCAGCGGCGAGTCGAACGTGGACGAAACGTCCACGCCCCCGCTCGACTACGTGGTAAGCGGCGCGCAGTTACTGACGGTTACAGTGAAGTAGTTCTTAGCGGGGGTTCCGGCTCATGTAGAGACAGCCGTCTCGGCTGTCCTGGCGGGTGCCCCATTTCTCGCGTTCTTTGCGAGAAGTGGGGCTTTGGCTGTCGTAACTACTCTTCCTCGTCCTCGCCCATCTGCTGCGTCAGATACCGCTCGTAGCCGAGTTCCTTGATCAGGTGTACCTGGGCTTCGAGAAAGTCTACGTGACCTTCTTCGTCTTTGAGCAGGGCCACGAACAGGTCGCGCGAGCCGTTGTCGCCCTCTTTGGTAGCGATGGCTACCGCATCGTTATACTGCTTGACCGCTCCCACTTCCAGCGCCAGATCGTTCTCAATCATTTGTTTCACCGTCCCCGCCACCTTCAACTCCAGGGGCTGCATGGACGGGCTTCCATCCAGAAACAGAATCCTCTCGATCAGCTTCTCGGCGTGCTTCATCTCGCCGATGGACTGTTTCTTGATGAAATCGGAAAGCTTTTCGTACCCCCAGTTCTCGCACATTTCCGCGTGCAGAAAATACTGGTTGATGGCCGTCAGCTCTTCCCGCAGAGCCTTGTTCAATTCCGCAATAACTTTAGGATTGCCTTTCATAAGAAGCTCCTTTCAATAACGCCCCGAGTATCGCAAAAGGAGAGACAGAGAGCAAACGGAACAGAAGCAGGTTTCAAAGTTTCAAGGCTTCAACGTTTCAACATCCCGCCCCTTGGAGCACTGTTTATGTCGTCCTGGAAACCCTGAAACTTTGAAACATTGAGACCTTGCCCTAATTCAGCGCGGCATCAATCGTCTGGAGCAAGGCCGCCCGCGTGAACGGCTTCTCCAGCAGGCGAATACCGCCGTCAGCGCCCTGACTTGCCACCAACTCTCCCGTGTAGCCCGACATATAGACGACCTTGGTCGCCGGATGCGTGTCAATCAGCCTCAGCACCAGCTCGGGCCCGCTCATTCCCTTCATCACGACGTCGGTCAAAAGCAGATCGATCGTGGCATGATCGGTCCCCATCACGGCCAGCGCCGACTTTGCATCTTCCGCCTCCAGCACCGTGTAGCCGTGCTCTTCCAGCATCTTCTGCGTCAGCCGCCGCATGATGGCGTCATCTTCGGTCAACAGAATTGTCACGCCCTCGCGCCTCGGCGGCAGAGTCTCCGCCTGCGTCTCGGTTGCGATCCCCAGCTTGTGATCGGCGCAGGGAAGATAAATCTTAAACGTCGTTCCCCGCTCCGGTTCGCTGTACACCCAGATATGTCCCCCGCTCTGCCTGACGATCCCATACACCGTGGCCAGCCCCAGTCCGGTTCCCTTACCCATTTCCTTCGTAGTGAAAAAAGGCTCGAAGATGCGCGACAACGTCCCCGCGTCCATGCCCGTTCCGTTGTCGCTGATAGCCAGCATCACATACCGCCCCGCCACCATCGGCGGGTGCTCGCGGGCAAACGATTCATCAAAGTCGGACACCGACGTCTCCACGATCAACTTTCCGCCGTGCGGCATGGCGTCGCGCGCGTTCACCGCCAGATTCACTACCATCTGGTCAATTTGCCCTGGATCCGCCTCCACGATCGCCGCCGCCGATCTGGGCCGCAACACAATCTCCACGTCGTCGCCCATCAGCGGACGCAACAGCTTGCTCACTTCCTTGAGCCGCTCGTTCAGGTCCAGCACCTGCGGCTGCACCTGCTGCTTCCGGCTGAAGGCCAACAGTTGCCGCGTTAGCGACGCCCCCCGCTTCGCCGCTTCCCTGATGTTGTCCAGATACTCCAGGCTCTCCGCATCCACACGGTTGCGCAGCAGTTCCGAACACGCGGTCACAATCCCCAGCAGGTTGTTGAAGTCGTGCGCCACGCCACCGGCCAACCGGCCCACAGCCTCCATTTTTTGCGATTGCCGCAGCTGGTCTTCAATCTTCTTCTGCGCCGTGATGTTCCGCGCAATCGCCGACGCTCCCACCACCTTCCCCTCGGCATCGTGAATCGGCGAAACCGAGATCGAGACATCCACTCTCCGCCCGTCTTTGGTGACCCGCACCGACTCGAAATATTCGACCCGCTCCCCGCGGCGAATCTTCTCCAGAATCCCGGGAATCTCATCCACCCGGTCCTTGGGACAAAGCACCGAAATCGGCCGCCCGATCACCTCCTGCGCCGTGTAGCCATACATGTGTTCCGCACCCTTGTTCCAGTGCGTGATGATCCCGTCCAAATTTTTCCCGATGATTGCATCCTGCGAAGAGTCCACGATCAGCGCCAGCCGGTTCTGCGAATCCCGCAGTTCGCGGGTCTTCCTGCGGTCCAGTTCCTCGTGCGCCCGCCGCAGTTCCTCTTCAATGCGCTTGCGGTCGCTGATATCGCGGATCGCGCTCAGCACGATCATTCCGTCCCCGGTCGCGACCGGACTGAGGCTGATCTCTACCGGAAATTCCGATCCATCGCGCCGCCGCCCGTGGAGATCCAGCCCCGAACCCATGCGCCGGACCTTGGGCTTGGCGTGAAACTCTTCTCGATGACGGTCGTGCTCCGGCCGCTGCCGCTCCGGCACCAGCATCTCGATCTTGTGGCCGATCAGTTCGTCGCGCGTGTAGGCAAACAGCGCTTCGGTCTGGGCATTGACCTGGATGATGACGCCCTGCTGGTTCACCGCAATGAGAGCGTCGGGAATCGCCTCGAGAATGGAGGAAGACAACAGCGCCTCAACCACGCTCTTCTGCGGCGCGGACGGCTTGTCCTGTCTCGGGTCAACCGGCTGACTCATACTTCATCCCCACAGTGCATCCCCAAGCAGCCACAGTTCCCGCATGATATCGAGATCGTCCAGCCATAGGCAAGCAGTGGGTGCCTCATCCTTGTCGCGCTTTCTGCGACAGGGGGCCTTTGACGTCGATTCCGGGTGCCCCATTTCTCGCGCGCCCTTTGCGCGAGAAGTGGGGATTTGTCCTCAACGAATGCAAACGGCGAGCGCTTTCTCCATCTGCCGGAAGCCGTGCGTCGCCACCACCGCGATCAGCATCTGCGTTCCGTTGTAGCCCACGTGCACCAGAAAGCTGGCGCCGACCGAGCGCGTGGCCGCCCGCACCGCTCCGCATACCACGCCCACCAGAAAGATGACCAGCGCCGCTCCCCACGCGTAGTTGTACTGCGGCAGATGAATCAGCCCGAAGGGCAGCGCGGTCAGCAGGATTCCCCACACCACGCCCATGCGCCGCGCCAGCACGGGATAGAGAAATCCGCGGAAGAACAGTTCCTCCATCAACGGCCCCAGGCTGACCGCGATGATCGAGAGCAGGTAGGCATCGCGCGGGCGGTCGAAAAGATGCTCGAAAGGCGTGTCCTTGGGCATGGGCAGGAAATTCTGCAGCAGCGCCAGCCCCAGGAAAAGCAGCACGCCCAGCCCCAGCGGGGTCCACTCCGACCGCGGCCAGTTCCACCGGATCGCCAGCCAGAATGCCACGTGATATTTGCCCTCAACCAGCAGAATCATGCACGCGGCCACCGCCAGATAAATCAGAAACTGCGAAAGCAGCAGCAGGATGGGCTTCTGCGCCACCTCCGCCAGGCTGGCGCGCGGATACACAAACCAGTGCGCCCCCAGCAGCACCATGAACTGCAACACCAGCATGGTGACCAGGGTCAGCCCGGCAATCGCCAGCACGTCCCAACCACTCCAGACCGGATCCTCCACGGGAGGTAGCGTTGTCGGAATGGGAGCGAGGCTCGCCGGAGCGGCAGCGGGAGTAGCAGGAGGAGCAAAAGGATCGGCCGCAACCGGCGCCGGCGTTTCGGCGCTCGCCTGCGGCTCAAACTGCGGATTTTCAGGAGAAGACAAAGAGCGAATTCCTTCAACAGGAAACTGACAACTGAGAACTGAGAACCGCCTTCCCAAAATACCCCGCCAGCGCCTGCCCCGTATACGACTTCTTCACCCGCGCCACTTGCTCCGGCGTGCCCTGGGCCACAATGCGCCCGCCTTCTTCGCCACCTTCCGGTCCGAGGTCAATGATCCAGTCGGCGTTGCGGATCACATCCAAGTTGTGTTCGATGATGATGATCGAGTTGCCCAGGTCGGTCAACCGGTGCAGCACGTCGAGCAGTTTCTTCACGTCGTCGAAGTGCAGCCCGGTCGTCGGTTCGTCGAGCAGGTAGAGCGTCTTGCCCGTCTGCCGTTTGCTCAGCTCGCGGGCCAACTTGATGCGCTGAGCCTCGCCGCCAGAAAGTGTCACCGCCGACTGCCCCAGATGAATGTATCCCAGCCCCACATCCACCAGCGTTTGCAGCTTCTGCTTCACCTGAGGAATGTTTTCGAGAATCGGCAGCGCGTCCGAAACCGGCATCTCCAGCAAGTCCGCAATCGAATTGCCGTTGTATTTCACCGCCAGCGTTTCGTGGTTATACCGTCGCCCGCCGCAGACTTCGCACAACACGTAAACATCGGGAAGAAAATTCATTTCGATGCGCCGCTGTCCTTCGCCCTGGCACGCCTCGCACCGTCCGCCGGAAACATTGAACGAAAACCGTCCCGCCTTGTAACCGCGCTCGCGCGACTCCGGCAGCATGGCATACAGATCGCGAATCGCAGTGAACACTCCCGTGTACGTCGCCGGATTTGACCGCGGCGTGCGCCCGATCGGCGACTGGTCAATGCGGATGACCTTATCAATATTCTCCGCGCCCGAAATCGCCTTGTGCTCGCCCGCTTTCTCCCGCGACCGGTAAAGCTGCCGCGCCAGCGCGCGATACAAAATGTCATTCACCAGCGTGGACTTGCCTGACCCGGAAACTCCCGTCACCACCGTCATCACACCCAAAGGAAACGTCACATCCAGATTCTTGAGATTGTTCTCTTTCGCGCCCAGAATCGTGAGCGCCGCCCCGTTTTTCTGCCGCCGCTCGGGCCGCATTTCGATCTGTGTCCGCCCGGAGATATACGCCCCGGTCAGCGAATTCGGCGCGCGCATGATTTCTTCCGGCGTGCCGTGCGCCACCAGGCTTCCGCCGTGACGTCCCGCTCCCGGACCCAAGTCAACCACATAATCCGCCCGCCGGATCGTCTCCTCATCGTGCTCCACGACCAGCACCGTGTTGCCGAGGTCACGCAGGTTTTCCAGAGCATTCAGCAGCCGGCCATTATCTCGGTGGTGCAATCCGATGGACGGCTCATCCAGCACATACAACACGCCTCGCAGTTTCGATCCAATCTGCGTGGCCAGTCGAATCCGCTGTCCCTCGCCGCCCGACAACGTCGCCGCCGAGCGATCCAGCGAAATGTATCCCAGGCCCACCGCATTCAAGAACTGCAGCCGCTCCACGATTTCATGCATGACGCGCCCGGCAATCGCCGCCTCGCGCCCGGCGAGTTTGATGCCCTCGGCCACTTCCAGCGACCGCGCCACCGGCATCGCTGTAAAGTCGGCGATGGACATCCCATTCACCTTCACCGCCAGGCTCTCCGGCCGCAGCCGCTTGCCGTGACACGCGGGACACTCCGTCGCCGACATGTGATCCATCAGCCAATCGCGGTAACCCTCCGAAGTCGAATCCTCGAGATTCTGTTTCAGATATCCGAAGATGCCGTGGAAACCCGTTTTCCCTCCGCGCCCCGGCTCGCCGTTCAGCAGAAAATCCTGCGTCTTCTCGGGAAACTTCTCAAACGGAGTGTTCAGGTCAATGCCATACGCCGCCGCGACAATCTGCAACTGGTGAATCAGGTTCTGCGACGCCGATCCCGGCCCCAGCCCGCCCTCAAGCAGTGGCTTCGACCAGTCGGTGATGACCTTCGCCGGATCGAAATCATACTTGCTGCCGAGGCCGTGGCACTCCGGGCACGCCCCATACATGCTGTTAAACGAGAACGACCGCGGCTCCAGTTGCGGCACGTTGATGCCGCAATCCGGACACGCCAGCTTCTCGGAATAAAGCTGCTCTTCGCCTCCCACCACCGCGACCTGCACCAGCCCGCCCGCCAGCTTCATGGCCAGCCCGACTGACATTTCCAGCCGGTGCTCAATGCCCGGCTTCACCAGCAGCCGGTCCACCACCACTTCGATGGTGTGATTCTTCCGTTTGTCGAGCTGAATGTCGTCGTCCAGATTCACTAGTTCGCCATCCACTCGCGCCCGCGAGTAGCCGTGCTTGACCAGCGTCTCCATCTCCTTCTTGAACTCGCCCTTGCGCCCGCGCACGATGGGCGCCATGACCATCACCCGGTCCTCCGGGGTCAGCGCCATGACCCGCTGCACGATCTGGTCGGCGGACTGGCGGCTGATCGCCCGCCCGCACTTGGGACAATGCGGCGCCCCGATGGAAGCGAACAACAGGCGAAGATAGTCGTAGATCTCGGTGATCGTCCCTACGGTTGAGCGCGGGCTGCGGCTGGTGGTCTTTTGCTCGATCGAGATGGACGGGCTAAGTCCATCAATTGCATCAACATCCGGGCGTTCCATCTGGTCCAGAAACTGCCGCGCGTAGGCCGATAAAGTCTCCACATAACGCCGCTGCCCCTCGGCATAAATCGTGTCGAAAGCGAGCGACGACTTCCCCGAACCGCTCAGCCCGGTAACCACGGTCAGAGTGTTACGCGGAATCTCGACGTTAATGTTTTTGAGGTTGTGCTGCCGGGCGCCCCGGACCGAAATCTTGGTAATCGCCATTATTCGCCCAGGGTGATGTCCCTTCCGTAATGTGGACAGGCCATCAGAATTGTTTGAACGTGGGAATACACAGCTCTACTCCGTATCTTAGTCGTCAACAGCGCGGAGCGTCAATGCAGGTAGATTGACGGATAGATCGAAAAAAGCGGCAGATTGAAAAAAGCAAGAAAAACTGATTCCAAACAAGGCTGGTTGATCGTGATTTCGTTCTTTATGCCCCTCATCCTCTGCTTCACGGTTCTCGCCTCCGTAAGTATCGGCGTCCTGTTCGCGTATGCCGCCGTCCTCGGCATCCTGTATAGCTTCGGCCGCACGACGCAGCCCCAACTCGCCCCCGAGCGCCCGCGCCTGGTCCTGGTTCCCACGCAAAACCACGCCAGCGGCGACTAGGGCGAATTTTCTACCGCAACGGACAGGAAGTCCCACCAAGAGAACGGAAACCAATTAATCCCTTCGTGCCCTTCGTGGTTCATGGCTTTTTCTTTCAGCGTCAAACTGATAGGCGCGTGCCAACGCGGCCCGCGCCTGCCATCGTGGTAGCATTTCCCTAGCACCACATTCCCTTCCCCGCGGCGCCGAATGCCTAGTCTCCGCCTCACTTCGCGTCTTGCTCTCGTGCTGTCGGGAGTGCTCCTGTGCTTCATCCCCGCCCCGGCCGCCGAACCTCCCTGGCTCGAAATTCACTCGTCGCATTTCACCGTCATCACCGACGCCGGAGAAAAAAAGGGCCGCGAAGTCGCTTTGCGTTTCGAGCAGATGCGCGCCGTCTTCGCCACCCTGCTGGGGAAGGAGCGGCTCAACCAGCCCGTCCCGCTGACCATCCTCGCCTTCAAAAACGACAAGACTTACTACCAGCTTGCGCCCCTGCGCCAGGGCCAGCCCATTGACGTCCCCGGCTTTTTTCTCCCCGGCGAAGATCAGGATTTCATCGTGCTGAACCTGTTCGAAGAAGAATCCTGGCGAGCCGTCGCCCATGACTTCGCCCACATGCTGCTGAACTACAACTATCCCCCGGCTCAGGGATGGTTCGACGAAGGCCTGGCTGAATATTTCAGCTCCATCCGCCTGGACAACAAGCAGGTCGAGATCGGCGGCGATCCCGAGCTTCGCCCCAGCGCCTCCCAGGATCTGCTCGGCAATTCCCACGACGCGCATCCGCTCAAGTCGCTGACTGAATTGCTGGGCGCGCAGGTCTGGCTATCGCTGCCCGACCTGTTCTCCATGAAGCACGACACTTCCACCTACAACGAGGGCTCGCATCACACGCTGTACTATGCCGAGTCCTGGATCGTCATCCACTACCTGCTTCACGAAAACAGGCTGCCCGACACCGGAGCATACTTCAACCTGGTCCTGAACCAGCACATGCCGGTCGAAGACGCCATCCAGAAGGCTTTTGGCATGACCTCGGCGCAACTGGAGCAGGCCGTGAAAGATTACCTTCATTCCCAGACATTACTGCTGACTGCGCTCGACACCGCAAGGAGAGCTCCGGACCCTGACCATCCCGTGAACTCGGCCAATCCCGGGCGGGCCTACAGTCTCCCCGCTCCAGTCGGTCCGGAAGATTCCTCGATCCTCGCCAAGCCTCTGCCCGAGGCCGATGCGCGCGCGCTGTACGCAGGAGTACAAACCCGTATCCCCGAGCGCCGTGAAATCGGGCTCAAGGAATTGCAGGCCCTGGCCACAACGCCCACCGCAGCCGATAAGAAAGAAGACAAGAAATCCGAGGCCAAACAACAGAGAAATCCGGAAGACCCCGAACAGATTCCCAACTCTACGGTCGGCAATGCCGTTGCCCACCGTATGCTCGCTTGGGACCACATTCAGCACGGCGAATTCGACACTGCCCTCACTGAACTCGGCGACACAGCCGCGCTCAACCAGCGCGACATGTGGGTGCGCTACTACCTCGCGGTGCTCAAGCAGCGCATGGCGCAGGCCAAGCATACCGACATGCCCGGCCTCGCCAACATGATGCTCGACCTTAGGGCCGTGCTCGAGTGGTATCCCGAATTCGCCGATGCCTATGATTTGCTGGCCCAGGCCCGCAGCGAGGGCGGAGGCGCGCCCGCCGCCATGCAGGCCGAACGCGCCGCCATGACGCTCAGCCCGCGCGACGAACGCTACGTCTATCACCTGGCGCTCATCTATATCGCCAACAAACAATGGGAAGCCGCCGACGCTCTGCTCGAGCGCCTGCGCGCCAGCAACAATCCACAAATGGCCACGCTGGCCCGCGAGCGGCTGACCCAGGCCGCAAGCGAACACAAGTACGGCATTGCGGGCGCAGCTGCAACCCAGCCCAAACTCGCTCCCCAGAAGTCACCCTTCGACGTGCTGGAAGAAGATGCCGCCAAGCGCGCCGCCGCCCAGAAAGCAGCCCCATACGGCGGACCGGCGGACCAGCGCCCCACAAAATTTCTCAAAGGACGCCTGGTCACGGTGGATTGCTCGCAGCCTCCCGCTGCCATCCTCACCGTTACGGCAGAAGGAGCCACGCTGAAATTTCGCGCCGTGGATTACAAATCCCTGCTCCTGATCGGCGCCGACGATTTCTCCTGCACCTGGAAAGACCGCCAGGTCAACGTCAATTACAAGCCCGGCGGCGTGACCGACGGCGATCTGGTGTCGCTGGAAGTGAAGTAGACGCGGCAGCGCCGCTGCCCCCGCGGCTGGCCGGCAGGCTCTCACCCGCCCGGCACCCCCAAACCCGCGCCCCTTGCACCTTTCCCCGGCAAAGCGCAAAATCAAGGGTTGAGGAACTATGGGCTATCAGGCTGGCGTGGACTCCTGATGCCTCAGCCCCTAAGGAGGTCGAAATGCAGGTCCAAATGAAGATCCGTATCCTCGTAACGCTGCTCACATCCGCCGCACTCACACTTTCGGCGTTCGCGCAGCAAGCCAACTCAGGTTCAAGCGCGCCCCAGACCGCATCGGCTACCCAGACGGCCGCTACGCCGCAGAGCGGAGACACCACCCACGAACCGCTGCCGCCCGCCACCAAGGGTGACTTCTGGGACGGCGACGATCCGAACTTGGTCAACCTGGTCACCCACCCCTTCGCCAACAAAAAGTACGTGCAGCGCTTGACCCGCCCCATCAAGGATCGCCTCAACGAACTTGATCAGCTAACCACCTCCAACGCCGCCGCCATCAAAGACGTGGACGCCCGCGCCCAACACGGCCTTCAGATGGCTTCGGAAAAGACCAACCTGGCCGACCAGCATGCCACCGACGCCGCCGGCAAAGCTCAGGTAGCCAGCCTCGCCGCCACCGAAGCTTCCACGCGCGTCTCCACCGCCGAGCAGAAAGTGGGCAGCCTCGATCAATACAAGGCCAGCGCGCTGACTGAAATTCGTTTCGCTCCCGGCCAGACCCTGCTCAGCAAGAACGCCAAGGATGCGCTCGACCAGATCGCCGCTCCGCTGAAAAACGAGCGCAGCTACGTGATCGAAGTCCGCGGCTTCTCCTCCGGCCACGGCCAGACCGCCATCGCCGCCTCGCAGAAAATGGCCGACTCGGTCGTCCGTTACCTGGTGCTCAACCACAACATCCCGGTCTATCGCATCTACATGCTGGGCATGGGCAACGCCCCGCTCGAAGACGGAGCCAAAACCACGCGCATCAGCGGCGGACGCGTCGAAGTCAGCCTGCTCAAGAACGAAGCCCTGACCTCCGCGCAGCGTTGAGACCATCTGAAAATGCGGGCGGGCCGGGGACGGCCCGCCTCGCCTGGCTTCTCATGGAGCCTGCCGCTCGCTGCCTGGACGGCATCACTCCGGCACTAGTTGCCGCTGCCATCAGGCCTTGCCGCTCAAAACCCGGTCAATAAGCGATATCGCGATTCTTCACCACTTGAGACGATTGCCTAACGGGTTGCGGCTCCAATAAGTTCCGGTTGGCCGACCATCTGGAATCGACCCAAACGAGACATTCAAGAAGCGCTCCGATGCCCTTTGCGCAGGTACAGCCTAATCCAGTCACCCAATTGAAGATGGGCCTCCTCTCCGGAGATGTTCTCGGCCGCCTGACGGACTTCAGGTGGCACCCAACGGGGAAACGGGATCGTGCGAACTGTGTGCGCCCCCGACGGGGTGTGCTCCTCCCGTAAAGCAGCGAGATTCTTCTTGTCCAGAAAATTCGCCAAACGAACTATCGCTGGCCAGAGTCGGCGATGAACGTAGGTAATCTTTCCGCCCACCAAACAGCACACGAGAACCTGATCGCAATCGCGTATGGTGCGAGTTGCCCGGAAGATTGCGCGCCCCTTTTTGTGTCCCCACCAACTGCCGCGAATCGGCTCTCCGGCTATGGCTTCGGCTAGGGTTGGTCGCACTCCCCGACCTGCCTCTAATACGACACCGTGTGTTTCAACAAACTCTATCGGATCCATAAGGGCTGGGGGGAGTAGTTTCACTTAAGCACCTTCAATTCTTTGGAACGACGAGCTGCACCTCGGTGATTTCCATGGCCGGATGACCGTTGCGTGCCTCAACGAGGGGTCCCATGCTTTGCCAGACAGCTACTACGGATGCGGGAGGGTGGTCGGGGGTAGATTGGCTAACCCACGTGAAAATATCGACGAAATAGGTTTTCCCGTCGGCTTCCTTGCCACGCACGACAACGTGGGGCTGATCGAAGACGAGCTTTTCCTTCGTGTAAGTTTCCCATTCGCGAACCAGCACTTGCTGGAAGTCTGCCTCTTTGCCGGCCACAACGTGAAATGTAGCCATAACAGTTTCAGGCTTCGTCAACGTGGGGTCTTGCGGCTGGGGGCGCGATGCGCCGAAAGCGGCTAAACCGGCATACAACAAAACAACCAGAGTTGAAATCAACAGGGATGTCCTCACAATAGTGTCCTCTCCGTCTAGGTATGTTTCAGTAGCTGTTCGATCTCGACCGTTAGCCTGCCCGGTCCTTGTTCGGACCAGCGGTTCGCGGCCTGCAAGTCCGGCACGCGGCAGTGCAGGTGTGACACTTTCACCGAACTTCCTCCTCCGAACGTGGACAGACCATTTCTAATCAGCTGGGTAGCACAGCGAGTAATCGCGACAGATCTTGAGCGAACCTCAAAATGGTGGATCCATCTTCGGCACCGTGGTCCGGGTTAATTTCCGTCAGCGTCAATCCGGCAAACTTCGGGCTCTTAAGAAAGACCCCCAGCAACTCCAGCGTATGGCTGTACGACAGGCCCTTGTTCTTTGAACAGTTCTCGGCTAGTGGCAAATCGTTAAAATCAATCACATCGACATCAAAGTGCACGAGAAGCCGCTCAAACTTCATCCCCCATTTGGATAGGATCGTGTCTGCACACCCGACGGGGGACCGGGCGACATCGGCAAGAAGCGACGCTGCGATCGCGCGATCCCGGATGGCACTGCGCTCCCACTCCGTTGCGCTGTCTGGGTCGAATCCAACGAGATGAACCTGGGCGGGGGAAATCAAAGGATAGCGTGGTCCACAGCTTGCCAATTGGGGAATAGCCCCGTTCAAGCCCAACATATGTGCCACTCCCATCCAGTCGAGCGCACCGTCTGCGGTGGACTGGGGGGTATTCATGTCGGCATGCAGGTCCAAG
>Ga0116223_10000412_pt1 | contig 53818 bp, 52 predicted proteins | sample Sb_taG_3_FD_90092 | JGI IMG/M metagenome (GOLD analysis project Ga0116223, IMG submission 90092) | Peat soil microbial communities from Weissenstadt, Germany - Sb_50d_a_PC metaG | ecosystem: Environmental > Terrestrial > Soil > Wetlands > Peat | place: Germany: Weissenstadt | collected 2010-09-21 | reverse complement strand
CGAGGTAGACGGTGTCGCCGCCGGGCGCGGTTTCGACGATGCGGGCGGTGAACTGGCGCAGGTAGGAGTCGTGGTAGTAGAGGCGTTCGGTCATGGAGACACTGCTATTGTGGCAGAACAGGCCGCGGCGCGGAATCGGGCGCGGCTCTCACCGCGGCGTGGCTCTCACTGCGGCGCGGCTCTCACCGGGTGTGGGCGAGGATGGAGCCGGCGATTCCCGGCAGGGGCAGGACCAGGTCGACCGCGCCGCGCTTGATGGCCTCATTGGGCATGCCGAAGACCACCGAGGTGGCTTCATCCTGAGCGATGGTCACGGCTCCCGCCTGCTTCATTTCGACCATCCCGCTGGCGCCGTCGTCACCCATGCCGGTCATGATCACGGCGACGGCGTTGGGTCCGGCGTAGCGCGCGGCCGAGCGAAACAAGACGTCCACGGAGGGGCGATGCCGGGAGACGAGCGGCCCATCCTTGATGTCCACATAGTACCGGGCGCCGCTGCGTTTGAGGAGCAGGTGATGGTTGCCAGGGGCGATCAGGGCGCGTCCGCGCAGCACCGTGTCGTTGGCTTCCGCCTCTTTTACGGAGATCCGGCAAAGGCTGTCCAGGCGGTCGGAGAAAGCGCGGGTGAACATCTCAGGCATGTGCTGCACGATAACAATCGGCAAGGGAAAGTCGGCGGGCAGCGTGGGAAGAAGCACGTCAAGAACCGCCGGGCCGCCTGTCGAGACGCCGATCGCCACCACGCGCGGCAACGCCGACGACACGGGCCCTGCGACGGATGCTGCCAACCCAGCCGGCGCAAGTCGCGGTGCCAATGGATCGATGGCGCATGGTTGCGACGCCCTGGTGAGCGCATGGATCTTGGGAATCAGCTCCTGGGCCAGCGCGCGCACCGCAGCCTCACGGCCGGGCTGGCCCGAGGGTTTGGCAACATAATCGCTCGCGCCCACGGCCAGCGCTTCGATCGTAACTTTGGCGCCGCGCTGGGTAAGCGAGCTGCACATGATGACCGGAATCTTGTGGCCGCGTTCGCGCAGCTGGCGCAGCGTCACGAGGCCGTCCATGACCGGCATTTCGACATCGAGCAGAACCAGATCGGGTGAATTGAGCGCCAGGGCGTTCAGCGCCGACGCGCCATCTGCCGCGGTCCCGGCCATCTCAAAAGCTGGGTCGGTGGCGATGACCGAGCGCAGCAGGCTGCGCATCACTGCCGAGTCGTCTACGATCAGGATCCGGGTCCGCCGGGCGGGCGCCATCGATCAGGCCTCCGCTAGGCCGAGCATGGCCAGCTTTTCGCTCAGAGCCTCTTCATCGAAGGGTTTCATCAGGTACTCATCGGCGCCGCACTCGAGTGCGCGAATAATAAAATCGTTTTCGGCTTCTGTGGTGACCATCAGGACTTTCAGATCGCGGAATCCGGCTCCGCGCAAATGGCAAAGCATCTCCACGCCATTCATCACCGGCATGTTCCAATCCACCAGCGCGAGATCGAATGCAGGACTGCTCTCGAGCCGCTCCAGGCCTGCGCGCCCGTCTGCGGCTTCTTCGCACTCGATCCCTTTTTCTTCCAGCAAGCCGCGAACATAGTCCCTCACAAAACGCGAACCGTCGACGATGAGTGCCCGCATGATCTCCTCCCCAAAGAGGCGCTTCGCGCGCCGCGCAGTTTCAGGCTGCCCGGCCCGCGCCCGACGGCGACGAGTCGTGCCGCGTTGCGTCCAGCCGCATTGGTTCAAGACGTTCTGGATCGAGCATCACAAGCAGGCCGTCTTTGAGCTTGTAGGCTCCGGCCAGCAATTGCCTGGGGCGCTCCTCAAGGATCGAGGGGTTCGGTTCATAGTCGGCAGCGGACGCCGTGAGCACTTCACCTACCGAGTCGACAAGCAGGCCGAAACATCCCCCTTTGCTTTCGAGGACAAGAATGTCCTGGGCGCCCTCTTTTAGCGGCAGGGCTAGCAACTGGCGCAAGCTGACAGTGGTAAGCACGTCGCCTCGATAATGCACGAGGCCGCCGACATAGGCCGGCGCCAGTGGCACCGGTCGCGGCCGCGCCGCACCCACGATCTCAAGAATGTGAGTAATGGGCACGCCGAACAAAACTTTCCCGACGCGCACTGAGCAAACTTCAACCAAAGATTGCGCCTTCTGCTGACTGCGCGATGCTGTTGGAGCCCGATTCATCCCACTTCCTCCGCAACGAGTTGAGCTTCCCCGGCCGTTTCCTCGAGCGCGGGAAGGGGCGGCACACCGCCGAGGTTGATGACGCCGGTCACACGTTGTTTGAGCAGCGTAACGCCGTCGGTTTGCCGGCTCGATCCCGCCTCAAACAGGCTGTCGCCGGCGGCTACATCCAGCACATGCGAAACCGCAATACCCATCTGGCGGTTGCCCTCGCGGCACACGACCACCACAATCTTGGCCTCGGGATCACCCTCGCCCGCTGCGAGAATGCCGGCTGCATCTTCAACAGGAAGCAACTGGCCCTCGAAGTTGAGTAGAGGACGGGGTCCAAAGTACTCGATGCGCGAAAGCGGCATTTGTTCGATGCGCAGCACGTCGCCCAGCGGAACGGCGGCGTGACGCCCGCCGGCTTCCACCAGCAGGTAATCCATCCTCGCGGCTTCGGTCCCGCATTCTTCCTCTCCGCCGCGCGTCGATTCTTCTTCGTTGTGCATGGATATGCCGGCGCGCACGGCGATCAGTCCGGGATCGAGGATCAGGGCCAGTTCGGCATTGCCCAGCACCGTGGCTCCCGAGTAAAGCCCGATATCCTTCAGCACCGCAGAGAGCGGCTTGACCACGATCTCTTCGGGGTCAGCGAGCGAGTCGACCACCAGTCCGAAGCGGCGGCCGTCGGCATCGAGCACTGCGATAAAGTTGCCCCGGTCGCCGGCCAGCCTCCATTCGCGCTCCGGCATCAGCAGACGGTCAAGGAAAACCAGCGGCAGCAACTGGCCGCGCAGGCGGTAGAGCGGCGCGTTCTCAATCCACTCGAAGGCCGTAGCGGCCTGTTCCGGTGGAATGTGCACCAGCTCAGATAGTGCGGCCTGCGGCAGCGCGAAGCTCTGGTTGAGGCTGCGCACAATGAGCGCGGGGATGATGGCCAGCGTGAGCGGAATGCGAAGGCGCAGAGTGGTTCCCCTGCCCACGCGCGAGTCGACCTCGACCTTGCCGCCAATCTTCTCGACGTTGGTGCGGACGACATCCATACCTACGCCCCGTCCGCTCACATTGGTCACCTCAGCGGCAGTGGAGAAGCCGGGCAAAAAGATCAGCTGCAGCAGTTCGCGTTCCGAGAGCTGGGTTGCGCGCTCCGGGGCGATGAGCTTGCGCTCGATGGCTTTGCTGCGGACCTTCTCGACCGCGATGCCGGTGCCGTCGTCGCTGATTTCGACGATGACGTGGCTGCCCTCCTGCACCGCGCGCAGAGAGAGCAAGCCTTCGGGATCTTTGCCGGCAGCGTGACGCACCTCGGGTAGTTCAATGCCGTGATCCAATGCGTTGCGGACAGCATGCGTGATCGGATCCTTGATGGCTTCGAGCAGGCTCTTGTCGAGCTCCGTCTCCTGGCCCTCGGTCTGCAGGCGGACACGGCGCCCGAGCGACTGGCTCAGGTCACGCACCATGCGCGGCACCTTGGAGAAGACATTTGAGACCGGCTGCATCCTGGCCTTCATCACCGCCTCACGCAAATCGGCGGTGACCATGTCCAGGCGGCGCGAGAGCAGCGTCATGTTTGCGTCGGCGGCGGTGGCCTGCAGAACCTGGTTGCGCGTGAGCACCAGTTCGCCCACCAGGTTCATCATGCGGTTAAGCAGGGCGACGTCGACACGCAAGGTGCTTTCCGCGGCAGAAGATGTGGCGGGTGCCCTTCCGTTGGAAGCATCGGCGGCCGGCGCAGAGATGGCCGCAACCGGCGGATCAGGCGTGAGCGCTGCAGGCTCCGGCACGAGCAATGCGGCTTCTGACGCCGCAGCGACTGCGGGCGCTGCGGAGGGGGCAACGGCTTCGCGAGGCGAATTGGCGCGGGATCTGGCCCCGGCCGCCACCGCGACTCGTGCCGGCTCCCGCAACAAGTCGAGTCGGCCAATCAGTAATGCGTCTTCGCCCGTGCCCTCGGTCTCTTCGGCCTCGATGGTCTTCAGGATCGTGCGTAAGCTATCAAGTAATTCAAGAAGTGCGGAGATCATTGGGGCATCGGCAGCCAGTTTCCCGTCACGCAGCACGCCGAGCAGGTTCTCCCCGGAGTGAGCCAGCTTCTCAAGCCGCTTGAAGCCGAGAAACCCCGTGGTTCCCTTGATCGTGTGCACCGAACGAAAGATCTCGGCCAGCAGGGCGGCATCCTGCGGTTTTTGCTCCAGTTCGGTCAGGCACCGCTCCATGCGGTCGAGGCCTTCCTGGCTTTCAATCAAGAATTCCTTCGTCAGATCGTCCATTGCGCACACTCATCCTGCGGGCGAGATTGCGGGTTCGCGCGGCAGGCAGTCAACAGGGTTATCGGAGAATCGGCGCACAACTTGAGAGAGGCAGGGAGTAGCCAGTAGGAGTGGGGAATAGCGCTAGTTCGCCGATGGCATTTCCACGTGGTCCACCACGAGAACCTGCACCGGACCTTTTTGGGGCACGAGCTTCAGTCCAAGCTGCTCCTCAAGCGCGGTGAAGATCGAGGGAGGTGCGCTGGAGTTGCTCGTCGCGGCTGAAGCAGCGTCGTCCGGCGTCCATTTCAACGTCAGATGATAGCGTCCTGCAATGCCTGTCCGATCGAGAACCGGGCGTCCAAGCTCGTCCGCTAAAACCTCGGCGAGCAGTGCGAGGCTGTTCGATCCCTGCACTTCGAGATGGTCCCTCCAGGAATTGACCACCGTGCCGCCGTCATTGATGTCGCCGAGCTTTGCGCCGCCTTTCGCGATCACGAGTGCGTAGATCGGCATCTCGCGCGTCTCGGTGTGCGTCGCGAGCTTGAAGCGGTTCGCGAGCAGCGCCTGCAGCATCTGTTCCTTCACTTTTCGTCCGGCATCGGAGCTCATCTTGCGCAACTGCTGATCGACCGCTGGATCGGCCTTGGCGTCGATGCTAAAGTAGGTGGACCTGGCCCAGCCGGGAACATCGAGGATGCGTGTATCCGGCATCTCGTAAGCCCATTGAATGAGCATGACGACCGACATGTTCTCGGCTTTGAAGTGCCCGTCGAACGGCGAGCTCCAGATGGAGTTATGTTCGTGCGGCTGGGATTCATGCAGGTGGATCGCGGCGACATCGAACTGCGGCGCAGCTCCCGGCGCGGTTGCTGCCTGCGCTGGAGCAGGTTGTTGCGCAGGCGCCGCAGCAGAAATAAGGAAGGCCGGGCACAAAGCCAGTAGCAACCGGATCGGGTTGCGCCGCGGGAAATACATGGCTGCCTCCAACCGAGTGTACACAAGAGGTTGAAATGGATTAGCCTCTTATCTTCACCCATATGTGGGCGCGGAGATCCTTGAACGATGACGAAGGCGAACCAGCCGCCGCTCGAAAAGCTGCTCGAACTCGCGCGGCAGGCGGCTGAACATTCCTATTCTCCCTACTCAAAATTCCGCGTGGGAGCGGCATTGCGCCTTGCCAGCGGCGAGATCGTCACCGGAACCAACGTCGAAAACGCGAGCCTGGGACTGACCATCTGCGCCGAGCGGGCGGCCCTCGTGCGCGCTGTAACGCAATTCGGACCAAAGATCCGCATCGCAGCTGTGGCGGTTGCCAACCTGAATGGCTTGCCCAGTCCGCCGTGCGGGGCGTGCCGGCAAATGCTTGCCGAGTTTGCATCGCCGGAGGCTCCGATCGCGTTTCCCTCGGCGCGCGGAATCAAGACCATGACCTTCAACCAGCTGCTGCCGGTGGGGTTCGAGTTCAAATTGAAATAAGGCGCTCATTCGATGACCAGGATCCAACGCACTCAGACCACAGATTCCGCTGCCACCCCGCTGCACATGATCGACATCATCCGCAAGAAGCGCGATGGCGAGGCGCTGGATACGCGCGAGATTGGCTTCGTGGCGGCTGGTGCGGCGAATGGCTCGATCCCTGCCGACCAGCTTGCGGCGTGGCTGATGGCCGCATGGATTCGCGGGCTCTCGCTCGACGAAACGCGCGCCCTCACGCTCGCCATGCGCGACTCGGGCGAGAAGTTCTCGCCGGCGCAACTGGGCAAGCAAGCGGTGGACAAGCACTCCTCGGGCGGAGTGGGCGACAAGACCAGCTTCCTGGTTGCGCCGCTGGCCGCGGCGTGCGGCGTGGCCGTGCCCATGATCAGCGGCCGGGCGCTCGGTCACACCGGCGGCACTCTCGACAAACTGGAAGCGATTCCGGGCTACCGCACCGCGCTGACACTCGCCGAATTCGAAGCGGTGCTGAAGAGATGCGGCGCATCGATCGTGAGCCAGACGCCGGAATTAGTGCCCGCCGATCGCGTACTCTACGCATTGCGCGATCGCACCGCGACGGTCGAGAATCCAGGCCTGATCTGCGCGTCGATCTTGAGCAAAAAACTTGCGGCGGGGCTCAATGCGCTGGTGCTCGACGTGAAGACCGGGTCGGGGGCCTTCCTGCGCAAGATGGAGGACTGCGAATTTCTGGCGGCCCTGATGGTGGCCACGGCCGAGGCTGCGGGAACACGCACCGTGGCGTTGCTGACCGACATGAGCCAGCCGCTCGGCCGCGCGGCGGGCAATTGGATCGAGGTGGCCGAGTGCGTGGAACTGCTGCGCGGGCAGACTCCGCCGCGAAGCCCCGAAAGCAATTTTGACCTGCGCGAGCTTTCGCTCATCCTGGCAGGGTGGATGATCCATCTTGGCGGCAAGGCGAAATCGCCGCAGGAAGGCTACTCTCTGGCGGAAGCCGCCTTGGCTGACGGCGCTGCGCTGGCCGTCTTTATGAAGATGGTGGATGCGCAGGGAGGAGATGTTTCGGTCTTCGACGATCTGGCCGCATTTCACAAGCCCGGCGCCACACAGGTAGTCGAGGCATGGGAGAGCGGATTCGTGGCGGAGATGGATACCACCGCGCTGGGTTGGGCGGTGCAGCGTACCGGCGCGGGGCGCGAAAAGGCTGGAGAACCTGTCGATCCGCATGCGGGGATTCTTTTCCACGCGCGGCGCGGAGCAGAGGTGAAGCGCGGCGAACCGCTGGCGACAATCTACGCAACGCGGGCCGAACTGCTGGCCGAGCCGGCCGCGATTCTCAGGCGCGCCATTCGCGTTTCCAAAACGCCGCCGCATGCGGTGCCACTGGTGGGCAAAGTGTTTACGCGCGCCGATGCGGAAGAGTATCTCAGCAGCAAGTGATCAGTGATTAGTGGTCAGTGGTCGGTGATCAGTCTCTGCTGGCGCCGACCTAAGAATTGAATCGGTTCAAAACAACTTTGCGATGTGGCGTGCTCGCTGTTTGGGCTAAAGAAGGCTACACTGACCACTGATCACCGACAACTGACAACTGTTCTTAAGGAGGCAACCGCATTGGCTCGATTCACTGGGGTGTTGGGGATTCTGGCCGTACTCGCGGCCGCATATCTTTTTTCCACTGATCGCAGACACATCCGCTGGCGCACGATTTTCTGGGGCATTGGCCTGCAATTCTGCTTTGCGTTCCTGGTGCTGCGCTTCAGCATCGGGCAGGGTGTGATGACCTGGGCCGGCGCCGTCGTGACGAAGATGCTTTCCGCGACGTTCGCCGGCACGCAGGTGCTCTTCGGTGAGTTCGGCCTTCCCAACTCGGGCGCGTTTGGCAATCTGCTGAGTCAGCTCCCGAACCATACAGCGAACCAAGGCGCGGTCTTCGCCTTCCAGGTGCTGCCGACCATCATCTTCATCTCCGCGTTTTTCGCCGTTCTCTACCACATCGGCGTCATGCAGATCATCATTCGCGCCATGGCGTGGGTGATGTTGAAGACCATGCGCATCTCGGGCGCCGAGAGCATGAATGTGGCGGCCTCGATTTTCATGGGCCAGACCGAGGCCCCACTCACGATCCGGCCGTTCCTGTCGAAGGCCACTCGCAGCGAGCTGATGACCATCATGACCAGCGGTATGGCGCACGTCTCCGGCGGGATCATGGCCATGTACATCGCTCAGGGCGTCGAGGCGCGGCACCTGCTTTCAGCCGTCATCATGACTTCGCCGGGAACGATTTTGCTGGCCAAAATGCTGGTACCAGAAACCGAGGTTCCGGCCACCGAGGGCCAGGTGGTCATTCCCAAGGACGAGCTGCACTCCGAGGAGAACTTCATCGGCTCTATCGCGCGCGGCACCATTGACGGCGGCAAGCTGGCGCTGAACGTGGCCATCATGCTCATCAGTTTTCTGGCGCTGGTGGCGCTTCTCGACATGGTGCTGGCCTGGGCGCACGGGCTGGCCTACACGCATTGGGTTCCTTCGAGCCTGGGGCAAATTCTGGGATTTGTTGGCGCGCCGGTGGCGTGGCTCATCGGTGTGCCGTGGCGCGATTGCCCGGCCATCGGCAATCTGCTGGGCACGCGCATGGCGCTGAACGAGGTGATCGCGTATATCGGGCTCGGCGCGCAGAAGGCAACGCTGCTGCCGCGTTCATTCACCATTGCCACGTTCGCGCTATGCGGTTTCGCCAACCTGGGCTCGATCGGCATGCAGATTGGCGGCATCGGCGCCCTGGTTCCCGAGCGGCGCAACGACCTGGCAAAGCTGGGCGTGCGCGCCATGCTGGCCGGCACTATGGCCAACCTGATCTCCGCTTCCATCGCAGGAATTTTTCTGGGGTAGGTGAACGGCGAGTTACTTTGCGAATCTCGACGCGCTCCGCGCTCTTCTCTTCGCGGCCTCTGCTTCACGATCCTTCTTCGGCGCATTCGTCTGAAGGCGTCCCAGCAGCTTCGCTGACGCCACCGCTACCTCGCCAATCGCCTCGTCGAACGCTGCCGCGTTCGTGTTCGAGGGTTTGTTCAGTCCGCTGATCTTGCGCACGTATTGAAGCGCCGCCGCACGGACCTCCGCCTCTGTGGCGGGAGGCTCAAAGTTGAACAGCATTCGGATATTTCGGCACATAAGAAGAGCTGGAAGCGCAAAAGTCGGTGGCCTTATCCCGGATACACGCCCGTAATGTACCCCTCGAGCGCCTGAATGGCATGCTCCTGGCCGCTGATGACCCACTTCACCATATCGCCAATGGAGATGATGCCCACAACGCGGTCGCCATCAATCACAGGAAGGTGGCGGAAATGGCCCTCGGTCATCAGGTTCATGCAATCGTCGACCGTGTGTTGCGGAGTCACTGAGATCACCGGGCTGGTCATGATTTCGAGGACTTTCGTATCCCGGGATGCATGACCCTGGAGAATGCCTTTGCGCGCGTAGTCGCGTTCCGACAAGATGCCGACGAGACGCGAGCCCGACATCACCATCAACGCGCCGACATCATACTCGGCCATCAGCGACAGGGCCTCGTGGACCGTCTGCTCCGGAGAAACAGGCAGAACCTTGTTGAACGCCTTGTGCTTCAGCACCTGGTCAACGGTGTCGGTGATTCTCATCGGGTCCTCCAGGGATCTTAACCAGGGATAGGTCGCGGGAGCCTCGTGGTCTCCAAGGGTCTTCGCCGCCGTGGAAAAGCAGTATACGCTGGATCGCATTCAACTGTCGTACGCGCTGTTGCATAAACTGAGATGTGACCGGAATCACCTACGGTTGGTTAGGCCCCCCGGGTAGCCAGAAAAAAGACGTGATCAGCGTTACGCCCGCAGCCGGCGAACACGGTAGGCGATGGTCAAAAATGTGACTGTGCCGCAAGTGAAAAAACTGGCTCCCAATCCAATGATCAAGGCGTTGTCATGTTCATAAACGCCGTGGATGACGCCGAGGATCTGCAGGATGCAGAATCCGCCAAACGTGACCAGGGAGACGCCCTCGTCCGTTTTCTTGCGCCAGACGGCGATGGCTTGGGGGACAAAAAGCAGCGCATTGCCGATGAGGCCGAGTCCAAAGATGAAGGCCACGATTTGCCGCATGTTGCTGATTTCTCCGGGTGAGGATGGGAACGCTAGTCCCTATGCTCTCATCGAGCGCAGGTCGCGGCCGATCAGGTGGCCGCAGCAGGCTGGTTCTTGTGCATATAAGATCAATGGAAACAGCAATTTGCCGCACTTCAACTCGCCGCATCTAAATATGGAGTGCAGACTTTTGCCAGAACTTCAACCATTGCTTGGATCATCGCCTGCGGAATCGGCCTCGCGGGTTGCGGCGGATTCGTCGAAATGGTGTCTGACAATTCAGGTCAGGCCGTCCAGCAGCAGCCGGCCAGCTATCCTCCCGAGGAATTGAAGCCGGTTCCCCCGACTCCAATCGCGATCCAAAAGGCTGAGCTCGACGAGCCGACATGGGACCCGGCGTGGAACATGCTCATTGAGCAGGCGCTGCCTGCAAATCTCCTTTCCTCGCGGCGGGAAAAAGAAGTGAAACCGCTTTGCCCGCAATTCCGTCATTTGAGCAAAGGCCAACGGCGTGCATTCTGGGCCTATTTCTTCCAGGCATTGGCTGGAGCCGAGGCGGGGCTGAAACCGACCTCTGACGTGCATCACACGCAACCTGAGGTCGACGTGCCTGACCTTGTTACCCGCCTCCCAGTCCACCAGCAGGGCTTGCTGCGACTCACCTAGATGGACGATTTGCGCTATGGCTGCAACTTCGACTGGCAGAGCGACAGGCATCTGCCCGAACGCGACCCTTCGAGGAGTATTCTTCTGCCCGAGAATAATCTGCTTTGCGGCTTGAGAATTGTCGAAGATCAACTGGTGAAGCGGCACGAGCCACTGCTCAGTGACAAGAGCTACTGGTCGACCCTGCGGCCGGACAATCAAAGCTTTGCCGTCTTTGAGAAGCAGATGGTGAACGTGCCGGCTTATTGTGAGCTGCACCCGAAGTCTCGCGAGCCGATCGAAGCCAGCCCAGCGCCCCTCGTGGAAGCGACCAGCCAGCCACCGAAAAAGGATCAGGACCAAGGCACAGACGATGCCCAATCGCCTTCCGAGTGGGCAAGCGCCAAGCGCTGAACGATGAATCAATAAGCGCCGGGTGGCCAGGCACAGAGCGACGGCGTGGGCAGATTCGGTGCTCGGATTAGTTTTCTGAGCGGCGTGGACGGCCCAAACGTGCTCCCAGGGCTCCGCCGGCGACGGCAAGGACGAGGATGACCAGCGCCAGCACGCCGATATTGAAAAGGACTGAAGCAGCGCGCCCTTCCGGCGAAAGCATCATCAGCTTCGTGGCGGCGATGGTCTGCGGATCAAAGCCGAGTGTGGATAACTGCTGGCTTCCCTGGTTGATCTGGTCCTGCCACATATCGTCGAATACCTTGCCCTGGCGGAGCCAGAAGCGCATGGCATAGAGAGTGATTCCCGTTGTTAATGCTGCGGTCCAACCGCCCAAAATGCCAGTCACGAGGCCAATGCGAGCGCCCGCGCCAATCGTGATCCATGCCGGCCGCCGTCCGCGCACGTAAAGGGCGACGACCCAAGCCGCTGCTGCGGGGATCAGCAGCAGCCCGAAAAGGCCAAGGCGCGTGAGGGCAGCGCAAAGCACACCCGCCGGAATGGCCAGGGCAAGAGCCGGCCGCAAGGCAGGTTTCCAGTCGACCGTGTTCGCATCCCGCACCACTTCGCCCCAGCGCTCAGGTTGCCCTGACGCCGCGGATGGGTCGGCGGAGTAGACGAGTTGCGGCAAACCGCAAACCGGGCAGAAGCAATCCACAGGCTGCACGGTCTGGTGGCAACGGCTGCAGGAGAGCTCCATATAGAAAGCCTATCGTATCGCGCTTGGCCGGAGCGGGCGCAAGGTGCGAGGCGGATGGCGCCAAGTCATATCCACACAGCGATTGAGGCGGAAGCTTCCAACGAACAACTCCTTCTTGCAACTAACCTTCTATTCCCATAGCACGGACTTGCGGCCGAATCGTAGCAAAGTGCTCAACGGTCGATTCGAAGATGGCAGGAAATGAGCGAATTCATCTTGCGCTTTTTCGTCGGCGGTTTAGTCGTCAGTTTTTTCGCGATGCTTGGAGACATGCTTCGTCCCAAGAGCTTCGCGGGACTGTTCAGTGCCGCGCCTTCCATAGCATTAGCAACGCTGACTCTAACGATCCACAAGTACGGAAGAGCCTATGCCGCCGGTGAAGCTGAAACCATGCTGCTCGGCTCGATCGCTTTTCTCCTTTATTGCGCGCTGGCCAGTTTCCTTCTTCGGCGCTTTCGGCCGAGTGCTTTCATCGTCAGCTTCGCGCTCCTGCCCGTCTGGTTGGTCATCTCCATTGGGTCATGGATGATTTTCAGCGGGAGGTGGTGATTTGATCTCCGCCAGAATATCGTCGTTGAAAGAAACGAAACCGCACGAATACTTAATACGATTCGCCTTTGGAGGAGGGGCAACAGTCCTCGCTGGCTTCATCGCAATGCGATTCGGCCCTGGCCCGGGCGGCCTATTTCTCGCTTTTCCGGCCATCTTTCCCGCAACTGCGACGCTGATCGAGGCGCACGAAAAAAAGCGCATGGCGAAGATCGGCCATGATGGAACCAATCGGGGACGCATGGCTGCAAGCATCGACGCGGCTGGCGCCTCGCTCGGCTGCATCGGGCTTGCCGGATTCGCCGTCATTCTCTGGCTCATGCTTCCAAAGCACAATGCATTTCTATGCCTGGTCGTTGCACTCGCGGTTTGGGTGGTGCTTTCCGTCGTGCTTTGGAAGGTCCGCAAGAGTCGCTTATTTGGGATTCGGTTTGGAATGTCGAGGTGAGGCCGCAATGATGGCGGTACGCGACGATCTAAGGTTGGCGGAGGCCGCAGTCGCCCCGTCCGGGTCAACTACGCTTTCGCCGCAGGCAGGCCCAGCTTCTCGCCCACAATGGCCTCAGCCGCGGCAACGGCTTCGTCCAGTGTCATGTTCGTGGAATCCAGGAGAACCGCATCGGGCGCGGGCTTGAGCGGTGAATCGGCTCGATTGCGGTCCCGCTCGTCGCGGGCGCGCAGATCGCGAATGACCTCTTCCGGCGGAGTGGCGGACGAGCGGTCTTTCTTGCCGAGCTGATCGTAGCGGCGCTGGCCCCGTACTTCGGGAGCGGCATCGAGAAAGATCTTCACCTCGGCATGCGGGAAAACGACAGTGCCAATGTCGCGGCCCTCCATCACGACGCCGCCCTGCGCCGCGAGCTGCTGCTGCAGGCGGACCATCCAGGACCGCACTGCGGGAAAAACGCTTACCCTTGACGCCGCTTCAGTCACAGTTGGGTTGCGGATGAGACCGCTTACGTCCTCGCCATCGAGCAGGACGCGATTCTCCTCCTCGCCCGATTCAAGCTGGATAGAAGTTTCGTGGGTAAGGGCTTCGAGGGCGCTGCTGTCATCCAGAGGAATCTCGGCGCGCAACGCCTTCAGCGCGAAAGCGCGATACATCGCGCCCGTTTCAAGGTTCAGCAGGCCAAAATACTGCGCCAGGTGGCGGGCGATCGTACTTTTTCCGGCGCCGGCGGGGCCATCGATGGCGACAATCATTCGGCGGCCCGGTTCTGAGGCAGCAATGCCGTTCTCGTTCCCGCTCATCCGCGTTTCTTTGAACTCCGCCTTGATGGAGCGGTAAATCCGTAGCGCCCCCGGTTGCCTGACTTCGTTGAAGCTGTCAAAGCGGGCTTGCGGTTGCCGCGCGCGCCAAGCTTTTCGCCGCGCACGTCCTTGCGAGATACCCCGGGGCGGCGGGAAACAGGCTTTGCGGTTGCTTTGCCCGCGCTCGCGTAGCCGTTGCGCAAACTTCTCGATGCAGCAGGCTTGTTTGTCCGCATTTTTGCGGCACCACTGGAGTGGCCATTGCTGTTCGCATGGAAACGGCCCGCACCGTGCTTGTCATGGCCGTTCTTGGCTGCTCCCTGCGCCCACCGCGCCGCATGGCCATGGCGCGAGCTGCCTTTGGCGCGCGCCGCGCCGGAACGTGTGGCTCCGCGAACGTTGCGGCCTGCATGACGTGCCACGCGGGCGCCCGCGGAGCTTTGGCCCGGCTTGTGGCTGTGCGAGCGAGCAGGTTGACGGTTGAGATTGGGCCGCGCTACAGCCGGTCTGTCTTTGGCATCGACGTCTGTGTCGGCCTTGCGAACTTGCGAAGCTTCCGCGGGCTTTTCCATGCGGGCCGGAGCAGAAGCGGCAATTGGCGCCCGCGCCACCGGCTCCCGCGGCACATCCTCGCGTTCATAGGAACGCAGGAAGTAACTGGAGGCGGGCATGGATGAGCTCGCGTAGACCGTTGGAGGCGGCGCGAACTCGGGGAGCGTTCCAGCCACGTAGAAGTGCGGGGCGTGCCCGAAAGAAATGGTGTGCACCTGCCGAGTGGCCACCAAACCACGAAGTACCTCGCGGACCTTGCTGCGCGCGGTCAATGGGGCGAGGAACAATTCCACTTCTTCCATGCTGGCGGCGATCACGGCTTGCAGGTAGATGGAGGCGAGCACCGAAATCGCGGTGACTTGCGAAGTTGAAGCACCCTCGGCAATGGCTTTCTGGAAGCGCAACCGCAGAAGCTGCCATTGTGCGGCCTTGCCGGGAGCCGAGACCACTGGAATGATGCGAAGCTGCTGCCAAAGCTCGGTAATGGCGCGCAGAACCGCAGACTCCGAAACTTCGCGGCCCAGCGCATGCCGCAGTTGAGAAATCGTGGCGTCGCCACCTTCAAGAAGCTTATAGGCCTGGATAGCGAGAGGCGAAACCTGCCGCGAGCCAGTCAATTGCGGGCTCCGCCGCCAATCGCGATCCCCGCGAAGGGCGTATACGTACGGCAAAACCCATCCGGCCACGACAAAATCAGGCTGCTCGCCCGGCTGGCCAAGCAGGTTCAGGCGCACGGCTACGCCGTCCGCTTCGAGGCGGATCAGCAGTTCTTCAGCCAGTGCGACAGTTTTGGCTCCGGGAGCGGAATTTCGCTCACCTGCAACGGCTTCAACAAATGATGGCGCAATAAACGCAGAAAACTGCCGCCGCGGGAGGAAAAGGCAGAGCCCCGTCTCCTCGAGCCAGATTCGGGCGTCTTCGAGGGTAAGTGCCCGATTTCCGTTCAGGCGCATCCTTTCGGAGCGCGATGCTTCCAATTGTTCCGCTGTCAAAGAAACCTCGCTTCCAGGTTGGCAATCACTCCGTGCAACCCTCGCTCCTGAGAGCGGGGCGGGCCACCTTCCAAGTCCTCTAAATCCTTTGAAAGGCCCGCTGGATCTCCTTCCAAGAATACAGCAAAGCAATTGGACGTCCGTGCGGGCAGCTGGTTGGGTGGCTGGTCTTCGCCAGTTCTAACAATAACCATTCTATACGTTTTGGATCAAGAGGTGTATTCACCTTAATCGCCGAATGGCAGGCAATTGACGCGGCAATGCGGGTGCGGAGTTTCGTAAGCTCCTCATTTCGAAAGGGTTCTTCAGAATCTTCCGCAGTCTGCTCGATGACCTCGCTCAACATTCGCTCGAGTTCAGCGCCGGCCAGCCCCACCGGGGCCGCCTTCACTGCAAGTGTTTGTGGCCCAAAGGGTTCCACCTCAAAGCCACTTTGTTCCAGCTCCCGGGCGATGCGTGCAAAGACCACCATTTGTTCAGGCTTCAGCTCTACCAGCAAGGGCATCAGCATGCGCTGGCGCTGGACTTTTTCCACTTGGCGATCTTGTAGGATCTTCTCAAAAAGAACACGCTCATGCGCAACATGCTGGTCGATGATCCAGAGCCCATCGTCGCCAGCCGCCAGAATGAACGATTCGCGCAACTGCCCAAGCGGTTTTAGAGACCCCAGGCGATTGAGATTGGCAGCCGCCTGTTCCGCCTCGACCTGGGCAGCGGCCGAGCCCGAACCGTCGGTGTAACTCGCTGCACCATTGAGAGTTGGGCTGCATACTCCGGCATCGGGAACCGCCGGCGGCGTGAACAGGGCCTTTGCTGCCTCGCTCCATTGCTCCCGGTCAAAGGAACCCGCGCTCAAAGGCTGCCCGTCGGGAATCGTTCGCGCAGCGAAAGGCAAGCTCCCGGGAACTGGAGACGGCAGCCGGGGAGTCAGGCGGAATGGTTCGGCGTCAGCTCGTACGGCAGCGAATGCACCAGGATCGGAATCCGGAGGCAGAGCGCCGTCCGGTTGCATCGAGACCCCCGCGCTGCCGGGCGCGCCAGGAAGCGGCGAAGCGGCTGGCGGCATCAGCGAGGGGCTTGCCGAGGGCTGCGAGTCGAGTGCGGCCAGAAAGCCCGCTGCGGGCCGCGCCTTGATCAGAGCTGTGCGCAGGCTGTCGCGGACAAAGTCGTGGATAAGACTCTGCTGGCGGAAGCGCACCTCCGTCTTGGCTGGATGCACGTTGACGTCGACCTCCTCGGGCGGCATTTCCAGGAAGAGAAGCACAACGGGGAAACTCGTTGGCGGAATGACATTGCGATAGGCCTCGGTGATCGCATGCAAAAGGAGCCGGTCACGAATGAGGCGCTTGTTCACGAAGATGTAGATTGAATTGCGATTCAGTTTTTGCAGCTCCGGCTTGGAGTAAAAGCCGGAGATGCGCACAGTGCCGGGCTTCCGCGGCGGCTGATCAGGATCCTTCCTCCACGGCGGCGGTTCGGGCAGGCCTGCATGTTCGAACGGCGCCTCGGCCGCCACGGGCAGTAGTTGCGAAAGTGTCTCCTTGCCGAAGATCTGGTAGATGCGCTCCGCGGTCCGCGTTACGGGCGGGGCAGAAACGATCGTGTGGCTCGCCGACAAAAGCTCGAAGTGCCTTTCCGGATGGGCGAGCGCATAGTGCGTGACCAGCGCGGTCACGTGGGCCAGCTCAGTGGCTTCGGCACGCAGAAATTTGCGCCGCGCAGGCGTGTTGAAGAACAGATCGGCGACGGCAATCGTGGTTCCACGCGGCAAAGCGGCGTCTTCAACCCGATGAATCTTGCCGCCGGCAATCTCCATGCGAGTGCCGTCACCCTCTTCGCCCGCGGATGTCTCCAGCGTCACGCGCGCAACGGAAGCGATCGAAGGCAGCGCCTCGCCGCGGAATCCCAGGGTGGCAATCGAAAGCAGGTCGTCGGCGGTGCGAAGTTTCGATGTGGCGTGGCGTTCGAAGGCCAGCAGCGCATCGTCGCGATTCATTCCGTGGCCGTCGTCGGCGACGCGAATCAGCTTCCGGCCCCCGCCCTCGACTTCGACGCGAATGCGCATGGCCCCGGCGTCAAGAGCGTTCTCCAGCAATTCCTTCACCACCGAGGCGGGGCGGTCGACGACCTCGCCGGCAGCGATCTGGTTGGCAACCTGATCGGGAAGGATGCGAATGTGGCCCATCGAAACTCAGGGTAACGCAATTCGATGAGCCAATCCTGTGCGAGACAGGGGACGAAAATCGTGCATCCCACCCAAGCCATCCTTGGATGGGGCACAAGGAGTGGGCCCGCAGCTAGTTCGCGGCTTCCTTCTTCGTATGCACTGCAGCGGGCTTGACCTTCGCGCGATTCGCAGGCGCAGTTGCATTGGCCATTGCCGGCGCGTTGGGTTGCGCCGTCGTCGGCGACAGCATCGTCGCCTTTTCGATCACCGCTTCCGGCGCGGTCGTGGTAAAGCCCGGATTATTGGTTAGCTGCGCGCCAAACCACTGCGGCGGCAGATACCACTTCGTGTCTCCGGATCCGCTCAAATAGTCATAGATAAGCGGCATGTTGGCAGGCACCGCGGCGTGGTCGCGCTCAGAGAGAGCGACGTAGGCCTTCAGCTCGCCTGCAACCTGGTCGCGGTTCGTTGGATTCTCCTCCATCAGCGCGACGGCATATTCCAGGTGCGCTGCGGGGATTGCGCCGCGATCCGCATCAAGGCGGAGCGCTGTGGTCAGGTGATTGAGCGCGTCCTGCCTCTCATCGGGTGTGCGCGCCGTCAGCCGTTCCAGCTTGGCCAGGTAGAAGTGAGCATAGGCATCGTCGGGCCGATCCTGCACGGCGCCGTCAAGATTCCTCTTGGCCACGGCGAACAGATCGAAGTCCATCGAGAGGATCCCGTTGTCGCGCCTGACGGCGGAGATCATGGGAACAAAGTCGGGGCCGCTGGACTTGAATCCGCTTCCCTTGGCCTTCATTTCAATCTCCGCGTGAAGCTCCCCGTTCAGCAACACCTGCAGGCGGGCGGACCGCTCTTTCAAGCGCGGTGCGCTGCCCATAAAGCCCAGGCCCATGCGGGAATCCACGGTGACCATTTGATTGAGCGCGTCGAACAGGTGCTGCACCTGGCGCGGATCGTAGCCCGCTTCCATCATGTACTTGGTCGCCAGTTCATCGGAGTCATCCTCTTCTTTCGAGGCCCATTGCACGGGCTCGATCTGGGGATGAATGAAGTAGTGGCCTACTTCCATTCCCGTGGCGAGGCCGGCGCTACCACCAAGGAGCGAGCCGCCCAGCCGAAAGGGAATCATGGCGCCGCCGATGCCTGCTCCCATCACCGTAGAGGCCACATCGGTGATGACCTTCTCCTTTTCGGCCTTTTCCTTCGCCAGCTCGATTTCCACCTGCTTGTCGCGAATGCGCAAATAGGCTTGGCGCAGCTCAATGTGGGCAATCTCGTGCCCCAGCACATAAGCCAGTTCCGATTCGCTGTTGAGCATGGAAAGCAAGCCCGTGGAGATGTAGATGGTTCCCGTAGACAACGTGAGCGCCTTGGGAATGGGATCGTAGAGCACCCGGAACGTGTACAGGTTTGGCGAGCCCTTGGGAACCAGCCGCTGGCCAAACTCGTTGACGTAGCTCTGCACCACCGGATTGCTATAGAGGCGCTGCCGATCGAACGCATCAGCCGAAACACTGTCCTGTGACACGCCCAGGTTTTCGGTGAGATTGATGCCGTACGCGAGCTGCATGTCGCTCCTGCGCAAAGCGTCCCATTGCTGCTGAATGTCATCCGCGACCTCGGGCATCTGCTCGATCTTGGCAATCTTGTCCTTATCCACGTTGCTCAGATCGGCCGGAGCATCTGGCGATTTCTTCTGCTTTCCGTTGAGAACATTGCCGAGCTGGCCTAGCTGGGCTGAAGATTTTGGGGCTGAAACTCCGCAGAGGAGCACTGCACACAACGCGACTGCAAGGGGCTTATACACGGAACCTCCTGTCAATTCGAACGCGGCGCCAAGGTGACGCCGCCGACCGCCGGTTGCTGGGGAGGGGAAGGCCCGGTTGAAAAGAGTATAGGCCTGATTTTCCTTGCCAGTCAACGATTCTGCGGGGTGATTCATGGCGGCCAATCCAGGAAGGCCTACGCCTTTCCCGTGACCTCAAGATCAAGGCCTGGGACCTCTTATCAGGGGAAAAATGGGTCGCCCTGAACCTGGTTGCCGCATTTTCGGAAGGCTAGACCTGCGGTTTTCAATCGGTTCAGCGATCAGCGAGCCGACCAGTCGGCCAGGCGAATTGACGGGATGACCAGGCGCGTACTGAAGTGATCGACCGCGGCGTAGCTCTTGATGAGTACCTGAGCGCTTCCAATCTGCGATCCATCAACCGGGTAGCTTACCAAGCCCGCCGAATCGCGGAAGTTGAGGTTGGCGCCCTCGCGCATGAGGATGTCGGGCGGCTTGTACCGGCCAAAGTACGGGGAATAGTCGTTGAGGCACCCGTGAATCACGGGATTGTGAGCGCCGCTGGCGGGGTTCGCCAGCAAAATGGTGCCGCATTCCGGCTCCGAACCGGCCGCCAGGCAGCGAACTTCAATCGCGGTGCGGCTGTCGTTCAGCTTCGTCTTGCACCAACCGACATTTGGCAGGTGCTGATCTGCATCGAGCGCCGGCAGGGCACTTGTGGAGACCAGCCTCAACACGGTCGCCGAGTAATCCACTTGCAGCGTGACGGAGCTGGTCTTCAATTGGCTGAGGATTCTGGCGCGAACGTGAAGCGGCTCGAATGAGATCACGGGCCCCTGGACCGCGGGGTCATTGGATACTTCGAATCCGCCGGCTTCGCCTGCCGGGCTGATGGATTTCCCCTCCCTGCCATTCGCATCGACGAGATGAGTCTCGGCGCGGTCGATTTTCAGAATTGTTCCGCTGGGAAGGCCGCTGACTGCGAGAGGAATGTCGATCTCTGCAGACTCTTCCGGCGCCCGCAAACTGGTTGTGCCCATCTGCACTTTGGCTCGCGGGTCTGGATCCGAAGAGACCGGCGAGTGGAGGGTGCCCAGCGCGGGATCAAATTGAACTGCGATGGCGGCGCTGACGTCGGGTGCGTGAGAAAGAGCCTTCTGCAAGCGATAGGCCGCACGCCACGGGAGCGCCTGGGTGATCAGGCAAAGCACGACGGCTGCGCCAAGAACGTAGCGCGAGACGCGGGCATCGCGCCGAAAGTACTGCAGGCCGAGAATCGCAACTGCGGCCGCGAGGTAGATCAAGAGCCGTTCGGTCTGCGGGATCCAGGCGACGCCGGTTTCCGCCGTAGGCCCCAGCGGGTTCCCTCCGTTCCAGGCCGCGATCACAAACTCAAGTCCAATGACTGCGATGAAGATGGCAAACGCTCCGCCCAGCGCTTCGGTCAGGTTCCTGGTGAGTGACACAAATGCGAGTATGGGAAGCGTGAATCCGAGTAAGAAGTAGAGATTCTCGGTCAAAGCCGATGAAAAACAAGCCGAAAATGTGAATCCGTCAATCAGGCCGCCGGCGAGATTGGCAACCAGGAGGGGAAGTTGCGCGACGAGCAGAAGAAAAAGCAGTTTAGCCGCGAGCAGATCGCGCCGCCGGACGGGACGCGCAAGCCAGTCCTGCCGCGCGCTCACCAAGCCGTCGAGATGAACGAGCACCGCGGTGAGCATGGCCACGCCGAAGTACAGCATCAGCTCAAGCAGAAGCAGCAGCGATGAGAGCGCTTCGTTCTCTTCAAACTGGTGCCCCATCTTGAAGTGAACAACCGCGATGGCAAACGGCAAAGCCGCAACCGCAAGCCCGAAAAGCCGCAGCAGATGCCAATCCTTCTTGAATATGTGCCAGATCATCATCGCTTTCCTTTATTTAGGCCGCCCGATCTCTCACTGCGCGGGCCAGCGAAGTGAAGACGGTTCGCAGCGCTACCGGCTCTACATCGATTCTGCGAATGCCGCTGAGCTGCGATTGCAAACGCTCCTGAGAATCGCCATCTTTAAAACGCGAGTCGATGAACTCGAGGACGTTGCCGTCGGTGGAAACGCGCAACCAATCATCGGGCAGCATGGCGGGCAGACGCGCCGGCTTCTCGAAAGTGATGCGCACGGCGCGGAACCGGGCGCGAAGGTCGTCCATGGGCTCGTCAAAAAGCAGGCGGCCCTCCTCGATAAAGGCAACATGCGTCGCCACGCCCTCAATCTCCCCGAGCTCGTGCGTCGAGATCAGAATGGTCGTTTCGCCGGCCTGGCCGAGGATTCCGTCCATGAATTCATCGCGCACCAGCGGGTCGAGGCCGCTGAATGGTTCATCCAGCACGAGTAGCCGTGGGCGAAACGGCAGCGCGCAGGCGAGTGTCATTTTCGTCCGCATGCCATGCGAGAGCGCGCCGATCTTGCGGCCGCCGGGCAGCCGCAGTTGCCCGCGCAATAACGCTTCAAGATCGCGGTCCCATCGTGCATAGAAGGGCCGCAGGTAAGCGAAGTACTCGTCGACCGTCAGGCGCTCCGGCAATTCCTGATTTTCCGAGACGTAGCCGATCTGGCTGAGTTCGCGGGGTGAGATCCGGCGCGAGTCAACGCCCAGCACGGTGGCGCAGCCGCGCGTGGGCTCCATGATGTTCATCAGGATCTTCATGGTTGTGGTTTTTCCCGCTCCGTTGGCGCCGATCAAGGCATAGGCACTGCCTTCCGTGACGTGCATGCTGATCCCCCGCAGCGCATCGTGCCGGCCGAAGCTCTTCCATAAGTCTTCAATGCGGATCATCCAAGCGCCGCCTCCTGCGGCTTTTCGATCTTTGCCCATTGTTCTTCGATCGCTTCGAGCAGTTCGGGCAATTCCAGCTCCACGCGGATGGCCTCGACCACGATGTGCTCGACCTCCTGTTGCAGCAGTCGCTTGCGGTCACCACGCCGTGGCTCCGGCCTTCTGGCAACTACGGTTCCGATTCCCTGCCGCACTTCGAGCCACCGGTCCTGGATGAGATACTGGATCGCCTTGTGCGCGGTGTTGGGATGGATTTTCAGGTCGGAGGCCAGCGCGCGGACCGACGGAAACGGCTCCCCGGGCAGAAGCTCGCCGCTGATGAACGCCTTCTTGGCCGCGAAAATTACCTGGTCGATGATGGGCTCGCCGGCCTTGAGCTGGAACCGCAGAGGTGTCACATGGATAATGTGACAGATGGAACACTACGCGTCAAGCTGGCCGCTGCCACCAGGCTTGGGAAAACTGACGCCGCAATGAACGGCCGTCCGCAACAGATTTCACCATGCGAGATGTCAGCCCGAAGTGTGACCAATCGCACATGCGCTTCGCTGCTCCCACGCGACAATAGTCTGGACAGTCCCGGCAAGCTCTCGCTCTGCCGGGTGGGGAGAAATGATTCATGAGCGATCTTGCCACTTTGGCTGAAGCCGTTGCCGTTGATCCACTGATCGGCCATCCGCCTGACTACCACGTGTTCCACAAGTTCATCGCGCGCTGCAAGAATCTGCCGGCGATCACCACCGCCGTGGTATGGCCGATGACCGCTGTGGCCATGAGCGGAGCCGTCGAAGCTGCTGCCGCCATGCTGATCGAGCCGACTTTGATCGGTCCCGAAAAGGCCATGAAAGCCCTTGCCGCAAAGATCGGCGTGGATATCAGCTGCTTTCCGATCATCGACGCTGACACCGAGGCGCAAGCCGCCGAAGCAGCTGTCGCGATCTGCCGTTCCGGCGGCGCCCAGGCCCTCATGAAGGGCAGCCTGCACACCGATGAGTTGTTGAAGCCGGCCATGCAGCGCGATACCGGCCTGCGCACGGCGCGCCGCATCTCGCACGTGTTCATCATGGATACGCCCGCCTACGCGCGTACGCTGCTCATTACCGACGCGGCCATCAATATCACGCCCGAGCTCGAAGACAAAATTCACATTGTCCAAAACGCCATCGATCTGGCACACGCGCTGGGCATTCCCGAGCCCAAAGTCGCCCTGCTTTCGGCGGTCGAGACCGTGAATCCCAAGATCAAGTCGACGCTCGACGCCGCCGCACTTTGCAAGATGGCCGACCGTGGACAGATCACAGGCGGTATTCTCGACGGGCCGCTGGCCTTTGATACCGCGGTGAGCATCAAAGCCGCGCAGATCAAGAAGCTGGTCTCGGCGGTCACCGGGCAGGCCGACATTCTCGTGGTTCCCGATCTCGAGAGCGGCAACATGCTGGCCAAGCAGCTTGAGTACCTGGGCGGCGCGCAACTGGCCGGCATTGTGCTCGGCGCGCGCGTCCCGACCATCCTCACCAGCCGCGCGGATTCGGCCGAGACGCGGCTCACTAGCTGCGCTGTCGCCGTCCTCCTGCATTACGCGGCGCATCCGGCGGTGAAGGTATAGAGCTTATTGCTGCAAATATAGAACGCCATAAACAGAGCCAGAAGCAAAACGGGCGCCCTCCATCGGGCGCCCGTTTTGTCGCAATGTGAAATCTCCAGCAACTTCTGCTTTCCACAGTATCGTTTCGGCGAACGAGTCAGTTCAGCGCAGCATCAAAGTCCGTGTGTAGCACCGATCCCGCGAACTGGTTGCCAGAAGCGGGCCAATCAAAGCAAAGGAGATGTTCGATGTCGACCCATACCAGCCAGACTTCGAAAGCGGTGAAGGTCAGCAATCCGGATGGTTTTGCTCCGGAACAGATCAAGGACCTTTCCAGCGTTCTGAACGCGCTTCTTGCCGACGTATTCGCGCTTTATCTCAAGACCAAGAACTTTCACTGGCACATGAGCGGAGCACACTTCCGCGACTATCACCTGCTGCTCGACGAGCACGCTGACCAGATCTTCAAAATCAGCGACGACATTGCCGAGCGAGTCCGCAAGATTGGCGGGCAAACGATTCGCTCTATCGGCCACATCGCACGGTTGCAGCGCATCAGCGACAACGACCAGGAGTTTGTGCCGGCGCGGGACATGCTGCTCGAACTGCACGGCGACTATCGCGCACTGGTTGAAAGCCTGCGCACGGCCCACGAAGTAGCCTCCAAGGCCAATGATTACGCCACGACGAGTCTGATCGAAGTCTGGATCGACGAAGCCGAGCGCCGGGCCTGGTTCCTGTTCGAGTCGACGCGGTAATTGGCCGGTCTCTTTGGCATGCAATGGCTGTCGCGCGGGACTCCGCGTGCGCTTTGGCGGGTGCGCCGGCCCGGCCCTTGGCAGTTTGTGAATCAGAAGAAAAATCACATCGTTAACCGATTGCGGCAGTTCCGGGGCGTATCGTAAGGTTGGCCTGAGGCGTCCAAGAAGAGAGGAGGCCACCCACGCCGATGCGTCCCACCACAGCATCCCCCACTGTCGCTGCGGGCGGCAGCTTTTTGCTCGAGTCGCGCCAGCCGGAGGAGATCTTTACTCCCGAAGATCTGAGCGAAGAGCAGCGGCAGATCGCGGCTACGGCGGAGCAGTTCGCCCGCGAAGAGATCTTGCCACGCGCGGCAGCGATCGAGGCCAAAGAACCGGGCGCGATGCAGGCGCTGTTGCGCAAGGCGGCTGAGTTGGGCTTCACCGCGGTCGACATTCCCGAGGAGTATGGCGGCCTGGGAATGGACAAGGTGAGCTCGACAGTAATCACTGACCACATCTCTGTGCTGGCCAGTTTTTCCACGGCCTTTGGCGCGCACGTCGGCATCGCCACGCTGCCGCTGGTATGGTACGGCACCGAGGAACAGAAGCGGCGCTACCTGCCCAAGCTGGCAACTTGCGAATGCATCGGTGCTTACGGATTGTCCGAGGCCAGCTCCGGTTCCGACGCCATGAACATCCGCACGCGTGCGGCGCTTTCACCCGACGGCTCCCAGTACATCCTCAATGGCGAAAAGCAGTGGCTTACCAATGGCGGCATTGCGGGGCTTTACACCGTCTTCGCCAAGATCGATGGAGAAAAATTCTCGGCGTTCCTGATCGAGCATGGCACGCCAGGCCTGACGCCCGGCGCCGAAGAACACAAGCTGGGAATTCGCGGGTCGTCCACCTGCCCGCTTGTCCTCGCGGATTGCAGAATTCCTAAAGAAAATCTGTTGGGCGAGGCGGGCAAGGGGCACCACATCGCTTTCAATGTGCTGAACGTTGGGCGCCTCAAGCTGGGAGTCGCATGCATCGGCGGGGCGCGGCAGGTACTCGCTGCAATGATCCGCTACGCCAAAGAGCGGCGTGCGTTCGGCAAGTCGATTGCCGAGTTCGGCCTGATCCAGCGCAAGATTTCGTCAACAGCGGCCCGGCTCTACGCCGCCGAAAGCATGGCCTACCGGACGGCGGGACTCATCGACGCAAAACTTGCTGAGACCGGCGCGGCGCAGAACCTCGATGCTCCGCGCAGTGTGGAGCAGTACGCGGTCGAATGCTCCATTCTGAAGGTCTATGGTTCTGAGATGCTCTGGCTGGCGGCTGACGAGCTGATCGCGACCATGGGCGGATACGGCTACGTCGAGGAGTACCCGGCGGAGCGCTACTGCCGCGATGCGCGCATCAACCGCATCTTCGAAGGCACCAACGAGATCAACCGCCTCATCATCACCGGGTGGCTGATGAAGCAGGCGATGACGGGAAAGTTGCCGCTGCTCAATGCCATCAAGCGCGTGATGGACGAAATGACCGCGCCGCCCTCGTTCGACGGCGATTCAAGTGCAAGCGAGCCGCTGGCCCGTGAGGCGGCAGTGTTGGCCGCGATAAGGAAGATTGCTCTGTTTGCCGCGGGCGTCGCCAGCCAGCGCTTCATGACCGCCCTCGAGGAGCAGCAGGAGATCATGGCCGATCTGGCCGATATGATCATTCACGTCTTTGCGCTGGAGTCGGCCCAGCTGCGCGCGCGCAAGATCGTTGGCGCAGGGCGCAATACGGCTGAAGCCGCTGCGGCGATCACCGGCCTGCTGGCCGACGATGCCATGAGTTTGGCCGAGCACGCGGCCCGGCGAGTGCTCGCAGCCTGCGGCGAAGGTGACGAGTTGCGAACCCAATTGGCGATTTTGCGACGGCTGGCGCGTGTCGCTCCTGCGGATGCGGTCAAGTTGAGCCGCGTCGCAGCCCGGCACTGCATCGAAGTCGAGCGCTACCCCTTCTGATTCAGGTTCATCGGACGATTAAGCTTTGTTCTCGTGGAAGGACCCGATCCGGCGCGGCGCGCCCGCGCCCGGCGATAGAAGATGGGCGACGATCGCCACCGCGGGAATCAGGTACACCATCGAGCCACACACCCACATGAAAGCTCCGGCGGCAACCTGGTCGTCGAGCGCGCCGAATCCAAAGGGGCGCGGCACCGCTCCATAGCTCGGGTACAACAGCCGTCCCGAAAAGCAAAGAAACGCCGATACCCCGGTGTTGACCACGTCTGCGAGCAGTAGATACGGAATCAGCATCCAGCGCGATTGCGCCAATCGGCTCGGCCATGGCCGAATGACCGGCCACCAGAACATCAGGTTGGTGAAAAAGAAGCAGGCGTGCTCGAAGTTGTGCCAGTTCTCTGAAGAGAGCGCGAACTCGTAAGCGCGCGGAACGTGCCAGCCAAGATACGCAGCATTCATGGCCAGCCACGCGACACGCGGACGCGTGAGGAAGCGGCCCGCGGCGTGAAGGATGCGCGTGACAAAGAGCGGGCGCAGCATGCGGATGAACCCTCGGGGCAGGCCGCGCAGCATAGGAACCATTGGAGCACCCAATACGATGAGCGGCGGCGCGACCGACATGAGTACAAAGTGTTGCGCCATGTGCATGAAGAGCAGCGATTCGCTGAAGGTATCGAGTGGCGACGCGACAGCCGCAAAAAGCGCCGTGATGCCGCCAAGAAACGCCGCCATCCGCCATGCCGGAAACTGCGCCGGCCGCGTGCGGTGGATACGCCTCCAGCCGCGCACGTAGACGACGGTGATCACGGCGAGCTCACACGTCACGATCCAGGGAACGTCCCAGTCGGTGAAAAGATCCGCGACTGTCGTGGTATCGATCATGGATTCGTGCCGCGATTTGCCGCCGGATTCGCCGGGGGCGCGCCGGCATTCGGTTGAGACCGCGATTCGTCCACAGCTCGCCGCGAAGCGTCGTATGCGGGCGGCTCGTTGGCTGGATGCAGCGTTTCCAGAAAGCTGACCAATGCTTCAATCTCCGCCGCCGAGAGGTTTTTGCCGTAGGCCGGCATGTTGCCCCCGCCGCTCACCACCTTGAAGCGCATCTGGTCGAGCGTCATCCGCGTTGCCACATCGTCAAGCGCTGGACCGCGCTCGCCGCCCGCTCCGCCAATGGAATGGCAGTTGCGGCACTGCTTTGCCTGGAAGACAACCGCGCCCTGCCGGACCAGCGGAGTAGCGGTTTGCAAATAGCGAACCGGAATCGGATCGCCGCTCCAGGCGCTCATGTGCGGGCTCCATGGTGTACTGGTGCCCAACTGCGTCAATACCGCAAAGCAGATCGCGATGGTGGAGACAGCAAGCACGGCCACCGGCCTTCGATGCCAGCTCTTCTCGCCTTCGCCCGCCCAGAAGGGAATCGCCAGCAGAATGGCAATCCCGATCAGCGGCGCAATCAGAATGAACGGCGTCTCCATCTCTGGCGGAAGATACGAGAGCACCGTGTAGATCCAAAGGAAGAAGAAGTCCGGCTTCGGGACGGTTTGAATGATCGAAGGGTCGGGCTGGCCGCTCGGCCCGAACGGCCCCAAGACATACGCGCACACCGCTACCGCGGCAAGAATTGCGCCGGAGAAAGCGAGATCCTTCCAGAACGCGCCGGGAATGAAAGGAATGCCATCTTCGTGGGCCAGCCGGTTGTATTCCTCCATGTAGGTGGCGCGGCGCACGAGCCGGCCCGGCATCGGCCAGTCGTTGATTCCCAGCTTGAGCACCATCCAGATGTGCAGCAGCGCGAAAACCAGCAGCGCTCCGGGAATGATGAAGACGTGGAGCGCGAAGAATCGCGACAGCGTAGCCCCGGCAATGATGGGGCCGCCGAGCAGCAGATGCACCAGCCCGCCGCCGATGAAGGGCACGCGGCTCAGGATGGATGCGCCGATCCCCAGTCCCCAATAGGCGTCCTGGTCGAAGCGCAGCACCTGGCCGGTGAACGCCATGCCCAGCGTCATCAGCAGCAGAAAAACGCCAAGGATCCACGTGAGCTCGCGTGGAAATTTGTACGCGCCGAACAGAAATACCTGCGCCATGTGAATCAGGACGATGGCGACCATGAAGTTCGATCCCCAGCCGTGCAGCGCGCGCAGAAACCATCCGAGAGGAATCTGGTGATTGAGAACGTTCAGGCTGCTCCATGCCTCGCCCGCCGAAGGCACATAGACCAGCGCCAGCAGGACGCCGGTAACGATCTGCAAAAGCAACAGCGTAAAAGCTGCGCTGCCGAACACGTACCACCAGCTCGCGGTGCTGCGCGGAACGGGATGCAGGGCCGCGTCCTTCACCGGCCCCTCGAGCTGCAATCGCTGCTCGAACCACGCGTAGACCCGCTTTGCCGTCCCGGGGCCCCCGCGGACGGGTCCTTGTCCGTGGGGTGGGCTTACGCGCGGCATGAACAATCTCCCTGGCCGAGCGAGATCTTCACCAGCTTCGCGCTATTTGAGAGCGTCGGCATCTGGCCGGCGTCAATATGCAGCTCGCCTGAAACGACCTTCCAGTTGTAAGTGAAGAGGCCGCGCTCCGGCGGTCCCGCGGCGCGCGATCCGTCGGCATAATATACGCCGCCGTGGCACGGGCACATGAAGAGTTGCGATTGTGGAAACCAGCGCACCGGGCAGCCCAGATGCGCGCAGTTGATAGCGAAGACCTGGAATTGATTGCCGCCCGCGTGGCGCACGTAGCAGGCGACGTTATCGGTCTGCCCGTCCCACGAATTCGCAGACGGATTCTTGTAGAACGCCAGACGCGTTTCAGCCATAGGAAATGAATCGATGGGGCCAAGCGAAACCCACGAGTCGTAGCTTGAGTCTTTTCTCCACGGCGCAAGCAGATAGCGGAACACCGGAACAGCGAGCACAATTCCGACTAGACCATTAAGCCCAACGGCCGCCTTGAACAGCAGCCAGCGGCGCGAGACGATGCGCGGATCGTCGTGCCTCGCGGCGTCACCGGAGCCCGGCGCGCTTGCACTCTGTGTTCCGCCGCCACCCAATGGCTGCTCTTCCTGGCTCATCTCTTTCACCTCCCTGCCGGCGCGGCGGATTTTGCCTGCGCCGACGACGTGCCCGTTGTCACTTGCTGGCCCATGGTCCGCAGGCTCGCGAGATACGTTCCGATGTCGTCCACATCCTGCGTGGAGAGCGGCACGCCTGCCTTGCCGCCCGGCCCATCGTGGCGCCAATCGGGCTGCCCAATGTCGGGTCGCCCCGCGATCATGATCGTACGCAAAGCCTGATCGCCGACAAGCGCCAGATACATCGGGCTCGTGACCTGCTCGTGGCCTTGTTCGTGAGTCGCCGCGTGGCACATCGCGCAATGCGCCTCGTAGCTCGCCTCGCCGCGGTGCGGATCGCCCACCGCAGTTTGCGCGTAGGCCGGAGGCGCTGTTCCGCCGAACGCATCCGGCCGCGACCACTGCCTCCGCATGCCGGCAATCAGCGCATTCACTTGCGCGTCCGTGAGCATGCCTCCTTGAGACTCCGCAAAGGCCGGCATCTCGGTGCCCGGCATCCCGCCCGAAATCCATTTCCGCAATGTGGCGTCGTCGACCAGCGCCTGATATTCGGGATTTGCCAGGTCGATCGATGGCCCATTCTGCCCATTCGCTCCATGACACGCGGCGCAATTCTGGCTGTAAAGCGTGGCGAAATCCGTGACAGCGGTCGGGCGCAGAATCGGATTCGGTGGATAGCCCGGTGCGTGCCCGCAGCCGCCGAGCAGCGCTGCGCCGCAAGCCAGAAGCGCCGAAGCAGTGAAGCGCATCAGTGATTCTCCTGATCGCGCGAGTTGTCATGCGGCGGCCCAACGTCCGGTCGTGACTCCATCAGCCCCGGCGCCTCAATCCCCAACCGCGCGGCCCATGGCAGGGATTGGCCCGTCGGAACACGGTCCTGGCGCGCCACCACAATTCCCGCGACCACTCCATAGGTCACCTGAGAAACCAGAAACCATCCCCAGGCGATGCGCTGATCGAGCGCGGGATTGATGATTCCCATAAAGGAATGCAGAACGCCCGTCCACAACACCGGCGCGAGAATGCCGCCGAGCAGAACAGGGTGCCTCGGCAACATCGGCAACATGGCGCCGTAAAGCAAGCCGACCAGCAGGCAGGTCACGGAGTGGATCAAAATGGCGACCAGCAGTCCCTGCCAATGAAAAGCGGCGATTTCAGCAGTGGTGGGATTACGCCAGTGCGCCACGCCCGCCCCGCCCAGCAGGTTTACCGGATACCAGATGCTGTGCTGCGCGATCAGTCCGTACAGCAGCGCCGGCAGAATCATCGCAATACCACCGGCAATTCCGCCCTTGATGCCGCTGATGATCGGATAAGTTTCGATGGGCAGGCGCGCGCGATGTTCGGGACTGAGACGAATTCGCTCCACCAGAGCGCGTGCAGATGTGATGGTGACCGGCTGCTCCGCGATGGGGACTTCCTCGTGCTTTTCGTGCGGCAGCACCTGGCGAAACCATCCAATGCACCCCGCAAGCATGAGCACCCCGCCCAGGACGCTGATCCCCATGTTGGTCACCAGACCCGCCGCAGCCAGCGTGCATCCAAAGGCCAGTACGATGGGCCACGCCGTGGGCGCGGGCAGATGAATGCTTGAGCCCGCGGCATGTTCCCTCTCGTATTGTGCGAGTTCCGGCATCGCCATCACCTTCCCACGATGTAAACAACGGTGAAGACCACCACCCACACCGCGTCAACAAAATGCCAGTAGAGCGAGAGCACCTGGATGCGCTCGGCGTGCCGCTGCTCTATGCGGCCAATCAGCGTAAAGATCAACACCAGCGAAAGCATGATGAGTCCGACAACCACGTGCGTGGCGTGCAGACCGACCAGCGAATAGAAAGTAGTTCCAAAGAGATTGCTGCGGATGGTCAGGCCGTCGGTAAAGATCAGCTTGTTCCACTCCACTGCCGTACCGCCGAGAAAAATAATGCCGAGCGCCATGGTGAGCGCCCACCACGCGCCGAAGAGGCGAATGCGCCCGCGCTCGATGGCATGTTCCGCGAGCCAGATCGTAAGGCTGCTCGAAAGCAGGCAAACCGTATTGAAGATGGGAACATCGAGAATCTGCGGTGTCGGTCCATAAGTGCTGCGGCCGATGTAATACACATACGCGACGACAAAGATGGTGAAGATCGCCGATTCGCCGATGATCAGCGAGAACATGCCCACGCGTCCGCGCGACGGCATGCGCCAGTTTTCATCCGCGAAGATGGGAATCGTACTCATCGTTCGTACTTCCAGTCGGGATCATTGGGGTGCTTCAGGTCCCAGAGCGGCCGGCGGCTGCGCACCACCGGATCAGTGGCGAAGTTATACGGCGGCGGAGGCGACGGCGTGGACCATTCCAGCGTCCAGGCGTCCCACGGATCGTTGCCGGCCTTCGCGCCGTGAAAATAGCTGTTGATCAGGTTCCAGACGAAGATCAGCACGGCAATACCCTGGACGAAGCCGCCGATGGAGACCACCATGTTGAGCGTGCCCCATCCGCGGTCGGCCTCGTAGGTATAGATCGAACGCGGCATTCCGAGAAGCCCAACGAAGTGCATCGTGTCGAAGGTGACATGAAATCCGATCAGGAAGAGCCAGAAGTGCCACTTGCCGAGCCTCTCACTCAACATGCGGCCGGTCACTTTCGGGTACCAATAGTAGATCGCTGCAAAGATGCAGAAAACGATTGCGCCCACCAGCACATAGTGGAAGTGCGCAACCACGAAATACGAGTTGTGCAATTGCCAATCCCACGCCGCCACAGAAAGCATGATGCCGGTGAGGCCGGCGATGAGGAATTGAAAGAGGAACGCCGTGCAGAAGAGCATGGGCGTGGCAAAACGGATCCTGCCACCCCACAGGGTTGCCAGCCAGTTGAAGATTTTGATGCCCGTGGGAATGCCGACCATCATCGTGGAAAGAACGAAGAAAGCGTTGCTCACCGAGGTCATGCCGACGGTGAACATGTGGTGCGCCCACACGGTCAGGCTGATGAAGGCAATGCCCACCGAAGCCGCGACCATCGCCGGATAGCCGAAGATCGCCTTGCGCGAGAAGACGGGAATGATCTCGTTGGCGATGGCGAATGCAGGCAGCACCAGCACATAGACCTCGGGATGGCCGAAGATCCAGAAGAAGTGCATCCATACCACAGCTGAGCCGCCGGCCTGCGTATCGAAGAAGTGGCCGCCGAGATAGCGATCGATGACCAGCATGATCTGCGCGGCGGTCAGCGGCGTGATGGTTATCAGCGTGAGCCCGCTGACCACAAGCATGAGCCACGCGAACAGTGGCATACGGAAAAGCGTCATGCCGCGGCAGCGCATGGAGAGGATCGTCGCGATGATGTTGATGGCCGTGCCCAGCGTGCCGAATCCGCTCACGACGAGCGCCAGCGCCCAATAATCGGTCGCGTGCCCGGGCGAGAATGCCTTGGCGGTCAGCGGCGCATAAGCCCACCACCCCACGTCGGGAGCTGCGCCCATGCCATAAAGTCCGAAACCGCCGATAAAGCTGTAGTACAGCAGCAGGCCGCCAAACGCGGTCATCCAGAAGCTGAATGCATTCAGCCGCGGGAAAGCCATGTCGCGCGCGCCAATCATCAGCGGCACCATGTAATTGGCAAAGCCGAACAAAATCGGCATGCCCACCAGGAAGACCATCGTCGTGCCGTGCATGGTGAAGAACTCGTTGTAGAGTTCCGGCGAGAGAAAATGCGCATTGGGGACGGCAAGCTGGATGCGGATGGCGAGAGCCTCGACCCCCGCGACAACAAGAAAGAATAGCGCATAGACAACATACAGGATGCCCAGCTTCTTGTGGTCGACGGTCACCACCCAGCTATGCAGCCACTCCAGCAGCGCCGCGCCGCGCGAGGGCGCTGCGTCCAAAGAGCCGGGAATGGGATAGGTCTGGTCGGCCATCGTCTGTCTTCCTCTAGTGCAGCGTGGTCAAATAAGCCACCACTTCGTTGATCTCCTGATCGCTCAGTTGCATCGCAGGCATTAGCGCGCCGGGTTTGAATGTGTTCGGGTCCTCGATCCAGGCGTGCAGGTTCCGTGGCGTGTTGGCCGCGGCGCCTGCGGCGATCGTCGCGCGGCTCATCAGGTGCGTCAGGTCGGGGCCGAAGGTTCCATGTGCAGTGGTGCCTTCAATGGTGTGGCAGTTCATGCAGGCTTCGCTTTCAAAGATGTGTCTGCCTTCGGCAGCGGCCGCATCCTGCACACCCGGCTGCTGCTGATTCTTCGCCCACTCTTCAAATTGCTGCGGTGTGTCTACATAGACCCGGATGAGCATCTTGGCGTGCTCGATGCCGCAAAACTGCGCGCACTGTCCCACGTATAAGCCTGCCTCTTCCGGATCGATCCACATCTCGTTTGGATGATTCGGAATCAGGTCGGTTTTCCCACCGAGTTGCGGCACCCAGAAGCTGTGATCCACGTCGGCCGAAAGCAATCGCAAATAGGTCGGCTCCGGCTGCTGCGAAGTGCTCACGGGCACGTGCAGCTCATTTGCGGTCACTATATTCAGCTTGGGATAGCGGAACTCCCACCAGAACTGGTGGCCGATCACCGTTACGTCGAGCGCCGATTCAGGTTTCGGCTCATCCTGGATGGCGAAGATGATGCGCGCCGTGGTGAGGAACAGAACCACCACGATCAGCACCGGGATGACCGTCCACGCCAGCTCAACCTGTGCACTGCCATAAATCTGCGCCGGTTCGTGCTGTGCGTCCGACTCCCGCTCACGGAACCTGATGATGACAAAAACCAGTAGCCCCGCAACCACGGCAAAGATAGCTCCAGTGATCAAGAGCACGAACAGCGAAAGGCCGTAGATCTCATGCGCGGGCGTTGATGCGGGCGCCAGAATGCTGGGCGTCGATTGCGGGCCTTCGGCCGCGGCCTTGAGCCCGGTGACGCACCACAGGGAGAACGCAACAAGCCGGCATCGAATTGAGGAAAGTCTGCGGATTTGCTGCATATTCCTGCGCGTTCCGGTCGCGGATGGGTTGAGCATTGCGGCAGACACAGGCCTGCACGTGCGTCTAAAGGTTGCTGTATTCGCTCTCGCGAACAAGCTTTGTTTCTTTGTGAGCCGTCTCGCTGATCAGCGCCACCGATTTGATTCGGCGCCATCGGGAAATGCGAGCATCCGAAGTCGATTATAAATCGTCACCACCGCCGGAATTTGGATGCCGCGGAGGGAAGCCAGTTGCATACGCGCAAAGAAGACAGGAATTTCGCACGATGTGGGAAACTGAAACCAGGTTCGATGCAAACTTCGCCGGCCAACGTTTCCACCCTTCACATGCTTCTCGCTCACGCCGAGCGTGTGCTTGCGACAGGTCCGCATCCCGAAAAGTCGCGGCGCGATGCCGAGGTGCTGCTTCTGCATCTCCTGCATAAAAACGCGCCCGGAGCAAATTTGGCCTGGCTCATTGCGCACCAGGACGAGATTGCGTCCGCCGATGTCGCAAATGCCCTGCGCGAACTCGTGGAGCGCCGCGCCGCCGGCGAGCCGCTCCAGTACATCACCGGCGAGACGGAGTTCTACCATCTGCCCATCGAAGTAAATCGCGATGTGTTGATTCCGCGGCCGGAGACGGAGTTGCTGGTGGAGAAGGCCGTCGAACTGGCGCGGGATTTTCCGACGCCGAGGATTCTCGATGTCGGCACGGGTTCCGGCGCCATCGCCATTGCGCTCGCGCATGAGTGTCCCGCCGCGATGGTTACCGCGACAGAGATCTCAGAAGCCGCACTCAAGATCGCGCGCCGCAACGCAGCAAACATCAGAGTTGCCGACCGCATCCGGTTTTTGCAAGGTGACCTGCTGGAACCTGTAGCGGCCGAGAAGTTCGATCTCGTTGTCTCAAATCCCCCCTACGTTCCGGAGCGCGACCGCGAATCGCTCTCCGTCGAAGTGCGCGACTTCGAGCCGCCGCAGGCGCTCTTCGCCGGCGAAGACAGCTTGGCCGTTTACCGCCGTCTCATCCCCGCTGCATTTGATGCGCTTGTATCCGGCGGATTTGTGGTGCTGGAGATCGGCTACGGACAAAAGGAGAGCGTCGCCGCGCTGCTCGCGAACTCCGGATTCACCGAGACTCATTTCACGCCCGACCTGCAGGGGATTCCGCGCATCGCCTCGGCCCGCCGGCCGTGATTCCATTCGAGAATTCGATGAATCAGGATGTGAGGCCCCGGTTTGCGATCGGTGCCGTCTCGCGGAAGTGAACGCAATTTGGCTGCGTCAATGCGCTCGCCCGCTCTTGTTCAACTCCTTGTGAAACCCAAGATCGCGTCCCGTCAGGCTCTTCGTGATGTAGGCGATCTGTCCGTAGTGCAAACCGAAATGCTCAACAACCTGGTAGACCGCGTCGAGCCCGCGCACGTGGTAGCCCTGAATCTCGTAGGGCGCCAACAGCTCAGCGACCGTGAGCCGATCCAGCACCGCCGCAGCCGCATCCAGCGTAGCGCTCAGCTTGGCCAGCAGCTCCGCCGCGATTGCGCCTTCTTTGGCCGCGAATTCCGCCGGCCGGTCGCGCTTGTCCTCATCCTTGTTGAACGACGCCACCAGCCATTGCCGCACATTGCCGTTCAAATGCAGCAGCAGATTGCCGATCGAATTTGATGCCGGATTGGGCCGCCACCACAGCTGCTCAGGTGTCAGCGGCGCGACGCATTCCCTCAGCCGCGGCCAATACTGGTTAAGCAGTTTCTTCCGCGAGAATTCAAGAAACAGCGTTGCAAGTTCGTCGGTTGCTGCCATCGGAAATCCGCCCTCCTCTGTTTGCTCCGCCACTTCGTCAGCCCTGGATCAGCTCGTAGCCTGCGAACCAGTAGCCGGTTTCAAACGCGGCAGTCTCTTCGGCGTCGGAGCCGTGAATCGCGTTCTCCTGGATCGAGCTGGCAAATTTTTTCCGGATGGTTCCCTCTTCGGCGTTCGCAGGATTGGTCGCTCCCATCAGCCGGCGCAGGTCCGCGATCGCATTGTCCTTCTCCAGAACCATGAGAATCAGCGGACCGGACGACATAAATGTAGTCAGGCTATCGAAAAAAGGCCTTTCGTGATGCACTGCGTAAAAGCCCTCGGCCTCGCGCTTTGAAATCGACTGTTTCCTGATGGCGACGATGCGGAAACCAGCCTTGTTGATCTCGGCCAGAATCGCTCCGGCAAATCCCTTGCCCACCGCGTCTGGCTTGATGATGCTCAACGTACGTTGCGGCACTCGGATTTCACTCCTTCTTGTGGGTTTCTCCACAGGTTCATTTTAGTAGGCAGGCATGCAGAAATGCCGCTTTCCCGAGCATTTTGAGCGATTTAGATGATTTAGTTACTTTCGCTCAATGTTCGAAAGAGCGATAACTTATCCCCCAAAAGGGGTATTCCTGCCACCCCCTTCTGCGCTCGCAAGCACTCTGTTTTCTGCTATTAATAGAAATGTATTCAAGAGTGTTCCGGGCTCGGTCACCTGAATCCTCAGTTTCCGATGTCCGTTTTGGGGATCACGATTGATGCTGTTAGTCCTTCAAATTGCGGTTGTGGTTGCGGTCGCGTTCTATCTCGCGCGTTGGCGCAGGAACGTGCAACGCCGCAACTCCCAGTCATGGGAAGCATTGCTCGCCAAGCTTCGCCCCGAGTGGAGCGCGCGTGAGCTGAGCGATCACTTCCTCTGGCAGGAAGGACTGAGCGCCACTCCTGAAGATGCATGGCAGCGCATGGAAGGCCCGAAAGGCCTTTGGGTGATGTATCAGAACGCGCGGGTCATGCTCGAGATGGCGGATTTTGCCGCAAAGCATTGCGAAGGCGTTGACCGCCTGCTGGTAGAAACACTGCACAGCGACGCCATGCAGATTCGCGTATGCGTCCTGACGGCTCTTACTCAATATGCATTCACTCAAGCCAGTGAAGGCGTTCGCGTGAATGCCTTCCGCGCTGCCGCAATGTACACCGGCATGGCCGCCCGCATGACGCAGTTGTTGCAGGAATACGCGGCCACCATGGTTCCGGACTTCGTTGCCGCGATGTAACCCCGTTTCCTCCTCGAACCAATGAACCCCGGCTGCGGCCGGGGTTCTTGATTTTGACGCAAAGTTAAAATCCGTTACCGGTGCCTCGCCGATCCTCTTTCGCCGGAAGTCAAGCCCACGGCAGCAATCGTTTCATGCCGGGTTGGCGGCGATGAATTCGTTGATCCGCGTGTACTCGTCCTGGCTGAGCCGGAAGCTGAGCGCGGGCGCCGTTTCTTCCACCTGCTTTGCGCTGCGTCCGCCCACGATGGCGCCGGTGATTGCCGGGTTGTGCAGCGTCCAAGCCACGGCCACAACCCCCGGGAGCACGCCATGGACCCGGCCGATCTCGCGCAGCAGTTCCACCAGCCGCAGATTGCGGCTCAGGCGCGGTTCGCTGAATTCCACGTTTTTGCGCCGCCAATCGTCAGCGGGTAGCGCAGCCGCGCGCTCCGCCGTCATCTTGCCCGCAAGCATGCCTGAGAGCATGGGCGAGTAATTGATCACGCAGATACCGTTGGCATGCGCGAAGGGTAGGATGGTTTCCTCAGCAGCACGGCGCAGCATGGAGTAAGGCGGTTGCAGGCTGGTGATCGGCGCGATCTTCTGGATGCGCTTCATCTGCTCGACATTGAAGTTCGAAACGCCGATCCAGCGCACCTTGCCTTGCTCCCGGAAGCGTGCGAGTGTCTCCCATGCCGCTTCGATCTGATCTTCCGGATCAGGCCAGTGGATCTGGTAGAGATCGATGGTTTCCACGCCCAGCCTGCGCAGTGAATCATGCAGTTCCGCCGTCAGCGAATCGGCGCCGAGATTGCTGTAAATGGAGCCGTCGGAATTCCAGCGGCGGGAACACTTGGTGAAGATGTACGGCTTGTGCGGCGCGGATTTCACAGCGCGCGCCACGACTTCCTCGGAGTGACCGAGACCATAAACGGCCGCGGTATCGATCCAGTTGATGCCCAGGTCGAGCGCACAATGGATCGCGGCAATCGAGTCGTTGTCGTCCTGCGGTCCCCAGGCATATTGCCAGTCGCTGCCGCCGATAGCCCATGCGCCCAGGCCGATGGAGGTCAGTTGCAGATCGGAGTTGCCAAGAGTGCGGAGAGAAAGGGAAGCGGCTTGAGTCATGACATCAAGATAGATGCTCGGAGTGGGTAGCGCGACGCGAAAAGCGCGGCGCTCAGTTCAAAAACATCGTCCGATACAGCGTGTCGCGCTGCACCGGCTTGAAACCTGCGTCGCGAATAATTCGGCGCAGCTCTTCTTCAGTGGTGCAGTTCGACGTCCCGGCGGCGCGCACGACATTTTCTTCCAGCATCACCGAACCCACGTCGTTGCCGCCGAAATGCAGCCCAAGCTCCAGCACCTTCAATCCCTGCGTCACCCAGCTCGCCTGCACGTTCTCGATGTTGTCGAGATAAAGCCGCGCGATGGCGAGCACCTTCAGATACTCGACACTCGTCGCTTCGTCCCAGCCGTGCCCGCCAAGCGCAGTGTTCTTGGGCTGGAAACTCCACGGGATGAAAGCCGTGAATCCACCCGTCTCTTCCTGCAACCGCCGCACTACTTCAAAGTGGTTAATCCGCTGGTCGAAACTTTCGCCCACGCCGAACATCATGGTCGCCGTAGTCCTCATGCCGAGCTGATGAGCCGTCCGGTGCACGCTCACCCAATCCTCTGTGTCGCACTTGAGGCGCGCGATGCGATGCCGCACCTCGTCGTCGAGAATCTCCGCGCCGCCGCCGGGAATGGAATCAAGGCCGGCGTCGCGCAGTCGCGCAATCGTGGTTCGCAGATCGAGCCCCGAGTACTCCGCAATGGCGAGCACCTCAGAAGCCGAAAGACAATGCAGCCAGATCTGCGGAAAGCGCTGCTTTATGCCGCGGAACAACCCCTCGAACCATTCGATCTTGAGATCCGGGTGAATGCCGCCCTGCATCAGCACGCCGGTCCCGCCCATCTCGATGGTCTCTGCGATTTTCTCGTAGATCTTTTCGAAATCGAGAATGTAGCCCTCATCGGAGCGCGGATCGAGCTTTCCGGCCCGGGGCAACGGGCGATAGAAGGCGCAGAAAGTGCAGTACTCGGTGCAGAAGTTGGTGTAGTTGATGTTCCGATCGATGATGTAAGTAACAACGCCCTCAGGATGCAGGCGCCGGCGCACCGCATCGGCCTCAAATCCCAAACCGATCAGGTCGGGAGAATGAAAGTAATCGAGAGCCTGCTGGCGCGTGATCGGCATAGTTTCATTTTACAGGGGTGAAAGACCAACGCTCGGAGATCGCCCATCAGGATGAGCACTACCGAGGCCGGAAGAGAAAAATGCCGCGCGTATGCAGCGGGCGTCCCTGCACGCGAGCAAGATTCGACGCCGTCGAGACTCCGTTGAACAACACAAAGAAGTCGAGAAATGCCCGGAAAAAGCTTCTGTTTTTAACGGCCATCGGGGAAGAACCCTCTGATGCGATTTTTACCCGCCCTCAGATACTTGGATCGAGTAACCGACCCGGCGGTTGCAGAAAATGCTGCGGCCAGGCCTACGTCCGCACGAACGTGGCTTTGCTCTTGTCCTTGCACACATGGCTGACGGGAAACACCTGCCCGTGCATGACGACGTATACGCCGGGCGAAAGCAGGCGCGCCGCAAACAGGCTCTCAGTCAGATTTTGCAGAGCGTCGCTGCCCTCGAATCCCAGTGGCGTCATCGCGCCGGTCAGGATCACAGGCACTTTAAGATCTTCGAACGCGCGTTCAAGAAAAACTCCGGTTTCCACCATGGTGTCGGTGCCGTGCGAAATCACGAGGGGCACACCTTCCGGCAGAAGCTCGGCCACTTGATCCCGCACCTCTCCGCGATCGGCGTCAGTCATCTCCAGGCTGTCTTTGTTCATCAGCTGGATCGTGCGAATCTCCGCATCGGGCAGGCGTAGCATGCGCAGATAGCGGTCCAGCTTGGCTGCGCGATTTTCAACGGAGCCACTCTGCTCCGAGTAGACCTTTTCAATCGTCCCGCCTGTCGAAAGCAAATAAATGCGCTGCATCGGTCTACCCGTCACATGCTGTACCGCTTCTGGTGCCAGATCCATGCGGTTCGAACGATCTCGTCGAGTTCGACGTAGCGCGGCTTCCAGCCCAACTCGCGCATGGCTTTTTGCGAGCTGGCAACCAGTACGGCAGGGTCGCCCGGTCGGCGCGGTACGACCTCGGCGGGGATGGGATGGCCGGTGACGCGCCGTGCCGACTCGACCACCTCGCGCACGCTGAAGCCCTTTCCATTACCGAAGTTATAGATCAAGGGAGATGGCTTTTCTGCCGCGGCTCCAAGCGCCGATAGAGCCAGCAGGTGTGCGTCAGCCAGGTCCGACACATGGATGTAGTCGCGGATGCAGGTTCCATCGGGGGACGGGTAGTCATCCCCGTAGATTCGAATGAACGGCCGCCGGCCCAGAGCGACGTCCAGAACCAGAGGGATGAGATGGGACTCCGGCTCATGGGCCTCGCCGCGCGTCACCCCCTGGGGTCCCTCGTGCGCTCCTGCGACATTGAAGTAGCGCAACGAGGCGTATCGCAACTCATGGACGCGATGGAACCACGCCAGCATTTGCTCGACGAGTAGTTTGGACTGGCCGTACGGGTTTGTCGGTGCGAGGCGCGCATCCTCTTGAATAGGAATGGTTTCCGGTTCGCCGTAGACAGCGGCCGTCGAAGAAAAGACGAAACGCCTCGGACCCCAGGCGAGCACTGCTTCAAGCAGCGACAGTGTCGAGGCGCTGTTATTCCGGAAGTAGAGCTCCGGGTGCTCCATTGACTCGCCGGCCTCGATCAGTGCGGCGAAATGGAGTACGCCGTCAAAGGGTTTTCCCTCCTCTGCGGCGGCTCTGAAGATCCGCTCAAGCGCAGCCCGGTCCGCCAGCTCTCCCTCGATGAATTCGGCGCCTGCGGGCACCGCGCTGCGCCGGCTGTGGCTTAAGTTATCGAAGATGACAGCATGGTGTCCCTTTTCGATCAGCAAAGCGGCGACATTGCCCCCAATGTACCCCGCGCCTCCGGTCACAAAGATCTTCACAAAAGAGGGTCCCTTCCGCAACAGATTAGGCTACCTCGAGTCTATAAGAGTAGTGCTACACTGGTCGGCATAGGGCCACGAAGCAATCCGGTTCTGCTCGGGTCAGTTGCCATGCGCAAATTTGTGCGTGGCGCCGCTGGACAAACGGGTGCGCTACAAGAGCTCCAACTGGAGCATCACTACAGGGATACCCCCTTGAGCGATGCAAGATCGTCATATTTTTAGCCGCTGCCTTGGATATGAATTTGAAACGGGACTCAAGGTCCAGGGATAGGTGCGCAGGCGGTCCAATTCCGGCTTCGCCGGTACATTTTGGGGCTACACTTCTGGTGGCTCGTCTATACCCTATTTGGGTGATCTTCAAGTAATCAGGTCCCACGTATAATGGTAATGTCTTATCCCTCGTCATCCGCGCAGAATCTGGACCTCGAAAGATCTGGAGGCTTTGGCGTGGCAACTGGGAAGGCCCAATATCTGGCGGCATCGAAAAGCAGCAAGTTTGCAAAAATGCCTTCCGGTTGGCCTGGTTTTCTGAGCGGTTTCAGAAGGCGAAGACGGGACACTGAAAGATTCACTGATCGCGGAAGACTGCGGCGGGGAATTTGCTTGCAGCAGGGATGCAGGCCGATTTGCCGTCTTCAATATCAGGCCTTTTTATTCAGGTCGCCCTACGACGGCGTGGCGGCACTAAATGAGGGCTGAAGGAATGCCGATGACATACTCGCCTGGACAAATAAATCTCGGTCTGTTGCCAGAGCCTGAGGGCCGATCTGTATCCTTCATTACCAGTTCGCTCGTCAACGTGTCGATTTTAGGCGTGCTTCTGTATGTGGGCGTGACGGCGAAGCAAGTTATCCAGCGGCACTACGAGATGACGGAACTGATCGTTCCCAACAACCCGCCACCACCTGAGAAGGTCAAGCAACCGCCTCCGCCCAAGCTGCCGCCTCCACCGGAGCAGCCAAAGCTTGAGATTCGATTGCAGCCCAAGCAGATCGAGCTGCCCAAGCCGAAGCCCGAGCCGAAGCCGGTTCAGCTCGAAGCCAAACTTACGGTCCCGAAGATGGAACAGGCGAGGCCTCAGATCGTTCTCGCGCCGCAACCCAAGGCCGTGCTAGGGGCAGCGATGCCCGCGCAAGACGCCTCGGTCAAGCTCTCCACGGCGCCCGTACACCTCGGGCAGACCTTTGGCGTGACGCCAAACCCGAACGCAACGCGTCCGGCCACGGTCGCTGCCATCGGCAATCCCTATGGCGGAATGCAGGGGCCCGCAGTCACGCCCCACGGACTTGTGGGTTCGACAGGATTCGGAAATGGCAGGAACTTCGGCTCGAGCGCCGGTATAGCGGGTAAGGTGGCATCGGCCGGAATCCCGGGCCAAAACGGCAACGGAAACAAAGAGAACTATGGCAAGGTGGCATCGGCCGGAATCCCAGCCATGACCCCTGTGGCCGCGCCCAAAATAGTGGCCGAGCAGGTTCAGTCGACCGAAGTCGAGGTACTTTCGAAAACAGCCCCGCAATACACAGCGGAAGCACGACAGATGCGCGTTGAAGGAGATGTGGTGTTGAGTGTCACATTTCTTGCCAGCGGGCACGTCGTGGTGCATAACGTGATCCGGGGCCTGGGACACGGGCTGGATGAGGAAGCGCGTCGCGTGGCCGAGCAGATTCGTTTTCGCCCGGCGACAAGCAACGGTCATCCAGTGGACTTTACGACGAAGATTACCATCACGTTCCAATTGGCATGACAGCAGTGCCAATCGGGGTAGCATTGATTTTGTAGTGACTTACGTGGCCTGTTATCGGCCGCCGCAATGTGCAAGGCTGGCGGCGGCGAGACACGCCGGAAAGAAACGAACTAGGAGTTAACATGACGTTTCGGAAGATCCCCCTAACCTTCCTGATCTTGACCATGTGTGTGGCCAGCGCATACGCAAAACGCCAACCGAAGTATGAACAGGCTAGGCAGCTGACTCCCGAGCAAAACGCCCTGGTCCAAAGGGCCATCACTCAGGAGAAAGTTCTCATCAAGAACATCCAGCTGCGCACCCCACTGGTTGAGACCTACATCCAGGACACGCGGCCGGACGTGAAGCTGTACGAAGTCCCGATCGACGACCATTACATGCTCAGCCGCGTGGATTTCGGCAAGGGGTTCTTCGACAAGACGTACGCGCCCAAGCAGGAGGCCAGGCAGGGCTTCTTCAAAGGCTCCCTTGGGGCCATGATGGACCTGAGTAAGGCGCTGGGCCTCGAGAAGTTTACCTACAATCCCAACGGGTTTATGCAGATGATGTTCATTGACCCGTCCGGATTTGACCAGCAGCACTACGTCTTCAGCTTTGTGCGTCGCGAGTTTCTCGGGTCGGTGCGCACCTGGGTCTTCGACGTCCACCCCAAGGTCGACGTCAAGGGCATGGGCCGCTTTTACGGTCGCATCTGGATTGAAGATGACGGCGGCAACGTGGTGCGCTTCAACGGCACCTACACAGGGCCTACATCGGAAGACGCCTCCAAGTACTACTTCCACTTCGATAGCTGGCGCATGAATGTGCAGCCCGGAATCTGGCTGCCTGTGGCCGTGTACGTCGAAGAGACGCAGCGCACTGAAACCAACAAGTCCGTGGGCCTGAAGGCGCAGACACATTTCTGGGGCTACTCGCTCAAGCTGCCCACCCGCGACAGCGAAAACGTGAGCGTGAAGGTGGATGAAGCCGTCGACAAAAGCGACGACTCGCAGGACGTGGGTCCGCTGCAGGCGTCGCGCATGTGGATCACACAGGCCGAAAACAACGTCATCGACCGCCTCGTTGAAGCAGGACTTGTCGCACCCCTCGATCCCGGCGGCTACGAAAACAAGATCCTCGATCAGATCGTCATCAACCTGGTCGTGCCCAACAACCTGGCCTTCACTGATCAGATTCACTGTCGCGTCCTGCTCACCGACACCATTGAGGCCACTACGGTTGGCAATACAATTTTGCTCAGCAAGGGGCTCCTCGACAGCCTGCCGAGCGAGGAAGCGATCGCCTCGGTGATCTCGATGGAACTGGCCCACATCGCGATGGGCCACCACATTGACACCCGCTATGCCTTCAACGACCGCCTGCTCTTTCCCGATGAGTCGACCTTCCAGCGCATCGATATGAACCATACGGACGTCGACAATGCGTCGGCCGCGAAGCGGGGGATGGAATACCTCCAGGCCTCGATGTACAAAGACAAGCTGGCCACCGCCGGCTTGTACTACGAACAGCTCGTCGATCGGGCGAGAGTTTTGAAGTCCCTGAACAGTCCCAAGCTGGGCGATTCGCTTCTCAAGCCCGATGGCACACCATGGATGGCCGACCTGTCGCACATGGCTCCCAAGTTGAACTGGGACGACCTGGCGCAAACGGCGGCGCTGCCCCTGGGTAGCTGGCTCAAAACGGATCCGTGGGACGACAAGGTCCACATGCTGAACGCCAAACGGTACGCGCCGATGAATGCGCGCGACAAGATGCCGTTTGAAGTCACCCCAATCTTCTACAAGTTGCAACGGTACGATGCGGCCAACGTTCCGCCAGCCGCTGCCGCAGCTCCTGCGGCGCAGCCGGCGAGCGACCAGCCGGCTTCGGCGCCCGATAGTGCTCAGCCGGCTCCGCCACCGTCGCAACCTGCAAACAGCGCCGCTGGTCCTTCTGATCAGCAATCGACAGCGGCGCAAAACCCACAGCCATAATAGAATGAGTCACGTTGGGTTCGGGCACGGCGCGGGACAAGCACAAAGCGCCGGCCCACCGCTGGTAGCGCGAGTCCAATCGCGGTTCGCGCCAGGCGAAGACTCAAAGGATGTGTTTGCGTTGTGCCCATGAAACAGTCGACTTTGGCATTCTTTTTGATCGCGCTTTCCTTCGCAGCCGTTTCCGCTCGTGCGCAGGTCGTCCCCTCAGCTACCTCCAACAGTTTTACCCTGACCGCCGGTGGATTTGGCTCTGCGTTTCAACCGGATTACGCGGGTGAAGGAATCGCGCAAACCAGCCCCAACCGCTTGTATGGCGCAGGCGCCTACGTTGACGCGCGCGTGAATCGCTGGCTGGTCGCTGAGTTTGAGGGCCGCTGGCTGCGCTACAACACCTACCTCGGCATCAACGAGAATACCTACCTGCTTGGTCCGCGCGTTCCCATGACCACCTTTCATCGCATCACGCCATACGGCAAATTTTTGGTGGGTATGGGCAACGGAAGCTTCCTCTCTGGGAACACCTTCGTTCTCTCCTACGGCGGGGGAGTCGATTACCGGCTGAGCCACCGGTTCACGCTGCGCGCCTTCGATTTCGAATACCAGCAGTGGCGATTGACGCCCGTCATCTCGCCCTATGGCGGCAGCGTAGGACTCAGCTACAAAATCTTCTGAGAAAGCCGGCATCAGCAGAATCAGCGCATCAAGGCGCGACGTGCAGCGGTGTGCCTTTCGCCGTCGTCATCCGCACTTGCAGAATCTTAGCTACAGTCGGCGCGACCTGCCGCATATCCACAACCCCAAGATCACGATGACGCGCGACGCCCGCACCTACGGCAAAAAACGACGCGCGCATCTCCGGATACTCAGGCGAAAACCCATGCGAACCGCGCGACCCCGGGATGGGCGTCACCAGGCTGCCGCTGAGCGCAGAACCGGCGTAGTAGCCGGGTTTGAACACCACCAAAAACGCCGCGTCGGGAAAGGTGCCACGCTTGACGATGGCCTCGTGATCGAGAATCTGCGCGACGCCGCTGTCAGCGTCGGCGGCGAGCTTGTCGAGCATCGCTTTCACTTGCTGCTCTGTCGCGTGATCGTTGGCATCGTGCAGCATGATCGCCGCCATGCCGCCGGCCATCCACGGCTCGGCCTTCCATGAATTGACCGTCGGCGGCTTGCCTGGATTCGGCGTCGCGTCAATCAGCCCTGCCTGCAAAAACGGAATCGCGAGGTTCACGTAATGCGAGATGTTCATGAATCCGTGATCGGAGACAATGAGCAGCACAGCGGAAGGATTGTTGGCGAACTCCTGCTGCGCGAGGCGCGCCACCATTCCGTCGAGCGCTTCGAGGTCCGAGCAGGCTTCAGGGCTGAAGGGCCCGTGCTGGTGCTGCGATTCATCAAGCGAGCTCAAATGCAAGGTCATGAACTCGGGCTTGTAGCGGCGGAGAATCTCCAGGGCGTATTTTGTCTTCGTCTCATCGCCGCCGATCGATGTATCGTTGCCGTTCATGTATGGGCCGGCCGTGTGTTCGAGCTGCTGGACCAGCGTGTCAGGACGCGCCAGCGCCGCCATCATGAGCGCGTCCCCTGGATTCGTCGAGCCCGAAACATTGTCCCCGCGCCAGTATTCAGGGATCAGGTAATCCACGTCCGATGCCCCCACGCTCGCGGGCCATCCAATGCTCGCGGTGCGCAGCCCTGCATGGTGCGCGATCTGCCACAGCGTCGGCTCGCGAATCTCCGAGGCATACCAGTTCCACGCGCTCCCGTAGCGCTGCTCAGGGTCAAACACCTGGTTGTTGGTAATGCCGTGCTCGGCGGGCCACACGCCGGTCATCAGCGTCGTATGGCTTGGATACGTAATCGTCGGCCAGATGCCGATCACGCCCTCAGCGTAAGTTCCCTTAGAGATCAGCGTGCGCAGATAAGGAATCTTCATGCCGTGCGCATCAGCCTGCGTAATATATTCCGGCTTCAGCCCATCAATAGAAATCATCAGCACCGGAGCCGCATGCGCGAACGGAGCCAAAAAGAAAGCGAGAATGAAGGCGAAGGAATAACAGACGGCAGGACGGCGAACGGCTGCGTTCATGCAGGATGCTCCTCAAGAGATTTTTGCAGGGAACAAACGGGCCCCGCCGCAACTCTAGGATGCACAGGCGAGCGGTGTTTTGTTTGCGGAAGAAGTATACAGTGAAGAGCTTTCAGGAGCACGGGCCAACATCAGCGCCAGCCAGCAGATTCACACGGACACACAAAAAGGGCTGCTCCATCGAGCAGCCCTTATGTTTTCTATTCCCTGTTGCCTGTTCCCTGTCTTTATCACGCCGGCGAAGGCGAACCCTCCGGCAAGCCGCTGCTGGGTCCGCGGCTCTCCGGCTTGAGCACCTGCTGCGGCGTGCCGCCCGTGTCGCTGGGCGTAGCCAGCACAGAGCGCATCGGAGGTAGTTCCTTGCCTTCGATGAGGAGTCGGACTTCTTCGGCGTCGATCGTCTCGCGCTCAAGCAGCGCGGCCGCAATGCGGTGCATGGCGGGCTGGTTCGCTTCCAGGATGACATGCGCGGATTGATAAGCTTCGTCGATCAGGCGGCGAACTTCGAGATCGATCTGCCGCGCCGTCTCCTCGCTGAAGTCCCGGTGTTGCGCGATCTCGCGGCCCAGGAAAATCTGCTCTTCCTTCTTGCCGAAGGTCAGTGGGCCCAGCCGGCTCATCCCGTACTCGCAGACCATGCGCCGGGCAAGGTCGGTCGCGCTTTCAATGTCGCTGGCTGCCCCCGTCGACATCTGCGTGAGGAAGATCTCCTCGGCCACGCGCCCGCCGTAGGCCGTCGCCAGCCGCGTTTCCAGATACTCGCGCGTATAGTTGTGCCGGTCGTCGGGCAAATAGACCGTGACGCCCAATGCCATGCCGCGCGGAATAATGGTGACCTTGTGGATAGGGTCCGAATGGTCGCGCAAGTACGAAACCAATGCGTGACCAGCCTCGTGATACGCAGTCACGCGCTTCTCCTCGTCGCTCAGCAGCATCGACTTGCGCTCGGCACCCATCAGCACCTTGTCCTTGGCCAGCTCGAAGTCGTACATGGTGACCTGCTTGCGGTTCATGCGCGCCGCGCTCAGCGCGGCCTCATTGACCATGTTGGCAAGGTCGGCGCCGCTGAAGCCCGGCGTTCCGCGAGCCAGCACGTTGAGATTGGTGTCGTCGCTGACAGGAACCTTCTTGACGTGAACGCGAAGGATCTCCTCGCGGCCTCGGATGTCCGGAAGACCGACAACTACGCGCCGGTCAAACCGGCCGGGCCGCAGCAGCGCGGGATCGAGCACGTCGGGCCGGTTCGTAGCAGCCACCAGGATCACGCCGTCATTCGACTCAAAGCCATCCATTTCCACGAGCAATTGATTCAGCGTCTGTTCGCGTTCGTCGTGTCCGCCGCCCAGGCCGGCTCCGCGATGGCGGCCCACTGCGTCGATTTCATCGATGAAGATGATGCATGGGGCATTCTTCTTGCCCTGCTCAAACAGGTCGCGCACGCGGCTCGCGCCCACGCCCACGAACATCTCAACAAAATCAGAACCTGAAATAGAGAAGAAGGGAACATTGGCCTCGCCGGCCACCGCCCGCGCAAGCAAAGTTTTGCCGGTTCCCGGAGGGCCCACCAGCAGCACGCCCTTGGGAATGCGCCCGCCCAGCTTCTGAAACTTCTGCGGCTCGCGCAGGTATTCGATAATCTCCTTCAGCTCTTCCTTGGCCTCATCCACGCCGGCCACGTCTTTAAACGTCACCTTCTTCTGCTGCATCGAGAGCAGGCGTGCGCGGCTCTTGCCGAACGAAAGCGCCTTGTTGCCCCCCGATTGCATTTGCCGCAGCATGAAGAACCACACGGCAATCAGCAATACGAACGGGCCCACATTGATCAGCAGGGGAATCAGGAAATTGCTCTGGGGTTCTTTGACGTTGAAGTTGACCTTGTGGTTCGGGTCCAGCATCGCCTTGATCAGGTCTTCGTCGTTCGCCGGCAGCGTGGTGTGAAACTCGTCTTTGGGCGAGGTCTTAAGGTGGCCGCGCAGCTCGTCGCCCTGAATGGTCGCATCCAGGACCTGGCCGTTCGAAACCTTGTCATAGAGATCGGAGTAGGCGTACTCCTGCTCCTTACCCATGCTTGCGCCCCTCTGCACCACACCCCACAACAGCATGAGGCAGATCAGGATAAAGACCCAGAACATGATTGTTTTAACGCTCGAGTTCACCTACGTCTCCTTTTTCGCGGCGACGGAGAAAGCTACCGCGACCTCCCTCATTCATCCCTGGCCGAACGCATCTTCCAAAACCTTGCGTCCGTAGCGGCGTTCCTGGCTTGCCCCATTCCGCCGGATGACGCTCCCTCGAACGAACCGGTAAACACCGGCCGATTCGGGAGATGCCTCATACCACTTTTTAGACGCCAGCGCGCCACACAAAGTGGCAAAAATTAGACAGAACCCCCAGCCAACACGCCAAGCGTGCCGCCTGAAGGCAGTAGATCAAATTGTACTCCCAACGCTGTGAAAGTTGAAGGTCCCAGCCTACTGCCTTTGTGGCACAACCTTCAAGATGACCCTCGTGTTATGGAGCCTTTTCAGAGAGATGCGCGGTAGCGTTCTCGGCAGTCACCGCCGTGACCACAAGGCCGGGCTCAGGTTCGAGCTCCACTCCACGCATCCAAATAATGCGGCCTCCCACCTCCAAAACCGGCCAAAGCGCGCGTTCTGTGCCCGTAACCCGAAGACGTTCCAGCACTTCCTTTATTTTGCGCGGCGCGCCCGAGTATCGCAGCTTGACCCGGTCGCCGGCCTTCCAGTTGCGCAACGTAGCCGTCCCGGCACCGGCAGCCTCGGCCAAAAGCTCGATGTTTAGCCGAAGGCCAAAGGCCGGCGCATCAATTTCTCCCGGAATGGCCGCACTGTACTCGGGAACTGCCGCGGCGGCCGCTTCCTCCGCGGTACCGGCCGGCCCCACTTCCAGGCGCAACTCGCGGGCGGTTCGCTCTGCGCGCATTCCGTTGGCAAGCGCAAGCTTCTGTCCGGCGCGGCCACCAAGAGCCAGCGACCGAAGCGCTTCCGTCGCGGCAAAATCGAGCGGGGAGCCACATTGCTCGGCGGCATGGCGCAGCAGCCGCCTTTGCAGCGCCGGAGCCAGCGCAGTCAGCCGCTTGACCTCGATCGCCAGGCCGGCGGCACCGAAACCTGCGGCACGTCCACCGCCGCGCACCGGCCGCCCGGGCATGAGCATCTGCGGCGCCAAGCAGGCAAGTTCAGCCTGCCACCATGCCTCTTCGTCCCGGGCCAGGTTGGCCATCTGGGCCAGATGCCGGCGCAACTTCGGATTCCAGCCCTCCAGCAGCGGCAGCAGCTGATGACGGATCCGGTTGCGCGTGTGCGTCAGATGGCGATTCGATGTGTCTTCGCGCCAATCCTGCCCAAGTTCACACAGATAGGCTTCAATCTCAGCGTGGGTCGTGGCCAGCAGCGGGCGCAGGATCGGCCCCTCGGGAAAATTGAGAACCAGAGAGATCCCCGCCAACCCCTCCGTCCACGCGCCCCGCAGAAACTTGGCAAGCACGGTTTCGGCCTGGTCGTCGAGCGTATGCGCGGTAGCCACCGCATCGATCTCGCCCGATGCCAGCAACTCACGAAACCACGCGTACCGCAGCCGCCGGGCCCCTTCCTCGATAGTCTCGCGAGGCTTGCCCCGCTCAGGAACAGCCTTTGCCGAGTCGGCGGTGTCGACGCGCGCCTCGTGAAAGGCCAGCCCGAGCCTCGCGGCCAGATCGCGGCAGAAATTCAGATCGCCATCTGCCTCCGCTGCTCGCAGCCCGTGGTGCAGGTGCGCCGCGTGAATCACCAGGCCAAGCTCCCCACTTCGCGCCGCAAGCGCGCGCAGAAGCGCCACTGAGTCCGCGCCTCCCGAAAGACCCACGGCCAGCCGCAAACCCGGCTTCAGCAGCGAAGTGTCGAGCGGCAGGCCGGCGTCCGGCTTCGATTTCGGCGGATGGGTCACGACAGGATGATAGCGCGGGCGAGCCGCCAGCTTTCAGCTCCCGGCCTTCAGCTTTCCTGATCGCGAGGCCCCGATCAAGGGCGCGTCGCCGCCATCTCCTATACTCAAAACCATGTTCACCACCCGCACTGCCTCAATCGACGATGCGGCGCTCCTCACCGCGCATCGGCACGCAATGTTTGCCTCAATGCCCAACCCGAACATTACGGCGCTTGAAACCATGAGCCGCGCCTTCGAGCCGTGGGTCAGGGAGAAGCTTGCCAATCGCAGGTATATTGGCTGGATCGCAGAAGAAAACGGCCGCGTCGCCGGCTCTGCCGGCCTGCTGCTTCTCGATTGGCCGCCGCATCCGCTGCATCCCTCGAGCCACGAGCGCGGCTACGTCCTGAATGTTTTTGTCGACCCCGATTTTCGGAAGCGCGGCCTGGCGCACCAACTGTTGGAACACTGCATGGCCGAAGCGCGCCGTAAGGGGATCCGCGTGATCACGCTGCACGCCTCCGACGCCGGCCGTCCCGTGTATGAAGGATATGGCTTTCGTGCGACAAGCGAGATGCTATACGCCGAGCCCGCGAAGGAGTGAACCGAACCCGTTGCTTTGATCGGTCACCTCTAGGCAGCCTCGCGCAAGGGAAGATTGATTGCGGCGAAACATGCAGAAGAAGCGGGCGAAACTCCGATAGCTGAGAGCTGAAAGCTGATAGCTGACGGCTCGCGCGGTGCTATACTCCACGAGTCATGCAAGTCTTTGTCATCCTTCCCGCGGCGGGGTTGGGCACGCGGATGGCCGGCCCTCAACCCAAGCAATTTCTGGCACTCGGCGGCATTCCCATCCTGATTCATTCTTTGCGCACTTTTGCAGCAGTGCCGCGAGTCACGTCGATGTATGTGGCCGTGCGCAAGCAGGAGACGGAGCGCGTCGAGTCTCAGATCAGCGAGTTCGGCTTTGCCGGGCGCGTGCACGTCGTGGAAGGCGGCGAGAAGCGGCAGGAATCGGTAGCGAACGCCTTGAGCGCGTTGCCCGCACAGCCCGACGACATCGTGCTGGTGCACGACGCGGTGCGCCCGCTCATTGACGCGGCTACCATCGAGCGCACCATCGACGCGGTGGCGGAGACCGGCGCGGCCATTGTGGGGATGCCCGCTGTTGATACCATCAAGCAGGTTGAGCGGACGGCCCATGGCGCGCTGGTTACGGCGACCATTCCGCGCGAGTTTGTGGTGCAGGCCCAGACGCCGCAGGGCTTTCGCTTCGGGCTGTTGCAGCGCGCGTTCGCTGAAGCAACCGCGGACGGGTTTGTGGGCACTGATGAAGCATCGCTCCTCGAGCGCGCCGGCATTCCTGTAGCCGTGGTGCACGGTTCTCAGGTTAACCTGAAGATTACACAGGCGGGCGACCTGGAACTGGCCGAGTTCTATCTGCAGCAGCGAAACAGGCACTAGAGGGAAGTGATCAGGGACCGGCGCCCTGATCACTGACCACTGACCACTTTATGGACACACGGATCGGCTTTGGCTATGACTCGCACGAATTCAAGGCGGGCGTGCCGCTGCGCATTGGCGGCATGACGCTGGACCACCCCGAGGGCCTCGCCGGCCACTCGGATGGTGACGTGCTGCTGCATGCCATTACCGATGCCCTGCTCGGCGCTGTCGCCGCCGGTGACATCGGCAATTTCTTTCCGCCGGGTGATCCGCGCTGGAAAGACGCCGACTCCTCGATCTTCCTGAACCTGGCGCTCGAAGAGCTGCAGCACGCAGGCTATCGCATCGTCAACATCGACACCACGCTGATTCTCGCCGCCCCCAAGATTGCGCCCGTTGCCGGCGAAATGCGCGCCCGCCTCGCCGACCTGCTCGGCCTCGAAATCGACCAGGTGAGCATCAAAGCCAAGACCCCCGAGGGTCTGAGCCTCGAGCACGTGGCTCAGTGCCATGCCATCGCCCTGGTGGAACGCGTCCAGGAGCCGGAAGAGCTGAAAAGCATGAGCGAAGTGATCGAAAGCCAGCGCCAGCTTGAGGACGTGGTCGACGACCTGCTGAGCTCAGTGCATGGCGTCCCCAAGCGCCGCATCATCCAGCCCGTCTACGACACCGAAGACATCACGTAGAAGCAGGGAGCAGGTCCGTGTGCGGAAGCTGTGATTCGCACTGTTCCGCCCGTGCTACGATGGCCCATCTCAAGAATCAGTGATCAGGAGGAATTTCTGTGGGCGACGTGCTTGTGCCATCCCATCTTCTTTTGCTCTTTTTTGTGGTCCTCCCAATCGCGCTTCTCATCACCATCCCGCCCTACTGGATGATCTTCAAGAAAGCCGGATTTTCTCCATGGCTGTCGATTCTCGCTCTCGTGCCATTGGTCAAGTGGATTGTCCTTTGGATCGTTGGCTTCTCTGAATGGAAGCCCCCCGCCAACCGCGTCTCCTGAGACCGCCGATTTTCATTGCGGAGTCAGGCGTTTGGCTGTAATTTGGCTCCAACCGTTTATCGCATTCACGGAGTGTTTTCTATGCATGAATTAGCCTTTCTCCTTCAAAGCGGACCCGATCCCGAAGTCATTCGGAAGATGCTCATGATGATCGTTCCCATCATGCTCGTCTTCTTCCTGGTTGTGATCGCAGTTCTCATGGTCCCGTGCTGGATCATCCTGAAAAAGGCCGGTTTCACCCCCTGGCTTGCGCTTTTGTGCATCGTTCCCTCACTGGG
>Ga0116223_10000408_pt1 | contig 54091 bp, 37 predicted proteins | sample Sb_taG_3_FD_90092 | JGI IMG/M metagenome (GOLD analysis project Ga0116223, IMG submission 90092) | Peat soil microbial communities from Weissenstadt, Germany - Sb_50d_a_PC metaG | ecosystem: Environmental > Terrestrial > Soil > Wetlands > Peat | place: Germany: Weissenstadt | collected 2010-09-21 | reverse complement strand
TGTCATCCTTATGGGATTGGGCCACTCTCGGGTTCGCCCCCTCACCCCCGAGTACGGGGGAGAGGGGAGAGCGAGCGCAACGCTTTTCAGATGAAAGGACGTCGTGGTTTTCATCAGCCCAGGTCGGGGGGTGAGGGGTCTTGGTCGGGGACCGTTCGTCCCCCTCACCCCCGACCCCTCTCCCCGGAGTACCGGGGCGAGGGGAGAACAAGCGCTGCCGCTCGCCTAGCGAATGATTCCTTTGTGATATTCTGCTGAAAAGTGTCGGGCAAGCTTACCTATTCTTCTGCTTTTATCCTGTTTTCAGCCCCACCTTGACGCATCCCCAATTCCCCGTTAGAAGCTGACAACCGGCTGGACGCTCGTCCTGGCTACCTCCTGCGCCCGAGAACGATTTCATGCCTTTGCTTGTCATTGAACCAATCTCCAAATCTCCGGTCTGGCGCTGGCGCATCCTCGCCGCACTGATGATCTCCGCGGCGGCAGTTCTTCACATTGCTTACCTAGGCTTGAAATGCCCACTCGATCTCGCTCCCGACGAGGCCCATTACTGGGACTGGTCGAGGCACCTCGACTGGAGCTATTACAGCAAAGGCCCACTGGTGGCCTATTTGATCCGCGCCGGCTGCTTTTTGGCGGGATCATGGTCGCAACACCTGACGGCCAGCGATATGCTTGCCGTGCGCTTACCTGCCGTGGGGTGCGGCGCCCTATTGCTCGTCAGTCTATATATCTTGACGGTACAAATCTTTGCCAGCGAGAGCCTCGCGTGTGCGGTGGTTGCACTGCTGCTGACCTCACCACTCATAGCCGTCGGCGCTTCTCTCATGACGATTGATTCGCCTTACACGTGCTGCTGGGGATGGGCCCTGGTCCTGGGGCACATCGCCTTCATTCGAGGTTCCGCGTGGGCGTATCCGGTGCTGGGCCTGGTAGTCGGCCTGGGCATCCTGGCGAAGTACACGATGGTGCTATTCATCCCATCAGCGGGTCTGTTCCTTCTGGCAAGTTCAATGCACCGGGCGTTGCTTTGGCGCCGTGGCTTTTGGATCATGACTGCCGTCGCGGCCTTGTGCTGCTTGCCGATCTTACTTTGGAACATGCAACATGACTGGGTCAGCTTTCTGCACGTTCGAGGCCAGGCCGGACTACGGCAAAACGGCGGGGTTCGCTGGACGGGACCTTTCATCTACCTTGGAACTCAAGCGGCGCTGCTCCTGGGCTTCTGGTTCATGGCGTGGGTTTGCGCCATGATCGCGTACAGGCCCTGGAAGGCAACGGATCCTGGCATGCGCTACTTGTGGTGGCTGTCCGCGCCCATGTTCGCTTTCTTCCTGCTCTTCAGTTTGAAGACGTCGGAAGAGCCGAACTGGCCCGTGACGGCGTACCTTTCGGGCCTTGTACTGACAATCCCATGGATCATCCAGCAGGCAAGGTCACGCCACCGTCCGTACCGATTCGCAACGGTTGCGTGTCTCGCAAGCGCTTGCGGGCTCGGCCTTGGCGGTACGGTGTTGCTGCACCATAGCGACTGGTTTCAGCCCGTGCTGGTCGCGATCGTTGGGCCACCCACGCAGACGCGGCCGTTGCCGCTGCGCCGCCTGGATCCGACCTGCAGGTTGCGCGGCTGGCGATTCTTTGCGGCGGAAGTGGATCGCTTGCGCCTGGAAGTGGAAGCCGAGGGTACCGAGCCGGTAATTGCGGCCGCTTCCTGGACGTTGCCGGGCGAGCTTGCTTTCTATTGCCGTGGCAACCCCGTGGTGTATTCCGTCGGCCTCATCCTGGGTGATCGGCACAGCCAGTACGATCTCTGGCGGCCCAATCCGGTCGAGGACTCCGCGCTCTTTGTGGGCAGGACTTTCTTGTTCGTGGGAGATTTGCATCCGAGCATCGCGGCAGCGTTCGCAAGCGTCGGGGAACCTCGAGCAGTGGTCTATGAGGAGCGCGGACAGCCCATCGCGCGCTTGACCGTAACCGTCTGCCATGGGTTTCGAGGTTTTCAGGACTCGGAGCCGGGACGCGCAGCCCGGGCTTACTGAACTCTTTCGAAGTCAACGGCCCATGAGCTTGCCCAGGATATGAAGTTCAAGCGCTTCGTAGTCGCGCTCGCCCCGATATTCCTCGATCTTCTTGTCGTCGAGACTGCGGACGACCTCGAGCAGGCGCAGGAACATCTCCCGGCTATTGGCAAGGTGCTTGGTCTGGTCGGCTGGCCTGGTAGTGCGCATCGGCTTGACATCGAGGCCGACGCAGCCATCGTAGCCGCCGCGCTCGAGGACCCAGATGGTGTTGAAGGCCCGGCGCAGGTCAACGGAGCCAAAGACCTTGTCCTGATCGTACTTCAGGCCATTCTGATCGTTGAGATGGACGCTCCAAAGTTTGCCGTGCCACAAGGCGTAGGCCATGTCATCGGCAGGATCGAGGCCGGCCAGGATGGAGTGGGCCGATTCGATGAGTAAGCCCACGCGTGACGGCTCGCTCGCACGATAAGCCAGGCCGAGGAAATGCCCCGGCGTCGGCAGATACGCCTGGTCCATCGGTTCATTGGGTTTCATTTCGCCGAGGATGCGGATATGGCGATCATATTCGAGTAGGGCATTGATGGCGTCGAGGATGCGGCCGGTGGCGGTAATGGGGTCCTTGGCCTCGCGGATATAGGTGCCCTCGCGAGCGAGCCAAAGAACGAGATTGCGGCAGCCCAGCGCATTGCCTATATCGATGCAGCGCTTGGAACGCTCCAGGGCGTAACGCCGGTCGGCGGCGCTGTTGGAGGTGTAGCCGCCGTCGACGGTCTTGGGATGCATCCATAAGCGGGGAGCAAGGATCTCGCAAAAGAGGCCTTCATTGTCCAGCAGCTTCTTCGTCTTGGCGGCTTCGCGCGCTGTCGCTTGCGGATCAAGATCGAGTGGCACGGCGTCGTCATCGTGGAACTGGACGCCGTCGAAACCCAGGTTCTTGTACTCGCGGATCTTGGCGGCGAAGGACATTTCTTTGCGCGATGCCGGGCCGAACGGATCTTCACCTGTACTGATGTTCCAGGGGCCAAAGGTGAAGCGGTACTTGGTCTTCTTTGTGGTAGAGGCCATTCAAGTTTTCTCCACATGCTGCCGATAAGGACGGAAACATCTTTGCTTGCACGCGCACCAGGGTTGTCACGCTGTTGTTTATATCTTGCCCAGTCTCCAGGAATAGGTGCGCTTTGAGCCGAATCACAATTGCATGTATGAGCTGCGGCCAAGATTGGGCCGTAGCAAGTAACTTTTCCCTTTACGAGCAACAGGCGATCGAATCATGCCCTTGCCCGCGTTGCGGAGCGTACACGCTTTGCTGCCAGGAACCCCCGGCACTGCAGCCCTTCGAAAAAGCCACTCCCGTTCGTGGTTGGCGTTCCGTCGCCCTGCGTTCCTAGCCAAATCGATCATCGTCTCGAAAAAAAGCATCAATATCTGAACAAAAGAACACATGACATTTGTCAGGGTTACGTGAGACCATTCAGACGAATCGACAGCGACATAACCTATTGTGAATGTTGATGTTGCGGATGCACGATTCGTGTCAGACGCTGAGTCTGGGTGCCCCCTGTTTACATGACATAACATGACATTGGCAATGGCCGAATCGAAAGGGCGGGATTCGAACCTGCAATGCCCTGATTCCTCAGCAGGCGGAACTCCCTTCAGATTTCCAAGCCTAGCGCAGCAGCAACCTTTCGACATTCCTGCATCATCTCTCGGAAGGCATGTGGCGTGAGCGCCTGGAAGCCGTCGCTGAGCGCCTTCTCCGGGTCGGGATGCACCTCAACGATAAGGCCGTCTGCCCCGGCAGCGATTGCCGCCCGGGCCATGGTCGCGACCAGGCTTGCTTTCCCGGTCCCATGGCTGGGATCGACGACCACGGGCAGGTGCGTGGTCTGATGGAGATAGGGCACAGTCGCCAGGGGCAAGGTAAAGCGAGTGTGATCTTCGAAGGTGCGAATGCCCCGCTCGCAGAGCATGACCTGGGAATTGCCTGTCTTGAGAACGTATTCGGCTGCCAGCAGGAATTCGTCGATCGTGGCGGCGGGACCGCGCTTCAAGAGAATCGGTAAGCCTGATTCGCCCACAGCCTCCAGAAGAGGATAGTTTTGCATGTTGCGGGCGCCGACCTGAAGAACGTCGGCGTAGGCGGCCACCATCGGTACGTGCTCGGGTGCCATGACCTCGGTGACGATGGCCAAACCGGTGGCGGCGCGTGCCTCGGCGAGCAACTCCAAGCCCTTCTCTTTCATGCCCTGGAAGCTGTAGGGACTGGTCCGCGGCTTGAAGGCTCCGCCGCGCAAACCCGTCGCGCCGGCATCCTTGACGAATTGTGCGATCTCGAGGATTTGTTCGCGGCTCTCCACGGAGCAAGGGCCCGCGATGATCCCGACATGATTGTCGCCGACTTTGAGCCCGCGCACGGTGACCTGCGTCCGCTCTTGCTTGACCTCGGTGCTGGCCATCTTGTAGGGCGCGAGGATAGGAACCACTTTTTCCACTCCTTCTCCGGTTTCCAGAGCTTGTTTGGCCCCGTCGCGTTTTTCGCCCAGGGCCGCGACCACGGTACGCTCCGTCCCCACGATGACGTGGCTGCGCAAGCCTAGCTGCTCGACCCGTTCGATGATGTGATCGATCTGGCGTTGGCTGGCGCCAGGCTTCATGACAACGATCATGGTTACTCCTCGTTCATTTGGTCGCCACATCCGAGGAACCGGCAAAACGCCTGCTCCTCTGCGTGGCCGACGGGCGTCACTGTTACGGATTCTCACACCCCATCAAGCACAACCGCGGACGCTGCTCAACGACAACTCTCCTTCAGGGAACAAAAAAAGCCCTGAAACCTTCGGGGTTTCAGGGCTTTGCGGTTGTCTTCGTCAAGATTTAGCGAATGACCAGCTCCCCGAAATCCCCTGCAAGCGGGGCAAAAAACGAATACCAATAGGCAAAAAAAGAGGCATCCACGCAGTGGGCCGTCACGGGCAGGGTTTGGGAAACACAGAAGGTCTTCGCGCCTGAATTCATCAAGGGAGTTGCCGGAACGGATATTTTGGGAGAACAAAGGGGAACTCCGGCGAGATACGCGCCGGAGTTCCCTACTAAGAAGCGGCTGCACCCGACGGCAGCCCGTCGGCTGCCTTAGTGCAGCCGCACCTGGTTACCACTACACACTAGACCACCTCCTTTCACTAGAGCCGCCCTGCAGCAGACCGCGAACCAACTCGATCCCCGCAGGCTCTAGCCCGTCGCGCCACGTTAACGCGACCCACATATTCGCTAGCTTAGCCACCGCGACTTGCTCGTTCAAGAACAAAAGCGCAGCGATTGCGGCGCACCAATTGGAAAGTCCAGCAGAGGCCGGTTGCTGGCTGCTTCCTTGATTTTGCACTGGCTAATCGGGATGCGAAGTTGCACAATAACAAGCGCCCGACCGGCAGTTTTTGGTCTTTCCATGCATACTGTTGTCGAAAAGGATCCGGCACTATGTGGACTACTCTCGCTCTGCTGGCGACCATGGGATCGGTTGCCGCTGACTCCGGCGAATTGACGTTGAAGAACATTCGGGCGACCTATGGTTTCCTGGGCGCCCAACGACACGACAATCAGCTTCTGCCGGGCGATTCGTACTTCCTTGCCTTCGACATCGAGGGCCTAAGTGTCGAGGAGGACGGCAAAATCAAGTACAGCATGGCCATGGAAGTTACGGACAGCAAAAACAAGGTCATCTATGCCCGCGACCCCAATGCTCTGGAAGCCTACAATTCACTTGGCGGCACCCGCACGGAAGGAATGACCTACGTCGACGTGGGCTTCAACCAGCCGCCCGGCGAGTACACCGTCAACCTCACCGTGACGGATAGCAAGACGAAGGCTGCCCAGTCCTTCAAACGCAAGTTCGAAGTGCTCCCCAAATCGTTTGGGCTTGCACGATTCATGACCTCTTATGACGGCGCCGGCAGGATTCCCGCTCCTTCGAGTGGCGTTGTGGGGCAGTTTCTTTACGTCAATTTTGCAGCCATCGGCTTCGAGAAGAACGCCAAGCGGGAACCCGACGTCCGCTTGCAGATGCGCGTCCTGGACGAAAGCGGCAAGGCGACCGTGGAGAAGCCGCTTGTGGGCGATACCCGGCGCGAGGAAGTGGGCGAGAACATCGTGGCGATACCGATGAGCTTTGCCCTGGCATTGAACCGCCCCGGCAAATTCACCATCGAGCTCGAGGGAACAGATCGGCTCGGCAAGAAGTCCGCAAAACTATCCATCCCGCTGAGCGTCACTGAGCAAAAATAAATAAATAAATACGGAGCCTGCGCTGGTTTAGGTCTATGCCACGGCGCTGACCCAGGAAGCGACTAATGAGTCAATTGCAAGAGCGAATCGCCCAGTTTCAGAAGATGGCTCATGATGACCCGGAGAATGAACTGGGCCATTTTCGGCTCGGTCAGCTGTTCATGGAATCGGGTCAGAACGAGGAGGCGATCCGGTCCTTTCGGCGCACGCTGGAGTTGAGCCCTCAGTTTTCCAAGGTCTACCAGCTCCTGGCAGCCTGCCTTCTCAAGCTGGGCCAGAAGGATGAAGCGGGCCAAGTCCTTGAACACGGCTATGTCGTTGCCGACGAACGAGGCGACAACATGCCGCGCGACGAAATGGCCAAGATGCTGACGGAACTTGGGAAACCCCTGCCCGCCTCCAAGAAGAGTTCCTCGTCGGCCGGCGACGGCTTTCGCTGTCTGCGGCCCGGTTGCATGGCAGGAAGCCGGGCACGGCGTCTCGCCAAAGCTCCCATGTCGGATGAAATTGGGCAGAAAGTTTACGAACGCGTTTGCGCCGATTGCTGGAACGACTGGCTGCGCAATTACAGCATCAAGGTGATCAACGAGCTACGCCTCGATCTCAGCACGCAGCGCGGCCAGGAAGAATATGACCGCTACATGCGTGAATACCTCGGTTTGGAATAGGACGAAAGACCACAAAGAATGGAATGCTCCCGTCGATGAGTGACCGCGGCTATCTCTTGAGTTACGGCAGGGTCGGAGACTTCGGCCGTTTTGAATCTGCCGAGCCTTTCCGTTGCCGGCGGGGTGATCGTGTTGTCGTTCGCAGCGCCCGAGGCCAGGAGATCGGGGTCGTGATGCGAGCGGTGAGCGAAGGCCACGCGTTGCTGTTAGCCGACCGTCCGATTGGGCAGATGATGCGCTTGGCCACGCCGGGCGACGAGGAACTCTCCGAACGCATGCACGCGCGGAGCCAGCGGTTGTTTACCGACGCACGTCGCGACGCTACGGAGTTGAATCTGCCGCTTGAAATCCTCGATGCTGAGATTCTGCTGGACGGGCGTCGCGCCATCCTCCATTACGTCAGCTGGGCGGACGGCGATTTTCGCTTGCTTCTCGACCGCCTATCCGGCGACTACCAGTTGCTCCCCATACTTAATAATCTGGCTTTGCCCGTTGCCGACGAGCCGGACGATGTGGAAATGGGCGGATGCGGCGCGGAAGGATGCGGGCACGGAGCAGGCGGCTGCGGATCCTGCGGCTCGGGCGGTTGCGGATCGTGTGGCAGCCACGAGGAGAAATCAACCTCACGCAGGGCAGCACAAGTCACCAACTCATTGCAGGATGCCGACGTTATTGCAAACCAGATCAGCTATACTCAACCTGAGGACGAAAACCGCGTATCCCTGCTGTGAACCGCTGCTGCCAATCTTGAAGCTGCCTCGTTGCTCCGCCAACGTGAATCGGCGACACTATATGGCCGTGCGTGAATCGGCTGCTACGGTTTGTGGGGCACGTTTGTAACATGCCCAGACGCCGGCCGGCACGTTGAAAACGTGCCCCACAGATGCTGCCGAATTACGCACAGTCATATAGAAGCCTATTACGATGTCGGAGGCGGCCCAGTCCTACATCATGGGCTGCTCCAACTGAACCATCTCTTTCTCCTGCAGCACCGGAGGGTCGTGCTGAGGCGCACCCATCTGGTGTGGACCAGGGGCAGCTTGTTGCGGCGTATGGGTGGTTTGACCTCCCTTGCGGCCAGCTTCGCGTGCCTCTTCAGGCGTGAATTCGTGCGCGGTCCCCTTGGCATGAGCGGCCTGGCCTCCCTTCTTGCCGGCCTCTCGCGCCTCTTCAGGCGTGAACTCGTGCGCGGTCCCCTTCGCATGTGCTGCCTTGCCGCCCTTGCTGGCAATGGCCCTTTGCTTCGCTTGATCCATCGCCGCGAAACCCCGCAGACTCTTCTCTGTCATATGTGGGTTCCTTTCAACGAAAAGGCTTATCTTGATGACTGCCCCATAACTCCCCCCACCCGCCGTGGTTACCGAATATGGAATGGGCAAAAACTGTGCCAGCGTTACACAAGAGCTGGAGATTGGCACCTTTCGAGTCCCTTCTGGAAAGCAAGCCGGATGGAGGGAACATAAAGTTTGGGAGTCACCTGTCATGCTCGCGCCAAGGGCGACCTCTTGCGCGACAATGAGAAGGGCGGAGCACTTCTCAGCAGCAAGGAATTCTTGCTTCGCGTATTTTTGGGTAGCGTCTCGATTTGCCAATCCGGCATCAATTTTCTCGTGGCTCAAGCAACCAGCCTGAGCTACTACCTACCATATCTTTTCGCACACTTGACAAGTACGGGCATCGACGACTAAGTTTCGTATGTGCACTCCACATTCGCGATTTCCCCTGGACGATGCACGGCCCCTGGGCCGCTGCGTTCTCCGTGCCGCCACACTTTTCCGTCTGCCGACGACATCCATTTTCATTCCATCTTCGATCATGGCTTCACCTGACGGCGCGCCCTTTAGCATCGGCGTGACCGCGGCAGGCTCCCTTCGAGGACGTCCAGAAATGCTGGGCGCGCACCATGAACCTTCTTGTTCAGGCCTACGGCTGTGTGACCATGCCCCGCTAATGGCTGAATTCTTTCCGCTGCCGCGACAGGGCGAGTCATGTTCTTGCACCAGGGTTGACGAGGTCAAACTTTGGAGTCATTTATGAAGCTAGCACCACACAGGTTGATCGGGCTGGTCGTCGGACTGCTTTCCGTCATTGGGCATGGCAAGGCAACGGGGCTTGTGCCGAAGGCGGAGGCGGAAGCGCGTGTCGTCCACGCCGGGACGACGGCGTCGGTCCATCGGGCCGGGCCCAGTGCTCTGGCGAAGAACGAGGCGGGCAAAACACGGACGTTTTTGTTTACGTACAGCGCCACGGTAACGGGCGTTCCTCCGGGCGAGAAAACCCATATCTGGCTGCCGGTGCCGCCTTCCGGAGAGGACCAAAAGGTTCGGATTATCAGCAAGACGTTTCCTGGGGAGAATCGCATTGGGCGGGAATCGAAATATGGCAATGAAATCCTTTACGTGGAAGCGAAGGCAGGCCCAGATGGAAAGATTCCCCTCAGCGTGACCTACGAAGTCAAACGCCGTGAGGTGAAGGCCGATCTCGATGACCACGGAAAAGAGGACGGCAACCTTGAGTCTTTCCTTCAGGCGGACGCAAAGGTCCCGGTCGGCGGTAAGCCGCTCGAGTTGCTCAAGGGTAAGAGCCTACCGGCGGACCAGCTAGAGGCCGCCCGCACTCTGTACGACGTCGTGAACCAGCACATGCGCTACAGCAAAGAGGGCACAGGCTGGGGCGAAGGCGATGCGGTTTGGGCGTGCGCGAGCGGCTACGGGAATTGCAGCGATTTCCACAGTTTGTTCATCTCGCTGGCACGCGCAGACAAGATTCCTTCCAAGTTCGAGATTGGTTTTCCGCTTCCACCCAAGCGGGGGTCGGGAGATATCGCCGGCTACCATTGCTGGGCAAAATTTCATCCGGCCGGCCACGGCTGGATCCCGGTAGATATTTCTGAGGCGAACAAAAACCCGAAGATGCGCGAGTACTATTTTGGCAACCTTACGGAGGACAGGGTCGCTTTCAGCACGGGACGCGATCTGACGCTTGTTCCGCCCCAGGCCGGCAAACCGTTGAACTTCTTTGTCTTTCCCTATGTGGAGCTGAACGGAAAGGCTTATCCCCAAGAGAAGATCCAACGCAAGTTCAGCTACAAGGATTTACCTGCAAACGACGGGAAGTAATTCAGGGAAAAGTATCTGCCCAGTACAATGACCGGTTTGAGCGGCGAGTCGAAGGTTGCGAGGACCATGAGTTTTTTCACACGCGAGCAATGCCTCGAGCGCTTGCGCCGCCAGTTGGCCGCCGGCCGGCCCATCATTGGCGGAGGCGCGGGCACCGGCATCAGTGCGAAGTGCGCCGAAGCAGGCGGCATCGACCTGATCATCATCTATAATTCGGGTCGCTTTCGCATGGCCGGCCGCGGCAGCCTGAGCGGCATGATGCCCTATGGCGATGCCAACCAGATCGTCATGGAAATGGCCCGCGAAGTCCTGCCCGTCGTGCGCGCTACACCGGTCCTCGCGGGCGTTTGTGGCACCGATCCGTTTCGGATCATGAAATTGTTCTTGCGCGAGATCCAGGCTGCGGGTTTTAGCGGCGTGCAGAACTTTCCCACCGTGGGGCTCATCGACGGGAGATTTCGCCAGGGACTGGAAGAGACTGAAATGGGCTTCGCCCGCGAAGTCGAGATGATTCGAGAAGCCCGAGCGCTCGGGTTGTTGACGTGTCCTTATGTATTCACCGTGGATGAAAGCAGGGCGATGGCCCGCGCGGGAGCCGATGTCCTCATTCCACACATGGGCCTCACCACCAAGGGCAGCATCGGCGCGAAGACAGCCCTGACACTCGAAGATGCCGCCGCACGGGTTCAAACCCTGCACGACGCCGCCAAGGAGATCAATCCCGAGGTCCTCGTGCTTTGCCACGGAGGACCCATCTCCGAACCGGAGGACGCCCAGTACATCCTGGAGCACACGCGCGGGATCGTCGGCTTCTTTGGTGCGTCGAGTATCGAAAGGCTACCCACCGAAATTGCCATCACCAGCTGCGTTCAGCGCTTCAAAGGCCTGCGCGCCAGAACGGCCTGAGCTAGTAGCGAAAGATCAGGTCCATGGTGATCCGGAAATCTTGCAGATCGCGGTGCGAGGTTAGCGGCGTTTCAAAGGCAGCACCGAACTGGATTCGGTCATTGATTTTGAAGCGGGCACCGAGCGCCAGGCTCACTTCACCCTTCCCGGAAACATGCTCCGAGCCGAAGTTGAACAGGTCCGCCCCCTCGAACCCGACATCCTCCTGCTTGCCATTCGAGGTGTAATAGAACGAGTTCAATTCCAGCAGTGGATAGATACGGTGCAAGTCGCCGACATCGAAGTCGGTGTGCAAACTGAGGAAGATATTGTCGCTGCGCTGGTTATCGATGGAGAAGTTGTAGCCAAGTGTTCCCATCCCATTGAGCGTGCCGTACGGAGTCCGGATGATCCTCTGCGCGACACTGAGGTAAGGCACCAAGGACAGATCACCGGTGTCCTGAAGAACGTTGTGGTCGCCGACCGGAATATCAAACGTCAGACCGCCCGCGGCGACGGTTCCACTCGACTCATTCCTGTAGAAAGTGAATTTTGGACCAAGCTTCAGCTCGGTAAATCCTGAGTGCGTTTGAAAATCTCCAACCGGGTCGTTCGGCTCGGACCAGATGAGGCCGAGCTCGTTGATCACGAACGAAAACTGATCGGTGATCGCCAGGCGTGCCTGCAGCCCGACGAACTCGATGTCGCCGCCATGGAAAATGGCATTCTTGATCGGCGTCGCCTCGTACATGAAGATCGGCCGAAGCTCTGTCAAGGAGCGCGGGTCTTCGAAGTAGAACGGATTGGTCACGGGCGAAATAAAACCGTCGAAAGAATGGTCGCTCTCGAACAGATGATGATTCGGATTGGAATCGAGACCATTGCCCTTGCCGAACCAGGGGAAACCGCCGCAAAACTCCTTGGTCTTATCCCACCAGGATTGCGGAGCAGGGTTTTGAGTCGCGACCCCGCAGTTGTACTGTTCGTTGGGGGAAGGCGGTAGGATTGGTGCGCCCGGCGGCGGAGCTTGCACCCCTCCCGCAGGCGGACCGTCGCCACCTCTGACTTGAACCACGCCGGGACTAGAAAGCGGTACCGGGTCGTTATACGATACGGGCCGAACCGTCTGGTCAGGAATCGGCGGAGCATCGATTGCAACGGGGCGGCCCAAGGTCACGACCGGTGAGTTATCGACTGGGATCTCGTCCGAGAGCGCCGTCACCGTCGCACGGGGCGGCTCCTGGGCATCCGCTGCCCCCATCGACAACGCCAACAATAACACAAAACTTCCGGCCAAGATGCCTCGCATCGCACCACCCTCCGTGGCGTGTACCAAGTGTCACCGGAATTGCAAAGCGCAAGTTCCTTGGCGCTTCGCCAGCATTCCCACCGTCGTCCTGACGCCTTCGGTCCGCGGCGGGCAACGCCGGGACTTGCGCATGTCCAGCGCTTACTTTCGGCCTGATCCGCGTTCGCCGAGAAGCCATTCCCCAAACAACTTGCCCTGCCTGCCCATGCGCGCTCGCATAGTCTGCAAGGCTTCTCCAGAGGCCTTCCTGGCAGGATGGAAAAGATGAACGGCTTACGGCAGCTGGGCTGCCGCGGACTCAGGTAGCTGCCTGACGCGGTTGACGAGTTCGCCAATGCCGGTGATCTCGATCGTAACCAGATCATCCGCAGCGAGGCTAAAGTCATCGGGGGGGACGATTCCCGTGCCGGTGAGAAGGACGGCGCCCTCGGGAAACGTATTCTCGCGGGCCAGCCACTGCACCAACTCCTCGCAGGAGCGCTTCATCGCGCGCAGATTTGTCGAACCCACGAAGACCGCCCTGCCGCCGCGCTCGATCTTCAGGCGGATATCTACCTCGTCGAGCGGCGGCATGCTGTCTGCCAGGGTAATTGCGGGCCCCAAGGCGCATGAGCCGTCGTAGATCTTCGCTTGCGGGAGATAGAGGGGGTTTTCGCCTTCAATGTCGCGCGAACTCATATCGTTCCCGATCGTGTACCCGGCGATTCGCATGGCTGGAGACAGAACCAGCGCGAATTCCGGCTCGGGAACGCTCCACCGGCTATCCCGACGGATATGGACAAACGCTCCGTCACCAACCGCTCTGCGGGCCGTCGCCTTCAAGAAAAGTTCCGGGCGCTCGGCGGAGTAGACGAGATCATAGAACCGGGCGGCACCGGCGGATTCGCGCTCGCGCGCCTCCTGGCTGCGCTTGTAAGTGACACCCGCGGCCCAGATTTCTTGCCCATCCACAGGCGGCAAGATTGTGACCTCCCGAGCAGAGATGACCTGGTTCCCCGTGAGAAGGCCTCGAGCCATCTTCGCCGGCTCGTCGGCGTGCAAAATGTCGCTGAGCGTAGGCGCCCTCATGGCATCCTCCGACTGCAAGAGCCGGATTTCGCCGCGCTCAAGGCTACCGACGCGCACTTCTCCCGTAGCGAGCCGAAACTTGCATAGCCGCATCGCCGACCTCCTGGGATTCGCACCTCCGAGTCCCCGAGCGAATGGTTGGGGCCTGGCCACGGTTGGCCAGTCACAGAGTAGAGTATGAAGGCAACCAGGTTGATGGGAGATATTCGCAGAAAGCGAGTCGCGACAAGACGTCTTCCCGAAAAAACTGGGCCGCGAAGGCGCTGGATGGTCTTATATAGATTGAGCTGGCCCAGCCATTGGAAGGGGACCTCATGACCGTCTCGTCTTTACAGCGCCTCCTGGGAGAAGTCCGCAATCATCTCGCTGGAGAGAATCTCAAGACCCTTTCCGATTGCGAACTGCTGATTCGCTACAGCGAGGGACGGGAGGAAGCCGCATTCAGCATCCTTGTTCGGCGGCATGCGGTAATGGTGCTTGGAGTCTGCCGGCGCGTGCTGCGCCACGAGCAGGACGCGGAGGATGCCTGTCAAGCGAGCTTCCTCGCGCTGGCCCGCAAGGCTCGCTCAGGCCGCTGGCAGGAGAACGTGGCTCCCTGGCTTCACCAGGTGGCCTACCGCGCGGCGCTACGCGTGCGACGTTCGGCCGCACAACAGTCCGCCTTGGTTGAGAGGTCAGACGAGCGCGCTGATGCGGATCCACTTGCGGTGGTAAGCGGCCGCGAACTGTGCGCCGTGCTGGACGAGGAGCTGGCCCGCTTGCCGGAACTCTGCCGAGCGGCGCTGGTGCTGTGTTGCCTGGAGGATCGCACGCGCGATGAGGCAGCGTCGCAGCTCGGCTGGCCACTTGGAACTTTGAAGCGAAGGTTGGCAAGGGGCCGGCAGGTTTTGGCGCAGCGACTCAGACGGCGCGGTTACACATTGCCGGCAGTGCTTGCTGCGGGCCTGGTCGCGGACGGAACACGCCGCGCCGCAGCGCTGCAGAGCCTGACACGGACCATTGAACAGGCCGCGAGCGCCTATGTGAAGAACGTGCCTCAAGCTGTGACCTCGCCCCGGGTGGCCGCACTTTGCGAGGCGACTATCAGGGATGCGGCGCCGGCGAAAATCAAGATCTTTGTCGCTGCGCTTCTGGCCCTGTGTGCGGCAGGCACCGGACTTGGCCTGGCACTACAGCAGACTGTAGGAGCGGTCACTGTGCAGCAGGGCGCGGATGCCCAAAACACGAAGCTATCGGATACTGCGAAGGTCCCCGAAAAGCCTACATCGGCGCGCGACGCTCTCGGCGACCCGTTGCCGCCAGGAGCCATCTCCCGGCTAGGCACGATCCGCCTGCAGCAAGGCCGGAGCATCGGCACAGTACGATTTTCACCAGACGGAAAAACGGTTGCCGCGGCCAGTTGGAACAACGACGTGCGACTCTGGGACCGGGCAACCGGCAAGGAGCTTCGCAGATTCACACATGACAAGTCGCGATGGCTACGGTTCCTCGCCTTCACGCCCGACGGGAGAAGCCTCATTACGGCAGGAGGAGACGAGGACGTTTACGTTTGGAACCTCGTCGACGGAAAGGTGACGCGGCGTCTGCCAATCGCCCCGAAGTCCCTGCGAGACATGGCGCTTGCTCCGGACGGAAGAACGCTCGCCTTGGGGGGCGGAGATCTTTTGACTCTATGGGATCTGGAGGAGACAAAGGAGCTACGGCAGGTCAGGGGCTTGGCATGCCCGTTCGCATTCTCCGCGGACAGTAAGAAGATCGCCTTCAGCGGCGAGGATGTTCATTTACTTGATCTGGCGACGGGCAGGGACCTGGTTCTGATCAAGAAGCGACGGCCCAATTCTCTCGCAATTTCCCCCGACGGCAAGACGCTGGCCACTGGTGATTTCGATCTAAGCGCGCGCTTGTGGGACGCCGTAACCGGCAAGATGCGCTATCAGTTGAGGAATGAGGAAGACATGGGAATTGGCCCGGTCGGCGGTGCAGGATATGCAGCGCTTGTTACCTTCTCACCTGATGGCAAATTGCTTGCCTCCGCTGTCTTTGGTTGCCCTGTACGCGTTTGGGAGGTGGCGACCGGTAAAGAGGTGCACCACTGCCAGGGTCGACCGGACATCATTCGCTCTCTGGCGTTTTCGGCAGACGGCACAACTCTGGCTGCAGCGGGAACGCGTGGAATGATTCAGCTTTTCGACACGGCTACCGGTCGGGAGAGCTTGCCGTTCGATCGGCCACCGGACGTAGGAGAGACTGCCTTATTCCTTCCCGACAGCAAAACAGTCCTGACGGGGAATGGCGGCGCCAACGCAAGGGGATTTGGCAATGCAGTCCGACTCTGGGATGCCGCCACGGGGCAAGAGCGACGCCACTTTGTTTGCTATAGGGACTGGGGACAGATAAAGCTTTCTGCCAATGGCGAGATTGCTGTAGTCGCCGATTGGCCTGACAGGAAGGTTCGTTTATGGCACGTATCCACCGGGAAAGAGCTTTGGATAGTGCCGGAGGAAAGCAGATTCCCGATGGCTCTCGACGCGACAGGGAAACGGCTGGTGACAACTTGCAAGGACCTTCGCACACTCTGCATGTGGGACGTGGGCTCGCACAAGGAATTGCAGCGCTTCGAAGGCCATCGCGGGCCCGTTCTGCCTATAGCCCTCTCGCCCGACGGCAGTGCGCTTATCTCGGCCAGCATCGATGTGGTAGGGGGCGACGGGACCATGCGGGTGTGGGATGCAGCTACTGGCAAAGAACGCTGGCAGAAGTTTCCGGGTGGATACTTAAGCGTCCGTCAGTTCATGTTCTCCCCCGACAGCAGGTTAATCGTGACGATTGGTCGCATTCCGGGAGCGGCCACACATCCCGACGTGCCAGGTGAAGTACACCTCCTGGACGCGGCGTCAGGCAAAGAAATCATGCTCTTCAGAGGGCATCCCGGGGGATTCTTCTCAGGCGCGTTCAGCGCTGACGGCCGAACTCTTGCTATCGGGGGCGGCGATCACACGGTAAGCTTATTCGAAGTGGCAACCGGCAAGGAACGCTGCATTCTTCGCGGTCATGAAGACTCAATTGCGTCCTTGAGCTTTTCGCAGGATGGCCGTCGGCTTGTTTCGCTGGGTGACGATGGAATTGCCCTGGTTTGGAACCTGGCCGCAACACCCACAAGGCAGTCCCGCGAGGAGTGCGAAGCCGAATGGGACGCTCTCGCAGACAACAACGCCGCCAGGGCTTACCAGGCCGTCTGCCGACTGGCCGGTGCTCCAAGCCAGGCCATTCCACTGTTACGCCAACGCTTACGGCCCGTAAACATTCCCGATTCAAAACGAATCGCCAAGCTCATTGCGGATCTTGATGCCCGGGAATTCGCAACGCGCGATGCCGCCAATAAGGAACTGGCAAAGCTGGGTAGCGTTGTCGCGCCGACTATCCGCGGGGCGTTGCAAGAAAAGCATTCGATTGAGGCAGGACGGCGCTTGCGTCAGTTGCTTGAAATCGTGGAGGGATGGACGCCCGAGCAACTGCGCGACTGGCGCGCCCTGGAAGTACTCGAGCGCATCGGCAGTGCCGAAGCGCGCCAAGTGCTGCACTCCCTTGCAGAGGGAGTGCCGGGACAAAGGTTGACAGAAGAGGCCAAGGCATCGCTTGGCCCCCGTCCCCTGCCCACCTCTGCAAACTGAGCAAACGTCGTTTCGACGGCGCCCTTGGAAGTTCCGTTATTCGTCTCGTTGCGCGCGAGCGCGCTCAACCAATCCATTGAACATGGCGACGTAGTCGGGATGTACTCCGGCGAGATGCGCGCGAATTGCATCCGCCTGGTCCAACTGAACCCGTAGCAACTCGGCCACGTTGCCCTCGTCGCGTGGTCGTCCGGCAGCAAGTTTCAGCTCAATGAGGGCTGACAAGTCAATGTAACGAAGCGTCGAGCCGATTGCACCTAGTGATTTCGGGTGAGGGATGGTCGTCGGCGCCAGTTTATTCGCAGTGCCGGGGCGCCCGCCTTCGGGCAAAATATCGACCTTGATGTGAGTCTCCTTGTGCAACAATTTGGGCCAGCGGCCCTCGGGCTGCACGAAAACTTCAAATCCTGATACCGCCGCAACCCGCAAGAACTCCTCGATCCGCGCAGATGGCAGCACGATATCGATATCCTGCGTCATCCGGCCGAAGTATCCATGGCGCCAGACCGCCCAGCCCCCTGCAAGAACTGATTCGCAATTCAAATCCTGGAGCAAATGATCGATGGCTCGGACAACTCGCCCATAGCGACCTGGAAGATCTTGAGGTTCAAGCATTTCTCCTCGATGGGCCAGGAGCTGTTCGCCCAGTTCGAGCTGCTCCGTGAGGAATTCCAGACTTACGGGATTCATGTGCTCTCCTCTCGCGCTCCGAACCCGCAAAGTCATTCATAGAATTCGACTTCAGGCGCGCCGTTCTTCTTTGCAGTGCTCCGCGAACCATGCAAGGGGCCCGGTATCACCGCTTTGGCTTCTTTTCCCGCAGCCAGTCAGGTCCATTCGCCAGCGACAAAGGTCAGAGATGGAATTGCTTCTACATCATGCTCTCCAGCGCGCGCAGGGAATCGGCCATCTGCCCGGAACGATAAAGGCGCCAGGCAAGATCCACGGCGTCGCACAATTCGGTAGTAAATGGCACGCCGGCTCCCGGAGCCGGAGGCTCTGGAACCAGCCATCGCGAAAGCGCCTGACATAGGTCTCCCATTCCCTCACCGGTCAGCGCGGATACACACACGGCATCGGACGCCCGTGAAAAATCCCAGGCTGGAGGCAAATCAATCTTGTTGACGATCAATTTGCCGGCCTTCACGGCATGGTCCGGCCAAACTGGCTCTGTGGACCCATCGACGAGCCACAGGCATACGTCCGCCGTCCGAGCCGCCGCACGAGCAAGGTCGATGCCGTGCAGCTCCAGAGGCAGTGCCTCGTCCCGCAGGCCGGCCGTGTCGGCCAGCTCGATCGGCCAGCCGTCGACGGCGAGGATCGTGCGGACGACGTCGCGCGTCGTGCCGGGGCTGGGAGCTACCACACAGCGCTGGTAACCGGCCAGCGCGTTCACCAGGCTGCTCTTTCCGACATTGGGAGCCCCCGCAACAACCACCCGCCAGGGGGTGGTGAGATGCCTGCCCAGTTCCGCGTGGGCTGCCATCTCTCCAAGAAGCCTGCCAGCCTTCTCCGCATCTCCGCGCGCCCAGGCCGCGCGGATCTCGTCGAGCCTCCTGATCAAGGCGCCTTGATACTGGTCGAGCAAGATAGCGGCGGTCCTGGCAGTCAATGCGTCCGCAAGCGCGCGGGCCGCCAGGGCTTGGTATGGATCGCCCAGCGTAATTCGCTGGAAATGCTGCCACGGACACTCCCGAATACCGTGTGCCGCAAATAGATCGAGCAGCATTCGGACGACTTCGTTGCCACCATGGCAGTGCACCTCGACCCAGGGGGCGGGCTGGTTGGACTGAATGCTCACCACGACTTCGTCCGCGGTTTTTTCGCCGAGCCGGCCGAACCAGATGCGTCCGCGGTCGGGAAACTCTGGAAGCTGCCCCGATTGCTGCCCGGACGGATGGAACAAGGTGCGGATTGCCACGTACGCAGCCGGACCGCACAGGCCCAATGTCGCGATGGCAGCATTTCCAACCGGTGTCAGGCGGGAGACGAAGGTTTCATCTGCCGGTTCGGATGCATTCATGGGATTGCTTCAGCACTGATGCGGAGCCCTTCCAGCGTCATCTCACGCCAGAATTGCACCGAGTGATCGAGTACCGGCGCGATGAGAGACCCATTGCCACCCGTCAGAAAGATCTCAGGGTCGCCGTTGGTTTCGGAATGGCGGCGCAGTTCGCGCACCAGGGCCTGAATTCCGCCCGCCACGGCCCAGAACACACCGGCTTCGATAGCCATTGCGGTAGTGGTGGCCGGCATTTGTGGGTTTGGCCATTGCGGCACTTCGACCACCGGCAATTTCGCGGTGTAATCGTGCAACGCCTGCGCCATGAGCCGGAATCCTGGGAAGATGGCGCCGCCGGCAAAGGCGCCCGTCTCATCCACCCAATCGACGGTCACCGCCGTCCCCGCGTCCACAATGATGATGGGCGTTTTGGGGGCCACGCGCGTCTTGGCGGCAACCGCGTTCAGCAGCCGATCGATACCGACGCGTTCTTTATGAGGAACCGCCATGCGGATGGGCAACTGATCCCAGGAGTGCAGGAGAAGGACCTCGTCACCGCGCTCGCGGATCCATTCTGTCAATCGATCGCGCCTTGGGGGATGCACGCCGCAGACGACCCAGCGGTTCTTGCCGGTGGCGTTCCAGAAAGCAAGCTGTTGCTCCCACGTTGCGGTCGCATCCGGTTCCAGGGATGCAATCTCTGTCACGAATCCGCCCAGGCAGCGGCCCCACTTGATCCGGCTGTTGCCGACGTCCGCGACCAGGTCCGGCTTCATGATCTTGCCTCGACAGCAAAGGTATCGAGGAGCTCTACGACGCGTGCAACCAGCCGCGACAGTCCCTTGCCGGTGACCGCAGACACCCCCAGCACCTCCCGCTCCAGTGCCTCTTCCAAACCGGCACGAACCTCCTCGCTCCCCGGCAGCTCCGCCTTGCTCACGGCAACGATTTCCGGCTTTGTGGTCAGCACGCGACTGTGTTTCTCCAGCTCCTGGCGAATGACCTGATAGTTTTGCAAGGGATCGCTGCCATCGGACGGTAACGGCTCAACAAGGTGAATGAGCACGCGCGTTCGTTCGACGTGTCGCAAGAATTCGTGCCCGAGACCGACGCCGCTATGGGCCCCTTCAATGAGGCCGGGCAGATCGGCGAGCACAAATGCTCTCTCATCGCCGACGGTGACAAGGCCCAGGTTCGGGTGCTTGGTCGTAAAGGGGTAATCCGCAATTTCGGGTTGTGCCTGGGTTAGCCTGCTCAACAGCGTCGATTTGCCGGCGTTGGGTAACCCAATCAGCCCGGCGTCGGCAATCATCTTGAGTTCGAGAACGATCCAGCGCTCTTCACCCGGCGTTCCCGGCTGCGTCTCGCGCGGAGCCCGATTGGTCGATGTGGCAAATGCCTTGTTGCCGCGTCCGCCACGCCCGCCGCGCGCGACGACCACCTCTTGCCCCGGTTCCGTCAGATCGCGCAGGATGTTGCCGCGCTCACGATCGAAGATGAGCGTCCCGGGCGGCACCTCGATGATGAGTTCACGCCCGCGCCTGCCGTGGCAATTATCTCCACGACCGGGCCCGCCCGCCTGAGCCTTCCAGTGCTTCTTGTGCGCGATCCCTGCCAGGTTATCGGTGCCGGGCTGGGCACGGACGATGACATCGCCGCCGTCGCCGCCGTCGCCGCCGTCGGGCCCGCCGCGCGGCACGTACTTTTCCCGGCGGAAGCTGCAGCTCCCTCCGCCGCCGTCACCACCCTTGACATAGATTGCAACGCGATCGACGAACATAAGACACAGCCAGTGCTAGCAATTTGAGTTCGAGAGCCCGGAGGCAGCGTTTGGCATCCAGCCCTATCCTACGGCAGGCAGATGACGAATCCGCGCAGCAAGCACCAGTTCCAGCGCTGTTACATCATCATATAGCATTGCCTGCCCTCGGGCGCGGACGGCCGGTCTGCCACTTTTGGGAACGCCGAGCGCGAAACATCGATTCGCGAATGAACCGTACGGTTCAACAAACGGAGTGTGCTGCGGTGCGTTCCCAGTCGAAGCTTCGGCACAAGGGAAAGGAGTTGTTCTTGCGAAGAGGCCTAGTAGGCGTTCCTGTGGAATAGCCCCCTGAAGATGGTCATCCAGAGGATGCGGAAGTCCAACCACGGCGTCCAGTGGGTGATGTAATAGAGATCGTACTGGACCCGTTTACGCAGCGAGGTGTTGCCGCGCCAGCCGTGGACCTGCGCCCAACCCGTAATGCCGGATTTCACACAGTGGCGGGCCATGTAGTTTGGTATGGTCTTGCTGAACTGCTGGATGAACACCGGCCGCTCCGGGCGCGGACCAACCAGGCTCATATCTCCCTTGAGCACATTGATCAGCTGCGGCAATTCATCGAGGCTCGTGCTGCGAAGAATAGCGCCAATGGCGGTGCGCCGCGGATCGTCTTTGGTCGTCCAGACGGCACCGGTCTTCGTCTCGGCGTCGACGCGCATGCTGCGAAACTTGAGCATCTGAAAAGGCTGCCCGTTCAAGCCGCAGCGTTCCTGCCGGTAGAAGATGGGACCGGGACTGGTGAGCCTCACCAGAGCGGCGATGATCAGCATCAGCGGCGAGACCAGGGCAAGGGCTGCAAGCGAAAGGGCGACATCCATGGCGCGCTTGACCACGACGTTGAGCCCGAAGTGTGGACTCTCGCGCAAACCGATCACAGGCAGTCCGTCCAGATTGGTCGTTGTCAGCGACAGCCCGGCCAGATTGGGTACGTCGGCTACCAGGCGCACTTCGGCCAACGTCTGCGAAAGTGTGTCGAAGACGTGGCGCGCTTCATGATACCTGCTCAACGGCAACGAGATGAACACATGCTCGATGCCGTAGCGGGAGATGAGCCGGGGCAGCTCCGCCGTCGTTCCCAGAATATCAAGATCGCTGGTCCAGCGGTTTGGCTGATCCTCGACGAACCCCAAGTTGCGGATGCCCATCCAACTCGCATGACGCAAGGCCCAGGCGGTCTTCCGAGCGACGCGCCCCGTGCCGACGATGATCGCAAGACTCTGATTGTAGCCGCAGCTCCGCACGTAGCGGATGGCGTACCAGCTCAGGCGACGCCAGGTCAGGATGCCCGATGTGGTGAGCATCGTGAACAGGACCATGGTGGCGCGCGAGTCGTAGGGGTCCTGCCGGTAAAAAGTCGTGGCCATCACCAGCAAGGACAGAAGCGCCGTGCCCTTGATGACGCCGATCATCTCCTCACGGAATCGGCGTAAACGATGGATCGTATACTGTCCCGTAATGTGGTAGGCGACGACGCTGAGCAGCATGACGAGCGGGATGCTGCGGAAACAAAGGTAGATCTCGGGCGATGGCTTGTAGAGAGGAATCCAACCGGAATTGAAGCGCAGGTAATAGGCGCCGACCCAGGCCGCGGCCGTCAGAACCAGGTCCCAGGAGATGAACCAGACGACCAGGGCCTGGCTGCTGCGCTTGATCATGAACGGGCCCCGTCCGTAGGGTGAAAAGCAACATCCTTATTGCGGGACCAGGCTGGGGGCCTCCGGCAAGGCCCACCCACTCCCGTCGCACTGCCTTTTCGGCGACCTTGCCGCAGAGCAGGCAGCTTCGCGGGACCGAGGACATCTCCTAGCAGACGCCGCAGAGTATCAAGTGAATGGCTTTTAGCATGGCCGTTGGAAAGATGTCAAGGCGGGTCGATTGCTGGCGCGGACTGGGGCGCGCTGTACCGTAAAGTGCCACTTTACGGCCGTTAGCACGCTTGTTGGCCCACGCCCGCTTAGGGCCGCCGCCAATCCTCGAGTCGCAGCCCAGGGACCCACGCGAAGTGGGGCGTGTTTCCTGTAATTAGCACGCGCCTGTGCTCCAGAGCCGTTGCAGCGATGATGAGGTCAGCATCACCGTGCGCATGACCGCTTGCACAGGCGTCGGACCAAAGCTCGGCGGCGCGCGTCAATACGGCCATTCCAACGGGAAAGACATCGCTCGTATCCACGGTCTTTAGGAATCCGGCAAGCTGCCGCTTCGCCTCTCTAGCACGCAGGCCCCTGATTATCTCATAGGCAGTCATCGCGGAGAAAGCGAACCGCTGGTGCTCAGCCAGATACTGACGGGCCTTCATAAGGACCTGTCGGTCCTTGCGCTTGAGGACTTCAGAGAGGATGTCCGTGTCGAGGAGTGCCTCGTCCATGAGCTAGGGGAGATTGCGGGTCAAGTTGGCTCGGGTCTTGGCGATTTCATCGACGGCCTCGATCTCTTCGTCGCTCAGTCCGTCATAGACGTGTGTCCAATCATCCAGCTTCTGCGCAGGCCGGGCATCGGCAGTCCGCGGGACGGCAACTTCCATCACGCTGATGACGAGGCGCTGATTGGCCGCCAATTGCCGGCCGATGACATCTTCCAGCGCGCGCCGGTGTGGCGCGTCAAGAGTGGCTACGTCGATGTTCAAAGAAGTCTCCATTTTTTTGAGTATATCACCAAACGACGGGCCAGCGAAAGGGCTATGACGGAGAAACGGCCAGCGTGTTGATTGGGGAGACCTGCGACAACGCGCAGTGGTTGGTAGGCTGGTGATCAGCAAAGACCCTGAATCACCCTTCGCTTAATTCGGGTGCGCGCCGGCTTCGCGCAGACGGGTCCGCAAATAGCGGGCACGGGCGGCGTTCCGCTCTTCGCCGTCGAGCTGATTGCCCATCAGTTTTTGCAGATGGGCCGGCTGGGTGTTCAGGAAGAGCTCATTCACGGTGGCGATCGTGATTTCTTCCAGCAGCCCCATGTGGATACCCAGGCGGACGCTGGAAAGAAGGTCCATCGTTTCTTCGGAGGTCATCATGGTGGCAGATTGCAGGGTCCCATAGGCGCGCGAAACGCGATCCTGAAGGGCCTGGCGGTTCTCTCGAATGAGCGTGCTGCGGGCGTGGCGTTCGTACTTGATGATCTCCGGAATCACTTCGCGGATTTCCGAAAGGATCGTCGACTCGCTCTTGCCGAGCGTCACCTGGTTGGAGATTTGATAGAAGTCTCCCGAAGCCCTGCTGCCTTCACCATAGAGACCACGCACGGCGAGGTTGATCTTCTGCAGAGCGCGAAAAACCTTTTCAATCTGCTTGGTCCAACCCAGTGCCGGCAAATGCAGCAAGACGCTGGAGCGCATCCCCGTGCCGACGTTTGTCGGGCAGGCGGTCAAGTAACCAAACTCGTCGCTGAAGGCATAGGTGACGCGCTGCTCGACCAGGTCGTCCACGCGATCGATTTCTTGCCAGCCCTCGTCCAGCGACAGGCCGCTGCGCATGACCTGGAGGCGGATCTGATCCTCCTCATTGATCATCAAGCTGATGGTTTCGCGTTCATCGAAGGCGACGCCGCGCGGCCCCTCGGCGGCTGCGATTTCGCGGCTGATCAATTGACGTTCGATCAAGAACTGGCGGTCGAGGGCCGACAGGGCCGCGATTCCGAAATAGGTCAGCCGCGGGGTCATGTCCAACTTGGAAATGCGATCCCGGAGGAGACCTTCCATGTCGGTCTTCTGATGCGCGCTGGCCCGGTTGGTGAATGGGAATGCAGCCAGATTGCGAGCGAGACGGATCCGGCTGGACATGACGATGTCCGCCTCGGGGCCCGTGCCACGCAGCCATTCGCCACTGGCATGAGTCAGGTTATCCAGATTCATCCGTGGCTTCCTTCAGTCTTATCAAGTCTCGTAAACGGGCAGCCTCTTCGTACGTTTCCGCGTCCACAGCAGCCTGAAGGCGGCCCCTCAATTCCAACAACTCGACCTGCAACGGCGCCGAGCGGCGATGTCGCGGCGCCTTGCCGACGTGCCGGCCGGCTCGGTGGATGCGCTGCAGCAGCGGCTCCAGACCGTTGCGAAAGACTTCGTAATCGTGCGGGCATCCGAGCCGGCCCTCCGCGCGAAACTCCATATACTTTATACCGCAAGCAGGGCAGGTCAACCTTGCCAATTCGTCGGTAAACTGCCCGATGTGATGGCCGATGAGCGTTTGCAGGATCGCGGGGAGATTCAACTGCTGCTGTTTGATGAGGTGCTGATGTTCGGCACAAGCCTGACACAGATGCATTTCCTTCTTCTGACCGGACACTATGTCGGTCAAATGAACCGTGGCTGGGCTGGAGCAGCTCTGGCATTTCATGTCGCCTTCCTCCGTGAAGGACCAGTGCCGCTGCCGTGCGGAGCCTCAACTCCCTTGCCTACACCATGCCGGCAGGTCGCGGGCGCAGCCACCATCACCTGCCGCACCGAAGCGCTCCCATCCGGCCACATCAGCTTTCCTCGAGCTTGCGAATTCGATCACGCAGCCGGGCCGCGTCTTCGTAAGCTTCGCGCGTAACCGCCTGCTGCAGTTGCTTGCGCAATTGAATGAGTTCCGATTGCGTTTGTTTGTTCTGCGGCAACCGTCGCGGCGTCTTGCCACAATGGCGCGTCTCGCCATGAATGTTTTCCAGGAGCGGCGTCAACTCCTCACGAAACTCCTGATAGTCATGGGGACAACCGAGCCGCCCGGAATTGCGAAATTCCACGAACTTGATCCCGCATTCGGGGCACTCGCGCTGGTTGAGAAGGTTGGCTTCTTCGCTTTCCTCTGCCTGACTCGTTTCGCCCTTTGCGCCGAATCCTTGCTGGTTGGGTTCGTAGAAAAACTTGTGGTAGCATTCCTCGCACAAGTGCAGTTCTTGAAATTGATCTTCGCTCACCACCTCGGTGATGTGGTAAGTAGCGGGCTTCGGGCACTTGTGGCACTTCATCATTGCCGCGGCTCCCCACGCCGGGCAAGCATGGCTGCCCGGCTCCTGCGCCATTCTAACAGGGGAGGGCATGGTGTCAAGGACAGGCGCGATGAGGCTCGGCGCGCCTCCGCAGGATCGCAGCGTTGCTTGAAATTGCCCGCAGATTCCGCCAGCGCGCGTGGACCTATTCCTTCATTTCGACGTGTCGAACATGCTGACGCTGGGCCAGATTTTGCGCGCTTTGCGAGTCAAGTAGCCGCGGATTTCGCCGAATGTGTGCATCTGCAACACCCGCTCGGTCGTCTCCTGAGCAGCCGACAGGGTGGTGCGCCGGATGAACTCCTTGAGCGTGGGCACGAAGGCAGGGCTCATGCTCAATTGGCGCAGTCCCATGCCGAACAAGGGGAGGAAGCAGCGCGGCCGGCCCGCCATCTCGCCGCACAAGGTTACCGGCGTGCCATGCGCGATGCACGCGCGCATAACCTGCTGCAGCAGACGCAGGATCGCTGGGCTGAACGGCTCGCACAGGTGCGCCACTTTCGGATTATCGCGGTCCGCCGCCATCACGTACTGGATCAAGTCGTTCGAGCCGATGCTGACGAAATCGACCTCGTCAAGCAGGGCGTCGATACAGAGTGCTGCCGCAGGCACCTCCAGCATGACGCCCAGGGGGATGTTCTCGCCAAAAGCCACTCCCTGGCGCCGGAGCGATTCGCGCGTGCGCGCGACCATCCGCTTGAGACGCTGGACCTCTTCAAGGGTGCTTATCATGGGGAACAGGAGACTCACCTTGCCGTGGCAGCCCGAACGCAAGATCGCTCTGAGCTGAGTCTGGAAGAATTCGGGGTGGGAGGAGCTGAGCCGGATGCTCCGCCAACCCATGAAAGGGTTCGTCTCGTGCTGGTTGCCAAGGTAGGGCACCTGCTTGTCCCCGCCCAGATCGAGCGTCCGGATGGTGACCCGGTGGTTCGGCGCCGCCTCGATCACGGCTCGATAGGCTGCCAATTGTTCATCTTCGTTCGGGACGCTTGGATGCGTCAGGAAGAGGTATTCCGTGCGATAAAGTCCGATTCCCTGCGCGCCCACGCGGGCGGCCATCGCTGCATCGGCGGGCCCATTGACGTTTGCGAGCAGCGTGACCTGGATTCCATCGAGAGTGACCGGTTCCTGTTCGCGGTTCTCGACGAGGCGATCGCGCAGATCGACATACTCGCGCTGCAGCTTGCGGTAGGCGGCTTCGACCTCCGGTCCGGGATTGAGGTGAACATGCCCCTCGCGGCCATCCACGGCGACCAGGTCGCCCGTATGCACCTCGCGCAGGATGCCGCGCAAACCGGACACCGCAGGAATGCCAAGCGCGCGGGCGAGGATAGCGGCGTGGCCCGTGGTGCCCCCCGCCTCCATGATGATGCCGGCTACATGGAAGCGATCGAAGGCCAGGGCCTGAGAAGGCAGCACCTCCGACGCAACGATAATCACGGGTTCGTCGGGGTTCAATTCGTGGGACGATTCCTGAACTCCCAGGTTCGCCACGATGCGGCCGATCACGTCTCTCAGATCGGCCATGCGTTCTTTCAGGTATTCGTCCGGAATCTGCGAGAAGATCTGGTTATATTCTTCGAGCGATTCGTGCAGCGCGGTGCGGGCATCGACATGTCGATTGAGGATGGCGGACTTCACCTTGCCGATGAGAGCAGGATCGCGCAACAGCAGCCGATGGGCGCGAAATATGGCCGCTTCGTCTTCGCCAATCTGCGCACTCACCCGTGCGATGATACTATCGATTTCGCGGGTGGCCGCCGTGCAGGCGCTGTCGAGCCTGGCGATCTCCGCGGAGAGGGCCCCGACCTCAAGCTGATGCGGTTCGCGCCCGGCCATAGCCTCGTCCAGGCAATAGGCACGGGCGACAGCGACCCCCGGCGAGACCGGAACACCTCTCTTCATGTCTGTAATGTAACAGTGATATGGAGTTGGGTCAATTCGACCGGCGGCACCGCCGCCGGACGGCCGGAAACCGGGGGAAGAGGCGTGGCCCTCCAGCAGGCTCTTGCGAGGCAGGAATGCGCCAAGCCTTTTCCGGGGCATTGCTTGCGCCAGAGGTCGCCTCAAGAAGCGTAGCGCTCGTGATTATTCAGCCGTGATCGCCCGTCGAGGGCAGCCAACCCTTTCCTGGATAAGGGCCTCCCCCACTGCCCAAGAGCGCGGCTCCGCCCAGGGCAGCCTATTGCGTGCCGTCAAAATGGCACACACGGGGCTGCTCCCCTGCCAAGCGTGCAGCCGATTCTGCATTTGGCATCCTTTTTGATACCGGCCGCATCCAATATCCAACCGTGAATAGGATAGAGTGGCAAGCCCGCACCATGGAACTTGGCATACGACCAGCAATCCCGGTCCCACCGGATCTTTTGGCGGTCGTATTGCCGCTCGCAGGCAAAGGCACGAGACTTGCTCATCCGTAGGGTAAAAGTCTGTCCTGAGCTGATGACTGGCGTCACGCACGATTGACCACGAGGTACAGACCGATGGATCTCAATCGATTCACCGAAAAAGCACAAGAAGCTCTGGCAGGCGCCCAACGCCTGGCGACGCGCTTCGGCCAGCAACAGGTTGACGTCGAGCACCTGCTGCTCTCCATGTTGGACCAGGAGCAAGGGCTGACGCCCGCCATCCTTGCCAAGGCGGATGTGGGCGTCGAGGCTCTCAAGCTGCGCGTGCAGCGGGAAGTGGAGCGCTTGCCGCGCGTCAGCGGCGCATCGGGCGGCCCGGACCAGCTGCTGGTCAGCGGCAGGCTGAACCGCTTGCTTGTGCAGGCAGAGGAGGAGGCCAAGAGGCTGAAGGACGACTACATCTCGATCGAACACCTGCTGTTAGCGCTGACGGAAGACACGGGTACGGCCGGTCGAATTCTGAAAGAATTCGGCGTCAGCCGTGACCGGCTCATGCGCGCTCTGCAAGATGTGCGTGGCCATCAACGCGTGACCTCGCAGACTCCGGAAGGGACTTACCAAGCCCTGGAGCGCTATGGTCGCGATCTCACTCAGCTGGCGCGGCAAGGCAAGCTCGACCCGGTCATCGGCCGCGACGATGAGATCCGCAGGGTCATCCAGGTGCTTTCGCGGCGCACGAAGAATAACCCTGTGCTCATCGGTGAGCCGGGCGTCGGCAAGACGGCCATCGTCGAGGGACTTTCGCAACGTATCATCCGCGGCGACGTTCCCGAAGGCCTGAAGAATAAGCGCGTCGTCGCCCTGGACATGGGCGCCCTCATCGCCGGCGCCAAATACCGCGGCGAGTTCGAGGAACGTCTCAAGGCAGTCCTGAAGGAAGTGCAGGAAGCACAGGGTGAAATCATCCTCTTTATCGACGAGTTGCACACCGTTGTCGGCGCGGGACGAGCCGAGGGAGCAATGGATGCGGGCAACCTGCTCAAGCCGATGCTCGCGCGCGGCGAGCTTCACTGCATTGGCGCGACCACGCTCGACGAATACCGCAAACACATCGAGAAGGACGCCGCCCTGGAACGCCGGTTCCAGCCGGTGCTGGTCGATCAGCCCTCGGTGGAGGATACGATCTCCATCTTGCGCGGCCTGCGCGAAAAGTACGAGGTGCATCATGGCGTGCGGATCAAGGATTCCGCTCTCGTCGCAGCCGCCATTCTGTCGAACCGCTACATCAGCGATCGCTTTCTGCCGGACAAGGCCATCGACCTCGTGGACGAAGCTGCGGCCAAGCTGCGCACCGAGATCGACTCGATGCCGACGGAAATCGACGAGATTTCGAGGCGTGTGATGCAGCTCGAGATCGAGCGCGAAGCGTTGCGCAAAGAGTCCGATCCAGCCTCGAGGGAACGGCTGGGCAAGATCGAAAAGGAGCTGGCAAACCTCAAGACGGAGGTCGACGCGCTCAACGCCCGCTGGCAGACGGAGAAGCAGGCGATCCAGCAGTTGCGCAACCTCCGCGAGCAAATCGAGCAGACCAAGAAGGACATCGAGCTTGCCGAGCGGCAGTATGATTTGAATAGGGCCGCGGAATTGAAATACGGCAAGTTGAACACTCTCGACCGTCAGCTCAAGGCGGAAGAGGAGCGCCTGGCGGAACAACCTGGCGCAAACCGGCTCATCAAGGAAGAAGTGGATGAGGAAGATATCGCCGACGTGGTGAGCCGGTGGACGCACATCCCCGTGTCCAAGCTGCTCGAAGGAGAAGTGGAGAAATTGTTGCATCTGGAAGACGAGCTGCACCAGCGCGTGATCGGGCAGGACGAAGCCGTCAAGGCAGTCGCCGAGGCGGTGCTGCGAGCGCGCTCGGGGTTGAAGGATCCGAACCGGCCGATCGGCTCGTTCATTTTCCTTGGCCCGACCGGCGTCGGCAAGACGGAGCTGGCCCGCGCTCTTGCGGAGTTCCTCTTTGACGACGAGCGCGCCCTGATCCGCATCGACATGTCGGAGTACCAGGAGAAGCACACGGTCGCACGCCTGATCGGCGCCCCGCCGGGATACGTCGGTTACGAAGAGGGCGGACAGCTGACCGAGGCGGTGCGGCGCCGCCCTTATTGCGTGATCCTGTTCGACGAAATCGAGAAGGCGCATCACGACGTCTTCAACGTGTTGCTGCAGCTCCTGGATGACGGCCGGCTAACCGACGGCCAGGGCCGCACGGTCGATTTCAAGAACACGCTTGTCATCATGACATCGAACATCGGCAGCCACCGCATCCTGGAATATCGCGGGGCGTTCGAGGGCACCGGCTACGAACGCATGAAGGAAGTCGTGCTCGAAGAGATGCGCCGGCATTTTCGCCCGGAATTCCTCAATCGCGTGGACGAGATCGTCGTTTTCCACGCGCTTGCCGAGGAACACTTGAAGCAGATCGTCGACATCCAGTTGCAGCGCCTGCGGAACCGCCTAAGCGACCGCAACATCCGGATTCAGTTGACCGACGCAGCCAAGGTTCACCTGGTGCGCACCGGCTACGACCAGAACTACGGCGCCCGTCCGCTCAAGCGCGCCATCCAGCGAGAGATCGAGACGCCTCTGGGCCGGCTGCTTCTCCAGGGCAAGGTAAGAGATGGCCTAACGGTGATGGTCGATCTCGACCCAACCAGGCCGGAGCTGACTTTTACGCCCCAGAAAGAGAAAACGCCGGCGGCGAGCTGACGGCCGGACATGGGTACGACCGGCCGGACAACAGTCGTGGCGGCGGTGAATGACGGTGGTGATCTTGAAGCAAACTGGTGTTGGGTGCCATGCTTTCGGGCCCGAATTACCGCCGGCGACTGCCAAGTGCCAAGGCCCGAAAGCATGGAGCAATCAGCGAACGGCTCCCTTAGGTTGGGGCACGACATGCTTTCGCGGCCCCGGGAGGTAGGCATGGGTGGGTTCAGTCCAAGCTTAGGCCGCGAAAGCATGGCACCCAAGTTTAACCTCCTACTGCTGATTCGAGCGCGCTGATTAAGATTAGAGGAGGCTGAGAAGACCATGCTGCCGGAAAAGAGTTCGAGAAGAGCGTGCCTGTTCACCGCGGGCGCGCGCTCATTCCTGGAAGCAGCCTGGCGGCCGGCCGCCGACATTTACCGGACGAAGACCGGCTGGTTGGCCAAGTTCGACCTGGCGGGAATTCGTCTGGAAGACATTCGGCTGCAGGCGTGCGGTTCGCGCTTGACGCTGCAAGGAGTCCGCCGCGATTGGGCGATCGAAAAAGGCCATTGTTACCACTCGATGGAGATTTCTTACAGCGAGTTCGAGCGGCACATCGAGTTCCCGGTGGATTTGGAAAATGCCCTCATCTCTACCGAGTATGAGGCTGGGATGCTGCTGGTGCGTATCCAGACAGAAGAGGAGAGGCCATGACCCCTGAAGAAAAACTTGTGAATTTGCCGGTTCTTCCGATCAAGAATACCGTCCTGTTCCCGCATCTGCTCATGCCGCTGTCCGTGGGCCGGCCCAACTCGCGCGCCGCGGTCGAGGCAGCCCTGGCCACCGAGGAAAAGACACTTCTGGTGATCGCCCAGCGCGACAGTGAGGTCGAAGAACCCGCCGAAAAGGACCTGTTCACCGTCGGCACGCGCGCGGTGATCAAGCGGATGGCGCGCTCCGAGAACGGGCTGGAGGTGATCGTGCAGGGCGTCGAGCGCGTCGTCCTGGTACGCGTCAGCCAGACTACGCCCTACCTCCAGGCTGCCGTTCGGCCCTACCCGCTGCCCGATGAACAGGGCACGGAAGTGGAGGCGTTACATGGTGCGGTCCTCGAACTTGCCGCCCGAGCTTTGGCGCTCGCGCAGCCGCAGACACCCGTTGACCTGGGCCAACTTCTCTCCCAGGCCCGCGATCCCATTCAGATGGTCTACTTGATTGGCTCGATGCTGAGCCTCGATCTGTCGAAAGAGCAAGGGCTGCTGGAGGCACCGACCCGGCTGGAAGCGCTCCGCCTCATGCACAGCCACCTGACTCACGAGGTGCAGGTGCTGGAGCTGCGGCAAAAAATCAGCAGCGAAGCACAGTCCGAAATGACCAAGCAGCAACGGGACTATTTCCTGCGGCAACAGCTCCGGGCCATTCAGCAGGAGCTGGGTGAACAGAATCCGGAGCAGGCCGAGGCGGCCCTCCTGCGTCAGCGGTTCCTGGAGGCCGATCTGCCCGATGAGGTTCGCAAGGAAGCCGAACGCGAGCTAAGCAGGCTGGAAAAGCTGCCGACTGCCGCGCCCGATTACCAGCTCACCAGGACCTATCTGGACCTGGTGCTGGAGCTGCCGTGGCGCAAAAGCTCGCCTGGCACCCTCGACCTGGCGCACGCTCGCCAGGTGCTCGACGAAGATCACTTTGATCTGGAAGAGATCAAGACCCGAATCCTGGAACACCTCGCCGTCCTCAAGCTGAATCCGCAGGCCAAGGCTCCGATCTTGTGTTTCGTGGGGCCTCCCGGCGTGGGCAAGACTTCCCTGGGTCAGTCGATAGCGCGTGCGCTCGGGCGGAAGTTCGAACGCATGAGCCTGGGGGGCCTCCATGATGAAGCGGAATTGCGCGGCCACCGGCGCACGTATATCGGCGCGCTGCCGGGGCGGGTCTTGCAGGCGATCCGCCGGGCGGGGGTCAACAACCCGGTCCTGATGCTCGACGAAGTGGACAAGCTGGGGCGCGATTTCCGCGGCGATCCGGCGGCGGCACTGCTGGAGATCCTGGACCCGGCTCAGAATTCCACGTTCCGCGACAATTATCTCGATTTGCCGTTCGACCTTTCCGGCGTGGTCTTCGTCACGACGGCAAACACGCTCGACTCGGTCCCACAGCCTCTGCTGGATCGTATGGAAGTTCTGCGTCTTACAGGTTACAGCGAGGAGGAAAAGAGCCAGATTGCGCGCCGCTACTTGATCCCACGGCAACTGAGCCAAACGGGACTCACGCCCGAGCAACTGATCATTCCCGAGGATACGCTGCTCGACATCATCCGGCGGTACACGCGCGAAGCCGGCTTGCGGCAACTAGAGCGTGCTCTCGGCCGGCTGGCGCGCAAGGCGGCCCTGCGCATCGCCGAAGGCCAGGCTCAGGCACTCACGGTGCGCACGGAGGATCTGCCCGACATGCTTGGTAGAGAAAGCTTCTACCTCGAAAGGCTCCGGCAAAAGCTGCCGCCGGGCGTCACGACAGGTCTGGCATGGACCGAGGCGGGTGGCGATGTGCTTTATGTCGAGGCAACCCTCTTGCCGGGCGGCCGCGGACTGACGCTCACCGGACAACTCGGCAAGATCATGCAAGAGTCGGCGACCGCGGCACAAAGTTACATCTGGTCGCATGCCGACGAGCTTGGCATCAACCGCAGCCAATTCCGCCGTGCGGGAGTGCACATTCACGTCCCAGCCGGTGCCGTTCCCAAGGACGGTCCGTCGGCAGGGGTGGCCCTGGCAACCGCCTTGGCCTCGCTGTACACGGGATTTCCCGTGCGTAACGACACCGCCATGACGGGCGAGATCACCTTGACCGGCCTGGTTCTGCCGGTCGGAGGCATCAAGGAGAAAGTGCTGGCCGCCCGCCGAGCCGGGATACGGCGCGTGATCCTACCGAAGGACAACGAGAAGGATTTGCGCGATCTGCCGGAGACAGTGCGGCAGGAGTTGACTTTGATCCTTGTGGAGCGGGCCGAAGATGCCCTGCACGCGGCGATTCCGGAGCTTGCCGAACGGCTAGCGGAAACGGCGAGTGCCTAACGGGCCGCCAAAACCAGCGTGAGGAAGCATGGCTCAACGCCGCAGCGCCGGCGCCCGCGTTTCCCGAACGACCTGGTTTGGGCCGGGCGAACACGGGTTGCCCCAGCAAGTCCAAGAATGTGGATTCGGTTTGCTGCTCGGCCCAACCCGTGGTGCCCAACCCATCAAGACAACTGCGTGGCTAACTTACTTCTTGTCTTCCTTCTTGCTTTCTTTCTTCTGCTCAGCCTGGTTAGAGACTGGCGGCGGCGCCGCGGCGGCACCCTTTTGGCGGAGGACTCCTATCGCGCTCTCGGAAAGAATTTTCTGCAGCTGCGCTTTCTGTGCATCGGTCAACACCTTGCCAAACTCTTCCTTTTGCTTTTCCTTGAGGCTCTTCAATTCCTTTTCGGCCGTATCGATCTTGGCCTTGTACTCGGCAATGATCGTCGCCAGCTTGTCTTGTTGCTCCTCGGTCAGATTCAATTGCTTGAAATGACTCGGGAGTTTCGCTTTGGCCTTGGTAGTATCAGGCTTGGCTGCCTTGCTGTCATCGCCCAGGCTCATGCCAGTGCTCAACAGAGCTGTTGCCAACACCCCCACCAGCATCACATGTCGTCCAATCATCGGTGCCTCCAGGAACAAAAACAGGTAACGAAAACGAATGAATCCGAGAACATACGGTCCCCGGAACCCAGCTCCTGCCTGACGGCGGCGCGGAACCATGCCTGGCTGAGCACCGTGCGCGCGGATCGCGCACACGCTAGCCCTCGCTCCACCGGGAAGCAAGCCTTGCGCTTCGCCTCGACTCTGTACGGAATGGGGAATTAGCGAGTCATCCCAGATGTGGGTTTTAATGGCCCGGCCCCAGCTTGTCAAATCAAAAGTTGTTTTCTTTCCGTGAAAAACTGCGGTAGGAGTGCGACCAGCGTGCAACTCGCGCGCCCTTGGCAAAATCTCGCAATCCTTGTCATTTTGCCATGCCGCCCGTGGGAATGACCGGCGCGCAGGCCTACGCTGCTCAGGTCCCGCCAAGGAAGAACAAGGCAGCCAGAGGAGGCAGCGCAACTTCCAGAGAAAAAGGCTGGCCATGCGCGCCGCCCGCGCTCGCCTCGAGCCCCCCGGCGTTGCCGATGCCGCTACCGCCGTAGTCATAGGCATCGCTGTTGAGCATCTCACGCCAGAAGCCTCCCAGCGGAACTCCCAGGGAGTAGCCGTAGCGCGGCACGGGCGTGAAGTTGAACAGCACCAGCATGGCCGAGCGGCCCGACTTGCCCCTGCGAAGGAAGGCGAGAACGCTTTGATCCGAGTCGTTGGCAACCACCCACTCAAAGCCGGCCGGACTGTTATCCAGCTCGTGAAGCGTCGGCTCCGACCGGTAGAGGTGGTTCAGGTCGGCGACCCACTTCTGGATGCCCTGGTGGCGAGGCGACTCCAGAAGGTGCCACGCAAGGCTGTCGTCGTGGTTCCACTCCGTCCACTGGCCCAGTTCGCCGCCCATGAAAAGAAGCTTCTTGCCGGGCTGACCGGTCATGTAACCGAAGAGGAGCCGCAGGTTGGCGAGCTTCTGCCAATCATCACCAGGCATCTTGCTCACGAGGGAGCCTTTGCCGTGGACCACCTCGTCGTGCGAGAGAGCCAGGACGTAGTTTTCCGTAAAAGCGTACAGCATACGAAACGTGAGCAGGTTGTGGTGGTACTTGCGGTAAGCGGGGTCCAGGGATAGGTAAGTCAGCGAGTCGTGCATCCAACCCATGTCCCATTTCAGCCCGAAGCCCAGGCCGCCCACGTAGGTCGGCCGCGACACCATCGGCCAGGAGGTGGATTCCTCGGCAATGGTCTGTGCGTCCGGATGGTTTTGATAGACCACCTCATTGAGGTTTCGCAGCAAGGAGATCGCTTCGAGGTTTTCCCGCCCGCCGTACTCGTTGGGGATCCACTCACCAGCCTTGCGCGAATAGTCCAGGTAAAGCATGGAGGCGACGGCGTCCACGCGCAAGCCGTCGGCATGGTACTTGTCCAGCCAGAACAGCGCGTTGCTGAGCAGGAAACTGCGGACTTCCTTTCGACTGTAGTTGAAGATCAAGCTGTCCCAGTCCGGATGAAATCCTTTTCGCGCGTCGGCGTGCTCGTACAGATGCGTACCGTCGAAGAACCCCAGACCGTGCTCGTCGGCCGGGAAATGGGCCGGCACCCAATCGAGGAAGACGCCGATGCCTTGTTGATGAAGGACGTCGACAAGGAACTGAAAATCCTGAGGCGGGCCGTAGCGGCGCGTGGGCGCGAAGTAACCGGTGACCTGGTAACCCCAAGATCCATAAAAGGGATGTTCCATCACCGGCAGGAACTCGACATGGGTAAAGCCCATGCGCGTAACATAGTCCGCCAGGAGCGGCGCGAGTTCGCGGTAGGAGAGCGAGCGGCAGCCCTCATTGGGAACGCGCCGCCATGAACCGAGATGCACTTCGTAAATCGACTGCGGGGCATCGAGCGCATTGTGACGCTGCCGACGCGCCATCCAGGCCTGGTCGCCCCAGGAGAACTCCAGCGGATGGACCACGGAAGCGGTGCGCGGCGGCGTTTCGCCGGCAAACGCGAACGGATCGGCCTTGTCGGCGCGGTACCCTTGGTAGCGCGAGGCCACATGGTACTTGTAGGCGGTGCCCGCGTCGCAGCCGACCAGGAAGCCTTCCCAGATCCCCGAACTGCCTTTGGGCCTCAAGACGTGAGCGCCCTTGTTCCAGCCATTGAAGTCGCCGATGACCGAGACGCGCTCGGCGTCGGGCGCCCAAACGGCGAAATAGACACCGGCCCGGCGCTCGACGTTAAGGGGATGCGCGCCCAGTTTCTCGTAAAGCCGGTAATGGGTTCCCTGGTTGAAGAGATAGATATCGTTTTCTGTCAGAAGGCTGACATCGTAATCCATCCGCAGAGGCACCCTTGACTCCGTCATTGGCATCGGCGTTTCCTACTTCAGTTGCATTGCAGCTTTAAGTTTGCGGGGACCAAGATTCCGGTCCCGCTCGCGCCACACCAGCTCGATTTGCTTTCGCCCTGCTCAGGTGGGAAGTCGTTTCTTGCGCCACTGCTGCCCCACCCATTCCAGCAAAGCTTCCGAGGGGAACCCGTAAGGTCGGAATTTCTCGAGACGCCCTTGTTCCTCGCTATGGAAGTAAGCGCGGTGCAGTCCCAGCTTGCTCGCCAGGGGCGTATCGATCAGGCTGCTGGAGTCGCCCGCGCTCATCTGCGTCAGCACGCGGAACTCGAACTCCCGAATCGTATGCCGGTCGAACGCCCGGCCCAGGTTATTCTGGCTATCGCACCACACCAGCGTGTGGACTCCCAATCCTGGCCCCTCAGTGAGCACGGCGACAAGCTGTTTGGAAGGATTTGGAGCTTCTTCGCCCTGTCGCGAGAAGCTGAAATCGTCCTCCTGCCGGCGCAGGTCGCGGAAACGCTGCAAGCCATTGATGAACAGGAAGACCGGCAGAGCATCCCTCAGATTGGCTTTCTGCCTCCGGTCCACTTCGGCCGCCAGTTCGCCGATCAGCGCGGGGACATCGTGCCAGGCGCCCACGCGCGCCTTGTGCGGCAGCGTGGCGGCCAACTGTGCCAGTATTCCCGCATGGGGGCCATCCTCAGCACTGCCGTCCAAGATGTAAAAGGAGCGGACGGGCCCCTCTGAGGTGGATTGGGGCGCGTATTGCGCCGCCAGGCCAAGCAGCGCAGTGGCCAGGATGCCCACTGCCGCCTCGTCATCCTGACCGACAATCAAGAGGTTGTGACCACTGCGTGAGCGGAAGACCGCAGCCGTCGCATCCTTGATCGCCACCGCTTCCCCGAGCCAAACCGGCGCCGTTCTCGGCGGTTCGGGCCAGGCGGGTGCTTCGAGCAGTTGCTGGAGGGCGATGTTCTTGCTGACGTCGGAGGGTGTATTGCCCTCGAAGACAAGCTGCTCCAGGGGAGGCCCATGGCGTTTCGAGGCCAGACCCTGAATGGCCAGGAGATACGCTTCGCGCCGGTCGTCGTCGAGCCAAACAATCTGGAACGGGTTATTTCCCTCGACCAAGCCGTTGGCATCGTTGTAGATGGCCTCGCCGGGACGGGAAAGAAGTCTGGCCGCCGAATTGTCCTCGCTGAGGATCAGGTGCGCGTCATTCTCACTGCACTGCAGAGCGATGCGCACCGCCATCTGATCGATGGTGCTGCGCGCCAACGAATAGGCTCCGCCCAGCGTCTGCGAGCCAAGCAACACATGAAGACCGAATGCGCGTCCCTGACGTACCAGCCGGTCGAGCAGCAAGGCGGCGTCCTGGGCAAGCTTGTCTTCCTCGACAAAGAATTCCTGAAATTCATCGACAATTAGAAGGATACGCGGCAACGGCTGGTTCCCCGTCGCCTCGCGATAGGAATTCAAGTCCTGCGCGCCGACCTTGCGATATTTTTCGCCGCGCTGCCGAAGTTCTGCGTCCAGGCGCTGCAAGACGCTCAGCCCGAATTCGCGCTCGCTTTCGATCGCCACCACGCGGGCATGAGGCAGCTCATGGTTGGCGTAAGTCTTGAATTCCACGCCCTTCTTGAAGTCGACAAGGTAAACTTCCACCTCATCGGGGCTGTAGAGCAGGGCGAGGTTGGTGATAAGCGCGTGCAGCAAGGTCGATTTTCCAGAGCCGGTTTTCCCGGCGATAAGCACATGCTGCGAAGTGCCATGCCCCAGCTTCAGGTGCTGACGTTTGGTGGCCCCAACCCGGCCAAGCGGTACGCTCAGTCCCTTACGGCTGTCGCCCGTCCACCATTGTTCCGGCGGCGGCGCGACATAGTCGAACGGAACCTCGACGCGGCGCGCGTCCTTTGCAAGCTCGCCGACCCGGCGCAGCACTTGCGTACATAGCTCTTCGGGCGGCGGCACATCGAGTTCGAGGTGAAACTGTTCGAAATCCTCGTCCTGCCAGACGAAGCGGCGCTCATGCCAGAAAATGCGTGCTCCCGATTGCTCAATGTCCGCCAGGTCGAATCCCTGCGGCAGGGGCTGTTTCCTGTCGACGGTGATCAGAGTATAGACGCCACAGCGCGGCCCGCTGTTGATGATGCTCATCATCCGGCGTGCCGTGTCGGAGGTGAAGTTCACGGGGAAATTGGCGACGACCAGAAAGCGATAAGGTTCAGCCACCTCGCCGGCTTGTTCGTTGTATTCGTCGATAGTCTCGAACTGGTTACGCAGGTATTTCTGGATGACATTTTCCATATGCTCGGTCAGGTCGGCAAGACGCTGCTCGATCCGCGCAGATTCAGTCCAGATTCGATTGGAGACCAGGGCTTCGTCATAGTCCGCCAGGTGCATGAAGGAGGCGAAGTTCTGCCCCAGGCCTACCGGGTCGATGATCGTGAAGCGGACCTTGCCCGGTGGAATGCCGGCCAACAACCGGAACATGACCGCCTGAAGGGCCTCGACCGCATACGTTCGCCCCTCCTCAGTCCCCTCGATCAAGAGCGAGCAGCAATGCGGAAATGGAACGAGAGCGGGCAATGAGAAAACGGTCGGCTCCTGCGTTTGCAGCCGCTCATAGGTCGGCAGACCGCCCGGGATCTGATCGAGCTTCACATAGTATTCGCCGAAGGGAATCGCCGGCGGCACTCCGCCGGGAGGCGACCAGGAATTCCAGGATAGGTTCGTCCAATCGGGGAAAAGCCGGCTGCTCGCGTGCGTAATTTCCGCCACCTCTTCGCGAAATCGAGCCAATCCTTCGCGCCAGGTGGTAGCAAGAGCATTCCAGCGGCTCTCGTGATCGGCCTCATTCTCCGCCAGCGTTCTGTCATGCTCCGAGGTGACGCGCTCGGAATCCCTATCGTATTGCTCCTGGATTTCCCCGCGCGTGCGGCGATATTCTTCGCTGGCCTGGGCGTATTCCGTGACCCGCTGATCCTTGATCGCCGAGCGCTTCTGCCGGTATTCTCTCATTCCTTCCTGCAGCATCCCTGAACGCCTCTGTTTGAATTCTTCGCGCAGGCGCCGGTACTTTTCCGTCGCCTGGCGTAGTTCTTTGTTGTAGCGCTTTTTGCCTTCGCCGAGCCGGCGATGATGATCGATGGCCACTTGCTCCCGGCATTCCTTGGCAAGCGCCTCCACCTTGATCAAGGCCCGGCCCAGGGGCCCATAGAGGCCGCCGATTTGACGCCGGGCGATCGAGTAGAGCCAGAAAGTCACGGCTACGCCCAGGCCCACCACGGCCACCGTGCCCAGGATGAACCCGTAGAGCCATCCACCCGCGAAATGGGCGGGGTAGATGGCCAATAGCCAGATCGCCGCAAAAATCCACAGCAGCCGTTCGCCCTTGAAGTACTGCGGGATCTTCAGGTTCTTGAGCTGCCCCAACTGCCCATCCGCAAAGGCAAGATATTCATCCAACTGACCAAAGATGTCCTGAGCGCGGGGCTGGGGAGTACTCGGCGCCTGTTCCCGGAGCTGCCCGCCCGCTAACCGGCACATCTCCAGAAACTCCCGCGCTTCCCGGCGAATGCTTTGCATCTTGTTGCCGGCCTCGGCGAGGCGCTGCTCCGCTTCGCCGGATTGGCTTTCCGCCGCGCTCTTGTTTCCCTCGTAAACCGCCGTAATCGTCCAGCGTGCCTCCTTGAATTCGCTCTTGGCGACTTGGGTGTCGGACTCGTATTCGTCGACGACCCGCGCTCGGATCTCCGCAAATGCCTGCTCGGCCTCCTTGCGCGCCAATTGATAGCGGCTCGTGAGGTCGCGGCGCGAATCCAGCAAGCGCCGCTCGACCGATTCTTTCCGTGACGCGAAGGTCACGATCACCTGCTGATACTCATCCTCGAAGCGACGGTGGGCGGCAGCTTTGCAGGATTGAAAATCGGTATCGATCTGCGGTTCGGCCTCGACTCGCTCCGCTACCAGGTCCAGCAGATCGCGAAGGATAACGCGCTGACGCTGAAGCAACAGCGGTTCGCGCGGGCCCAACGTTGTCGATGCTCGGCCAACTCCGGGTGCTCCGTCCGCTGCCAATGGATTAGCCTGGCCGCGCGAGTCGCTCGTAAGATGCATGATACTGAGCCTTTGGAAAAGATCGTGCGAGAGCCTTCACTGTCCCAGGTCCAAGGGCGGCTGGTGCACTGTCACGCTCGAACGGATGACCTCGTAGTTCCGGCTTTGTCCGGCAAGACTGCCTGAATGCTGGACCACAAGCCAATCGCAGCATAAATGTCACAGCACAAGAGTTCCGGGCTCCGCCCCCGACTCTCCCGCCTGAACATGCCGATTTTTGCACAGATGGGCTACATCCACTCTAACCGGCCGCGGGGATTCTGTAAATGAACGGCATATCTTGCCACGCTGCTGGTCCCGAAAAGGTTAATGAGGATTCGCTTTGTGTCGTTTGGAAGGGATTTTTGCCCGAGATCCGGTGTATACCCGGCCCCTGACGGGGCACGGCTCGCCGGGCGAGCCGTGCCCCGTCAGTTGGCCGCGTTACGACGCGCCCACCACGCGCGGTCTTCGCCTCAAATCGCGCTCGGCGCGGGTCAGGAATCGACAGAAAGAATTCGCGACGGCTTCCCTGAACCTACTTGGCCAGCACCTTGGAATACGCCAGCCCCGCGACTACGCGGACCTGAGGATCGGGATCCAGTTGCGCGTGCGCTGCGAGCGCCCGGCTCGCCAGCTTCTTGGCCGGGGGACCGATCTCGCCCAGGCCCTCCGCGGCCCCGATTCGCACCAGGTTATTGGTGTTTCCGAGCGCGTTTACGAGATCCGGCACAGCGTCTTTGCCGATCTTTCCGAGCGTTTGCGCCGCCCGTAGGTGCATGGCCTTGTCGGCAGTCTTGCCATCAACGCCGGCGAAAATAGCCACGATGTTGGGAACCGCCGCCTTGGCCGCGGGGCCGATCTCTCCCAGCGCGGTCAGTATCTCGACGCGGATGGTCAAATCCTTGTTCAGGACATCTCCAAGAGTAACAACCGCGTCCTTGGCACCCGCGCCAATTTTGCCCAGGGCAATGGCAGCGTTCTTTTTGACTTCCTTATCCGAGTCGGTCAAGAGCCTTGCCAGTCCGGAAACGGCGGGCTTGGCGTCGGGGCCGACCTTGCCGAGACCCTCACAGGCGTTCTTCCGCACTTCCTTGTCCGATTCGCTGAGAGCCTGCGTGAAGGCCGGCACGACATCCTTGGCATTACTGCCTAGCTTAGCCAGCGCGTCGATCGATGCGCTACGCAGCGCCGGGTCGCTGCTCTCGAAGGCTTTGATGAGTCCGGGTACAGCCGCCTTGGCCTTGTCGCCAAGATGTCCCAGGGCATGCGCAGCGGAGATACGCGCTTCGGAGTCCTGGTGCTTGAGGAGGCCCATCAACATGGGCACATCGGTGGCGCCAAGGGACTCCATGCCTGCCAACGACTGGGCGGCCGCGACGCGCACGTCCCGGTGCGAATCCTTGAGAGCTTCGGTCAGGATTGGGAAAACGGTATCCTTGCTATCCGTTCCCATCTTCCCAAGAGCCAGGGTCACTTTCTGACGGACTTCCACATTGCTGTCCTTGGCTAGGCGCACGAGATCCGTGAGTGCCGAGGCGGCATCGGGACCCAGTTTGCCCATGGCCACGGCTCCGTAACAGCGAATCTTCGGCTCGTGATCCTTGAGACACTCCCGCACTATTTCCGTATCGTTTCTATCCGGCGGACCGATTTTGTTGAGCGCTTCCAGGGCCAGTTTTCGGGTCACCTCCTTGGTGCTCTCTTCCCGCACCAGCTTCAAGAGCGGCGGGATGCCCAGCTTGGCCTCCGCTCCGACATTTCCCAGCGCCTGGACCGCCTTGGCACGAATGTTGTCGTCCGGGTTCTCGATGGCCTTGATCAGAACCGCGAGATCGGAAGGGTTAGAGCCGAGACGCAACGATCGAGTTTCACGCTCCCAGGTGACATTATTTCCTCGGCAATACCCCTCGATAAAGGAGGCGGCTTCCGTCACATCGACGAACAAGCTCACCAGCTGGGCTCCGCCCAGGCCTCCCTGGGTAACTCCGACCAGTTCGCCGTGGTCATTGACGAGGGGGCCGCCACTGTCGCCCGGATTGGTCGGAGATTGGGTTTCCACCACGCGGGCACGGTGCTGGGTTCCCTCTTCCGTATCCGATCCCGGGCCCCCTCCAGCCGCACCCGGCTGCTGCACGCCTGGTTGCGGGGCGCCCAGCCGCCGCCCTGGAGGACCCGGATTGATCGGCGGCCGCATCACTGAGCCCGGTCCGCCCTGAGACCCACCTTCGCGGGGCTCACTCCCCGTCCTCCAGGTTTTCTCATAGACCTGCCGCACGGTCCCGGAGGTGTAAACCCACAAGGCGCCGCTTGCGCCTGGGTTGCCGACCGAATGCACCGTTTGGCCGACGTTGGCACTCTGACGGCCGACTGCGAGTGCTTCCACTCCGTCCGGGACCTGTTCGAGCTGTATCAAGGCAAGATCGCGCAGGACATCCGTGGCAACCACGATTGCACGGTTGACGTCCTTTCTTTCCACGTGCTTGAGGTAGTTGTCGCGCTCAGCAATCGGTTGCCCCCCCTCGCGAAAATTCGGGAAGAACACAAGAATACTGTTCCCACCTCGTATGACGTGGTTATTGGTGAGAACTAGCCTGTTCGTCCGGTCCACGAGCGTTCCCGTGCCCATCGCGACCATGTTGGCGGATTGTGGAACGATGATCCAGGCGACCGACTTGAGCACATGGCGGTAAACATCGTTGCCATTGGCCTGGCCGGTCATGAAGCTTGGCAACGCAGGTTCTTCCGGCTTGGGAGCAGGCTTGTTCTGCTTGACGATCGTTGGCGGCGGCTCGAAGCCGGTAGGCGGAGGCACGAAGGGTGCGGGGTTGACAGCCACTTCCGTCGTGCTCTTCTTGGAATCATGGAACAAGAAAAAGGCGCCCAAGGCGACAGCCAAACAGAGTGCGACGCCACCGCCAATGCAGGCGATGAGCAAAGGAGTGGAGATGCCGCTCGGCGCCGCTCTCTCCCTACCGGATGATCGGCCGTCGCGCCTTCCCGATTTCCCAGAGGAGGAGGACCTCGACTGCCGGACCCGATCCGGCGGGGCGCTTCGGCCACGCGTCGGCACCGTGAATCGTTTTCCGCAATCGGGGCAGGTGACTTTGGTCCCAGCCGCCCGGTCAGAAACTTCGAGTTCCGTATCGCAATTGGGACAGCCGAAGCTGATCATGGCGGCGCTCTCCTCTTGCAGGGCCTTTCGCGGAAGTTGCCTCAAAGCGCATCCAGCGCAGGCAACTACAACGCAAGATAGTGCTTTGCGCAAAGGTACCATTGCCCCCAGGTCTCGTCAACAATTCCACTTGGAACGGAATGATTCGGGGGCAGGTTTCGTTGTGAAAACCCGTCACCCGCGATCTTTCCTCGCTAGAATTGATCAAAACCGCGAATCGGCTGGGTTGGAGCCCTAGCGCAACGATCGGGTTTCGCGTTGCCAGGTCAGCCCCTTTCCTCGGCAATAGCCCTCGATAAACGAAGTGGCTTCCGTCACATCGACGAACAAGCTCACCAGCTGGGCCCCGCCTAGTCCGCCTTGCGTTACTCCGACCAGTTCGCCGTGGTCATTGACGAGGGGCCCGCCGCTATCGCCTGGATTGGTGGGAGATTGGGTTTCCACCACGCGGGCACGATGCTCGGTTCCCTCTTCTGGATCCTTTGAGCGGGCCCCTCCACCCGAGCCGGGCGGCTGCAAGCCTATCCGTCGGATGCCCGGCGTCCGTCCTGGCAGCCCCTGCCTCGAGGGCGACCGCGTCCCCGGCCCCTGCGCGCCCTGTCCACCCTGAGACCCGCCTCCACCGGGCGCCTTCCCTGTTTTCCAGCTCTTTTCATAAACCTGCCGAACGGTCCCGGAGGTGTAAACCCATAATGCGCCGCTCGCGCCGGGGTTGCCGACCGAATGCACCGTTTGGCCGACGTCGGTACTGTGCGGGGCCACCGTAAGCGCTTCAATTCCCTCCGGAACCTGTTCGACCTGTACCAAGGCCAGATCGCGCAAGACATCGTTGGCCACCACCGTACCGCGGACCACGTCCGCTTTTTGCAGGTGCTTGAGGTAGTTTTCGCGTTCCGCAATCGGTCGTCCGTCACGGAAATTCGGGAAGAACACAGCGATACCAGTGCCGCCCCGGATGACGTGATTATTGGTGAGAACCAGCCTGTTCGTCCGGTCCACGAGCGTTCCCGTGCCCATCGCGAATTCGTCCTTCGAAAGAGGGACGACTATCCATGCGACCGACCTGAGCACATGCCGATAGACGGCGCTGCCGCTGGCATGGCCGCCCGTCTCTCCAGGTCCCGGCGCATCGAAGCCGGAAGGCGAAGACCCGAAGTCCGCTTCCCTCGTGCCCTTCTTCGAATGAGAGATCAAGATGAACACGAACAGGACGAGACCCACACAGACTGCGACGCCGGCGCCAATGCCGCCGAGAAGCAAAGGAAGGGAGTTACCGCTTGCCTGCGTCGTTCTCCTTTTACTGGACGATTGGTCCTCGCGCCTTGCCGATCTCCCCGAAGAGGAGCGCGACTGCCGGCCTTGTTCCGTGGGGGCCTTCATACCCCTCGTCGGGACCACGAATCGTGCATCGCAATCAGGGCAGGTGGCCTTGGTGCCAGCCGCCCGGTCAGACACCTCGAGTTCCGTATCACATTTGGGGCAGGTGAAGCGAATCATGGCAGCGATCTCTCATGGCAAGGCCCTGCGTCGAAGTTGCCTCGTAGCGCACCCAGCGCATAGGCAAATTGGCCGCAAGACGCTCGTTCGCGCAACAGTACCATTGCCGACACGTCCCGTCAACCATGTGACATCTGCCCATTCGTCACCCGGCCCCTGTTGAATTTAGAGGCCCTGTCCTAAGATCGTTCACCAATTCTTCATTTGCGTTCCCATCATCCGAATGGGACCCTTTCTTACGGCCCGCTATGATGGACTCACTTAGCATAGACGATCAAACACAGGAGAACGCCGATGTCAGACGGCTCGTTCCTGGATTTCAGCAAAGGGTCCGGCACCCCCGGCTCGGGCTGTCTCGGCTCCGGCTGCGCCATGCTTATCGGGATCGTCCTGGTCCCCGCTTCCATCTTGCTGTTGTTTTGGAATGAGGGACGCGCGGTCCGCATCGACAAGGGGCTCAGCGAAGGTGCCGCCAGTGTGATTACCGTGGGCGACCCGTCTCAGGTCAACCCTGCCAACGAGGGAAAGCTGGTTCATCTCAGCGGACGCGCAGACACCGCAGAAGTGCTCAGCGACCCGGAGTTCAGCGTTTCTGAACAGGCCATCGCCCTGGCCCGCCTGGTGGAGATGTATCAATGGCACGAGAAGGAAGAAAAGCATACAGAGAACAAGCGGGGCGGTGGTCAACAGACGGTCACGAAGTACACGTACGGCAAAGACTGGTCCGACACCCTCATCGATTCCCGGCAGTTCTCGCAGGGCGCCGGTCACCAGAATCCGGGTTCCATGCGCTATAGCAGTGCCAGCTGGACGGCGCGGGAGGTGCGGGTGGACGGCTATCTGCTGTCGGCCGCCCTGGTGAATCAGATCGGCGGGGCTCAGCTCGTGCCGGTAAACCAGGCACATCTAGATAAACTGCCCGCCGACTTACGCCGGCAGTTCCAAGTGCGGGACAGCGCCTTCTTTCTTCCTGCAAGTCCCGGCCAATTGGACCTGCAAATCGGCGATCTCCGCATCACTCATCGCGTTACCAGGCCGGCCACGGTCAGCATCCTGGCCAAGCAGGTTAAGAATTCGTTCGAGTCGTACGCCACGCCTAACGGCACGGCACTGTTTCGTTTGACGATGGGCGAACAAAGCGCCAAGGATATGTTCGACACGTTGGCCACGGAAAACACCGTGCTCACTTGGGTCCTGCGCGTCGTTGGCTTCGTGATGATGGTCTTCGGCCTATTGCTCTGCTTCCAGCCCATCGTTGCCGTCGCCGAGTTTGTTCCGTTCCTCGGAGACGTCGTGGCCGGCGGAGTCGGCGTGGTTTGTCTGGGGCTGGCATTCCTGCTCACGCTGTGCACGATCGCCGCCGGCTGGATCACCTACCGACCCTTGGTTGCCCTGCCCCTGCTTGCCGTGGTCGGCTTGGGTTTTTACGGCCTGTATCGCATTGGCCGCAGTCGGGAGGGAGACAGCCCTTCGAGCCGTCGCGGCCGCAAAGGCCGCAGGCGGCGCGATGAATTCGAGGATACGCCGCCGGGGCTGCCACCTTCGCCTCCGCGGCGCGAGGAGTCGCTGCCGGTTTTATCCGGCGCGGACGAACCGCTGCTGACCGGGACGATGGAAATCCATTGTCCCACGTGCAGCGTGCCATATACCGTTCCTGCCAAGGCCATCGGCAAGAAGACGACTTGCAAGAAATGTGGAAACTCGTTCGTGATCGAAGGCATCGCCCCCACTCCCCTGCCAGTTTCACCGGTCGCCCCGTCGCCACCGCCCCAAGTCGACTACCTGGACGCGCCGGGAGCGCGGCAACGCCGGAGAATGAAGAAGAACCGCGCACAATCCCTTCCGCTGCCGGCCAAAATCCTGCTTATTGTCGGCACACCAATGCTGGTTATGCTGTTTTGTTGCGGCGGCGTTATCTGGAGGATGATGCCGGGAGGAAAGCCGCACGTCCAGGACACGCCTCAGGTAGCCGAGGTGGCTCGGAGCGAACCGGCCACTTTGCCCCCCAGTCGCGGCAACACTCAGAGCGCCAGCCCGAAGCCGCCGCCGGATCGTTCTTCGCCTACTCCAAACCTTCCTCCCCAAATGGCTGGCTTGCAATGCGCCCGCGCGGGCAATGCTCCCGTCAGCGAGCTCGTTTTCAGTCCGGATGGAAAGATCCTGGCGGGGTGTAGCGGCTCGGAGATCGAGCTTTGGGTCCCCAATACGGGAAAGAAGCTTGCCACCCTGCGCGGAGAAATTGGCGACGTCACCTGGCTGCAGTTCAGCCCCGACGGAACGACTCTGGCTTCGAGCAGTGCGGACAATCGTGATCTGCTGCTATGGGATGTGGCCACGGGGAAAAAGACTGTCCTGACCTTGGCTTACCTTGTCCAAGTTATGTGGTCGTTCAGCCCAGACAGTAAGACCATAGCAACAGCAAGCCACCTGGACGATGACGGCGTGGTCCGACTTTGGGACGTGGCCACCGGCAAGATCACCGCCACCCTGCAGGGGCACTCGCGAGGATGCTACGCAGTGCTGTTCAGCCCCGATGGCAAGACTCTCGCGTCGGGAAGTGGGGATACGACAGTCAAGCTCTGGGACGTGGCTACCGGCAAAGAAGCCGCGACGCTGAGTGGACATGCCGGCGAAGTCAACTCAATCGCATTCAGCCCCGACGGAAAAACCTTGGCGAGCTTTGACGGCCAGAGGGTCAAGTTATGGGACCTGACGACCCGCAAGGAAATAATTACCCTTCCTGGCTGGGTGGAATTCAGCCCCGACGGGAAGGTCGTCGCGTGGGGACATGGCGACAAGACAATCGAGATTTGGGACCTAGCCGCCCACAAGGTAACTGCCACCTTCCCGAACTGCTCCAGCGACTGGCGCGCACAGTTTAGCCCGGATGGGAAGACTTTGGTGGCGCCAGCCGGTGACGTCAAGACCTTGAGGGTCTGGGACGTGGCGAGTGGCAGGTCCATCGCCACCTTGGGAGGATTCCAGAGCCTGGAGGCGCGCTTCGGGGATCGCCGGCCCTTCAAGCCGTTCAGCCCCGACGGCAAGACCTTGGCCTATGCTTGCCAGGACAACACCATCAAGGTGTGGACGGGCAAGAACGAACCTACGGTAGTTGGCGGGCACGCGGACGTTATTTATTCTTTTGCGTTCAGTCCGGACAGCAAGATGCTGGCGTCGGCCAGTCGTGACAAGACTGTGCGGATTTGGCCCATCCCACAATCGCAAGGAGGCGCGCTGTCGAGCCATGACCAAGAACCGACCGGCAAAACGCGCACCCCTGCCGGAGCGAGCGCCGCCCAGACCCAACCATCCGGCACAGTGCCCGCGGCCGGTCCCGCTGCCAAAGGCACGGAGGCTCCACGCCCCCGGGAATCGAATGACTCCAGCAAGCCTCGAACCCTCGCGGGGCATAAGAAGCCCGTCCATGACGTGGCCTTCAGTCCGAATGGCAAACGCCTCGTCAGCGCCAGCGCGGACAAGACCCTAAAGATCTGGGATATCGCCGATGGTCATGTGGTCCATACGCTCACAGGGCACGCGGGAACTGTTAATGGCGTGGCCTTTCGTGCCGATGGCAAGCGCCTGGCCAGCGGCAGTGAGGATAGCACGGTAAAGATCTGGGATGTCGGCACCGGTCTAGAAATGCGTACGCTCAAAGGCCATACGGCACCTGTCTACAGCGTGGCCTACAGTCCGGATGGCAAGTTCCTGGCCAGCGCCGGCGAGGACAGTACCGTGAAGATCTGGGATGCTGACACTGGGCGAGAGACCCTCAGCCTCAAAGGGCATGAGAAGACTGTTCATACCGTGACCTACAGTGCCGATGGCGAGAGCCTGGCCAGCGCTGGCGAGGACAACACCGTCAAGATCTGGGATGCCCGCACTGGCCAGGAGATCCGCACGCTCAAGGGGCATTCTGCACCCATCCACAGCGTAGCCTTCAGTACAGACAGCAAACACCTGGCCAGCGGCAGCGACGACAAGACCATCAAAATCTGGGACACGGCCACTGGTCAAGAGGTCCGCACCCTCAAGGGCCATCAGAATACTGTCCGCAGCGTGGTCTTCAGTCCCGACGGCAAGCGCCTAGCCAGCGGCAGCGACGACAAGACCGTGAAGTTATGGGATCCCGCCACGGGTAAGGAAACCCTCACCCTCAAAGGGCATGTCGATACCGTCTTTAGCGTGGCCTTCAGTCCGGATGGCAAGCACCTCGCCAGCGCCGCTGATGCTCTGAGAATCTGGGATGTGCCCAGTGATCAGGAGACCTCTGCGCCCTAGGCACCTGGAAGTCTGGCCGGGGCTGGAGTCTTTGGAAGACTCCAGCCCCGGCCACACAAATTGCCTTGGGCACCCCGTCGCCAATCTTGGAGGCCACGGGCTTGCCCCGTGGAGGTTCACGCTGGTTTCTACTTCCCGAGTCCCGCCAATCTTGGAGGCCACGGGCTTGCCCCGTGGAGGTTCACGCTGGTTTCTAGTTGCGGCGAGGTCAGGAGACCTGCGCCGAACGCCGTAACGCATCGGGAGCGGCGCTTTTGGCAGCCGAGCCGGCATCCGGTGCAACTCGAGACTGAGGCATTCTGGCGGGCGAAGCTTGATTATCTGCATGACGACCCGTGTCGCAAGGGGTTGGTGCGGCAAGCGGAGCATTGGCGTTTTTCGTCGGCGGCTTGCTGGCTGCTGGGGGACACGGGGGCGGGTGACGTGCCGTTGAGTGGGATTGTGTGGTGACGGGGGGCGGGAGACCTTCGGTCGGGGAGCGACGGGGTCGGAGACCCGCGCCGAGCGCACGGGGAGGAACGATCACGAGCCTTGAAGCGGGTGGTCGAAAAAGAATATATGTTGAAAAAAATATAAATTATCGTTGCAAAGCTTGAAAATGTGGATACTCTAGACCGCTAACCCGGTAGCCTAAACGTCTTGCCCCGCATCTTCCACCGCGGGAGGTTCTCTCTGAACTCTTCTCGGTAGCGAGGGATTACTGGCGTGCGCCCATGGGCGTGCCGGATCGACTTTGGGGAGGTCTAGCGCCTAGGCTTGTAGGCCAGGCTCGATCTTTTTTTACACTTCATCTAAAGGAGTGGACTATGTACCACCCGCGTCGAAGGTCCGGTTTCACGCTGATCGAATTGCTCGTGGTGATCGCCATCATTGCCGTACTCGTTGGCCTGCTGCTGCCCGCCGTGCAAAAGGTGCGCGAAGCAGCCGCGCGCATGAGCTGCCAGAACAATCTGCACCAGATCGCGCTGGCGGCGGCCAACTATGAAAGTACTTACCTGCAATTCCCGCCCGGGCTCATTGTTACCCAGCAGTCTACAGACGCAAATGGAGGAGCCTACAATTTCCCTTCGCCTTACTCAGGTCCGTATGTCGGCGTGATGGCATTGCTGCTGCCTTACATGGAGCAGAACAACGTTTACAACCTGATCCCGGGCAGCTGGTTTACTCCCAACACGACGGTTGGAGCATGGGCTTACTGCTATCCCCCCTTTGACTTCAGCAGCGGCGTTCCTGCGAACCTGGTCAACGGCACAGGTGGTGGGTTTGTCGCATTTGGAGCCGACACGACCATCAAATCGTACCTCTGTCCATCCGATAATGCCGGTTCGGGACCAGGCACAAACCTGTTCACCGGGACTCCCCAGGAGGCTCAGGGAGTCATCGATGGGATGGGCATCCAAGTTCAGCCTGGCGTTGACGGTATAACCGCAAGTGGCCACATCTACGTGGACTATATTCTCGACGTTCCCAATTTTGGGCACGAACTGGGGCGCACCAACTACGTCGGCGTGGGCGGGGCTTGGGGGAATGTAACCAGCGCGTGGACCGACGGCGGCAACGGCATCAGCGGCACGTATACTGCTTACGCCGGCATTTACACCATGAACTCGAAGAGCAAGCTCTCGAGTATCACCGACGGAACGTCGAACACGCTCGCTTTCGGCGAGACATTGACCGGGTTCCACATCGACGGTCAACGGCAATTTGAAATCGCCTGGATGGGCGCGGGCTGGTGGTATACGGGGTGGGGTCTGGCCCCGATTTACCAGAATGAGTACGGAACAGGTCCCTTCAACGATTTCACATTCCGGCAATTCAGCAGCAAGCATACTGGAATCATTAACTTCGCATTTGCCGATGGCTCCGTTCACTCGATTAGTCGATCGGCAGACTTTGGCACGTACATCGCCATGTCTGGAATGGCGGACAGCCAGGTGGTCGATCTTACCTTGATGGGTCTCTAGTCCAGGGTTCGCCTCAATTATACTGAGCGCGATCCAGAATGAGACATCGCCCTGTAGCCGCATTCGCCAGAATGCGGGGGAACCTGTGAGAGATAGCCCGCATTCTGGCGAATGCGGCTACGGCCTATTGGTATCAGTATTGACCGCACGCAGGATAGATAGATTCCGCCGCATCGGCCCCCGGTGCCCGCCGGGGGCCCTCTCTTCTTTCGTCAGCCGAACCAGTTGTATGCCAAGTTCACCGCTTTGGCCGTTTGGAGGTTGGAGGTTCACATGGGATTCTTACGTTGCCTGGTTATTGCTTCTCTTTTGATCGGGATGGGACTGAGCCTTGGTTGCGGCGGGGACGACAGGCCGACAGGCATGAAAGGCATGCAGCGTGGGACAGGTGAATCCACACCATCCTACATCCCTCTCAAGGGTGGTAATAAGAAACCTGAGCCACAAAACGACGTGGCGCCGACTCGGGTGAAATAGTGAAGTTGAGTCAAGCCGGCCGACTTGCTGCCACTGATCCCTGGGACTGTGATTGTGAGGAGACTCGCGGACCTATCCGCGCACGGAGGCCTGCTCGCCAGACGTGAGCCGAACTTGAACCAGGCCCCAAGCCTGTACCTGTGGTGCTCTGTTCTTCAGCGTGGTCGCGCTCTTTGGCCGGCGCCGGGTGCCCAGGGCACTCTATTTTTCGTTCGATTTCTTGCCCGCTAGTCATGCGCCGTAGTTTCCTTGCCTGACTCTGTTGCCATTTCAGAATCAGCTTCTTTCGCCGCCACACGGACGTTCAAGCAGCTGGAGTCCCCATGCGGAAGTTTTGGTTCCTTGCGATTATCGTGTTCCTAGGGGCCTGTGTCGTCGTCGTCCTCCTGTTTCCGGCGGCCGCCTACGTTCCGCTGGGTTTTCTAAGAAACGAGGCGTTCTTCGCCGGCAAGCCGACAAGCTATTGGACACGTGCGGTCCAGGGAAAGAGCTTCTTGGGTCACGAACCGGACAAGATGGACGTGGGCCAGACCTTGCGCGACGGAGGCAAGGACTCGGTCGGCGTGCTGACCCAAATGGTTGAAGACCCGGATCACGCGGTGCGCAGGCAGGCCTTGCTGGCCTTGTTTTACATCGGCGCTGATGCCAAACCGGCCGCACCTGTTCTGGCCGACATCATGAAGAAGGAAGATAATACCGCCATTTTCCTGTCTGCCGATGCCGCCCTCTCCAAGGCCGACCCCAAGCTCGAGTGTGAGACCCTGGCTGCGGTCTTGCGCGACAAGAGTCACTCCGCTCGCCGCGCCTGGGCCATCGCCATCTTGCTGGATCGCGCAGGTCAGTGCCAGGAGATCTTGCCAGCGGTGCAAGAGCTTTTGCAGGAGTCAGATACCGGTCTTCGCATCGACGCGATCCGCGTGCTCAGCCGCATGCACCAACCCCCGGAACCCCTGGCAGCGTCGCTGTGCGCAATATTGACCACCGACCAGGTGAAGACCTCTGGCGTTCAGGCAATCGAAGCCCTGGGTGAACTGGGGGCCGCGGCCAAGCCGGGCGTCCCTTTGCTCATCAAGATTTTGGAGGACCCATCGACGCGCAGCTCCGGCAGGAACTTTGGTCCTCCACACCTGCCAGGCGTGATCATTGCCCTGGGCCATATTGGGCCGGAAGCCGGCCCCAGTGTCCCGGCCCTCAAAAAGCTTCTTGGTAAGACCCATGACGAGCAACTGCGCCGCCACGCTCGTGAGGCCTTGGCGCAAATTGGCGCGCCAGCCGGGTAAGCGATCTCGTCACTCCGCCCACGCATCAAGACTCATCGCAGCAACCATCTGTCGCCAAATCGCCTGAGAGCCGTCGATAGGAAGCAGTCGGCTCAATGAGAGGCGCCTGGCTATACACTACGTGTTTCGCGCACGAGCAAGTAGAATTTACCACCAACTGCGAGATCAGGTACTCGCTGAACCAGGACGATGAGGGAGGGCGCGGCTTGAAAGTCCGAGCGCTCCTAAAATTGCTGAGGAAGGTTGGCTGGGAAATCGACCGCACTCGCGGCGATCACCGTCAGCTGGTTCATCCGATTAAACCAGGGCTTGTTACGAATGGCACTGTCGCACCCAAGACGTTGTGGGCGCGATGGTTGCGTCAGCCTGGGACACGCGGCTGCGAATATACAGATCCGTAATATCCTGATATGGCCCTTCTGCGGTGCTCCAGTTT